>CAFAAS010000003.1_pt1 | contig 141505 bp, 147 predicted proteins | sample 7267651 | NCBI WGS metagenome assembly CAFAAS01 (sample SAMEA6813992, study PRJEB35770) | freshwater metagenome | biome: Freshwater; feature: Freshwater reservoir; material: water | place: Czech Republic | collected 2017-08-18 | depth 30m m | reverse complement strand
TTATCAACTGGGGCAGGTGGTTCGATCTTATTGATGATTCCATCAAGACCGGCCATCAACATCGCAGCAAATGCTAGATATGGATTCGATGATGGATCTGGGCAACGGAACTCAATGCGCTTTGCCTTCGGATTTGATCCAGTAATTGGGATACGGATACAGGCCGAACGGTTACGGGCTGAGTAAACAAGGTTTACTGGCGCTTCATAACCTGGGACTAGGCGGCGATATGAGTTAACTGTTGGGTTAGTGAAAGCAAGAAGTGACGGAGCATGCTTAAGCAGTCCACCAATGTAGTGACGGGCCATCTCTGACAAGTCGCCATAACCATCTCCGAAGAATAATGGCACTCCATCTTTCCAGAGTGATTGATGTACGTGCATACCTGAGCCGTTATCTCCGAAGAGTGGCTTTGGCATAAACGTTGCAGTCTTTCCACCCTGCCAAGCAGTATTGCGAACGACATACTTGAACTTCATGAGCTCATCGCCTGCATGCAAAATATCGGTGAAGCGATAGTTGATCTCCATTTGACCGGCAGTACCAACTTCATGGTGTGAGCGCTCAACTATTAAACCGACCTTGCCAAGTTGCATAACCATCTCGTCACGAAGATCTGCGAACTGATCTGTTGGAGAGACTGGGAAGTAGCCACCCTTTACTCGAGTGCGGTATCCACGGTTAGGGGTTCCATCGGCATCTTCTTTAATGCCAGTGTTCCAAGCACCCTCATATGAATCAATCTCATGGTAGGCAGTATTGATATCGGTCTTAAAACGAACGCGATCAAATACGTAGAACTCAGCTTCAGGTGCAAAGAAGGCAGTATCTGCAATGCCCTGTGCGCGCATGAAGTCAACGGCCTTTGCAACGACTCCACGAGGATCGCGGCTATAAGGTGAGTCATCACTTGGGTTATGTACTGAGAAAATAATAATAAGAGTCTTCTCTTTGCGGTATGGATCCAAGTATGCAGATTCTGGAACTGGTAGCAATTTCATATCTGATTCGTGGATTGACTGGAAACCACGGATAGAAGAACCATCAAACATCAAACCATCGGTAAAGACGGCCTCATCAAATGATTCAATTGGAACGTTGAAGTGGTGCTGAATACCAGGAAGATCGGTGAATCGAACATCGACTAGCTTGATGTCTTCCTTCTTGATGTAATCAAAAATCTCTGCTGAGTTCTTAAACATGCTTCTCCCAATTCACATGTGATACCAATTGTTAAGTATCAGTTGCAGATCTCTCGCCTTTGAGTTGCTCTGCGCTGGCCCAAGAATAAGTCAGGGGAGTCCAAAGGGCATAACCGCCCTGTTACAGCCATGTTAAGAATTTTGACCCCCTAGGCTAGAGCCCATGAAAGCATCAGAAAAGGAAGTCAGTTTAGGCCGACGCCTGGCTGCAATTACCCTCGATTGGCTGGCCTGTTACGCCATTGTTGCCGCGATCTCGGGTGGTCTTGGTCAAATGACTCCAGAGCGCTCACCGATTATTTTGGCGCTATTTTTTGCCGAGGTGGCGATACTTACCGCGTTGTCGGGGGCATCTTTGGGTCAAAGAATCTTTGGACTGCGGGTTGTTAGCTTCCATGACGGTGGCGCCATAACACCGATTCAGGCATTGATCCGAACTATCTTCTTGTGCTTAGTTGTAACGGCCATTACCTATGACGAGAACGGTCGTGGGATTCATGAACGCATTAGTAAAACAGTTTTGATTAGGACGCCATGGAAATCCTAGACAAGAAAACCCAGAGGCATTCGATATTTGAAGATCTATTCGGTCTTCTCTCTGGCTCTATTTTATTTTCTGTCGGACTCTCACTATTACATGCTAGCGCCGTTCTAACTGGAGGTGCAGCCGGACTTGCCCTATTAGTTGCCTACAACACTGGTGCACAAGTTGGAACTATTTACTTACTCATTGGAGTTCCATTCTTCTTTCTTGCCTTATGGAAAAAAGGCTGGAGATTCACTCTCCGTAGCGCTCTTAACGTTGCATTTGTTTCTTATCTGACCAACGAGATACCGAAGATTTTTAAAGTCGAAGTCCAAAACAAGTTCGTAGCTACAATTATTGCAAATGTATTACTGGGCATTGGAATGATCGTCATATTCCGTCACTTCTCCTCATTAGGTGGCTTTAACGTCATCGCATTACTTGCACAAGAGCGGTTAAATATAAAGGCGGGTTATGTTCAGCTGGCTCTGGATGCAGTAGTACTCCTTATTGGGCTTACTTCATATAGCCCTCGTATTGTTCTCATCTCACTTGTAGGTGATGTCATTCTTAATATGTGCCTGGCTATCAACCACCGAAGTGATCGATATGTAGGTTACTCAACTTAAATTGCAGCACCGTTCAATTTTATGTGTTTGGCTTTAGCACTGAGTCAAAGAGTGACTCCAATTGCGATACGACCTCTTGTGGCGCACTCCTTGGATGACCTGCATTAAAGGGCGGCTTTGGGTCATACTCCATATCAAGTTGCATTTTTTCGGCGAAAGCTCTGCCAAAAATTCGCTCTGCTAACACCAATGACATATCAATTCCAGCAGATACTCCTGCCGCCGTCATAATCTTGCCCGACTCCACAACTCGTTCATCGCGTGGGATTGCGCCGTAATCAGATAGCTCAGTATGTGAATACCAATGGGTCGTTGCAGGAACACCTTTAAGAATTCCAGCTGCACCAAGCATAAGCGCTCCGGTGCAAACCGAAATCGTCCACTCTGTAGTTGGATGAATCTTTGCAATCCAATCGATTAACCGATCGCCAGTGCGCGACATAGTGATTGCTGGCAGGCCACCGGGAACTACCAAGATATCTACCGAGTCAATTTCGGAGATTGATTTCTGCGCCTGTATTACTGTTGCAGAGCCATCGCTTACCGGGCCTGCCTCGTGCGCAACAAAAGAAAACTCATAGCCAGGAAACTGAGTGAGTGCGTGATAAGGACCAATTGCATCTAGGGGCGTGAAGCCTGGGTACAGCAGCATTGCGATCTGCTTCATAGTGTTTTTTGCGAAGGGTTAGCGCATCTTCGGCGCGCGTGTAGGCATCGGACCCTTTGGAATTGGCATAGACAAACCACCAACGGCCTTTAAGCGGGCACGGACTTCGCGCATTTGATGGGCAGTTAATTTCTTAGGCATTTTTTGTAGATGCTTTTGTAGTTTGCGTAGAGCTACTTGACCCTTGTCATCACCAACAACAACTAGTGTGATTGGGACTCCAGGTGCAAAACGCTCGGTCTTTTTGCGCTCTTCGTTAAGCATTTGGTTAACGCCATGTGAGCCTTCACCAGTTAATACGATTCCTGCACGGCCAACGCTGCGATGAACCATATCTTGATTTCGAGCTACGGCTACGGCTGGTGTGGTTGTCCAACCTTTTCGGATTGCCATTAAAACACTGGCACCCGCGCCGATCTGGCCCTCAATTGATGAGTACGCAGCAGTTCCTGCTTGGCGTGTGAAGAAAAGAAGTGTTGTGAGTACAGAGATGGGAAGAAAGATGAAACCAAAGTAAAGCGGGTGTCCAAGTCCAATTCCAATTGCAATTCCAATGATCCACGTAAGCAGAAAGATTGCAATAAGAGCGATTGGTATCCATGGCTTTACGCCTTTAGTGACGTTATAAGCATCACGGAAAGTTTGAAAACGAGGAACCTTTATCTTGTCTTCTTTAGCTTTTCTCTTAAACATGTCGGTTAGTTTAGTGGGGCAGGGGCAGTTCCACCAAGGCGGGTGGGTGCCCATCGCTGGCCGACATGACTATCAGGGTATTTATCTTGAACTTGATGGAGCATATCTAGCAGTGTTTGGCGAAGATGGGCCTCTGCAATTTCAAGATCGTCGCCCTTTTTATAGAAGATTGGTTTGCCGAAAACCACAGTTACTGGGAAGTTATTGCGTCGCAGATTGCGCTTGACGCCTTTAGTCCAAATCCGTTGACTTCCCCAAATTATCGTTGGAATAACTGGAACTCCTGCGCCCATCGCAAGGCGAACTGCGCCGGATTTCAAACCCTTAATTTCAAAGCTTGTCGAAACCGTTCCCTCGGGGAAAATGCCGATGATCTCGCCCGATTTTAAAGCTCGCAACGCTGCGACAAATGAGGCTGCTCCATTTTCGCGATCTACATTGATGTGGTGCATACCGCGCATTAATGGGCCAGCGAGTTTGTTATTGAATACTTCCTTCTTGGCCATAAATCGAACATAACGGCCGGCGGGTAGGGCAGCCGTTCCTGTGATTGCAAAATCTAGATAGCTAACGTGATTGATGGCCAGAATTGCGCCCTCTTTTCGCGGAACATTTTCTTCACCTTGGAAATCAAACCTGAGCCCCAAGTATTTCCAGAGTGTTTTAATTGCAACAATGACTGGGGGATATACAAGATCAGCCATGTGAGGCCTTTGCATCCATGGCCTGTCTATATAAGCGCCCCGCGCGGTAGCTTGAACGTACTAATGGTCCGCTCATAACACCTAGGAAACCAACCTCAGTTGCTTCCTTCGATAACTCCACAAACTCTTCGGGTTTAACCCAACGTACAACAGGATGATGTCGATTAGTTGGGCGAAGGTACTGTGTAATAGTTATTAGGTCACAGCCTGCGCTGCGAAGATCCGCTAGCGCTTGCGAAACCTCTTCACGTGTTTCGCCAAGACCTAGGATGAGATTTGATTTTGTAATTAAGCCGTAGTCTCTGGCCATTGTGATAACTCGCAGCGATTTCTCATACGTAAAAGCAGGTCGAATCTCTTTAAAGATTCGAGGGACGGTCTCTAAATTATGGGCAAAGACTTCTGGGCGCGTTTGAAATATCTGCTCTAAAAGCTCGGCCTTTGCATGAAAGTCAGGTGCCAACATTTCAACGCCACAACCTGGATTAAGGGCATGGACCTGACGAATGGTTTCGGCGTACAACCATGCGCCCTCATCGGGTAGATCATCGCGTGTGACTCCGGTAATGGTTGCATAGGCAAGGCCCATTGCCTTAACTGATTCTGCAACTTTTAGTGGCTCGGTTCTATCAAGGGGATCAGGCTTTCCAGTATCGATATTGCAAAAATCGCAGCGACGCGTGCATCGATCTCCTCCAATTAAAAATGTTGCCTCTTTATCTTCCCAACATTCAAAGATATTTGGACAGGCCGCCTCTTGGCAGACAGTGTGAAGACCCTCGCTCTTAACGAGTGAGCTCAAACGTGTGAACTCTGGGCCCATGTTGGCACGTGTCTTGATCCATTCGGGCTTTCGCTCAATTGGTATTAACGCATTACGCGCCTCAATTCGTATCATCTTGCGACCCTCGGGCGCGATGCTCATATGCTGACTCGCTTGAGAGATTCAAAGATATGGCGCTCGAGAATCGGTTCAACCTCATCGATTGTAATTTGGCGACCTAACTCTTTAGCCATCGATGTAACGCCTGCATCGAGAATTCCACAGGGGATTATCTGATCGAAGGCTGAAAGATCGGGACATACATTTAATGCAAAGCCATGCATGGTGACGCCTTTTGCTACCCGAATACCAATAGCGGCGATTTTGCGATCACCTTTTTCATCGCGGACCCATACCCCAGAGCGGCCTGCGAAACAGTTTGCTGTAATTCCTAACTCTGCACACACGGCAATGAGGCCAGCTTCAATCTCACGGACAAAACCAACGAGCTCAGTGGGCTTAGCAAGGCGAACTATCGGATAGCCCACAAGTTGGCCTGGACCATGCCAAGTAATGCGTCCGCCGCGATCGACATCGATAACGGGGGTTCCATCTTGCGGTCGCTCGGATTCATCGGTGCGCCGTCCGGCGGTATACACGGATGGATGTTGCAGCAACAGGAGGGTATTTGGGCGAATCTTTTCAACTACCTCGCTATGAATTGTTCGTTGAACCTGCCAAGCTTTTGCATAGTCAATGAGACCATGGCGGGTGAGGGCAATCGCCGATTCGGGGGGACTGGTTATAACAGGCACATACCTAGCCTAAAGGTAGGATTGCATCCATACCAATTCGAAAGGGATTTCACCGTGTCTTCAGTTGCGACAAAAAAGAGCCGCCGTCCATTCATTACAGCCCTGATTGTCATTTTCATCTGGTTTGGAGCCAGCGGCGTATTTGGCCCCCTCTTTGGCTCTCTTTCGACAGTTCAGGAGAACGACAACTCAGCATTTCTACCGCAGAACGCAGAATCGACTCAAGCCTCGAAGATCATTACAAAATTTTCCGCCGATCAGACTCAGACGATTCCGACCCTGGTTCTCTATTTAGGAGCCGTTGATGCATCAAAGGTCGCTGCACTAAATGCTCACCTTTCAACTCTAGGTGCCAGGAGTATTAAAGGTTCAGATGTAGCAATATCAAAGTATCTAATTCCTGGTCAGCCTATATTTGCCTTTGCATCGAAAGACCAGAAAGCACTTCTTGTGAGCCTCCCGCTTACTTTTGACTCGGCGCGAGATTTACTACCAAATAAGAAACCAGTCTTACCGGAGATAATTAAAACTTTACGCGAGGATTCGGCCGCTTATGGCAAGGCCAACGGTTTAACTGCAAACGTAACTGGTGTAGGCGCGCTCTTGGGCGATCTCTTCGGTGCCTTCGGTGGAATCGACTCATCATTACTATTGACAACTCTTGGTGTAGTTGCATTTATTTTAATTATTGTTTATCGCTCGCCCGTTCTTTGGATCTTGCCATTATTTTCCTCGGTCATTGCATTATCTACCGCAGGTGGAATCGTGTATCTGCTTGCCAAGAACAACGCCATCGATTTAAGTGGCCAATCGCAGGGAATTCTCTCGGTACTTGTTCTAGGTGCGGCTACCGATTATGCGCTGCTTCTTATTTCGCGCTACCGCGAAGAGTTACATCACTATGAGTCTGGCTTTGATGCGATGAAAGCGGCATACAGAGGGGTCTTTGAACCGATTCTGGCCTCTGGTTCGACTGTGATTGTTAGCTTGTTGGTTCTATTGTTAAGCGAACTCTCAAATAACCGTGGTCTTGGTCCCGTTGGTGCAATCGGTATTGCAGCATCAATGCTTACGATTTTGACTCTTCTGCCAGCGCTGCTTGTAGCTTTCGGCCGATGGATTTTCTGGCCACGTATTCCACGATTCGATGATGTGAACTCTCAATTAGAGGGAACGTGGGCGAAAATTGGTGCAGGAGTTCAAAAGCGTCCTCGCAAATTGTGGCTGGCGACTTCGGTTCTCTTGGTCATCCTTGCCGGTTTCTCCACGACATTAAATGCTAAGGGTCTTTCAACTGCCGATGCCTTTACAAAGAAGCAGGATTCAGTTTTAGGTCTTGAGCTTTTGGGCCAGCACTTCCCAGGAGGAGCGGGACAGCCAACGGAGATAGTTGTCAACCAGAACCAAGTTGCATCCGTAAGTGCTGCGTTGATGAGCGTTGGTGGAGTTGCTTCGGTAGAGCCGATGCGCATTTCACCTGTGATTCCTGGACAGGCGATTCCCGCCATCAAGGTTTTGAATGATCTGGCTATTCTCAACGCCACGCTCTCACTCAACCCAGATTCAACGGCTGCCCGAGAAGTGATTCCCACTATTCGCAAGGTAGTTCACGCGATCGATCCCAAGATTTTGGTCGGTGGATCAACGGCCGTTGCTTTCGACACCGATGTTGCAGCAGACCACGATAATAAGACGATTATTCCAATTGTCTTGGTCTTAATTACATTGATTCTTGGCCTACTACTGAGAAGCATCATTTCAGCAGTGCTTCTCTTAACCACTGTAGTGCTTTCATACTTTGCAACCCTTGGAGCTTGTCAATTGGTTTTCCAACACATATTCCATTTCAAAGGTGCAGATACTTCCTTCCCACTCTTTGCCTTTATCTTTTTAGTTGCTCTGGGTATTGATTACAACATCTTCTTAATGACACGAGTGCGTGAGGAGAGCGCCAAGATAGGAACTCGCGCAGGTGTAATTAAGGGCTTAACAGTCACTGGTGGAGTGATCACATCGGCAGGAATAGTTCTTGCAGCAACCTTTGGTGTGCTTGGAATTTTGCCACTGGCCTTCTTGGCTGAACTTGGCTTTGCAGTTGCATTTGGCGTTCTGCTTGACACGTTGATCGTACGCACAATTTTAGTACCGGCCCTTGCCTACGATATTGGTGGCAAGATCTGGTGGCCTTCAAAGCTGCAGGATAAGTAGATGGGGTTGCGTGTTGGTATCGCTGGCTATGGATTAGCTGGTCGATATTTTCATGCCCCACTTTTAAAAGGTTGCGGCTACAACGTTGTTGCGGTTTCAACGTCGAATCAGGAAAGAGCAATCCACGCGGTACAGGATTTTCCGGACGTCCGGGTCGTTGCATCGGTCGAAGAGTTAGTTCGAGAAGATCTTGATTTAGTTGTCGTTGCATCGGCAAATATCGCTCATGCGCACGATGCGATGGCTGCAATCAATCGTGGTATCGCTGTGGTTGTTGATAAACCAATGGGCCGCACATTTGCCGAAACCAAGTCGATTATCGATGCAGGTGTATCAGCCGGTGTTGCAGTGTCTACGTTTTTCAATCGTCGTTGGGATAGTGATGCACTAACTATTAAGCGTGTACTTGCCTCGGGCGAACTTGGCGTTATTCATCGCCTCGAGTCACGTTTTGAGCGTTTTCGACCGAAGCTGAACCCAGATTCTTGGCGTGAGAATATGAGCGCTGCCGATGGCGGAGGCCAACTCTTGGACTTGCAACCACACTTAATTTCAACTGCTATTGATTGGTTTGGTAGTGCAGAGTTAGTTACATCTTCTCTTCGCTCACTGCGCGGGGGAGCCGACGATGATTCGGTTTTAGTCCTACGTCATGAGAGTGCAGTTATGTCATATCTATCGGCAAGTGCCCTCGTCGGTGCACCTGGACCTCGGATTCGAATTCTTGGAAGTAATGGAGCCTTAGTTATCAATGATTTAGATCCCCAAGAGGCTCTGCTAAAGAGCGGAGAGTTTCCAGCAGGTGGTTCGTGGTCGCGTCCTACAGCCTCAGCGGCCTTCATACATCGAGGCGAAGAAGTCGAAGAGATTACCGCTGAGAATGGAAACTACGCAGAGTTTTACTCGCTTGTGGCAGGTGCCATTCGAGGTGAAAACCCATGGCCGATACATAACGATGATGCGTTGCTGGTAGCTAAAATAATCGACCAAGCACGGCAGAGTTAGAGCCGTGGCAGAGAGATTTGATTTTGCAGTAATTGGCGGCGGCTTGGCCGGTTTAAATGCCGCACTACAGCTTGAAAATAAAGGCGCAGATGTTGTAGTCCTTGAAGCAGCCGATCGTGTAGGCGGCCGAGTTGCTACAGATTCAATAGATGGTTTTCTTTGTGATCGTGGTTTTCAGTTAATTAACGCCAAATATCCATCACTCGTTGAACTCGATGTGATCGATGAGATTGATTTTATACTCGCACCGCGTGCGATCGAGGTCGCATTCGAGAATTCACGTCATGTAATCGGTGATCCAAGAAGCTTTCCGCTATCGGCTCTAGATACAACCACAGGCAAAATCTCTGAGAAACTCGGCCTGCTTCGGATCATGTATGGAAAAGCACAGAGTGGTCGATCAATCGGCGAAGTCTTAACGCCACTTGGAAGTTTGTATGAGCGAGTTTTGCGTCCCTTTCTGCAGGGCGTTTTCCTTGCCGATCTAAATACGGTGGATTCTGTGTACGCAATTTCGATCATCGGCTCCTTTGTTAGTGGTGCACCGGGGCTGCCACGAAAAGGAGTCGGTCAATTGCCGCTGGCGCTTGCACGAAGGCTAACTAACGTACAACTAAACACTCAGGTTGAACGGATTTCAAAAGCAAGCATCGAGAGTTCGCAGGGAAAGTTCCTTGCGAAAAAGATTATTGTTGCAACCGATGCAACTACTGCATCGCAAATATTGAACTTACCCGATGTAGCTCAAATGGCAGGGTGCATTACTTGGTATCACGCATCTGAGAGTAATCCTTCAGGTACGGCTCGTTTAGTTGTTGATGGACAAAATCGTGGGCCGGTGATTAATTCAGTAGTGGTTTCAGATATTTCATCTTCATATGCACCTGTTGGTAAACATTTAATATCATCGACGACGGGATTAAATATTTCAGAGTCCGATGTACGAAGACATTTATCGATGATGTGGGGGGTTGATACACGCCAGTGGCCGTTAGTTGCAAAATACGAGATTGCTTCGGCGCTTCCGCTTCATTCAATTGGCAAAGCGCTTTCCCAGCCAGTAAAGATTAATGAAACAACATATATTGCTGGGGACCATCGAAGCGTTCCATCACAGCAAGGAGCACTTTTTTCCGGTCAGTTAGCTGCGAAGTTAGCCTTCAACTAAAGCATTTAAAGTCTCGGTTATATGCGGGTAGTCCCACGTAAATCCAGCATCGGCTAAGGCCTGCGGAATCACTCGCTTAGAACCTAAGACCTCGCTTGAAAATCCACCGAGAGCTGCCTTAAGTGCAAATGTAGGTGCTGGAAAAAGAGCTGGGCGGTGCAGGGCCCGAGCTAGAGCTGAAGTGAACTCTTGATTGGTCACTGGATTTGGTGAAGTTAAATTAACTGGACCTGAGATGTCATGTACAAGTGAGAAATCAATTGCACGTACTACATCGTGAAGTGTGATCCATGACCACCACTGTTTTCCATTTCCGAGTTTTCCACCAAAACCTAAGCGAAATAGTGGAAGCATTTTTCCAAGTGCGCCTCCAGTTGGATCGAGCACCAAACCTGTACGTAGTTTTACAGTGCGCACATCGCCAGCTAAATCAGCTGCCGCCTCCCATTCGCGGCAAATCGCGGCTAAGAAATCATCGCCAGCGCGATCATTTTCCACTACTGCGCGATTTCCGCTCTCGCCGTACCACCCGATTGCACTGGCCGAGATAAAGACATCGGGCTTAACTTCAGAGACGGCCTTGGCGATAGTAGAGGTTCCCATTAATCGAGAGTTAAGGATCTCTGCCTTATATTTTTTAGTCCATCGTTTATCTGCAACGGGGGCACCAGCTAAGTGGATAATCGCATCTACGCCCTCAAGGGCGTTCAAATCTACATAACCAGTCTGCGGATCCCATGTCACCTCATCAACGGCAACTGGGGAGCGTCGAACAAGACGCTGGACGGTGTGTCCTTCAGATTTTAGATGCCCAACCAGGGCAGTTCCTATCAGACCTGAAGATCCGGTAATAGCAATACGTTCTGGAACTCTCATAGGTAATTAGAGACCCAAATCCGATTCAAATGCGCCACCTTCAAGGCGCTCCTTCAAAGTTACTAAGAAGCGCGCAGCATCGGCACCATCTACAACTCTATGATCATAGGACAGACCTAGATAGACCATCGAGCGAATTGCAATGGTCTCTCCGCCATCTTCACCGCGAACAACCATTGGACGCTTAACGATTGCGCCAAGACCCAAGATTGCAACCTGCGGTTGATTAATAATCGGAGTATCAAATAGGGCACCGCGACTGCCAGTGTTGGTGATTGTGAAAGTGCCACCACCGAGTTCATCGGGAGTTACTTTGTTATCTCGAGTTCGAGCTGCAAGATCTGCGATTTTGCGCGCTACGCCACCCATATTGAGGTCGCCTGCATTTGAAATAACTGGAACAAGTAGACCGCGTTCAGTATCTACAGCGATACCTAGGTGCTCAGCTCCATGATAGGTGATCTGGTCGCCTTCTACAGAAGAGTTCAGAACTGGATGTTGCTTGAGCGCTTCGCAGACTGAAACAGCAAAGAATGGAAGGAAGGAAAGTTTGACACCTTCACGTGCTTCAAAAGTCGCTTTAGATCGCTCACGTAAACGTGCAATTTTCGTTACATCGACCTCAATAACAGTTGTCAGTTGTGCACTAACGTGCAAAGACTCAACCATTCGCGATGCGATAACTTTACGAAGGCGTGACATCGTCACCGTCGTTCCACGAAGTGGAGATACAGCCACGGAGGGCGTAGTTCTAGTTGCTGTAGTTGGGGCGCTTGCAACTGCCGGTGTAGCTGGGATTGCGAGAGCTTCGATATCCTCGCGGCGAATTCGCCCACCTACGCCAGTGCCTTTAACGGCTGCAAGATTTACTCCAAGATCATTGGCAAGTTTTCGAACTAGGGGAGTCACATAGGCATCACTCGGTTGTGAAATTACTGGTGCAGCAACTACTGGTGCAGCAACTACTGGTGCAGCAACTACTGGTGCAGCAACTACTGGTGTCGATCCGCTGACCCCGATTAATGCCAATCTTGCGCCAACGGCAACGGTCGTATCGGCAGGTACATCGATTGCAAGTAGGACACCTGCTACTGGAGAAGGAATCTCTGTATCTACTTTGTCTGTTGAAACCTCTAAGAGTGATTCATCAACTGCAACGCTCTCGCCAACCTTCTTTAGCCAACGTGTAACTGTGCCCTCACTGACGCTCTCGCCCAGTGCCGGCATCGTAATAACGGTTCCTGCACCTGCATGAGTCTGAGCTGCAACAACTGGAGCTGCAACAACTGGAGCTGCAACAACTGGAGCTGCAACAACTGGAGCTGCAACAACTGGAGCTGCAACAACTGGAGCTGCAGCACCATCGGCAATCACAGCCAGCTCTGCTCCAACTGCAACGGTTTGATCTATCTGTACAACGATTTTTGTCAGAGTCCCTGACACGGGAGAGGGAATCTCAGTATCAACTTTGTCGGTTGAGACCTCCAAGAGGGGTTCATCGACATTCACGTGATCGCCTTCGGCCTTGAGCCATCGCGTAACAGTTCCTTCGGTCACGCTCTCACCGAGTGCGGGCATAGTTAGTGAAAATGTCATATGTATTCTCTCCTTGATTATCCGTGTGCGTGTAGCGGTTTGCCAGCAAGTGCCATGTGAGCCTCACCCATCGCCTCTGACAGCGTTGGATGTGCATGAATCAATGGTGCGACATCGATTGCCCGTGCCTCCCAATTAAAGATTAGTCCGGCCTCCGCAAGAAGTTCACCAACGCGCGCCCCGACCATATGTATGCCAAGAATTGGTCCATCTTTTTCTGCGATTAATTTAATAGAGCCAGCGGTGTTGAGAATCTGCGCCTTACCATTCCCAGCTAAGTCGTAGCTAAGTTCAACAACATCGAAACCACGTTTTTTAGCCTCAGCCGTTGTCAGTCCAACGGATGCAACCTCAGGATCTGAATAGGTTACGCGTGGAATGCCATCGTAGTTAATTGGACGCGGATTTAATCCTGCGATCTCTTCGGCGACCAACATACCTTCGGCAAAGCCAACATGGGCCAACTGCAAAGTAGGAATGAGATCGCCAACTGCCCAAATTCCAGGAACATTGGTACGGCATTTCTCGTCAACGAGAACGTAACCGCGATCCATTGCAACGCCGGCTGCTTCATACCCTAAATCTGCAGATACTGGACCACGACCAACTGAGACCATGAGAATCTCTGCAGAGAAAACCTTGCCATCTTCTAGGGTTACGGTTACTCCATCAGCGTTTTTGGAGAGAGATTTAAAGAAGACGCCTAGTTCAAAGTTAATTCCACGTTTTCTAAATGCTCGCTCTAGCTGCTTACTAGATGATTCATCTTCTAAAGCTATCAAATGTGGCAGTCCCTCAATGATCGTTACCTCGGCGCCAAATGATTTCCATACCGATGCAAACTCACAGCCAATTACGCCGCCACCTAAAACGATGACACTCTTTGGAACATAATCCATCTTGGTTCCGTGATCTGAAGTAATAACCTGCTTGCCATCGATTTCAAGACCTGGGAGAGTTTTTGCATAGGAGCCCGTTGCCAGAACGATGTTGGCTCCCGTGTAACTCGTTCCATTTACTTCAACGGTATTTTTTGAAATCAGTTTTCCGTGACCTTCGACGTAGGTTATGGCTCGTGATTTAACTAGGCCTTGTAGACCTTTATGAAGTCTGGAGACGACACCATCCTTGTAACTATTTACCCCTGCCATATCTATTCCATCAAAAGTTGACTTCACTCCAAAACGTGCACCTTCACGCGCTCCATCGGCGATCTCGGCGGCATGAAGAAGTGCTTTAGTTGGAATGCAGCCCTTATGCAGACAGGTACCACCAACCTTCTCGGCCTCAATCAATACAACTGATTTGCCCAGCTGGGCGCTACGTAGCGCGCAGGCATACCCGCCGCTGCCTCCACCGATAATGACTAAATCAAACTCTGGCACGTAGTAAACCCTTTCGTTGATGGCACGATAGGTGCAGGGCTCTATCTTGCCGTATCCACGGCAAAACTACCCAATGGGGCAGATTAGGCGCCTTCGACCAATGTGACTAAGGAGCGCAGAGCGATACCCGTGCCACCGAGCGGGGTATATCCGTGAGCTGTGGAGGTGTTAAAGGCCGGTCCTGCAATATCTAGGTGAAGCCAAGGAAGCTCCGGGGCGACAAACTCCTGCAAGAAAAGGCCCGCAACCAGCATTCCACCATTCCTGTCGCCTCTATTTGCAATATCTGCAACTGGAGAATCTAGAGAGTCTCGAAGTTCGATCGGAAGAGGCATGGGCCAGAACTGCTCTCCGCTTCTACTTGCCGCCTCTAAGAATGCAGTTGAGAAATCAGCGTTGTTCGTCATTACCGCACCTGTGCGAGTTCCGAGTGCTACAACTTGTGCTCCAGTTAACGTCGCGACATCGATTATTCCATCTAATGTCTTCTTGCCCGATTGTGCTTTGACTAAGGCATCGGCTAAAACTAATCGCCCCTCCGCATCAGGATTTAAAACTTCAACTGTCTTGCCCCCAAATATCGTAATTACATCACTTGGTCGTGTGGCGCTATCACTTGGCATGTTCTCTGCCAACGGCGCCCAGGTCTCAATTGCAACTGGAAGTTTCAAAGCTGCAATCGCCAACGTTGCAGCACATACGGCCGCGGCGCCGCTCATATCTGCTTTCATCGCCTCCATACCAAGTGCTGGTTTAAGTGCCAGGCCGCCGGTATCAAAAGTAATTCCTTTGCCGACAAATGCATAACGTTTCTTAGCAACGCCCTTTGGAGTGTAGGAAATATGTACAAGACGTGGCGGGTTGACCGAACCCTGTCCAACTCCAATAACTCCTCCGAAGCCTTGAGCTTTGAGTTGCTTTTCATCCAGGATGCTAATTTTCAAACCCGACTTAATCCCGCCCGCCTGCTTAATTGCCGCAGTGAACTTTTGGGCAAAAGATGTCGGAGTTAAATGCGATGGTGGCGTATTGATTAGATCACGAACCATAAAGGTGTAATCGGCAATGATTTTAGCGCGCACGATTGCAGCTTGGTGATCTGGCTTTTTTGCATCTTTGCAATAAATCGTAACCCTCTTCAATGCCAATTTTTGCTCATCTTTGGACGAGCCACGAAACTCATTAAATAGATATGCCCCGAGGGCAGCACCCTCGGCAACGGCACTAACATCTCTGACGCCCTTGGTGGGCAGTGAAAAGCCGGCAGCCGATGTCCCAGCGAGTGCTCGTGAGGCAGCCCCTGCTGCACGGCGCAGGCTCTCATGTGAGTAGGAACTACTCTTGTTGCCAAGACCGGTAAAAACCATCAGACGAACTGAGTTTCCGGGAATTTTTATGACCTCGTCAACACTTCCAGTTGCTCCCATATCCGATAACGCGGCTAGAAGCGCCTTTGTGTCAACGGCCAAGCCACCTGACTCAATTGCGATGGCGCCCTTGGTGCTTGTTTTAGCTAAGCCTAAAACTAGGACGTCATCTGTTAGCAGGCCATCGGAGATTTTTATTGTGCTCATATCACCTAGCGTAATAGATGTCTTGGTAGGTTTGCACAATGAAGAGTTCACCGCTCAATGACAAGCACACCGCCCGAAATGCAAAGATGGCCGACTTTGGGGGCTGGCTCATGCCAATTGAATATCCAGGTGGTGGTGTTTTAGCTGAGCATGCCGCCGTCCGTGAACGGGTAGGAATCTTTGATGTCTCTCACTTGGGTAAGGCCTCGGTAATCGGGGAGGGCGCGCTAGCTTTTCTCAATACGATGTTCACTAATGATTTAGAGCGAATAGATGATGGCTCGGCCCAGTACACATTGCTATGCACTCCGCAGGGCGGAGTCATCGATGATTTGATCGTCTACCGTAACTCCTCTGATGATCTCTTCTTAGTTCCAAATGCCTCGAATACAAGCGATGTTGTCTCCGTTCTACAAACTCACGCGCCAAGTCAGATTTCAGTAACGAATTTGCATAATGAGTATGCGGTGATTGCGGTGCAAGGACCACTAGCACCTCAAGCCTTGGATAACCTTGGAGTCAATACCAACATTGAATACATGTCCTTTTCTCACGTAGTCATAGATGGAGCCGACGTTATTTTATGTCGAACCGGATATACGGGGGAGATCGGATATGAACTCCTTCCTAAAGTCGGCGATGCCTCACGGGTATGGGATGCCCTTGTTGGAGCCATCCAACCTCTCGGCGGCTTAGTCTGCGGTTTAGGTGCGCGAGATACTTTGCGTACCGAAATGGGCTATCCACTCCATGGTCATGAACTCTCACTCGAGATAACTCCCGTGCAGGCAAGTGCATCGTGGGCAATTGGCTGGGATAAAGAGAGCTTCATCGCAAGTGATGTTCTGCGAGCAGAGAAGGTAAATAAGCCCGCTCGACGCAGTTTCGCGCTCAAATCACTTGATCGCGGAATACCCCGTGCGCACATGCAGGTAAGGAGTTCTGACGGTCAGGTTTTAGGCGAGGTTACAAGTGGAACATTCTCTCCAACTCTTAAAGTTGGAATCGCTCTCGCGCTTTTAAACTCATCTGTAAAAATCGGCGACCAATTAATCATCGATGTGCGTGGCCGTGATTCGTTAGTAGAAGTTGTCAAACTTCCTTTCGTATCTTCTCACGTTCGATAAACTCTATAGGAGTTAGAAATGCTGCTCGCGAGTACGTCCGTCGCAGCGCGGCTAAAACAGGGTTTCCAGCGATTAGAATTAAACTCGATGTAAATATCGCCCGTGGTAAATCCCACGCCATAGCTGAGAGAAAATGAAAAGTTAAAAAGTGTGAAATGTTTTCACTCACTGCTAATCCTGGAACAAATGAGAGTTGGGTTGTTGCGCCAAGGGCCCAAGGCCAGAACTGTAGATCCATTAAGATTCCAAAAAGTTCGCTCGATAGAACAGCAAAAAACATCAGTAGTGCAATCTCACCTTTGCCGCGCAGAGTTTTACGTCCGGGAAGAAGGCCAGCCAGTAGGCCTATCCACGCCGCTGCAAATATTTGATATCCAAGCCATGGGCCGATTCCGCCGGTTAAAAGTGCAGAGACAAAAACTGAGATGAGACCCAAAAGAAAACCGAAGGAAGGTCCAAAGACACGAGCGCTGAGAATCAGCAAAAACCACATCGGCTCTATACCAACGGCCCCGGCGCCAAAGGGTCTTAAGGCCGCGATTAAGGCCGATAAGACACCTAAAAGCGCAACGGATTTTGCATCCATGCTGGAGTTGGAGATCTCACTTATTATCAAGAGAAGGGCAATTGTGCAGGCAATCCAGAAGTAGATTTGGGTACGAGGCAGATTCTCGCCAGTGAAAATGAAGGGCCAAATAAAGCCCGCCAAACTAATTAGTGATGCCAGAGTTAGAACAAAGGCATTGCGCTTAGAAAATCTAACAATGTCAGCGGTCAAGATCATCAACTACTACCTTCGATCGCTGCAATGACATCACTGACACTTAACCAAGGTTGAGGCGCCATAACTTTTGCTACTTGTGGCGCAAAAGCAGGCGATGAGAGTAGAACTTCAACTGTGGGTCCATCGGCAACGATCTCTCCATCGGCTATGAAAATAACACGGCTGGCAAGTTCGGCTACAAGCTCGACATCATGGGTTGCGATAACAACGCAACGGTTAAATTCACGTGCAAACTCCAAGAGAATGCGAGTGAGTGATTTCTTGGCCTCATAATCTAGGCCTCGCGTTGGTTCATCAAGTACAAGCACTTTTGGATTAGCAGAGAGCACAACGCTAAGGGCCAGACCTAAGCGTTGACCCTCTGAGAGATCTCGAGGATGGGTGTTTAAGGAAATTCCTGGTACTAATTGCGCAAGCAATGAGTAGGTGGTGCCAGCTTGGATCTGATTATCTTTATCGGCCAGTTCACACTCTTTTGAAACCGACTGGGCATAGAGCAGATCGCTTGGCTCCTGTGGAATATAGCCAATGCTTTGTCTGCGAAGTTTTCCATGAATATTTTTAGGATTTAAAGCGTGCACGCTCACAGTGCCAGTTTGATTCACATTAACGCCCGATATTGCACGAAGGAGCGAGCTCTTTCCAGCGCCATTGCGTCCCATGATTGCGACGATCTCATTATCGAAAATCGTTGTATTAATTGAGTCAAGGGCTAACTTTGTTCCATAGGCGAGAGTGAGTGATTCAATCTCAATTACGGCAAATGGACTTGGCGTGTACGTAGGTGAAATTGACAACGGTGTTGATTCACGAAGAGATTGCGTCTTTCGGCGTAAGTCACGCACTGATAAACCAACCTCTTCGAGGCCAAGGGCTCTAGCCAAGTGGACAATCGGAGGAGCGATAGTTGATCGCTTCATAATCTCTTCTGGTTTTCCAATAACCGTGCTGCCATCGCCATTTATATAGAGAATTCGATCGGCAAAACCAATTACGCGCTCCAACTTATGCTCTGCGATCACAACTGTCAGGCTTAGATCATGAACTAGGCGATGGAGTATCGATAGAACCTCTTCGGCGGCGATGGGGTCGAGAGCGCTGGTGGGTTCATCGAGAACTAGAACCTTGGGGTGCATGACAAGTGCACTTGCAATAGCCACTCGTTGCTGTTCACCGCCGCTGAGAGTTGCAATCGTTCGTGAACGAAGTGGGGCAAGGGATAGTAAATCCAATACCTCTTCAACTCGCTTGCGCATTGTTTCACTCGGTAGATTCATCGCCTCCATCGCAAAGGCCAGTTCTTCCTCAACGGTATCTGCTACAAAACCATTGATTGGGTTTTGTCCAACGATTCCAATGAGATGGGCTAATCCTCCGGGCTTGACCTCGCGCGTAGAAAATCCATCGACACTGATATCTCCAGCTAAAATGCCGCCCGTGTGATGGGGGACTAGTCCATTAATCAAACGCAGGAGTGATGATTTACCAGCTCCCGTTGGACCGATTACGAGAACGAGTTCGCCCTCGCTTATTTCAAGCGTCAGGTTTTCCAAAACAGTAGTTGTTGAGTTCGGATAGATGAGTGAAACATCGGAGAACTTGATCATGCCAGACCCATTATTAGTAAGCCAGATAAGACAATTAGAGAATCGCTCAAACGCCATTGAATAGGGCGATATCTAGTGTGCTTGCGATGGAGTCCATAACCGCGCGAATCCATTGCCGCGGCTAACTCAAGTGATCGGGCGAGAGACTCTTCCAACAGTGGGATTGCCAGACGACGATATGAGGCCAAGCCTTTAAGTGACTGGCCACGCAAGAGCTGGGCCTGTCGTATTCGAGCAACACTTGTTACCAGTTGCGGCAAAACCGATGTTGCAATGACTACGGAAACGCCGAACTCATACATAAATATTGGAAGTACGCGTAAGAGACGGTGAGGGCTTGTTAGCGATGCGGCTGCACCGAAGATAATAATAATCGCGCAGATAATTAAGCCTTCGGTCAAGGCCGATGAAAGGCGTTCACTCGTAACTGGTCCACCAACTCTGATCCCTGGCATCCATTCAGGTAGATAGATTCGAGGCAACGTAAACAAGGTAGTTCCTGGAATCGGGACTCCAATACTGACACCGATGAATGTGCGGATCAGCAATATCCAGAGTGCAACTTTGAGGGTTAAGTCAAAACTTTGAGCCCATGGCACGTTCTCACGTTGTACCAAAACGATCACTCCCATGACACCCACTGATGCGATGGCAAATACAACTCTATGTACATGGGCAACTGAAATTGCCATCGCCATAGAGAAGATCCACCAGGTCAATGGGTGAAAGGAGAGTCGCTTCATTGAGTTCTTTACTTTTTAGGAAGCAATGACGTCGGTGTTGAAATTTCAACACCGCACTCTTTGGATGGATATCCGTTAATGCCGCATATTAATCCTGAAGCGGCAGCACGAACTTTTACCACTTGGCCAAGTACATCAATTCCTTGAGATGTTTTAGCGGTGCGCACACAGCGAGTTATAGTTTTGGCTACGTGCTCTCCTTTTGGAGCCCAAGTTGTAGAGCCAAATTCGACTACGAGGGCAATTCGCTTAGTGTCAGAGTCTGGTTTAGTACTTCCACAGATCGCCTTAAAACTTGGCTTCACCTTGGGTGCAATGGATGGAACGTCATCGCTGCTAAATACAAAAGACCAGCCTTCCACCGCACCATCTGAAATATCGACGGTAGGTCCAGTCATAGCTGGGGTCCATGCAGTCTTACCAGGAGCGGCCTGAAAATAGCCCCAATAGCGCCAACCTTTACTGGCAGCCTCTGAGGAGGAAATCACTAATGTAGAAGTGGTTATAACTACTAAAAGTATAAAAATCGATTTGAATTTCAATTATGTGAAGCCTCTCGAATTTAAAGAGTCTCACAGGGGTAGCGCCATATAGAAGTGCAAAGAGCACTTGAATTCAGGACCACACCCCGCAAACCTCGGCGGGTGTCGTTTTCGTGCGCCATGCTCATTAGGTAATCCGACTTCGCGCACAATGAAATGCGCTTTACGGTTGCGGGTCAGCGTCGGAATTTCACCGAACTTCCCCTAATGCCTAGGCTGTTAAGTTGTGAGTGAACCAAACCATATAGAGCTTGAATTGGCAACAGGGCGCGCATGTCATAAGGTCGCTCTATGGAATATAGGCGCCTTGGCAGTACTGGAATGTATGTCTCTGAAATCTCATATGGCAACTGGATTACTCATGGCTCGCAAGTTGAGGCAGAGGCTGCAATTAAGTGCGTCAAAGCCGCACTAGATGAAGGAATCACTACCTTCGATACCGCCGATGTGTATGCAGGAACCCGCGCAGAAGTTGTTTTGGGCAAGGCGTTAAAAGGTGTTCGCCGCGAATCATATGAGTTATTTACTAAGGTTTATTGGCCAACGGGTCCAGGCAAAAATGATCGCGGATTATCACGCAAACACATCATTGAATCTTGCAATGCCTCACTCAAGCGCCTTAAAACTGACCACATCGATCTTTATCAGATGCATCGCTTTGATTATGAAACTCCGCTAGAAGAGTCGCTGAGTGCATTTGATGATCTAATTCGTGCAGGCAAAGTCCATTACATTGGCTTCTCTGAATGGAGTGCGCCACAAATTTCTTCGGCACTAGAGATTCAAGACGCACTTGGCTATAACCGATTTGTATCTAGCCAACCGCAATATTCAGCGCTCTGGCGCGTGATTGAGGCGCAAGTTGTACCACTTTCAATCCAGGAGGGAATTGGCCAGATTGTTTGGTCGCCAATGGCTCAAGGTGTTCTCTCTGGAAAGTACTTACCTGGCAAGAAAGTGCCTGCAGGCTCGCGCGCGACCGATAAGAAAAGTGGTGCGGGCATGATTTCGCGATGGATGCGCGAAGATGTTTTGACGGCTGTTCAGAAGTTGGCACCTGTTGCCAAAGATGCCGGGTTAACGATGTCCCAACTGGCAATCGCGTGGGTTCTACAAAACCCTAATGTTTCTTCGGCGATCATGGGTGCAACTAAGCCCTCGCAAGTTAGGGAAAACGTAAAAGCTGCAGGAGTTAAGTTAGATGTAGCAACGATGAAGGCCATTGATAAGGCGCTTGGGAAGCTTCCTGAGATGAATGCGGCAGAAACCGTTAGCCCTAATCCGCGAGCTTAGTTTACTTTGTCGCCGACCTTACTCTGTGGGTGAGGGGAGCGAAGGCGTCGCATTTGAGTGGAGCGAAGCCAGGCATACATTCCTAAACCTTTAGTTGGTGACTGTGGAAATTTAGCAGAGATCAATTTTCGGACTTTGCGACTAAGGAATATCCCGTCGATTACCGCGAAGAGCAAAACGCCATACATGACGGCGATTGCTCCAAATTGCACCGATGCCTTTGGAATTAGAGTCAAAATCAATACAACAAAAATAATCGGCAAGAAGTACTCACCAATTGAGCGTCGGGCATCGACATAGTTTCGAACAAAGCGTCGCTCTGGTCCGCGGTCTCTTGCTGGGAGCGCATTTTCTTCACCACGCAAATAGGCAGTACGTGCTGCGATTCGATCTTGGCGATTGGCTAACTTGGCGGCGCGTTTTTGCTCCTTCGTCACAACAGGGGCCAGAGAGGATGTAATTCGCTTAGCTTGGGAAACTTTGCGCTTGGGGGTTGGGCGGCCTTTGCCTGTCGATTCTGTGCTCATGGAGGTAACTATATTGGGTTTGATTCGAGGTTGCGGTCGCGAAGGCTGGGGGCCTTCGGGTAGACTTAAGGCATCTAGTTGGAGGAGAGCCAGACATGACTACAGAGATTCAAGCAGATTCATTGACCACGTCAATTAAGTTGACCGATGTTGCATCCGTAAAAGTTGCAGCGCTGCTTGCTCAAGAGGGTCGCGATGATTTGATGCTTCGCGTAGCGGTACAGCCTGGAGGTTGTTCAGGGCTACGCTATCAACTCTACTTCGACGATCGCAATCAAGATGGCGATGTTATTTATGAATTTGGTAGTGTGAAGGTGATTGTCGACAAGATGAGTGGGCCTTATTTAATGGGCGCATCAATTGATTTCGTCGACACAATTGAAAAGCAGGGATTCACAATCGATAATCCCAACGCGGGCGGTTCATGTGCCTGCGGCGATTCATTTAACTAACTTTCCCGTAATTACACTCTAAGATCGCTACATGAATATAGGTGTAGCTGGTTCGGTAGGTCTTGATCATTTGATGACCTTTTCTGGAAAGTTCACCGACTCACTCGTGGCCGGCTCACTAGAAAAACTCTCGCTCTCATTCTTAGTTGATAGCTTGGATGTACGTCGCGGTGGATGTGCGGCCAATATCGCATTTGGTATGGGTGTTCTTGGTTTGAAACCAACTTTGATTGCCGCAGTTGGAAAAGATTGGCCAGATTATGAGGCCTGGCTTTCCCGACATGGCGTTGATACATCCCACGCATTAGTCTCGCAAAGCCTCTATACAGCACACTTTATGGTCACTACCGATGATGAATTAAATCAGATCGCATCGTTTTTTCCGGGGGCCATGGTTGAGGCGCGCAATATAGAACTGGGACCAATCATGGAAAAGACTGGGCGCTTCGACATGCTCGTGATCTCTCCGGATGATCCTGAAGCGATGCTGCGCCACTCAGAGGTCTGTCGTGATCTTGGTATCGCCTTTGCCGCCGATCCATCCCAGCAGATGGCACGTATGAGCGGAGAGGAGATCAAACTTCTAATCGATGGCGCTTCGTATCTGTTTATGAATGAGTATGAGTTAGCCCTAGCTATGCAAAAAACTGGCTGGAGCGATGCCGAGATTCTCTCGCGCGTAAAGGTGCGGGTAACCACACTTGGTTCAAAGGGTGCCAAAGTTGAAACTGCCGGTGGCGATTTTGTACAGGTGGGCTGTCCTAAGGAGAGGTCCAAGACCGACCCAACTGGAGTCGGCGACTCCTTCAGATCTGGCTTTATAGCTGGGCTAGCCTGGGGTTTGAGCCATGAACGATGTGCTCAGTTAGGTGCACTCATTGCTACCTATGTAATTGAAACGATGGGAACGCAGGAGTATCGCTTTACTGGAGATGAGTTTGTGGCCAGATTTGCAGAGGCATATGGAGCACAGGCCGCCGACGAGATTGCCTCTCACATCAAGAAGTAGCGTGTGCTTATAGCCACATAGGCAGCCCCACTTTTGGATACAGGGAATTTGCCCCGTGGCCTATATCCTTTACCCCATGTTGCCACAGAAAAATAAGGCTCTGCGTGCCATTGCCCTCCTCATCCCAGCGCTATTTTTAACTGGCTGCTCCAAAGTCTCTGAGCTTGGATTTCCGGAGGGGGCATCAAGTGTCAATGATCAATCCCTATCTCTATGGCAGGGGGCGTGGATAACGGCTGGAGTCGTTGGCGTAGGCACTCTCATACTTATTTTGTGGCCAGCGGTTTTCCATCGTGGCAAAAAAGATGGTCCTGAGTTTCCAAAGCAGACCCAGTACCACATCCCTATTGAGATTGTTTATACGATTATTCCATTCATCATCGTTGCAGTGATGTTTTTCTACACCGCTAAAAAAGAGAGTGCAATTACTACTAAGAGCACTACATCAATGCATCAAATCTCCGTTACTGGAATGCAATGGTCTTGGCAGTTTGCCTATCCCGAAGCTGGTGCGAATGCAGTAATTACAGGTACGCCCGCTAAGCCTCCAACCTTGGTCGTTCCACTCGGAGAGCGTGTTCGTTACACCATTACATCTAATGATGTTGTTCATGGATTCTGGATTCCAGCGTTTATGATTCAAATGCAGAACCTACCTGGAGTCACTAATCACCTTGAGTTCACTGCAAATAAACTTGGTGAGTATCCAGGCCGCTGTAATATTTTATGCGGTCGCGCCCACTCCCAAATGCTTTTTACGGTAAAAGTTGTAACACCGGCCCAATACCAGGCTTATCTTGAGACGTTAAAAGGGAGCCAAGCATGACCACTTATGCCCAGAATGTAACCGCAACTTCCTTGGCGCCAACTGGGCCAGCTAAGGGAAAGAACTTTGTTAAGTGGATAACTTCGACCGACCATAAGACGATTGGCTACCTGTATTTGATGACCTCCTTTGCCTGGTTCTTAATTGGCGGAGTTTTAGCCCTAGCCCTTCGCAGCGAGTTAGCTCGCCCAGGAATGCAGTTCTTAAGTTATGAGCAGTACAACCAAATCTTTACAATGCATGGAACGATTATGCTCTTAATGTTTGCTACACCTTTATTTGTTGGCTTTGCAAATGTAATCATGCCGCTGCAAATCGGAGCCGCAGACGTAGCATTTCCTCGTTTGAATATGTTGTCATACTGGCTCTACCTCTTCGGAGGATCGATGGCCTTTGCAGGATTCTTATCACCCGGGGGAGCGGCCTCATTTGGTTGGACCGTCTATGTTCCACTTTCAAATGCGACTTACTCACCGGGAATCGGTGCAGATCTCTGGCTCATCGGTTTAGCAATCGGTGGTGTTGGAACAATTCTTGGCGGCGTAAACTTCATTACAACAATCTTCACAATGCGCGCCCCTGGTATGACAATGTTTCGCATGTCAATTTTTTCATGGAACGTGCTTCTAACGTCGATTTTGGTTCTACTTGCCTTCCCACCACTTGCGGCAGCTTTACTTGGCTTGGAATCAGATCGAATCTATGGAACACATCTCTTTGATCCGGCCAATGGTGGGGCGATGCTCTTTCAACATCTCTTCTGGTTCTTTGGTCACCCAGAGGTCTATATCTTGGCACTGCCTTTCTTTGGTGTAGCTACTGAGATTTTGCCGGTCTTTAGTCGCAAACCAATCTTTGGATATAAGGGTTTAATCGCAGCAACAATCGCAATCTCAGCCCTGTCTGTTTCGGTCTGGGCTCACCACATGTTTGCAACTGGTCAGGTCTTACTTCCCTTCTTCTCTTTTATGACCTTTCTAATTGGCGTTCCTACTGGAGTGAAATTCTTCAACTGGATCGGAACAATGTGGCGAGGTCATGTCACCTTTGAAACGCCAATGCTTTGGGTGATGGGCTTTCTAGTAACCTTCCTATTCGGCGGTTTGACTGGAATTATCTTGGCCTCACCTCCACTTGATTTTGCGGTGTCGGCCAGCTACTTCGTTGTCGCGCACTTCCATTACGTACTCTTTGGAACCGTTGTCTTTGCCATGTTTGCAGGCTTCTACTTCTGGTGGCCAAAGATGACTGGAAAGATGCTCAATGAACGCCTAGGCAAGATTCACTTCTGGACGACTTTTGTTGGTTTTCACTTAACCTTTCTAATTCAACACTGGTTGGGTATTAAAGGTTTCCCACGTCGCTATGCCGACTATCTTGCAACCGATGGCTTCACATTCATGAATACCATATCGACGATCGGTTCATTTTTACTTGCATTTTCTATGATTCCATTCCTGATTAACGTTTGGATTACCCGCAAAGCTCCGATGGTTGGCGTTGATGATCCATGGGGATACGGGGCATCTCTTGAATGGGCGACCTCATGTCCACCGCCACGACATAACTTCTTAACAATGCCTCGTATTTCCAGCGAGCGTCCAGCTTTTGATCTTCATCATCCGCACATTAAGACAGAGGGGCACTAACTCCCATGAAGGTCAATTGGAAACTATTTGGCGGCTTGGCGATTTTTTATCTCATCATGACGGTTATTTATTGGAAAGTCGGCGGCGAACCTGTCGGAATTGGCGGAATGATGTTGGCCGCTTGCCTTGCAGCAATGGTGGGCTTCTATCTTTGGTTTACTCAGAAACGAATTGGCCTGGTATTGCCTGAAGATAGTTTCACCGCTGAAATAGCCGATGGTGCAGGCGAACTTGGTTTCTATAGCCCACATTCATGGTGGCCATTACCTGTAGCACTGAGTGCTTGTGCCATGGGACTCGGTCTTGCAATCGGTTGGTGGCTCACGCTCATTGGACTTGGCTCATTAATTATCTCGGTTATAGGCATGGTAACTGAGTATGAAAAACCACTGGCAACACCAACTTCACACTAGAGCTCGAATTGAAGGCAGCTCGCTTTGCTCCCTACCTATTTGTTCTTTTGTGGAGCACGGGCTTTGTAGGAGCTAAATATGGGCTTCCCTTTGCAGATCCTTTTATCTTTCTCTCTGTAAGAATCTTTGCCGCTGCAGGAGTCCTCTTCCTCATAGCGGGGCTACTTAAACAACCGTTAGCTATTGGGCCTAGTGCAATCGGGCGATCGGCATTAATAGGTATTTTTCTTCACGCCTGTTACTTGGGCGGCGTTTTTTTTGCGATTTCACAGGGGCTATCGGCCGGCGTGGCTGCAGTAGTGACAAGTTTGCAGCCTGTTCTCGTCTCGGTCTTAGCGGTGCGAGTGTTGGGCGAGCGGTTAACTAAGAGTCAGCTAGCCGGACTTTTTATTGGTCTAACGGGTGTCATATTGGTGCTGGGGCCTACGTTAGAGGCGCACACTCGCCTTGCTGGGTTGATAGGCATAGCTATTGCACTCATGGGAAGCACCACGGCAACTCTGCTTCAAAAGAAAATCGGCTCCGATATTCCACTCCTTGCCGGAACGGCTTACCAATACTTGATCAGCGGAAGCGTTTTGGGTATTGCGGCATTTATTTCGGGAGGAACATCAATCACCTGGAGTCCACGATTTATCGCTGCCTTCATCTGGCTTATCGCAGTCTTATCTGTTGGCGCGGTATTGCTGCTCTTATGGCTGCTCAATACCGGCAGCGCTGCGAGAGTGTCATCGCTGTTTTATTTAGTTCCACCAGCAACGGCCATTGAGGCCTATTTTTTCTTTGGAGAAAAAGTAAACACCCAGGGCCTACTTGGAATAGGAGTAACGGCCCTAGGTGTTTGGCTTGTTATAAAGAAAGCGAGCTAGTGACCTTCAATCTCTTTTAACTCTTGAGCACTCACCTTCGGAACTGCTACGGCATGTGCCTTACTCAAACGGGCCCGAATTTTGTTCTTAACTCCACCAGGGCGCTTGACGCCACGGGAGTCGATATCGGGCAGTTCCAGTGCTTGTGGCTGTTCATGGGAGGTCAGTATCCATCGCTTCTGAGCCGAGATTGGCTCGTGAACCTCTACGAACTCACCATTTGGCATACGAACTAAACGTCCGGTTTCTTTTCCATGGAGAACGAGTTCACGATCTGCGCGTTGAAGTGAGAGGCAAAGTCGTTTTGTTATTACGAAGGACAAAGGTGGAAGCAGGAATATTGAAATCCGTGAGAACCACATGATCTCGTTAATAGAGAGATCGAAGTTAGTTGCAAAGATATCGTTACCGCCGTTAATTAGAGCTACCATAACAAAAGTAACGGACATGACTCCAAGTGCTGTTCTGTTAGGGACATTACGCGGGCGATCGAGAAGATGGTGCTCACGCTTATCTCCAGTAATCCAACTTTCAATAAATGGATATAAGGCCATTCCTGTAAATACGATGCCAGGTACGATCAACGCGGGAATCAAAATATTCCACGAAATCGTATGTCCGAGAGCATGCGTTTCTAGTGGCGGAGCCATACGTACGAGACCGTCGAGCCAGCCCATGTACCAATCTGGTTGCGAGCCCGCAGAGATTTGTCCAGGAGTGTAAGGCCCGTATAACCAGATCGGGTTAATAGATGCCACGGCTGAGAGAAAGGCGATCACTCCGAAGACAATAAAAAAGAAGCCTCCAGCTTTTGCCATATAGACCGGCAAAATAGGGTGACCAACTACGTTCTTTTCAGTTTTTCCAGGACCAGGGAACTGTGTGTGCTTCTGGTACCAAACTAACATCACGTGAATCGTGATGACGGCTAAAAACGCTCCCGGTATTAAGAGGACGTGAAGTGTAAATATACGTGGGATAAAACCTGTCCCCGGGAAGGCGCCTCCAAATAGAAAGAAGGATATGTAGGTACCGACGAGGGGGATCGCCTGAATGATTGCCGAGGTAATACGTAGCCCAGTACCTGAGAGAAGATCATCTGGAAGTGAGTATCCGAAAAGACCTTCAACAAAGCCAAGGGTTAGCAAGATAATTCCTAAGATCCAGTTGAACTCACGAGGCTTTCTAAATGCTCCTGTGAAAAACACGCGAAGCAAGTGCGCAACAATTGCGGCCATGAATATATTGGCTGCCCAGTGATGAATCTGGCGCATCAATAAACCGCCGCGAACTTCAAAGGATATGTCCAGGGTTGAAGCGTAGGCAGCCGACATCTTCAAACCCTTTAGGGGCGCATACACACCCTCATAAATAACATCTCGTTGAGATGGATCAAACCAAAGGGTTAAGAAAGTTCCTGACAGCAGCAGGATTATGAATGAGTACATACATACTTCACCGAGCATGAAAGACCAGTGATCTGGAAAAACCTTGTTAAGTGATTTCTTAACCCAACCTGCGGCGCCGATACGCTCATCAACGTAGTTGGCAACTGCGCCAATTCTCTTTTCAGCTGTTGTCATTGTGAGTTACGCTCCCAGAAGCTAGGTCCGACGGGTTCACTAAATGGTGCACGTGCAATTAAATATCCTTCGTTATCGACGGTAATGTCTAACTGGGGAAGCGGTCTTGCAGCTGGTCCAAAGATGACCTTAGCTCCACGTGTAACATCAAAAGTCGACTGGTGACATGGACACAGGAGATGCTTAGTCTGCTGTTCGTAAAGTGCAACTGCGCAGCCCATATGTGAGCAGATCTTTGAAAATGCGATGATGCCCTCATGAGTCATAGCTAACTTTTCGGGAGTTAACTGGAAATCCTCAGGACGAAGGCGAATCAACAACACTGGATCTTTTGCGATATCGCTCAATAAACGTTCGCTTCCTTCGGCAACTGCCGGAAGTGTTTGAACCACTGCGCCAACTTCTAAATCAGATGCCAAAATAGGTCGGTTTCCGGGATCGGTAACTAAACGCGTACCGGCCTTCCAACTCGTTGTCTCTAGCTGCTTTTTAGGCAGTGGACCTAGATCGCGAAGAAGCAAGACTGGTGGCAGCGCGAAAAGCCCCATCGCTCCAGCTAATGAGCCTTTAATCAATTTGCGGCGGCCAAGTTGTACGCCTGCAACACCGCCTTTAACGGTTGCAACGAACTCTTCACGATCCTCGTTAGAGGATCTAAATTCGTGACGATGATTTATCACTTCGGTCTCTGGCATCAATGTTTTGGCCCAATGAATGGCCGCCATCCCCAAGAAGAAGAGCGACATTGCCATTCCTAGGCCTAGACCCAATTGGGAGGCATTTTGGTTTCCCATAACAGGAATAAAGATAAATAAGTTCTTATCGATAAAGACGTATGAGTAAATCAGAAGAAGTGAGCCAATCCCTGAGAGCACAAAGAGAATTGCTACTTGTTGTTCGGCGCGTTTTTCAGAGCGCGGATTTAGATCGGCAGCTCGCAAAACGTGTGGAGCGGTACCTGGATCCTCTGTTGCTTCGATTTCGTTAGACACCGTACTCATCTCGCTTTCGTTGTTAACCAGACTGCAATGGCAATCAGTAGTCCGAGTCCTAATATCCAAGCCAATAAACCTTCAGTAACTGGTCCAATGCGACCCATTGTTGCTCCACCGAGATTTGGCTCCTTCTCTGCAGCCTTAATCCACTTAATGAGTGAGAGTTTCTCAGCTGGAGTAATGGTCTTGTCACTGAAAACAGGCATAGATTGTGGACCAGTAATTAACGCTTCGTAAATATATTTAGGTTCAACACCCATCAATGTCGGTGCGTATTTGCCTTGAGTAAGTGCTCCGCCTTGACCGGCAAAGTTGTGGCACATTGCGCAGTTATTTCTAAAGAGCTCTCCGCCTTGGGCAGTGCTCCCATCCCGTTCATAATTTAAAACAGCATCAGTTGGTATCGCTGGACCTGGTGCAAGTGAAGAAACGTAGGCAACCAACGCTGCAGTCTGTTCAGCGTTATAAACAGGACGTTTTCTCATAGCTTGAGTGCTCATATCTGCCATAGGCATACGCCCAGTGCCAACTTGAAAATCAACAGAGGCTGCACCGACACCGATAAGAGATGGCGCGATCGAACCGCCTTCAGCATTTAAACCATGGCAGGAGGAACAGCCTTTAAGAAAGATCTGCTTGCCTTCATCAATGGCCGTGGAACGGGCAAATGTCGTTGGAGTTGCTTTAATTGTTGCACTGGCGATGTTAAAACTGGCGCCAATACCTAAAAGTGCAATGACCAAAAGTAACGGAGCTGCAACCTTATGGCGACGATAGCGAGAAAGACGCTTCACGTTTTTTTAACTCCTTTATTTAATGAGGTAGATTGCAGAAAACAATGCAATCCACACTACGTCGACGAAGTGCCAGTAATAGGAAACTACTATGGCAGTCGTTGCTTGGCCACTTGTAAAACGACGAGCTTTGGAAACACGAACGATGACGATTAAGAAGGCAATCAACCCGCCAGTAACGTGTAACCCGTGAAATCCTGTTGCGATAAAGAACACTGATCCGTATGCAGTTGACGAAAGCGTTAGGCCCTCGTGGACCAAAGAGGCATACTCATAAATCTGGCCACCTACGAAAAATGCTCCCATCAAAAAAGTAAGTGAGAACCATTCACGCATTCCCCATTTATTGATCTGATACATCTTGCCGGTCTTATGATTTTGAAAACGCTCTGCAGCAAATACACCGAATTGGCAAGTCACGGATGAGAGAACAAGAACGGTTGTGTTGATGGCCGCAAAGGGAACATTCAAAAGGTGATTCGACTCGAGCCAAACACGCGGTCCTTGCACTCCTCGCGTTGTGAAATAAATCGCGAATAGGGCGGCGAAGAACATTAATTCGCTGGAGAGCCACACAATGGTTCCAACGGCTACCGCGTTGGGACGTGTGATTTTATGGTGTGCCGTTACGGCTGCGCTTGACATGGGGCGATTATTCCCTAAAACACGCGCTCTGTCCTGCAGCAGAGCCAGTTCCAGGCGGCAATTGCTCGGATTTCTAGATGAAACAGGTCACGTCTATCTCTGCGGTTTGGGCTTGGGCTTGATTGACATTGTGACTTAGAATCATGGGCATGAGCCAGGGCGTTGAAAAAAATGAGATTGTTGTCTACTCCGATGATTCGACGGTGAGGGCCTCCATATCTGCGGCGCTGGGTACTCAAACATCTGCTGGCCGACATTACATTCACGAGTTTGCAACGTCTGCGGCGCTACGAAGCTATGTTGATTCCGGCGCAATGATTGATCTTTTCATTCTCGACGGTGAAGCCACTCCCGAGGGAGGAATGGGCATCGCCCGCCAATTAAAAGATGAGTTATTCAACTGTCCGCCGGTATTGGTAATTACTGGCCGAGTTCAAGATGCATGGCTGGCTGCATGGTCGATGGCTGAGGCATCTCTGGTTCACCCGATAGATCCCTTCACGTTGGCGCAGAGCGTTTCCGAACTGTTGTTAAAGCGCAGTATTTCCCACAATCTTTAGTAACCTTTGATTATGGCAGTTGATACGGCACCAATTGGATGGATGCAAGATTGGTCTGCAATCGGCTCAGGAAAAAACTCCCGAATTGGCATTTTACTAGTTCACGGTTTCACAGGAGCGCCTCCATCTATGCGCCCATGGGGCGAATTCCTCTTGTCTAAGGGCTACTCAGTACGAGTTCCACTTTTACCTGGACATGGAACTAAACCCGAAGATCTCAATAAAGTGAAGTGGCAAGAGTGGCCAGCGAAGGTACAACTAGAGCTGGAAGAGTTGTTCAAAACATGCGACCAAGTCTTTATCGCCGGGCTATCCATGGGCGGTGGAACAGCTCTATATATCTCGGAGGAGAATAATGATCGCTTGAGCGGAATAATTCTTGTGAATCCGATGATTCACGTCCCATTTATCTCAGTCCCGATAGGTTATCTGCTCTCACGTTTTCAAAAGCTTCGCTCTAGCGTTGGCAATGATATTAAACGACCAGGAATATCTGAGCACGGCTATGACGCACTTCCTACTCGTGGGATTCATCAACTATTAATAATGTTGAAGACCACCCGTAAGAATCTCGGCAAAGTGACGATCCCTGTGCAACTTTTTCACAGCGTCGAAGACCATACTTTGCCGGTTTCTAATACTGAAATAATCATGGCAGGTTTGGGCTCAAGTAGTAAATCCCGAATTGAACTTGTCAATAGTTACCATGTTGCAACCCTTGATTATGATCAAGAGTTGATCTTTCAAAACTCTCTGACGTTTATTGAAGGGCTTACAAAGCAGTAGTGCTGGCACTTGCTCATAGATGAGCCATAAAGCAATATCTGGCTTTAATCTTGCTGGCATGGAATTTAAAACAATAATCGAACCCTTCAAAATCCACTCAGTTGCAGCAATACGAATGACCACTGAGAGCGAGAGAGTTCAGCTGATAAAAGATGTTGGATATAACCTCTTCTCCCTTCATTCAGATGATGTTCTTATAGATTTACTAACCGACTCTGGCACTGGCGCAATGAGTCGCAATCAATGGGCTGCTATTCAACGTGGCGATGAGTCGTATGCAGGCTCGCCCTCATGGTTGCATTTCAAGGCTGCGGTACAAAACCTATTTCCATTTGAACATATTATTCCGACACATCAAGGTCGTGCAGCCGAGAAAATCCTCTTCACCGCGATTGGCGGTCCGGGGAAGATTATTCCAAGCAACACTCATTTCGATACAACACGGGCAAACATCGAATACTCCAAGGCCGAGGCAGTTGACCTCGTTATTGCCCAAGGTCGAGATCCTTCAGATACTTATCCATTTAAAGGCAATATGGATTTAGTTGAACTAGAGAGTTTCATCAACGCGACAGGGGTAGAAAATATTCCGGTGGTCATGATGACTATTACCAACAACTCAGGTGGCGGTCAGCCAGTTTCTCTTGAGAATTTGCGCGCCGTTAGTGCCATCTGCAAGAAGTACAAGATCCCATTCTTCTTGGATGCATGCAGGTTTGCTGAAAATGCTTGGTTTATACGAGAGCGAGAGTCCGGGCAGTCCGAGCGAGATGTCGTAGATATTGTGCGAGAGATTGCATCTTTAGCCGATGGAATGACGATGAGTGCTAAAAAGGATCCCCTCGGAAATATTGGGGGCTGGCTTGCTCTCAACGACAATGGCCTTGCAACAATCTGCAGAAATCTCTTAATTTTGACCGAGGGCTTTCCAACATACGGGGGATTGGCTGGACGCGATTTAGAGGCCTTGGCCGTTGGTCTCACGGAGGCCGTTTCACACGACTATTTGAAATATCGAATTCAATCCACTGCCTATCTTGGCAATGCATTGTTGGAACTTGGAATCCCAGTTGTGCAACCGATAGGCGGGCATGCCGTTTACATAGATGCCAAAGCCTTTCTTTCCCATATTCCACCGCTTGAGTATCCAGGTCAGGCCTTAGCCGTTGCTTTATATGAGGTAGGCGGAATACGTGGTTGTGAAATTGGCACAGTTATGTTTGGCCGAAAGCCCGATGGGAGTGAAGTGCCAGCGGCAATGGAGCTAGTGCGATTGGCTATCCCACGACGGACATACACGCAAAGTCACATTGACTATGTAATTGAAGTTTGTTCTGAGGTCGCCAATAGAGCCTCCACACTTGGTGGCTTCAAGATCATTAGCGAACCCGCATCCTTGCGCCACTTCACCTCTGAGTTCGCTCGAATCTAGCGCCATTATGTAGAGTTGGTAAATGGCCAACACTTCGTCACTGCGCACCTTCCTCTGGTTTAACAACACATTAGAAGATGCGTTGGAGTTCTACTCGCAGATTTTTGGAGAGTCATTCACTCTTATTAGCTCTCATCGGCCCGAGAGTGAGGGCAAATTAATGAGCGCGGAGTTCTCTATATATGGCCATGAACTAGTGGGAATGGGCTGGCCAGGTGGTCCAGAGTTCAATGCATCCATCTCGCTCTCAATCTCGTGTGATGGACAGGCAGAGACTGATCGCTTGTGGGATGCGATCACGAAAGAGGGAGCTGCCGGAGAGTGCGGTTGGTGCGTTGATCCCTTTGGCGTTAGCTGGCAGATTACTCCACGCCAGATGTCGCAGCATTTAGGAAATTCCGATCCAGTTAAAGCCGCTTTTGCTTGGCAAGCGATGCGAGGAATGTCGAAGATAGTAATTGCAGATCTATACGAGTAGTTTTGCCGTTTCTAATCTGCCAGTAAGTATCTAACTGCATCGTCGGCGCCCCATCCATCTGGGTAGAGCTTTAACATCTCCTCTTCGCCAGTTAAATCCGATCCAAGAGTTAAAAGAGGCAGCTCCTCATATCCATCGATTCGTATTTGTGGCATGCCTACATTTGCAAGAAGTGCGTTGCACAAACACTTCTTTTCCGCAGTAGCACCTTCGGCACCACCCTTAAATCGAAAAGTCTTGTCAGGCTCCCCAGCACACCGATAAACGATACGGTGATCGGGTTTTTCGACGAGAGTTCGTAAATAGCCGAGATCGCAGAGTTTTACCCGAGTGTGAAACTCCATCTCATCTGCAATCGTGTTATCGAGCTCAGCATATTTGAATGGAAATGAGGTTGGCGAACCGAGAGGATCAGTGACAATCTTCAAACTCTTTTCGCTAATTCGGGCCAGAGTTTTCTCCCGTAGTTCTTTTGTTATCCCCGAATCTAAACTAAGCGCAAAGATTGAACCTGCCTGCACTCCGCTTGCACCTAATGCGATCGCCTCGCGCAGTTTGGCGGGAGTGGCAAATCCTCCTGCTAACCAGAAGGGAAGACCGGTAGCGGCGACCTTAGCAATATCTGCATCATCTTTAGCCGAAAATTGTGACTGGCCATCTTCTCCAATTGGTGTAGTACCTCGAGGGGGTGCGTTATGACCTCCGGCAGATGTGCCTTCAACTACAAAACCATCCGGACGCACCTCTTCGTCACGGTTTAAATATGAGGCTAATGCATGGGAAGAGATAATTGCTAGAAAAGCAGGGGTTGTAATCTCTTTTAGTTCTCCTTGACGAATAATCCCCGGATCAAAGTCGAGAAAATATTTCACGCTGGCATTTTCAACGGTGATTGAAATCCGAACCTTAGCGTGAACTGACAGTTGTCGGATGATTCGGGGGATTTCACTAGGAATGCCTGCACCGATAAGAATTGCATCAACATCGGCAAGAAGGGCTCCATAAATTGAAGCAGGGGCGGCCAGCTGAATCTTCTCGAGGAAATTTACTCCCACAAGCCCGCGATGTCCCTCTTTGGCCAACCAGACTTCAACGAAGGTAGATGCAGTTAGAAATTTTGAGGCGAACTCTGATGGATGCAGGGTTAGTTTAGGAACGAGCAGATAGGGAGCATCCGAGGCTTTGCCTCCGTCGATAAAGTAACGACGTAAAATCTCTTGGGCGAACTCTTTGTCTGGAAAGTGAAGGAGAGCTCGTCTAACCGATCCATCGAGATCACCATCTTGCAGGCGTCGAGAGATCACGGCGTCAATTGCCGTGCCAGATACAACACCTAATGCTCCTGCACGTGAGACGGCCTTAGCCATTTGCCACGATGAAACGGCGATTCCCATTCCACCCTGAATTACAGTAGGCAGGCTTTTCGCAGGGTTCATAGCGCGATTCTAAATCTGCAAAAAAGTAGACTGACCAGTACGGCGAGAGATGCCTCTCATGCGGCTAATATCTCACCATGCGAAATCGCCGCTTTAGATTGCACACTCTAAATGCAACTTGAGACAGCACGCCTAACATTGCGTCCATTAGAAATCGGCGATGTCGAGGATCTGCTCGAGTATCAATCAGATTTCCAGACTGTTGCCTATATTCCATGGCCACAACGAACGAGGGAGCAAGTACGCGATGCGCTGGTCGTATCGATAGCGGCCACTGAATTTGAGAAGGATGATGACTATAAGTTATTTGGATGGAGCCTAAAGAGTTCGGGAAAAATCATCGGACAGTCCAACATAAGTATTGACTCGAAGTTACATAGTCGTGCAGAAATTGGTTGGGTAATCAATCCAGCCTTTAAGGGCCACGGATATGCCCTTGAAGCAACAAGGGCGGTAATTGGCGCCGCCTTCAAAGAGTTAGGGTTTCGACGCGTAACGGCCTATATCGACCAGCGAAATCTAGCTTCGATAAAGTTAGCGCGCAGCCTCGGGATGCGCTTAGAAGGTAGTTTCCTAGAGGATGAGTACTTTAAGCAGGAGTGGACCAGCGCGCATTTATTTGCAATTCTGGCTTCAGAGTGGAAGGAATAGGAATGCTTAATCAAGAGAAACTTTTATTACATATGGGCTGGGCTAACCAGCATGTTCTCTCTGCTTTGGAAGAACTCAGAGGTAGTGATTGGCAGTTGCGATTGACCGAGGCGGATTGGTCAATTCAAGAGTTAGCCAACCACATAGTGCTAGCCGCAGGGGGATACGCCTATCGAGTTGGCGGCGATGCTATTTCTTCTGGTCTAGATCAATCAATGGTTATTCCTCTTAGCAAACTTAAAGAGATTTGTGCTGCAGCCGATGAATTTCTGCGTGTGCAGTCGCACATGCCTGATTCCGTTGAAACAAAGATGCGGGATGGACAAAAGAGTTTCCGATCGAGATCGACGATCATTTCTCAATCGATTCATCACGCCACCGAACATAGGGCCCAGATTTCAGATACTTTAAAGGTGCATGGAATTCGAATTTTGGATCTAGATGCGATTGATTTATGGGCCTTCTCCGATATAGCAGGGGAGATTAATAGGATTGAAGGATAGAGAGCCGGTAATTTATACCGATCGCCTTGAGCTCCATCACTTAAGCGCAAAAGAGATCATCTCTCTTTTTGAAAAACCCGAAGATGGCTGGATTTTTGAGGGCAAGAGTTTTACAAATCCACATCGCCAGTTAATGGATGATTCGGGTCCTTTGGGCTGGCGCGTCCCACAAGTTAAAGCAGACTCCACTGTCAATAAATGGTTTGTTCGCTGGATGGTTTTAAAGACCAGTCGCGAGATTATAGGAAGCACCAGCTTTCATGGAGCACCTGATGAGAATGGAATGATCGAAATCGGCTTAGGCGTTGATCCGCAATTTCACAATCAAGGTTTTGGTTTTGAAGCCCTCGAAGGTATGTGGAGTTGGGTATGTAGCCAACCTGGTGTGACAACTCTGCGATACACCGTTGCCGCATCAAATACCGCCTCGGTCGCCCTTGTGAAGAAGTTTGATTTTGCACATATTGGCCAACAGATGGATGAGATAGATGGCCCTGAGCAGATATATGAATTGAGCGTCGAAGAGTTTAAGAGGCGAACTCGTTAAGTGGACCGTACTGGGATCGAACCAGTGACCCCCACAATGTCAATGTGGTGCTCTACCGCTGAGCCAACGATCCTTGCTGGGAAATCATACCCCACGATATTTGTTTAATTCAGCGCCCGAAATCATCCTCAATACGCTCAATATCATCTTCACCAAAGTATGTTCCCGTCTGGACTTCGATGAATACGACGTCTGCTGATCCAGTGTTTTCAACTCTATGTAAATCTCCGATTGCTATATCGATGCTCTCTCCTGAACTCATAGTTCTCTGCGCACCATTGTGTGTAACAAGGGCTTGTCCAGAGATTATGAACCAGTGTTCGGCGCGTTTTTGGTGGCGCTGATAGGAAAGTCGTTTACCGGGGTAGACCCATATGCATTTAACTTTATGAGAACTGCTCTCATGGAGAATCTCATAGCGACCCCATGGCCTAGTTGATTCACTCATGGCTCAAACCTTCCCATAAGTTGGTATTTAATGATGGAGGTCGGGACGGGATTTGAACCCGTGTAGAGGGATTTGCAGTCCCTTGCCTCGCCTCTCGGCCACCCGACCAATTACATATCGCCAGGGCGATGTATCAGAGCGGACGACCGGGTTCGAACCGGCGACCTGAACCTTGGCAAGGTTCCGCGCTACCAACTGCGCTACGTCCGCGAGGAGTCGAAATCTATCCTAGGTATGCCTCTAGCGCCAAAGTGAGATGTACTCACATCGCAGAATCGACGGGGGAGTGCAGGTCAACGATGAGTTGGGCTGATTCGGTAGGCTACTGGCATGTCAACGATTGAGATTACGGTGGATGGCCAGCTGCGCTCGGTTGAGGCAGATGCGCGTCCTACCAATCTCTTTGCCGAGAACAAGGATGTTGTCGTGGCGCGGGTCAACGGTGTGCTCAAAGACCTGTGGAGTGAGTTAGCACCAGGAGATATTGTCGAAGGGGTTTTGATCTCTTCACCCGATGGAGTTTCCGTATTGCGCCACTCGACGGCACATGTAATGGCACAAGCCGTGCAAGAGGTTTTCGCAAATACGCGTCTTGGGATTGGGCCGCCAATCAAAGATGGTTTTTATTACGACTTTGATCCAACACAAACTTTCAATCCCGATGATCTTGTAAAGATTGAAAGTGCAATGCGTAAAATTGTAAAAGAGGGGCAACGTTTTCGTCGGCGTGTAATCACTGAGGCAGATGCGCTCAAAGAGTTGGCACATGAGCCCTATAAATGTGAGCTCATTGGAATTAAGGGGCCAGCAGGTGAAGAGGCAAGCGTTGAAGTCGGTGGCTCCGAGCTAACGATCTATGACAATTTAGGACGTGATGGTAATCCGGTGTGGAGCGACCTTTGCCGTGGTCCACACCTTCCTTCGACCAAACATATTCCAGCGTTCAAATTGATGAGGACTGCGGCGGCATACTGGCGTGGCTCTGAAAAGAATCCAATGCTGCAGCGAATTTATGGCACCGCTTGGCCCTCGCAAGATGAACTCAATGCATATCTTGAACTCTTAGCCGAAGCTGAAAAGCGCGACCATCGACGTCTTGGAACAGAGCTTGATCTCTTCTCATTTCCTGAAGAGATTGGATCTGGACTTGCCGTTTTCCATCCCAAGGGCGGAATCGTTCGACGTGCGATGGAGGATTACTCGCGTAAGCGCCATGAGGACGAGGGGTACGAGTTTGTCTACTCACCCCATTTGACCAAGGCCGCACTCTTTGAAACCTCTGGACACTTGCAGTGGTATGCCGATGGCATGTACCCGCCAATGATTTTAGATGAAGAGCTTCACGCCGATGGGACGATTAAACGCGCGGGCCAGCAGTACTACATGAAGCCAATGAACTGCCCATTTCATAATCTAATTTACCGTTCACGTGGTCGCTCCTATCGTGAACTTCCATTGCGTCTTTTCGAATTCGGTACGGTTTATCGTTATGAAAAATCTGGAGTTTTGCATGGCATTACTCGTGCGCGCGGATTTACTCAGGATGATGCACATATTTACTGCACCAAGGAGCAGATGGTCGCTGAACTCGACTCGCTGCTGACATTCGTACTTAACTTGCTGCGCGATTACGGCCTCAACGATTTCTATCTCGAACTCTCTACGCGTAACCCCGAGAAATCTGTTGGCGAAGATAGCGATTGGCTTGAGGCAACTCAAGCTCTGCGACAGGCTGCAACAGCTCAAAATCTCGAATTAGTCTTAGATGAGGGTGGGGCGGCCTTCTATGGTCCAAAGATTTCCGTACAGGCTAAAGATGCCATTGGACGTACATGGCAGATGTCTACGATTCAAGTAGATTTTCAACTTCCTCAACGCTTTGAACTCGAATATGCCGCACCCGATGGATCTCGTCAGCGTCCAGTTATGATCCATCGCGCACTCTTTGGTTCAATTGAGCGCTTCTTCGGCGTCTTAACCGAACATTATGCTGGCGCTTTTCCACCATGGCTTGCGCCTGTACAGGCGATTGGAATTCCAGTTGCCGAGGCATTTTCTGATTACTTAGCCGATGTAATGTCCCAGATGCGAAAGGCCGGTATTCGCACCGAACTCGATAGCTCTGATGATCGGATGCAAAAGAAGGTGCGCAATGCGCAGCTGCAGAAGATTCCATTTATGGTCATTGCCGGTGAGGAGGATCAAGCCGCGGGCGCCGTTTCATTTCGCTATCGAAATGGCGAACAGAAAAATGGAATTCCAATAGCTGATGCGATTGCCGAGATTAAGAAAATAGTCCTCGAACGTACTCAGGTTTAGCGATGACTGTCGACGGTTTGGGTATGCCTGATAGTTGGGCTCGTTTGTGGGCGCCACATCGACTTGACTATCTTCGAGGCGAGAATCGCCCTCTTGAAACCAACGAGATCGAGTGCCCCTTCTGCCGTATCCCGACGTTAAAGGATGATGAAGGGTTAATTGTTCATAGGGGTATAACGGCCTTTGTTGTAATGAATCTTTATCCATACAACCCGGGGCACCTATTAGTGTGCGCATATCGTCATGTGGCCGACTTAACTGATTTGAGTGCACAAGAGCGCGATGAGATCTCAGCACTGAGCTCGCATGCAATGTCAGCGATTCGTAAAGCCTCTTCTCCCGATGGATTTAATTTGGGAATGAATCAAGGAGCTATTTCAGGTGCGGGCGTAGCCGAGCATATTCATCAGCACGTTGTTCCACGTTGGAGTGGTGATGCAAATTTCATGCCGATAATTGGTCAGACTAAAGTCTTGCCACAACTTTTGATGGTGACTCGAGACGAGATCGTCGCAAACTGGTAATTAAACCCCAAGTTCGGCTAAATAAGTTTTCACTACATCTACACCAATACCTTTTTCAATCCACAAAGGTATCGCGGGAAAAAGTAGACCGGCAGCAAATGCCCCGTCGCCAAGAGAGCTAGAAAGCTCTAGGTACTCGTCGCGAAACTCTTGCACCAAAGTTTCATGTTCAGGCTCGCAGGCCATATCCCTAGGAGGGGCTGTGTTGTAGTCAATGATTCGCATCGTCGCAAGACTAATAAGTGCGCAGGGCAAACCTTGATCATCGTGTAGCACTAAATATGGAGTAGCCATGTGATCAAAGACGCGATTGGCTAACATGATGGCATCGTCAAAATCTGCATCCTGATTTTCAAGATGGGTGACGACAACCAATCGAGGTGTTTGTAAATCATCTAGCGCCTGCCACAAATCGATCGTTGCCTGATCGATTCCCATGGATGGATTAATTACAAAGATTGCACAATCCGATTCTGGGTCAAGGACCTGTAATACCCGCCCGCCAAAGACCTCGGCCACGATTGAAGGCGATGCTCCCTCATGGCCATAGACGGCGATGGCAGGCTCAGATGCAGTGGAATTCACCTGCTCAGCCTACGATGGGAGGTGATGATTAGTGGCATTTTCAAACCTGCGGTTACGAGATTTATAACGCCCGTAGCCTCATTTGCTCTGCGTATTGGAATCACCGCAAATGCTGTGACCTGGGTGGGCGCCATTGGTGTTCTCCTCTCATCGCTCTTTTTTTACCCACGAGGTGATTTCTTGCGCGGCACGGCGATCATCGCTCTATTTGCTTTGAGCGATCTCTTTGATGGAGCGATGGCGCGTATATCTAAAGTTGGCGCAAGTCGTTGGGGTGGTTTTCTAGATTCCACGATCGATCGTATTACCGATTCAGCGATTTTGATTGGTTTAGCACTTTTTCTTATCCGTCATGATGACAAGTTGGCGATCGTTGTTCTTATTGCATTAGTAACTGGAATGCTGGTCCCATATATTCGCGCAAAAGCTGAAAGCTTTTCAATCCCATGCTCCGGCGGGATTGCAGAGCGAACAGAGAGGTTAATTATTTCCCTCTGTGCTATTGCACTTGATGGACTTGGAGTGCCTTACGTTCTGAGTATTGGCATCTGGTTGCTTGCACTCCTTGCTTTTATAACAGTCGTTCAACGGTTGATTATTATCAAGAAAGCTATGGTTTAAATTGTGCAGACCTTGACTGCTTGGGGTTACTTTGCTGCATGGCGGGTGTTGCGGTGGTTACCTGAAGGATTTGCCTACGAAAGTGCATACAAGATATCTGACTACATCACGAAGCGAAACGGTCCGAGCGTACAACGCTTACGATCAAATCTGGCGCGAACACAGCCTGCAATCACTGCGCTCGATTTAGATTTATTGGTTTACAAAGCGATGCGCTCTGCCATTCGCTATTGGTGCGACACCTTTAGATTACCAGATTGGTCTGCACAGAGAATTCAAAATACAGTGACCACAACCGATGAACATCTGCTCCTAGATGCCATCGTCGCTGGAAAAGGTGCCATTGTTACGTTGGCCCACGTCGGAAACTACGATCATGCAGCAGCGTTTTTCTGCGCCAGAGGCGCAAAACTTGTAACGGTCGCCGAGCATTTAAAACCTGAAGCGCTATTTAAAAAGTTTATGTCCTATCGCGCCGCTTTCGGAATGGAGGCCCTTGCCTTAGATGCTCGTGTAATCCCAACGTTAGCTCAGCGCCTTCGATCAGGTTGCGTAGTCGCTCTTGCCGCAGATCGAGACCTATCGCGCTCAGGTATCGATGTTACTTTTTTCGGGGGGCCGGCGAGAATGCCAGCAGGCCCAGCTGTGTTGGCTCTAAAAACTGGCGCGCCACTGATTTATGCGATGATTTCCTATACCGAATCTGGCATTCATATAGATTTCGAGATGGTGCCAATGCCAAGGCAAGGTAGTGAAAGTGAAAAAATCTCAACGATTGTTCAATCGAGTGCAGACCTCTTTGCTAAGGGGATAGCCGCACACCCGCAGGATTGGCACATGATGCAACGGATTTGGATCGACGGGGATTTTAAGGAGCGTAGTTAATGCTGACTGCGAAACTAAAGATTGGCATTGTCTGCCCGTATGGCTGGGATACACCCGGTGGAGTCCAGAACCACGTTCGAGATTTGGCCGAATATCTCATTGCCAACGGCCATAGTGTTTCAGTTCTAGCGCCAGTGACAGATGAAAGCAAACTTCCACCTTACGTTGTTAGTGCTGGTAAACCGATTGCAATTCCATATAACGGTGCCGTGGCCCGTGTGCTCTTTGGTCCCATCGCCTTCGCCAGGGTGCGTCAATGGATCTCGGCCGGAGAGTTCGATATTTTGCATCTGCACGAACCTGCTATTCCTTCGATTTCACTTCTTGCATGTTGGGCGGCGGAGGGGCCGATGGTGGGCACTTTTCATGCGGCGGCAAAACACCAGAAAGTCATCTATGCGATCGGTCCCATTTTGGAGCCTGCTATCGAGAAACTCTCGGCACGTATCGCGGTATCAGAGGCGGCCCGCCTAACTTTGACTTCACATTTAGATACAGATGCAGTTGTTATACCGAATGGTATTTACGCAAAGCGCTACGCCAACGGTCGACGTCAAGAAAAATGGTCAGGAAATACAATTGGCTTCATTGGTAGGTTTGAAGAGCCGCGCAAAGGGCTGCAAGTTCTGCTCGATGCATTGCCGATAATCGCGCGCTTTGCACCAGATGTGAAGGTATTTGTAGCCGGACCAGGAGATCATAAAGACGTAGTGAAGTCGATAGATTCACAACTGCGACACCGATTTGAGTTTTTAGGCCGCATTAGCGAAGAGGAAAAGGCAGATTTCATGTCATCGGTTGCACTCTATGTCGCGCCAAATACTGGAGGCGAGTCCTTTGGAATTATTTTGGCCGAAGCCTTAGCGGGTGGTGCCTGTGTTGTAGCTAGTGATATTCCAGCATTTGACTCCCTTTTGGCCGGCGGTCAATTCGGTGCCCTGTTTAAATCCGAAGATTCAACAGATCTGGCTAAAGTTGTCATTGATTTGCTACGCGATAACTCCAAGCGCGAAGAGTTGGCCAAAATCGGCAAGGAGCATGCACAGATATTTGATTGGGATGTAGTTGCAGAGCAGATTTTTTCAATATACGAAATGGCGATGGTGGGGGGTCAAAAGATTTCTTTGACTTCTGAAACACGTTCGTGGAATCGTTTCTTAAGTAGAGATGGGAGATAGGAATTGAAGACGGCGATGACGATTGCCTTGATAGTTTTGCTCACTCTTTGGTATCTCTCCTTCCTTGCTACTCGACTCGATCGTCTGCATCATCGCGTTGAAACAAGCTGGGCCAACCTGGATGGCCTTCTACAACGGCGTGCCGCCATCGCTTTGGAGATCGCCCATAGCGAGTTTGTTGATCCTGCATCTTCACTTCTTTTAACATCTGCGGCCTATCAAGCTCGCGAGGCTAGCGTGGAGGATCGCTCAGCGGCAGAGATGGCGCTTTCGGGCTCCCTAGCTCTACTAATTGTCGATGGACAGAGCCATGCCAATATTGCAGAGCAGGCGCTACTAGGTGAGCTTGCTGCGTTAACGGCAAAGATTGAAATTGCGATAGCTATTCATACCGACGCGGTTTCATCTACACAAGCGGTTCGAGCCAAGTTTGCAATCCGATTCTTCCGCTTGGCTGGAACTGCGCCGTTGCCGGTGACTTACGAGTTTGAGTCCGATGCGCTATAAATATATTTCAACTGCGGTTATCGCAGTTGTATTTCTAACAAGTTGTTCCAGCCTCTCTTCGACACTCAAGAGCGTTACACCTGCACCTATTGAAAAGAATCTTTTGAGCGGACGCCCAGGAGTCAATGGAGCTTTGCTCGTGGTAAAAATTGACGATACAAATGCAGCTCACCCTCAAATTGGCTTAGAGGATGCAGATGTCGTCTATATCGAGCAAGTTGAGGGTGGATTAACACGATTGGCTGCCGTTTTTTCATCGGTTATCCCTACCCGTGTAGGTCCTGTTCGCAGCGCGCGTATCTCTGATATTGAAATTTTAAGCCAATACGGTCGGGTCGCTTTTGCTTATAGTGGCGCGCAGAAAAAACTGCTTCCAGTAATCGCAGCGGCAAATGTTGCAAATCTAGGAGCGCAGGCCCAGTCTCCAACGATTTATACAACCGATCCGACCCGTAACTCGCCCTTTGCGATGGTTCTTCGAGCAGATCTTTTAATGCAAAGAGTTAAAGAGAAGGGCTATGTGGTCGATTCGGCGAAATCAGTTGGTTGGAGTTTCGGAGATGAAAAAACCGTGGGCGTGCCCATTACACAGGCTGTACTTCATTGGCCGGCAGCCCAGTACACCGTCATTTGGTCACCAACTGATAATCGTTGGCATTTAAAACACAACAATGAACCCGATCTATCCGATACTGGAAGGGTTCTTGGCCCAACGACCTTCGTGATTCAACTTCTCTCAATTACGCCATCTATCTATCACGACAAGTTCGGAGGAGTCACACCGTTCTCAAATACAGTAGGAAGCGGGAGTGGATATATCTTGCGTGATGGCAAGAGCTTTACTGCAACATGGAGTCGAAGCTCGAGTGCCGTTGGCACGACGTGGAGGGGCTTAGATGGCAAGGAGCTCGCCTTTGCACCAGGTCAAGTGTGGGTGGCCTTAACCGATACAGAGCCAGATTTCACGCTGATTCCAGCGAGCGCCAAGCCCTCGCCAACAAAGTAGGATATCCCTCTCACACTCTTAACAATTGGAGAAGGTAATGGCGCAAGAAACTGGTACTGGGCGAGTCAAGCGTGGCATGGCAGAGATGCTCAAGGGCGGCGTCATTATGGATGTTGTTAACGCAGAGCAAGCAAAGATTGCCGAAGATGCTGGTGCCGTTGCAGTGATGGCACTTGAGCGCGTCCCAGCCGATATCCGCGCCCAAGGTGGCGTTGCGCGCATGTCTGATCCAGACATGATTGAAAAGATTAAAGCTGCCGTTTCGATTCCAGTTATGGCCAAGGCCCGCATTGGACACTTTGTTGAAGCGCAAGTTCTTCAATCACTCGGTGTGGACTACATCGATGAGTCAGAAGTGTTGACTCCAGCCGATTACAAAAATCATATTGATAAATGGGGTTTCACAGTTCCATTCGTTTGTGGAGCGACAAATCTTGGGGAGGCACTTCGTCGCATTAATGAAGGTGCGGCGATGATTCGCTCTAAGGGCGAGGCCGGTACGGGTGATGTATCAAATGCGATGCAGCACATGCGCGAGATCAATGGCGAGATTCGTCGCCTCTCATCTCTTCGTGAAGACGAGTTGTATGTTGCCGCCAAAGAGTTACAGGCTCCTTTTGAGTTAGTAAAAGAGGTTGCTGAAAAAGGCAAACTTCCAGTTGTTCTCTTTACTGCAGGAGGTATTGCGACCCCTGCCGATGCAGCATTAATGATGAGCATGGGGGCAGATGGGGTCTTTATTGGCTCGGGAATATTCAAGTCGGGTAACCCTGCTCAGCGCGCGGCAGCGTGCGTACGAGCAACTACTTTTTGGGATGATCCAAAAGTGATCGCCGATGCATCGCGCGGTTTAGGTGAGGCGATGGTTGGAATTAACGTCGCAGATCTTCCAGCACCACATCGTCTTGCAGATCGTGGTTGGTAGTTCGAAAGTACTATGAAAGTTGGAGTACTTGCACTTCAAGGTGATGTTCGTGAGCACTTTGCCGCGCTGATCGCCTGTGGTGTTTATCCAACAACTATTCGACGCCCAGAAGAGTTAGCCCTGGTGGATGCCCTTGTTATTCCTGGTGGTGAGTCGACAACTATTTCCCATCTGGCAAAGATTTTTGATCTATTCGATCCCATAGCCTGGCGCATCAAAGCTGGTATGCCAGTCTATGGATCTTGCGCTGGAATGATTTTGTTGGCCGATCAGATTCTAGATGCCACAGATGGTCAAGAGAGTTTTGGCGGTCTCAACATAACCGTGCGACGCAACGCATTTGGTAGGCAGGTAGATTCCTTTGAGTCAGACATCGCATTTGCCGATGGATCTAATGAGGCAATACGTGCCGTCTTTATTCGGGCGCCCTGGGTTGAACGGGTTGGGTTAGGTGTTGAAGTTTTAGCAGAGGTCGGTTCGCATCCTGTTGCAGTGCGCTCTTCCACAATATTGGCAACATCATTTCATCCAGAACTCACCGCAGATCACCGCATCCATCGATACTTTATTGAGGAAGTGGCACGAGCGGCGCTGCAACAGGTACAGTAGTTCGAGCTAATACAAAGGGACAAAGGGGTCAATAGATGTCTGGCCATTCCAAATGGGCGACTACTAAGCACAAGAAAGCGATTATCGATAGTCGCCGCGCAAAGGTATTCGCAAAACAGATCCGTGCAATCGAGGTCGCCGCACGCAATGGTGGTGCCGATCTTGAAGGTAACCCAACGCTCTTTGATGCAATCACCAAGGCAAAGAAATCATCGATGCCTGCCGACAATATTGAACGTGCAGTTAAGCGTGGGGCTGGACTCGAATTAGGTGCAGCCGATTATCAGACGATTATGTATGAGGGTTACGGACCAAATGGCGTTGCAATCATGATCGAATGTCTAACCGATAATCGCAATCGCTCTTCATCTGAAGTTCGCGTTGCCGTAACTCGCAATGGTGGATCGATGGCTGATCCTGGATCGGTTGCATATCTGTTTAATCGCAAGGGCGTAATTATTGTCAAGAAGGTTGATGGCCTTACAGAGGATTCAATTCTGGAGGCGGTACTAGATGCAGGAGCACAAGAGGTTAATGATTTAGGCGAGGCCTTTGAAATTGTAAGTGAGTCCAGTGACTTAGTTGCGGTCCGAACAGCCCTTCAAAACGCAGGGATCGACTACGAGTCGGCCGATTCATCATTCTTGCCATCTATGCAGATAGAGCTCGATGCTGAGGGTGCAAAGAAGGTATTTGAACTCATAGATGCAATTGAAGAGCTAGACGATGTACAGAATGTTTTTAGCAATTTTGATATTTCAGATGAGGTTATGGCGAGCCTAGAGTAAGGCGCACGGCAAAAAGATTACCCTTGACGTCTTAGGCAATGTAGTAAATAAAAGGTGGTGAGATGCGAGTTCTGGGTATTGATCCAGGTCTGACCCGATGTGGAATTGGAATCGTTGAGGGCTCGGTCGGCAAGGCGCTTAACATGGTCGGAGTTGGTGTAATCCTGACTCCAACTGATGCTCCACTTGAGTCCCGCCTCCTGGAGTTAGATAGACAGCTAAATGAGTGGGTGCAGCGTTGGAGCCCAGATGTCATAGCAGTTGAACGTGTCTTTGCCCAACATAACGTTCGTACAGTTATGGGAACAGGACAGGCCGCAGGCATTGCATTACTCATCGCTGCAAAATCTGGAATTCCGGTAATGATGCATACCCCCAGTGAAGTTAAGGCTGCAGTAACTGGGTCAGGTCGCGCAAATAAAGCACAGGTGGCGCAGATGGTCGTTAAATTATTGAACTTAACTCAGATACCAAAGCCCGTTGATGCAACAGATGCTTTAGCCCTGGCGATCTGCCATATTTGGCGCGGTGGCGCAACGTCAAAAGTTACTTTGGCAGTTGCGGCCGAAAAACTACGCCTGGAAAAACTACGTGCTTAAATGATTTCAACTCTGAACGCGATTGTGCGATCAATTCATAGCGATCGCCTTGTCGTAGAGGTTGGGGGAGTGGGTTTTGGCGTTTTAGTAAATACATCCACTGCAAACTCGGTGACGATGGGCGCTCAAATACAGTTATTTACAACGCTGGTTGTTCGTGAAGACTCCTTAACGCTCTTCGGGTTTCTCAGCGATGAGGCGCGATCGCTATTTGAATTGGTTCAGACTGTCTCTGGTATCGGTCCAAAAGTGGCACTGTCAATTCTTGGTGCTTTAACTCCTGAAGATTTAGGCAGAGCGATTGCAACCGAAGATATAGCCGCAATAGAACGAGTCCCTGGAATAGGTCGCAAAGGCGCACAGCGAATGATTCTCGAACTCAAAGGCAAATTAATCGATCTCTCTGTAGGAAGTTCATATGTAGGTCATATACCTGCTTGGCGCGAGGATTTAACTGGGGCACTTGTTTCCCTTGGCTTCTCACCCAAAGATTCTGATACGGCTATAGCGACTTTATTATCTAGGCTTACCAGTGAGAATATCGATCCACACTCAATGGCTTTAAGTGATTTATTGAAGGCTGCACTCGCTGCGGGAAAGAGTTCCCGTGGCTGAAGAACGGTTGATGGGTTCAAATATCAAAGGTGAAGAGTCGGCACTGGAACATGCACTGCGTCCAACAACGTTAAAAGAGTTCATCGGCCAACATCGTGTTCGCGAGCAGATCGATGTCCTACTAACTGCAGCGCGCCATCGTAATACTCCCGCCGATCACATTCTCTTATCGGGTCCTCCAGGTTTAGGTAAGACGACATTGGCACTTATTTTGGCCAGTGAGATGGCGGCACCAATTCGAATTACTAGTGGGCCGGCGATTACTCATGCGGGAGATTTAGCGGCGATACTCTCATCACTTGTTGAAGGTGAAATTCTTTTTCTAGATGAGATTCATCGACTGCCGCGTCCAGCAGAGGAGCTTCTCTATTTGGCGATGGAGGATTTCCGCGTCGATGTTGTTGTCGGCAAAGGTCCAGGGGCCACAGCGATTCCACTCCAGCTTCCACATTTCACATTAGTTGGCGCAACGACACGAAGCGGTTTATTGACTAGCCCTTTACGCGACCGTTTTGGATTTACTGCGCATTTAGATTTTTATAGTGACGATGAGCTCGCACAGGTAATTACGCGAAGTGCATTGCTCTTAGAGATCAAGATTTCAACTGATTCGATTGTTGAGATATCAGGTCGCTCTAGAGGAACGCCTCGAATCGCCAACCGATTGCTACGACGGGTCCGGGATTACGGGCAGGTGAAGGGCAGCGCTCTAATCTCACTTGAAGATACGCGTGCTGCACTGGAGATTTACGAGGTCGATTCCCTTGGCCTCGATCGCCTAGATCGCGGTGTGCTAACGGCCCTGGTTGAACGCTTTAACGGTGGGCCAGTGGGCCTATCGACGCTTGCAATCGCTGTGGGCGAGGAGGTTGAAACCGTTGAATCCGTTGCCGAGCCCTTCCTTGTTAGAAATGGATTTATCGCCCGTACCCCACGTGGACGAGTTGCCACGGCTATGGGCTTTGCCCATATAGGACGAACACCACCGCCTCAACTGGCTTCGCTTTTCGACACACCCGCAATTGATGCCTAGACTCTGCCTCTATGTCTACAACTAATAAACCTATTAAGACCTCCGGCCGACCTGGGCGTTCATTGGCGATTCTTGCCCTTGTGCTCGTTGCGATGGTTGGCCTTGTCTTCGTCCAAGGCGCCACGGCCATTCATCTCGGCTTAGATCTTCGAGGTGGAACCTCTGTCACTCTTCAGCCACGGATTGCACCTGGCGAAAGTGGAAAGGTTACTAATGAGGCCATCGACCAAGCAGTATCCATTATTCGTCAGCGCGTTAACTCATTAGGTGTTGCCGAATCAGAGGTAGCTGCACAGGGAAGTGGAACCAATCGTCAGATTGTTATCTCAGTTCCTGGAGATACAGGCCGTCGCGTTGTTGAATTAGTTGGACAGACCGCAGAGCTTCGCTTTCGCCAAGTATTGGCCAGTGCAAGTTCAACAGGTAAGGCAGATCCTGCTGCAACACCAACTGCTGGCGTTAGTGCAGAAGTCAATGCAAAATTTGCCGCTCTCGATTGCACAAAATTAACCAACTTGCAGGGAACCGGTACCGATGCACCGACCGACACTATTGCTGTCTGCGATCGCGCCGGAACAACAAAGTATATTTTGGCACCTGCCGAAGTTCTTGGCCGCCAGATATCTAAGGCCTCTGCAGGCATAGATACACAAGGTGGTAACTCTTGGTACGTAAGTCTTACATTTAACGGTGAAGGCACAACGGCATTTGGTGCAATCACTAAGCGCGTTACAACTTTGGCCGCTCCGCTTAACCAGGTTGCAATTGTTCTAGATGGATTAGTAGTTTCGGCGCCAAGAATCACCGAGGCGATCCCATCGGGTAACGCACAAATTACTGGAAGTTTCACCCAGTTGGAGGCGCAAGATCTTGCAAATGTTTTGAAGTATGGAGCTCTGCCATTGTCTTTCGATCGTGGTGAGGTACAACAGATTTCGCCAACTCTAGGAGCAGATCAACTCAACGCTGGTTTGCTCGCCGGGGGACTCGGCCTGTTATTGGTATTCCTGTACTCACTGATGTATTACCGAGGTCTCGGATTAGTCACTGTCGGTTCGCTTTTGGTCGCAGGATCATTTGTCTACCTGCTCTTCTTACTTCTCGGAAAGTGGATTGGATTCACTCTCACGTTGGCCGGTATCGCCGGAGCCATTGTCGCCATCGGTGTTACTGCCGACTCATTTATCGTTTACTTCGAACGTATTCGAGATGAACTGCGAGAGGGCAGGTCGCTTCGAACGGCCGTTGAAACTGGCTGGGTTCGCGCCCGTCACACCATTCTTGTAGCCGACTTTGTGTCAATCATCGCCGCAGTGCTCCTGTATTTCTTTGCAGTAGGTGGCGTACGTGGATTTGCTTTCACACTCGGTCTAACAACTCTGATCGACTTGCTAGTTGTATTCGCTTTCACTAAGCCGCTTGTGACAATCGTGGCTCGTTTGAATTTCTACTCGTCAGGTCATCGTTTCTCTGGCTTCTCAGCTAAGAGCACCGGAATAGTGCTTGTAACAAAGGAGGCGTTATAAATGTCAAAGTTTTCAGGTTTAGGTGGTCGTCTCTATCGCGGCGAGACGTCAGTTGATTTCATCGGTCGACGTCGTCGTTGGTACTCAATCTCTGCGCTTTTCATCTTGGCATCGATTGCGGCCCTGAGTCTTCAAGGTCTGCACTTAGGTATCGAGTTCAAAGGCGGATCTTCTTTTACGGTTTCAAAGGCTAACGCCTCAATTGAAGATGCTCGTGCTGCAGTTGGTACTGTAGGCATCCCTGGTGAGATTATTGTGCAGAACATCGGAACGAATAAAGTTCGCGTACAGACTGCAGCACTTGATACGGCACAAAATAACGCGGTTCAAGATGCACTTGCCGCAAAATTCTCGGTGGCAACAGAGAACATTGATACTCAGATAGTTGGACCATCGTGGGGTAAAGAGATTACGCGAAAGGCCCTTTACGGTCTTATCGGATTCTTAATCTGCGTAATGCTTTATCTTGCAATGGCATTTGAGCCAAAGATGGCCGTGGCCGCGATCGTTGCAGTAGTTCACGACGTCTTTATTACTGTAGGAATCTATGCGCTAGTTGGCTTCGATGTCACACCGGCTACTGTCATCGGCTTCTTAACGATTCTCGGTTACTCACTTTACGACACGGTCGTTGTCTTCGATAAGATTCGCGAGAATACTCGAACGATCACGGCCAGCTCAAAGAGCACCTATTCACAGGCAGTTAACTTGGCCGTTAACCAGACACTTGTGCGCTCCTTCAATACATCTCTTATCGCCTTGTTGCCAGTTGCATCGATTCTCTTCGTTGGTGCCGGCTTACTCGGAGCTGGGACGCTAAAGGATCTATCTCTTGCCCTCTTTATCGGTCTAGCAGTGGGTACCTATTCCTCAGTATTTATAGCACCGCCCGTACTTGCACAGTTGCGTGAAAAAGAGCCAGCGATGATCGCCCTTTCAAAGCGCGTCAACGGTCGCACACCTGCTACAACTACAGCAATGCCGGCTCCAGTTCTGGCTGGACAAGCTCGTGGCCCTCGCAATCAACCTAAGCGCAAAGGCCGTAAGTAGGCAGTTCCTGTGGATACTTTGATTGCACCAGTTGTAAGTGCGCTCAAAGAAAATCACGCCGCAAGTAACTCCAATGAGGTTGAACGGGCCTTTCTTGTCGCTGAAAAGGCGCATGAAGGCCAGTTCAGAAAATCAGGGGAGCGCTATATAACTCACCCCGTTGCAGTTGCTCAAATATTGGCCGAGTTGGGATTGAACTCAGAGACAGTAATAGCTGCACTGTTGCATGACACGGTTGAGGACACTCCGTACTCACTCAAAGAACTTCGGCACGACTTCGGCGATGAGATTGCAGATCTTGTAGATGGTGTCACAAAGTTAGATCGCCTTACCTATGGTCCCACTGCCGAGGCCGAAACCGTTCGCAAAATGGTTGTTGCAATGTCGAGAGATATTAGAGTCCTTGTTATTAAGTTGGCAGACCGTTTACATAATGCCCGTACTTGGAAATATGTTTCCCACGAGAGCGCTGAAAGAAAAGCTCGAGAGACCTTGGATATTTACGCGCCATTGGCGCATCGTCTTGGTATGAATGCGATTAAGTGGGAGTTAGAGGATCTGTCCTTTGAAGTTTTAGAGCCAAAGAAGTTTGAAGAGATTTCTAGATTGGTGGCCGAACGTTCACCATCAAGGGACTCGTTAACGGCTCAGGTAATTGCAATAGTTACCGAAGATTTAGATAAAGATGCAATTCGTGCAACGGTGACTGGGCGTCAGAAGCACTTTTTTTCGGTCTATCAAAAAATGGTTGTTCGTGGCCGCGAGTTCAACGATATCTATGACTTGGTTGGGATTCGTGTTCTAGTAGATGATGTCAGGGACTGTTACGCCGTTCTAGGCTCTATTCACGCACGCTGGAGCCCAATACCTGGACGATTTAAAGATTACATCGCGATGCCAAAGTTTAATCTCTACCAATCACTACACACGACCGTCATTGGGCCAACAGGCAAAGCGATAGAGATCCAGATTCGAACTTTTGATATGCATGCGCGCGCCGAGTTCGGCATTGCAGCACATTGGAAGTACAAACAGGGTCATGAAAATAATGAGAGCTCACCTGAAATGCTTTGGTTGCGACAGCTCCATGAATGGCAAAAAGAGACGGAAGATCCATCAGAGTTCCTAGAGGCTCTGCGATTTGATTTGGGCTCGCCAGAGGTCTTCGTGTTTACACCAAAGGGGAGTGTCGTGGCACTTCCGGGCGGATCAACTCCAGTGGACTTTGCATTTTCAGTCCATACCGACGTTGGTATTAGGTGCGCAGGTGCAAAGGTAAATGGCCGTCTAGTTCCGTTGGAGTCTCGTTTAAATAATGGTGATGTTGTAGAGATTGTGACTAATAAGAGCGATCATGCAGGTCCTAGTCGTGACTGGCTTAACTTTGTGCAAAGTCCTCGTGCACGATCAAAGATTAAGGCGTGGTTTAGCAAAGAGCGTCGCGAAGAGGCTATAGATGCAGGGCGCGAGTCCATTGCCCGACAGATGCGTAAAGCGGGCCTGCCTCTACAAAAAATCTTCGCGGGACACTCTCTTCTAGAGCTGGCGCATGATCTGCGTTATTTAGATATTGAAGGTTTGTATTCGGCGGTAGGAGATGGCCATGTTTCAGCTGCATCGATTATCGATAAATTAGTTGTCGCACTTGGTGGTGATGATTCACATCCGGAGCCTACGATGGATGTTTTGCCTTCGCGTGCGCCATCTGCCCGACGTTCGAGTAATGCAGTCGATGTACAAGGCGCAGATGATGTACTGGTCAAATTGGCGCGTTGCTGTACGCCGGTGCCAGGCGATGAGATCATGGGATTCATTACTAAGGGAAGTGGCGTCTCAATTCATAGAAGTGATTGCCTCAATGCTGCGGATTTAGAGGTCAATCAGCTCGATCGAGTGGTGAAAGTGAAATGGCGAGTTGGTGCTGGATCTATCTTCTTAGTCAATATTCAAGTTGAAGCGCTAGATCGCGCCTCACTTCTAGCTGACGTCACTCGTACTTTATCTGATCAGCATGTGAATATTTTGAGTGCCTCTGTTAGTACATCAAAGGACCGCACAGCATTCTCGCGATTTACTTTTGAGATGGCCGATGCAACCCATCTCGATGCGGTCTTAGGTGCGGTTCGAAATATCGAAGGCGTTTATGACGTCTATCGAACAACGAATAATTAGATTAGCTAAACTCTGCCAAACTCTTCTCAGCCTCAGCTAGCCATACTTTACGAGCCGCCGCCGATTCCCGAGATTCCTGGGCTTTCTTGGTATTACCCAGCCCTTCAGATTTCGTTGCAATCTTTTCGTAGTTCTCGATCGATTCTGTGAGCTGTTTTACGACCTCAAGGGCGCGTGCTTTGGCAGCTGGATCGCTCTTGCGCCAGTTCTCGGCCTCGGCCTCTTTGATAACTGATTCAACGCTGTGAACACGAGCATCAAGGGCTGTGCGCTTATCGCGGTGAGTCATTCCGATCTTGCTCCACGTGTTTAAATGTTCGCGAAGATTCTTTTTTGCCTCGTCTAGATTAGTTATTGGCAGTAGCGCCTCAATGAGAAGAACAATCTCTTCACGTTTGATCAAGTTTGCCGCCATCGTTACATCACGCTTCTCTAAATCAGCGTTCTTGGCAGTAAAGAATTGATCCTGGGCCGCTTTAAATCGCGCCCACATCTTGGCATCATCACTTGGCTTTCCTCGACCTGAAACTTTCCATGAATCCATAAGTGCCTTAAAGCGCTTGGCAGTTGGCACCCACTCTGTAGATGTTGCAAGTGACTCGGCCTCTGTGATGATCGCTTTCTTAGCCTCTGAAACAACGCTTTGAACAGCTTCAAGAGCTGCAAAATGCGTGCGACGTCGCTTGTCAAACTTATTGCGAGAGGAGGAGAAACGTTTCCAGAGATCTGCATCTGATTTCTTATCCAGACGCGGAGCCGACTTCCACTCATCAAGGAGAACCTTTAATCGATCGCCTGTAGTCTTCCATGACTCAGATTGAGCTAAGGATTCTGCCTCAGCTACGATCTTTTCTTTTTCAATCAAAATCTGTTCTAGTCGCGCCTTCTTTGCAGCAGTTTCGGCGGCCTTCTTTGCCTCATAGGCCTCACGATGGCCCTCAATAAGTGGCTCAATCTGCTCCACCGAGTTTGAAAGCGCTTCAAGATCTCCGACAGCATTTAACTCTTTAACTTGCTCGCGCAATTTCTTGACGGCGCTATAGGCATCGGATGGAACAAGAGCACCACTTTTTATACGTGCAGCAAGGAGTGCAACCTCGGCTGCGAGCATTTCGAATTTTCTAACAAAATAAGTTAACGCCTCTTCAGCAGACTTGCCGGGATATGAGCCAACGGCCTTTTCACCATTTGATGTGCGAACGTAGACGGTGCCATCGTCGGCGACTCGTCCAAATGCTGCAGGATCTCCAATCAGCGCAGATGCCGCTGATGCTATTGGAAGTGGATGTAGATCGGTCATGGTGGTGATCCTTTCAGCGCGTTGTTCGCAAGAACGTCGCTATGTATGTCGCGGGCTCTTCGAGATCTGGCTCGAAGCGCGTGAATTGAGCGTTTAGGTAGGGTAAAAGGTACCCTGTACCTACCGCTAAGCGTCAATCGCGCTCTAGCCGATCAGAGAGATCAGGGGTAAGAAACTGCTCGTCGCCTCATTTGCAGCCCCAATGTTTGCCACTAACTGCTGGGTTATCGCTACCGAGCCCGGCGCCGAGTGCGTCGTCATCGACCCTGGGATGCCCGATGTCTCCCATCAGCTAGATGGGCTCTTACAGGAGCTGCGACTTAAACCAGTGGCCGTAATTGCAACCCATGGACACTTAGACCATACATTTTCAATTAGAGCCATTGCCGATGGATATGAAATCCCCTCATATATCCATAGCCAAGATAGGGCTGCGTTGAGCCACCCAGAGCGAGTCTTATCACCAGAATTTGCTGCGACATTGTCTGGCATGGAGTTTATTGAACCAAAAGATGTAAGAGAATTGCGCAATGGTGAGCTTCTGGAGATTGTTGGAGTTAGTTTTCGAGCAATCCACGCACCTGGTCACACGGCGGGTTCGCTGATGTTTGAAGTATCCAATGAACTGCTCATTAGCGGAGATGTTTTATTTGCTGGATCGATTGGGCGCACAGATCAACCAACTGGTTCGGCAAAAGATATGGAAGAGACACTTCGTAAAAAGGTTTTGCCTCTAGATGATCATCTACGCGTCTTACCGGGCCACGGTCCTGAAACAACGATCTCGCGCGAACGTAGAAATAATCCGTATTTAAATTCACTTAAGGGGCGTTACTAATGGCGGGTGTAAAGATTCAAGCTCCGAAGGGAGTCAGCGAGTATGTACCTCCGCGCTCAAAGCTCTTTGAATTTGTACGTGAATGCCTGATAAATCCAGCACGTATGGCCGGTTATCAATTGATGGAGCTTCCAGTCTTTGAAGATACCGAGCTCTTTACTAGAGGCGTTGGTGAATCTACGGATGTAGTAAGTAAAGAGATGTATACATTTACCGATCGTGGAGATCGCTCCATCACGTTGCGGCCTGAAGGCACGGCGGGGGCAATGCGCGCAGTGATCGAGCACGGACTCGATAGGGGACAGTTACCCGTAAAGATTTGGTATTCAGGTGCTTATTTTCGTGCCGAACGTCCCCAAGCCGGACGATATCGTCAGTTCTATCAAGTTGGAATTGAAGCGATTGGCTTAGATGATCCAGCCATTGATGCCGAAGTGATTGCAATAGCCGATGCGGGATTTAAAGCTATCGGATTGAAAAAATACCGTCTAGATATAACTTCCCTTGGAGATGCACACTCACGTGCAGCCCATCGCGTTGACCTTTTAAAATATATTCAGGGCCTTGATTTAGATGAGGCGACCGTAGCGCGTGCAGCTTTAAACCCATTGCGACTATTTGATGATAAGCGCGAAGAGATGCGCAAGGCCATGGCAGCTGCCCCGCTACTCATGGACTATCTATCGCAAGAATCGCGCGAGCACTTTGAAAAAGTTACGAGCTATTTGGATGCCCTTGGGATTGCATATGAACTCAATCCACGAATGGTGCGTGGCTTGGATTATTACACCGGTACTACATTTGAATTTGTACATGAACTACTAGGGGCGCAATCAGGAATTGGTGGCGGAGGCCGATACGACGGCTTAATGGCCGAGTTGGGCGGTCAGGAGCTATCTGGAATCGGCTTTGGGTTAGGTGTCGATAGAGCGCTTTTGGCCGCTGAAGCCGAGGGTGTACTTGCTCCAGAGGGATTTCTCTCAGATTTATTCATAATTCCACTTGGAGCTTCGGCAATGGTCAAGGTTTTAGAGTTGGCGCAAGAGCTGCGCGCGGCCGCAAAGAGCGTTGAAATCGCCTTTGGAGATCGCTCCCTCAAAGCTGCAATGAAGGCTGCAGATAAGAGTGGAGCGCGTTATGTCATTGTGATTGGTGAAGAAGAGTTAAACAGTAAGAGCGTAGAGCTTAAAAATATGAACTCAGGTGTGAGCGTATCGGTTACGATTGACTCCTTAGTCAACGCACTGTAGAAAGCGAAACCATACATATTATGTTAAGAACCCACCAAGCAGGCTCATTACGTAAATCCGATACCGGCACGGTTGTTACGTTGGCGGGTTGGGTTTCACGCCGCCGAGATCATGGTGGGGTCGCCTTTATCGATCTTCGTGATGCATCAGGTTCGGTTCAAGTTGTGATCCGTGACGAGAAAATTGCGGGGGCTTTACGTGCTGAGTGGTGCCTGCTTATTACTGGTGAGGTTTTAGCCAGACCCGCAGGTAACGAAAACTTAAATATTCCAACGGGCGAGATTGAAATCATGGGCGATAGCGTTGTAGTTCTTAGCGAATCTGCGCCGCTGCCTTTCCCCGTCGATAGCGGCAATGATTCCGATATTAGCGAAGAAGTCCGACTTAAGTATCGCTACTTAGATTTACGTCGCGAAAAACCCGCTGCAAATCTACGGCTTCGCTCAAAAGTTACATCGACGATACGCCGAGTTATGGAGGAGGAGGAGTTTTTAGAGATCGAAACTCCTTATCTAACACGTTCTACTCCTGAGGGTGCTCGTGATTTTCTAGTGCCAGTTCGTTTACAGCCAGGAAGTTGGTATGCCCTTCCTCAGTCTCCGCAGCTTTTCAAGCAGTTATTGATGGTCGCCGGTATGGAAAAGTACTATCAAATTGCACGTTGTTTCCGCGATGAGGATTTTCGCGCCGATCGCCAACCCGAATTCACTCAGTTAGATATTGAAATGTCCTTTATAGACCAAGAGGACATTTTAGCTATCGCCGAGAAGATAGTTGCAAAGATTTGGAAGGAGGCGCTCGGTTATACGATTGCACTTCCACTACCGCGCATGACTTATGCCGATGCGATGTCACGATTTGGATCTGACAAACCAGATCTTCGTTTTGCAAATGAACTCGTAGATCAGACGCAGTTCTTTGCCGATACAACTTTTAGAGTATTTCAAGCTCCGTATGTCGGATCAGTTGTTATGCCTGGAGGGGCTGCCTCGCCACGTCGCGAACTCGATGCTTGGCAAGACTGGGCCAAGGCCCGAGGAGCAAAGGGTCTGGCTTATATTCTCATCAATGACGATTCAAGCTTAGGTGGGCCGGTTGCAAAGAATTTAAGTGAAAAGGAGTGCGCCGACATCGCCCAGGCCGCAGGTGCAAAGCCAGGAGATGCAATCTTTTTCGCAGCTGGTGAGCTAAGCCAGTCGTTGAATCTACTTGGCGCCGTTCGCTTAGAGATAGGAAAGCGTTGTGGCTTAATTGCCGAGGGCGCTTGGGAGTTCTTGTGGGTTCTGGATGCCCCGATGTTTGAACCAACCGATAACGGCGGATGGACGGCAGTGCACCACCCTTTCACTGGACCAAAACCTGAGTTTGCAACAACTTTTGCAACCGATCCTGCACATGCGTTGGCTTACGCCTATGACATTGTTTTGAATGGCACTGAACTCGGCGGAGGCTCCATCCGTATCCACGATCAAAAGATGCAGAGAGAGGTTTTTCGAACTATTGGTTTAAGTGATGAAGAGGCTGCCTCCAAATTTGGTTTCCTGCTTGAGGCATTTAACTATGGACCTCCTCCACACGGTGGAATCGCTTTGGGGTTAGATCGCGTCTGTGCCTTACTTACCGGCTCGGATTCGATTCGTGAAGTTATCGCTTTCCCTAAGACGGCAAGTGGTGGAGATCCACTTACTGGCGCGCCAACGCCTATTACGCCCGCCCAACGTAAAGAGAGTGGCATTGATGGTGCTCCTAAGAGTGCACCTCAGGTAGGCTAATAACATGGGCCCAGGTGGAATTGCAACGATTATCGCGGCATGCGCGTTATTTATCATCGCGATTGCACTTAGTTATGTCGTGATCCGAGTTGGCCGATTTATAGATGAGGCAAAACTTTCACTTAAATCACTTACCGATGAGACTGCGCCTTTGATCGAAGAGGTGCATACGACGGTTACTTTGGTCAATGGACCACTAAAGAGTATTAATAAGATCAGCAAGAATGCCGAAGATATCTCAGAGAAATTTACTGAGGCGACTAATTCATTTATGAATAAAAATGGATCTGCGGTCAAGATTGCCGGTGCGCTTTTATCGGCGGCTTCGATGTCAAAGTCACGCTCTAAGAAGAAGGCTGAGTGATCACGGCACGTGGAATCCGCCGAGATCCGTGCGCGCTGGCTGCGCTTCTTTGAAAGTGATAACCGTCAAGGTTTAACTCACACCGTTGTCCCATCGGCATCTTTGATCGCCGATGATCCTAATCTTCTTCTCGTTAATGCTGGAATGGTGCCATTCAAACCTTATTTCCTCGGTGAGGTGAGGCCTCCGTATAAGCGCGCAACATCGGTGCAAAAGTGTGTACGAACTCTAGATATTGACGAGGTAGGCAAGACCACGCGCCATGCATCTTTCTTTCAGATGTGTGGCAACTTCTCCTTTGGTGACTACTTCAAAGAGGGCGCAATCTCTTTAGCTTGGGAGTTGCTGACTAGACCTATTAGTGATGGTGGGTATGGTTTCGCCGAAGAGCGTTTATGGGTCACTGTTTTTCTCGATGATGATGAAGCGGCCGACATTTGGCATAAGAAGATTGGTGTCCCGAAAGAGCGCATTCAACGAATGGGAATGGGTGATAATTTCTGGTCGATGGGAGTACCTGGACCGTGCGGACCATGCTCTGAAATTTACTACGACCGTGGCCCTGAGTTTGGTAAAGATGGCGGACCGATTGCCGATGAGAATCGCTATATGGAGGTTTGGAATCTTGTCTTTATGCAGAATGAACGTGGTGTTGGAAGCGGAAAAGATGACTTTCCAATCCTAGGCGAGCTTCCTGCAAAGAGTATTGATACTGGACTTGGCTTAGAGAGAATGGCCGCGCTTTTACAGGGCGTTGCAAATATTTATGAGATTGATACCACGATGCAGATTCTTAAGAAGGCCTCAGAGTTAACTGGAGTTGTTTACGGAGCATCCGAAAAGAGCGATGTATCACTTCGAGTAATCGCCGACCACGCACGTACATCTGCGATGCTCATTGGAGACGGAGTCACGCCGGGAAATGAGGGACGAGGTTATGTCCTTCGTCGTATGATGCGTAGAACGATTCGAAATATGCGTCTTCTTGGTTCGATGGATCCAGTTATGTCTGAACTAACGGTTGCGGCAATCGGAGCAATGGGAGCTCAGTATCCAGAGTTAAATACCGATAAAACCCGTATTCTTTCAGTGAGTGTTTCTGAGGAAGAGAGCTTTTTACAGACTCTCAAGAGCGGCACCTCCATTTTCGATGTTGCAAGTGCTCAGCTCAAGAAGAGCAAGAGCTCTGTCTTACCTGGTGCCGACGCCTTCAAACTCCATGACACGTATGGCTTTCCATTTGATTTAACTCTAGAGATGGCGCGTGAAGAGGGTCTTGAGGTTGATGAGGATGGGTTTAGGCGCTTAATGAAGGAGCAGAAGGATCGCGCAAAGGCGGATTCTCGTGCGAAGAAGAGCGGGCATACCGATGTAAGTGAGTATCGTGCAATCGCTGACAAGAGTGGCAAGAGTGAGTTCTGCGGATATAGCGATGTAACTACGGATTCGCAGATAACTGGAATTCTTCTAGGTGGAATTTCATCAAAGAGTGCTGGAGCAGGTGATGAGGTAGAGATTATTCTCAATCGCACACCTTTTTACGCCGAGGGCGGAGGCCAGCTAGCCGATGGTGGAACGATTACATTGGCCAGCGGTGCTTTAATTGAAATTGACGATGTGCAAACACCGGTACCAGGTGTCTTCGTTCATCGAGGTCGCGTAGTTAGCGGTGGCCTGGAGGTAGGTGATGAAGCTGTCGCTGCGATCGACATTGAACGACGTGAGGCTATTTCACGCGCCCATACGGCAACGCATATGGTCCATAAAGCATTTCGCGAGATTCTCGGTGAAACTGCAACGCAGGCAGGTTCTGAAAACTCACCCGGTCGCTTCCGTTTCGATTTTCCTGCAACAGGGGCCGTTCCAGATAGCGTTATAAATGAAGTTGAGTCACGCGTTAATTCTCTTTTGTTAGATAACTTAGAGGTAAGCGCACAAACGATGTCACAAGCACAAGCTAAGGAGATAGGCGCAATGGCCCTCTTTGGCGAGAAGTACGGTGATCTCGTTCGCGTAGTTAGTGTTGGAGATTGGGCTCGCGAACTCTGCGGTGGAACCCACGTGAAACGTTCGGGTCAATTAGGTGTTGTTAAGTTACTAAGTGAATCATCTATTGGTGCAGGAGTACGTAGGGTCGAAGCCCTAGTTGGCGCAGATGCCTACAAGTTTTTAGCGCGCGAACATATCCTCTTGAACTCTTTGACACAGATTATAAAAGGGGCGCGAGTTGAAGAGCTTCCAGAGAGAATCTCAGAGCTTCTAAATAAGGTTCGGGATATTGAAAAAGAGCTAAGTGGTCTTAGATCCCAAGCTGCCTTTGCTCAAGTTAACGATATTGCCAAGACGGCCACTGTAATCAACGGAGTAACAACAACGCTTGCTACCTTAAGTGATGGAATCTCTGGAGATGATTTGCGAGCAATCGCACTTGAGTTGCGCAATAAGGCGGCAAATTCAGTTGTGGCACTCATAAGCCTCAATGATGGGAAACCTGTTTTAGTTGTAGCAGTTAGCGATCAAGGGCGCAGCGCGGGAATTAAGGCTGGGGCGTTAGTTAAGATTGGATCAGTTGTCCTAGGTGGTGGAGGCGGCGGTAAAGATGATTTCGCTCAAGGCGGCGGGACGGAAAGCTCTAAAGTCAATGAAGCACTCGCTGCGATAGCCACAGCGATAGCGGGATAATTGTAGATATGCAACGCGGGCGCCGTATAGCTTTCGACTATGGCGATGTTCGAATAGGTGTTGCACTATGTGACCCAGATGCAATTCTCTCATCTCCACTCACAACACTTAAAACTTCAGATAAGCATTTGGAGTTGCACATAGTTGAGATCTTGCGTGAGTATGAACCGATCGCGATCTATGTAGGAAGGCCTTCAAATATGGATGGCTCTCTTGGGGTTTCAGCAGAGAAAGCGGCAGATTTTGCCGAGCTTCTTAAAACTCTCAGTGATGCACCAGTTGAAGCAATAGATGAGCGTTTATCTACTATCAGCGCTGCGCGTAGTCTGCGCGAATCAGGGATTAATTCAAAGGATGCCAAGAGCAAAATCGATCAAGCCGCCGCTGTTGCAATTTTGGAGTTTGCGCTCTCTATCGAGAAGAATCGTTGATGCGATATAGAGGGCTAGTTCTTGCCATGGTTTTTATTGTGGCGCTCACTTTTTCAATTCACACAGTCCGAAGTAATGTTTCATCGACTCCGGATTACTCTTTTCGTGTCATCTCTGCCGGTCAATCGCAAGTCGATGTCGAAATCCCATCCGGTGCGACAGGCTCTGATGTTGCCAAGATTCTCTTTGACAATGGTGTGATTAAATCCGCAAGGGCGTACTTTCGTATTGCAGTTGGAGATAAACGCTCTGAGAAAGTATCGCCCGGTATGCATCGACTTAGTCTTAAAATCTCTGCAGCACAAGCGTTGGAACAACTTTTAGACTCGAAGCGAATTCCAAATCTAATAAAGGTTTTCGAAGGTGCATGGAAAAGTGAAATCGAAGATTTAATGCGAAGGTATGGATTTACTAAATCGCAGATAGAGGCAGCGTTCAAGAGCGTGGTTCTGCCGAAAGGTTTTTCAAACTCGGAAGGTCTACTCTTTCCAGCACAATATAGTTTTGCAACGGGTACAACTGCGACAGAGTTTGTACAGTCGATGGTGAATCGATTTGAAAGTGAGAATGTCGGTCAACAAATCCTCAACTCGCACGGTTCGTATTCACCCCTCCAATTATTGATAATCGCATCAATCGTGCAATCTGAGGCCGATACAGCAGATTTTCAAAAAGTGGCGAGAGTTATCTTTAACCGTTTAAAGATTTCAATGCCTTTGCAAATGGATTCAACAATCCATTACATTAAAAAGGTCAGAGGTCAGATCTTTTTAAGCACTTCATCGACATTTATAGTATCTGCGTACAACACCTATAAACACAATGGCCTACCTCCAACTCCCATTGGTAACCCAGGTGTCGATGCAATGTCGGCAGCTTTGCACCCTAGCGTTGGTGACTGGTTATATTTCATCACAGTTGCACCTGGCGATACGCGATTTACATCCTCTAATAGTGAGTTTAATGGATGGAAGAAGATTTATGAGAAGAATCGTAAGGAGGGAGCATTTAAGTGATCAAGGCTGCTGTCTTAGGTTCTCCGATTTCACATTCATTGAGTCCACTACTACACACGGTTGCATATACCGAACTTGGATTGGAGAGTGATTACACTCGTATAGAAGTTAAGAGCGGGGAACTCGGCGCATTTCTTTTGAGTTGCCAAGGGAGTTGGACCGGTTTCTCTCTTACGATGCCACTCAAGGAAGAGGTTTTGAGTTTAGCGACAGAGAATTCCGAGCTGGCTGCGAGGATTCGTAGCGCCAATACGCTCTTGCATTCTGATGCTAATTGGAGCGCAAGCACAACAGATGTTGCCGGATTCACGCACGCTCTTGGATTTCACAATCTAGATGCCCGAGGTGAGGTGTTAATTATCGGCGGCGGAGCTACGGCCAGAGCTGCGGCAGCTGCCTGTGATGGAGTTGCTTCGACTATCACTGTTATGAATCGCTCTGAATCTAGATTTGATGCAATCTCACAAAGCGTAGAAAGTTCAAATTTAGTTTTTACAACATGGTCTGATCACGCTGCATTTGAAACAGCAGATTTAATCATCTCGACTACGCCAGAGGGTGCAAGTGATAGCTTAATTCCATATTTTCCTACTAAGCCAACAGGTGTCTTCCTTGATGTCCTCTATAAGCCCTGGCCCACGAAAAGTTTAGTGGCATGGAGTGGCGCAGGTGGCCAAACTATTGATGGACTAGATCTACTAATTCATCAGGGCATAGATCAAGTGAGCCTATTCTCAGGCCATATCTTTGAACGCGCGCCGATGGCCTCAATTATGCGTGAAGCGGCGCTAAAGATGTTGAAGGCATCCACATAGGCTAATCGGTGGACTCTAGGATTAATTAATCTTGCTTCATGATTTGTTTGACCCTGTTTGCTTTGCCAGTTGTTTTGGCTGACTGTAAATACCACAGGATTCCAAATATCTATCTGATATTTATTGCCTACTACGTAGGATTGGAACGCGTTATCTTTGGAGTGGCATCTTTCAAAGTGGTTATCGTCTTCATATTCTTTTCGATTATGGCAGTGATGGTGATGGGCATGGGAATGGGTGATGTCAAACTACTTTTTCTAGCGGTTCTGGCGCTAAATCTTGCTGGCCTATCTGAGTTGTTCGCACTGCTATTGTGGATCTATGTGGCGGCGGCGCTGCAGATTATTCTCATAACCTGCTTGCAGCGCCAAATTCCCCGCACTATTGCTCTAGCTTTAGCGATAATTCTTGGCTGCGGGCTCTATTTGGCTGCGGGTAGCGCTCCATCTCTGCAAGAATACGCACATGCGTTGGTTAACAGCAGGTGAGTCACACGGCCAAGCCCTGAGCGCGATTCTTGAAGGCATCCCTGCATCTGTTGAGGTAACAACTCAAGATATCGACTACCACTTGGCGCGCAGACGCTTAGGTGTTGGACGCGGAGCAAGACAGAGTTTTGAAGCCGATAAGGTAAATATTCTTGGGGGAGTGCGCCTTGGTTTAACACAGGGCGGTCCAATTGCGATTCAAATTGAAAACTCAGAGTGGCCCAAATGGGAAAAAGTAATGTCTGCCGATCCGGTTGCTAGTCAAGAGATTGATTCATTAGCTAGAAACGCACCGTTGACTAGACCTCGTCCAGGCCATGCCGATTTAGTTGGAATGCAAAAGTATGATCTAGATGATGCCCGCCCAATTTTAGAGCGTGCAAGTGCGCGCGAAACCGCCTCGCGTGTAGCCCTTGGTGCAGTGGCAAGGCGCTTTCTTGAACAGAGTGTGGGAATTACGATTCTAAGCCACGTCTTATCTATCGGAGCGGTACGTGTTCCAGCTAATACTCTTCTTCCTGCATCAGGTGATATGCAGCGAATCGATGATGATCCCGTTCGTTGTTCGGATACAGCAACGAGTGCGTTGATGATCGCCGAGATTGAAGATGCGCACTCACAGGGTGACACACTTGGTGGCGTTGTAGAGGTGTTGGCCTTTAACATGCCCCCGGGTCTAGGTTCGCATGTTCACTGGGATCGACGATTAGATGCACGTTTGGCAGGTGCGCTTATGGGGATACAGGCGATTAAGGGCGTAGAAGTTGGCGATGGATTTGAAACTGCAACTCGCCGTGGAAGCCTTGCCCATGATGAGATTGAAAAATCTAGCGATGGCAAAATTGTTCGTCGCACTGATCGCGCAGGCGGTACCGAAGGCGGAATGTCCAACGGTGAAATCCTGCGCGTTAGAGCGGCGATGAAACCAATTTCTACAGTGCCAAAGGCTTTGGACACAATCGATGTAGCCACAGGTCTGCCTGCTAAAGCCATTAATCAGCGTTCAGATGTCTGTGCTGTTCCTGCAGCTGGAGTCGTAGCCGAGGCGATGGTGGCTCTGGTTCTAGCCGAGGCGGTCTTAGAGAAATTTGGCGGTGACAGCGTTACTGAGACACGTCGAAATTTTCAGAGCTACATGGATCACTTAAATTTTAAGTAGGCCAGCCTCATGCCCAGAGTAGTTCTAATTGGCCCACCCGGTAGCGGAAAAAGCACTGTCGGCAAGGCTTTGGCGAAATCTCTCGATGTTGTTTTCGCAGATACCGATAATCTTGTGGAGGCAAGCACAGGGAAAAAAATCTCCGATATTTTTGTCGATCAAGGTGAGGCTGTCTTTAGAGATTTGGAGTTTGAAGCACTTGCCAATTCACTTAAAGAGGTCGATATTGTTTTAGCTCTTGGTGGAGGCGCCCCTATTTCGCAGCGTGCACAAAACCTACTGGAGGCGATTTCAAGTCCAATAGTATTTTTAGATGTTTCGCTCGCAGTGGCCGCTCCGCGAGTGGGCTTTAATCGAGATAGACCTTTGCTCTTAGGTAATCCGCGCGCCCAATGGCAGTCCTTGTATGAATTGCGTCGTCCGATTTATGAGCGATTAGCAACGAGTGTGATTAAAGTTGATTCCATGAAGTTAGATGAGATTGTTGGCGCGATAAAGAAAGAGGCGTTGATATGAAAAAAGTTTCGATCACTGCCGATCGCACGTATGAGGTTCTAATCGATTGCCAATGGAAAACTCAGTTGATCGCTCTGGCACACGGCCGAACTCGCGTAGCTATCATTCATAGCGAGCTCATGGAGGATGCCGTTCGGTTAGATAATCCCATCGATTCTGAGGTTTTCTACTTTAAGCTTCCAGATGGTGAGGCCGCTAAAAGCGTTGAGATCACTGCGCGTCTATGGGATTGGCTGGCCGCTGCAGGCTTTACTCGATCAGATTTGATTGTTGGTGTTGGGGGAGGTGCTATCACCGATGTATCTGGCTTCGTTGCAGCGACGTGGCTAAGAGGAGTTGATTGGGTAGCAGTTCCTACGAGTGTAGCTGGAATGGTGGATGCAGCAATTGGTGGCAAAACTGGGATAAACAGTGGATATGGAAAGAATCTGATTGGTGCTTTCTACTCTCCGCACTCTGTGCTCATAGATCTCTCATGGTTGAAAACTCTTGGAGATCGTGACTTTGCCGCCGGTATGGCTGAAGTTATTAAATGTGGCTTTATTGCAGAGAATCAAATTGTAGAGATTCTTAAAGATAGGACGTTACCGGAGTTACGTGGTGATTTATCTACCACGTTGGCGTTAATTGAAGCTGCTGTGCAAGTTAAGGCGATGGTTGTCTCTAGTGATTTTAAGGAGAGTTTCAATCGCGAGGTACTCAACTATGGTCACACGCTCGGCCATGCCGTTGAGATACATAGCAAATATAGCCTTCGCCATGGCGAAGCAGTATCAATCGGATTAGTTTTTGCCGCGGAGTTAGCAGAGATTAAGGGATTGCTTTCAGCGCAAGTTGTTCAACTGCACCGCCAGCTCTTAACTGCACTTGGTCTACCAACTACTTACCCGAGAGCTGCATGGAGTGAGTTATTTCCACTCCTGGCGTTGGATAAGAAGTCCAGAGGCACATCTCTGCGCTTTGTAGCCATATCGGCGATCGGTGCAACTTTGCGTATTGAGGATGCAAATGCCAGTGAACTCGCTGCAGCTTATGAGAGAATTAGCGCATGAAGATTTTGGTAATTAACGGCCCTAATTTGGCTCGTTTAGATATACGGGACTCATCTATCTATGGCGATCTAAACTACGGCGAGTTAAAGAGCCTTATTGAAATCTCGGCAAAAAGCCATGGCCTAGAGGTCGATGTGCGCCAAAGTGATGATGAATCCACGATAATCTCTTGGCTACACGAGGCGGCCGATATGAAATATCCAGTCATCATTAATCCCGCGGCTTTCACACACTATTCCTATGCGATACGAGATGCGGCCGAACTTCTCACCTCACCATTGATCGAGGTCCATCTCTCCAATCCAATGGCGCGTGAAGATTTTCGTCATACTTCGGTAATTTCAGGGGTGGCTCATGGAACTATCGCTGGTTTCGGTCCCAATTCTTATGTCTTGGCGATAATTGCGCTTAAAAACCTGATTGGCTAAGGGAACAAAGCACTACTGGTTAACGGGTATCCTTATGGCCTTGCTATCACAACGGGTAGCCGAATTAATTCAAACGAGTGGAGCTTTACCGTGGCAACAACAGCAGATATGAAAAATGGAATTACCTTAGATATTGAGGGACAGTTATGGAACGTAGTTGAGTTCCAACATGTTAAACCTGGTAAAGGTCCAGCATTCGTACGAACAAAGTTGAAGTCGGTTCTTACCGGCAAAGTAATCGATCGAACATTTAACTCGGGCGTTAAGATCGATATCGAAATCTTAGAAAAGCGCGATATGCAGTTCCTCTACAAAGAGGGCGAAGATTTCGTTTTTATGGATGCAAAGACTTTTGATCAGATGACGATCTCAATGGCCACAGTTGGCGAAATGGCCAACTACATGCTGGAGAACACAGATGCCGTCGTTGCCGTGCATGATGGGAACCCGCTCTATATCGAGCTTGCAGCAGCGGTACCGTTGCGAATTACTTATACGGAGCCAGGCATCCAAGGAGATCGTTCATCAGGTGGAACTAAACCGGCTACCGTTGAAACGGGAATCGAGATCCAGGTCCCACTATTTATCAAGCAGGATGAGATTGTCATGGTTGATACTCGCGATGGGTCATACCAAGGCCGCGCCAACTAGTGTCGGCTCGCAGTAAAGCTCGCAAGGCGGCCTTAGATCTACTCTATGAGGCCGATATACGCGGTACCAATGCAGTAGAGACACTTAAATTACGTGATGTTGTTGAAGAGGGTCCAGATGCCAGACCGATCCGTGAATACACCCGCGAACTCGTTAACGGCGTGGGCGATCATTTTAGAAAAATCGATGAGTTGATAACGACCTATGCTCAGGGTTGGGACATGGATCGATTGCCGGCCGTTGATAGAAATATTTTACGTCTTGGAATTTATGAAATCTTGTGGTCGCCTGCCACCCCGGATGCCGTAGCAATCGATGAGGCGTTGACACTGGCAATGGAGCTCTCAACCGATAGCTCTGCCGGATTTATTCACGGCCTGTTAGGTCGAATCTCCAATATCAAAGAGAGCCTTGCTATTTAACGGATAGAAGAATTTTGTTCGCATTTAGAATACTCATCAACTCTTGAAGATTTATGCCCATAGCCATCGCCATAGCGGTGAAATCATCGCTTCGAAGTGAGAGAACTTCACCATTCCAATCATTGCGACGAGTCAGAATCTGTGCGATAAAGGTGGCCAGGATAGTTAATCTGTATCTATCGCTTGCTGGTTGATCCTCTTCGATGGCTGAAAGTCGTCGAAGATCTATTACCGCTGGCTCGGGTATGCCTGGGGCTTGTGGAGGTTTTTCCAAAAGATAGCTCAAGGGAAGGCCGTAAAAATTGGCGATCGCTATCGCCCTCTTGACGCTTAAGCTCCTATCTCCCCGCTCATAGGAGCCGAGTACAACTGCTCGAATCTGGCCCTTACTCTCTATCTCAACATCTGCCAGGGAGAGCCCCTTAGAGATTCGGATAGCGCGAAGACGTAAGTAGACCGAGTCGATGGTTGTCATAGTGGGCAGATTAATCCCATTGTTTGAGGCGAGATCTAAGTTATCAACAGAGTCGGTACCTTGGTGGTATAGTCCGCGGTGCATCCTTTAACGACCCATCCTGAGAGATGGGGAAGGAGATTTATATGAGTGTTGCCCTGTCTGCTCCCGATATCTCGCGCGCATTAACGCGTATCTCCCACGAGATTTTAGAGGCCAATCAAAAGAGCGATCAGATTACATTGTTGGGTATTCCTACACGGGGTGCCCATCTGGCGCTGCGAGTGGCCGCCATCATGAGCCAGATTGCAGGCCATGAAATCGCCGTCGGAATGCTAGATATCACGATGCATCGCGATGATCTTCGCCTGCGCCCACCTCGTGCGATTATGCCGACCTCGATTCCTACGCAAGGGGTCGAAGGACGCGACGTTATCCTGATCGACGACGTCCTTTTTTCTGGGCGCACAATTCGTGCCGCCCTTGATGCTCTGGGCGAGATCGGTCGTCCACACACTGTCCAATTGGCCGCTCTGGTCGATAGGGGCCATCGTGAACTTCCTATTCGCGCCGATTTTGTTGGAAAAAACCTGCCCACATCACCTACTCAGTCGGTCAAGCTCCACCTTACTGAGATAGATGGCGTGGATGAAGTCTTGATTGAAGGCAACTAATGCGCCACTTACTCTCGATTTCAGATTTGTCGAAGATCGAAGCTATCTCAATTTTGGATACTGCAACTGAGTTGGCACGTGTAACAGATGGTGCGGTCAAGAAACTTCCAACACTTCGTGGACGCACAATTGTAAATCTCTTTGCAGAGGATTCAACTCGAACTCGTATCTCATTTGAGGCCGCAGCTAAGCGGCTTTCGGCCGATGTAATTAACTTCTCCGCCAAGGGTTCAAGCTTGAGTAAAGGTGAGTCACTCAAAGATACGGCATTGACGTTGCAAGCTATGGGCGCCGATGCAGTAGTTATTCGACATGGGGCATCTGGTGCACCGCAGCGGCTAGCCACTTCGCAGTGGATGTTAGGAAGTGTAATTAATGCAGGGGATGGAACGCATGAGCACCCGAGCCAAGCCCTACTCGATGCATTTACCATCAGAAAGCACTGCGGAAAAGGCGCACCAGATTTACTTGGTATACGAGTTGCTATAGTTGGAGATATTTTGCACTCCCGGGTTGCGCGTTCAAATGTTTTACTGCTAACTCTTTTAGGAGCAAGTGTCACTCTGATTGCTCCACCAACTTTGCTCCCCGTTGGCGTGGAAAATTGGCCGGTAACTATCTCATATGATTTTGACTCAATCATTCCAACTGTTGATGTGGTAATGATGCTACGCGTACAACAGGAGCGAATGAGTGATCTCTTTTTCCCAAATGCCCGCGAATATTCGCGATACTTTGGATTGACTCTCGAACGTCTTAGATTGATGAATCCCAACGCGATAGTGATGCACCCAGGGCCTATGAACCGCGGCTTGGAGATTGCCGCCGAGGTCGCCGATAGTGCACGATCGGTTATTGTCGAACAGGTAGCCAATGGCGTAACTGTTCGCATGGCAATTTTGTATGTCTTACTCGCTGGTCATTCGTTGGAAGTAGGAAGCAAATAATGTCCACAAATCGTTTTCTATTAAAGGGTGCAACGCTTGCAGATGCGAGTTCGGCCGATGTGCTTATAGTTGATGGGCGCATCGATTCGGTGTCTAACCAGATTTCTGATGCAGCGGCAACCATCATCGAGCTTAAAGGCTCAGTAATCCTTCCAGGTTTAGTTGATCTGCATACGCACCTGCGACAGCCTGGCCGTGAGGATGCAGAGAGTGTTTTATCTGGCTCGCGTGCTGGCGCTAAAGGTGGATTCACCGCTCTTTCTGCAATGGCCAACACATCCCCAGTTGCCGATAATGCGGGCGTCGTAGAACAGGTCTATCGCCTTGGTCAAGAGGCCGGTCTTCTTGACGTCTTTCCAATTGGAGCAGTTACTCAAGGATTAAAGGGAGAGACGCTCTCAGAAATCGGTGCCATGGCCGATTCAATCGCGCAGGTTAGAACTTTTAGCGATGATGGAAACTGCGTTTCAGATCCATTAGTGATGCGTCGTGCCCTTGAATATATAAAGAAGTTTGATGGCGTGATTGCACAGCACGCACAAGAGCCTCGACTAACTGTTGGCGCACAGATGAATGAGGGGGAGATCTCCTCAATCCTTGGTTTAAAGGGTTGGCCCGCTATCGCTGAAGAGGCGATAATCGCCCGAGATGTTTTATTGGTAGATCACGTAAAATCTCGACTGCACATCTGTCATGTAACAACGGCTGGGGGAGTTGAAATCATTCGTTGGGCTAAGGCTAGAGGAATTAATGTGACGGCCGAAGTTACCCCGCACCATCTTCTTCTTACCGATGATCTAGCAAAATCCTATGATCCAGTATTTAAGGTTAATCCTCCATTACGCGCACAGAGCGATGTAATGGCGCTACGCGAAGGTTTGGCCGAGGGAGTTATAGATATAGTTGCAACAGATCATGCTCCACACACGATGGAGACGAAAGAGTGTGAGTGGCAAGAGGCCTCATTTGGAATGTTGGGTTTAGAGACTGCACTCTCAATTGTGCAGAAGACGATGGTAGATACCGGTCTGATGAGTTGGTCTCAAGTTGCCGATCGTATGTCTACTGCGCCAGCTCGTATCGGTAGATATCTCAACCAGGGCCAGAATCTGGCAGTTGGAAGTGCTGCAAATCTGATGGTGGTTGATCCATCAAGAGTATGGACTGTAGATAGAGATTTGATGGCATCGAAGAGTCGTAATACTCCGTTTCATGGATTCGAACTTCCAGGTGTCATCACGCATACCTTTTTCAACGGCCTGCCGAGTTTTATGGATGGAGTATTGCTTGAAAGTGGTGGAAAGAGTTGAGCAAGGCATATCTAGTACTAGATGATGGACGTATATTCGAGGGCAAATCCTGGGGCGCGGTCGGCAAAACCTTTGGTGAGGCTGTTTTTCAAACTGGAATGACCGGATATCAGGAAACGCTAACCGATCCCTCTTATTTCAAGCAGGTTGTAGTAATGACTGCGCCGCATATCGGCAATACCGGTGTAAACACAGCCGATAACGAGTCTTCAAAGATCTGGGTTGCAGGTTTTGTCGTTAGAAACCCGTCGACCCTTACATCAAATTGGCGAAGTGAGAGATCTTTAGAGTCTGAGTTGATTAGCCAAAATATAGTGGGAATCCAAGGCGTAGATACGCGTGCAATTACAAGGCATCTTCGAGATCGTGGCTCCATGAGGGTAGGAATATTTTCAGAGCTTGAGTTAACTCGTGAGGAGATGGTTGTAGAGGTGCGCAAAACCGACTCTATGAGTGGCGCCTTTTTAGTCTCGGAGGTTTCAACGCCCGCTCCATACGTAGTCCCGGCCATTGGCGCCAAAAAATTTGTCGTGGCCGCCCTTGATCTAGGGATAAAGGCGGCAACGCCTCGAGCACTAGCCGAGCGCGGTGTTGAAGTTCATGTTCTTCCATTTAATTCAAGCATCGAAGATATTTTGGCACTAAATCCAGATGGCGTTTTTCTTTCGAACGGGCCTGGCGATCCATCGACGATGCTGGATACGGTCGAGCTTGTACGCAGTATTTTGCTTCATGAGATTCCAATATTTGGAATCTGCTTTGGTCATCAAATTTTGGGACGTGCTCTAGGCTTTGAAACATATAAGTTGAGTTTTGGACACAGAGGTATTAATCAACCCGTGATGGATAAAAGTACGGGCAAAGTAGAGATAACTTCCCATAACCATGGTTTTGCTGTGAAGGCGCCAACTGAAACAACGTTTGCTACCGTCTACGGAGATGGCGAGGTTACGCACGTCTGCCTTAACGATGGAGTAGTAGAGGGTTTGCAACTATTGGATCGACCAGCATTCTCTGTTCAATACCATCCCGAAGCCGCCGCTGGACCACACGATGCCGCATATCTATTTGATCGATTTGTAGAGCTTATGAGCCAGAAGGTGGAGAGTTAATGCCATTAGATTCATCCATTAAATCCGTTCTTGTAATTGGCAGCGGGCCCATCGTTATCGGTCAAGCCTGCGAATTCGACTATTCGGGAACACAGGCCTGTCGGGTGCTTGGCGAAGAGGGTATTCGCGTAATCCTTATTAACTCTAATCCGGCAACGATCATGACAGATCCGCAGTTTGCAGATGCAACCTACATTGAGCCGATAACTTCAGAGGTGATAGAAAAGATTATTGCTAGAGAAAAACCAGATGCTGTATTGGTAACACTTGGCGGACAGACGGCGTTAAACGCCGCCATCGCCCTCTTTGAAGCTGGAATTTTAGCCAAGTACGGAGTACGTCTGATTGGTGCCGATGTTGATGCAATCAATCGCGGTGAAAACCGAGAGTTATTTAGAGAGATTGTTGCAAAAGTTGGGGGAGAGTCTGCCCGTTCAGTTATTTGTCACACGATGGATGAGATCTTCGAAGGTGTTAAAACTCTCGGATTCCCCGTTGTCGTTCGACCCTCCTTTACGATGGGCGGATTGGGATCGGGTATCGCCTTTGATGCAGATGAGTTAACACAAATCGCCGGTGCAGGCTTGCAACACAGTCCGACATCTGAAGTGCTACTTGAAGAGTCGATCATAGGCTGGAAAGAGTACGAACTCGAGGTAATGCGCGATCGCAAAGATAACGTCGTGATTGTGTGCAGCATTGAAAATATTGATCCCATGGGTGTGCATACAGGTGATTCAATCACCGTAGCACCAGCTATGACACTTACCGATGTTGAGTACCAGAGGCTCCGAGATTTATCTCTAGATATTATCCGCGAAGTTGGGGTAGATACAGGTGGATGCAATATCCAATTTGCGGTAAATCCAGAAAATGGGAGAGTGATCGTTATAGAGATGAATCCACGGGTATCTCGTTCAAGCGCCCTGGCATCTAAAGCTACTGGCTTTCCTATCGCGAAGATTGCGACAAAATTAGCTATCGGTTATACGTTGGATGAGATCCAAAATGATATTACTAAGGTAACACCAGCATCATTTGAGCCAACTCTGGATTATGTGGTCGTCAAGGTTCCGCGTTTTGCATTTGAAAAGTTTGCCGATGCCGATCCACGTTTGACAACGACGATGAAGAGCGTCGGTGAGGCGATGGCAATCGGTCGATCTTTCTCTGAGGCGTTGATGAAGGCGTTGCGTTCCCTTGAGCGCAAAGAGGCGGTCTTTACATGGCCTGAACTAACTTCCACAGATAAGAACAGCCTTTTACTCGCGATTTCTATTCCTACTCAATACCGCTTGCAACAAGTGCAGCAGGCGATGTGGGCTGGTGCCACCATTGCCGAAGTTAACGCAGCATGCAAGATCGATCCTTGGTACTTGCGTCAGATTGAGATAATTAATGACCATGCCCGCGCGATAGCCCAACCTGGCGAGCTCAATGAGGAGCTATTGCGAGATGCGAAATCTGCTGGTTTCTCTGACGCTCAAATTGCCGAACTGCGCGCTGTCTCTGAAGATGAAGTGCGACGTGTTCGTCATCATCTTGGGATTCGACCTGTCTATAAGACAGTTGATACCTGCGCAGCCGAGTTCGAAGCCTTTACTCCATATCATTATTCAAGTTATGAGGAAGAGAGTGAAGTAAAGAGCCGTACAACTCCGGCCGTTATTATTTTGGGCAGTGGTCCAAATCGAATTGGGCAGGGGATTGAGTTTGATTACTCTTGCGTGCACGCCTCCTTTGCACTGCGTGAGGCTGGATTTGAAACGATAATGATTAACTGCAACCCTGAAACCGTTTCTACCGACTATGACACGAGCAATCGCCTGTACTTCGAGCCATTAACTTTGGAAGACGTCTTGGAAGTAATCGAGGCTGAAACGGCGGCAGGACCACTTCTTGGCGTTATAACCCAACTTGGTGGGCAAACGCCTCTTGGCCTAGCTGAAGCTCTCAAGGCCAATGGAGTAAATATTTTGGGCACAACGCCAGAGGCTATTAACTTGGCCGAGGAGCGTGGTGCATTCGGCCAGATTTTGGCCGAGCAGGGTTTGAATGCGCCAGAGTTTGGCATGGCCTCCTCGCAACTAGAGGCGATAGATATAGCTACACGAATTGGTTATCCAGTACTTGTGCGGCCATCCTTTGTCTTGGGCGGACGTGGAATGGAGATTGTTTATGATGACAACTCACTTGCCGGCTTTATAACTCGTGCAACGGATATAACTCCGGATCACCCAGTGCTCGTCGATCGCTTTCTCGATAGCGCTATTGAGATAGATGTAGATGCACTCTTTGATGGTGAGGAGTTATTTTTGGGTGGCGTTATGGAACATATTGAAGAGGCTGGCATCCATAGCGGTGATAGCGCGTGCGTTCTTCCCTCGATGACTATAAATGCAGAGCAACTTGCAGAGATCAAGGTAGCTACGACCAAGATAGCTCAGGGCGTAGGAGTACTTGGTTTGATCAACATCCAATTCGCAATCGCTGAGAACGTTCTATATGTGTTGGAGGCAAATCCACGCGCCTCCCGCACAGTTCCTTTTGTTAGTAAAGCAACGGGAGTTGCTCTGGCAAAGGCAGCTGCTCGAATCTCTCTCGGTGCATCCATCTCAGAGTTAAGAGTTGAGGGAGTTCTTCCTGCCAAAGGGGATGGTGTTGCTAAAGGTGTTTCCGTTAAAGAGGCAGTTCTGCCATGGAATCGATTCCGACGTACCGATGGTCGTGGCGTAGATGCGGTGTTAGGACCTGAAATGCGATCGACCGGAGAGGTAATGGGAATCTCTCCAACTTTCGGTGAGAGCTATGCTAAATCGCAAATCGAGGCCTTTGGCCCATTGCCAAAGAGTGGCACAGTCTTTATATCCTTAGCCGATAAAGATAAATCAGCAGGAGTTGCTGCAGCAGCCGGACTACTCAATCTAGGCTTCACTATTTTGGCTACAGAGGGTACTTCGCGATATTTAGCCGAATATGCAATAGCCTCGCACTCAGTACGAAAGAACTCAGATGGTACGGGCCCATTGGGAGAGCGCACCATTGTTGAGATCATCAACTCAGGAGATATCGATTTGGTCATCAATACACCGGTAGGACGTGGCACCAGAGCCGATGGCTGGCTGATACGTACAGCCGCGGTTCAGAGATCTATTCCAATTATTACCACCACTGCAGGTTTTAACGCTGCCGTTGAGGGAATACGTTTTCTGCAATCGAGTGAGTTGAGTATTCGATCGCTGCAAGAGTGGTTGGGGTAATCATGGCCCAGATTAATAGGAGCGCTCAGCAGATTAATGCAACGTTAGTTGGAAATAAACGAGTGGGCCAATATCACCAGTTGATAATAAATATTGGCGACGCCGCAGATCACTGTAAACCTGGAAATTTCGTTGCAATCAATGTCGGGGGAGATAGCTCGCGCATGATCTTGCGCCGTGCCTTCGCGATTTCTCGCATTTCAAGTAGTTCGACCTTTGGTGGCACGATGGAGCTAATAGTTGCCCCACATGGCGCAGGTAGTAAGTGGCTATGCGCACAAAGCGAGGGAACGATTCTAGATGTAGTTGCTCCATTGGGTACGGCCTTCGGAATTCCGACAGAGCCAGTTCAGGTCTTATTAGTAGGCGGAGGATACGGTTCGGCGCCCTTGTTTGGATTGGCCGAGGTTCTTAACGCACGTGGCTGTCGTGTTGATATGTTGCTTGGAGCTAGCACCGCCGCCAAGATCTATGCTCCGATGGAAGGTAAGCGAGCCGTTAACTCGCTGCGCATCTATACCGAGGATGGAACGATGGGGCAGATGGGTCGTGTCAGCGAGCCAATCAAAGCCTTAATTGAAGATCTCAATATTGCAGTTATCTACTCATGCGGTCCCATGGCGATGTTGTCGGCCATAAACGCAATAACAAGTGGAACTGAGGTAGTGCATCAATGCGCAGTAGAGGAGTCAATGGCCTGCGGAATTGGAATTTGTATGACCTGCGTACTTCCTGTCAATGATGGTGCTGGGAATGTATCGATGCTACGTTCATGTATAGATGGTCCGGTAATGGATGGATCTCTAGTTGAGTGGGATAGCGTCGGTAGAGGCCTATGAGCGCTGTAGATTTTTCAACGATAATCGGTAATGCCTGGTTTCCTACGCCAGTCTTTACTGCAAGTGGCTGTGCCAGTTCGGGTAGAGAGTTAGCGCAGTTCTTGCCTCTGCACGATATCGGCGCAGTGGTTACAAAATCTGTAATGAGTAAGGCGCGAGCCGGACGTCCCACACCAAGAATGGCAGAGACCCCCAGTGGCATGCTCAATTCAATCGGTTTGCAAGGTCCAGGTATCGATGCGTTTATCGCCAAAGATATTCCCTATTTAGTGTCTCAAAAAGCACGCATCATCGTCTCGATTGCCGGTGAGACGGTTGAGGAGTACTCAACTCTTGCACGCAAACTCCGTTCTGTAAGTGGAATTAGTGCCATTGAGGTCAATATCTCCTGTCCAAATGTTGAAAATCGTGGGCTGGTCTTTGCATGCGACCCTGAGGCATCACGAAGAGTTATTGATGGTGTTCGACGCACAATTGGAGGCGAGCTGCCTATCATCGCCAAACTCTCTCCTGATGTAACTGATTTAACCTCCATTGCACAAGGCGTCGTCGATGCAGGTGCAGATGCATTGGCGTTAATTAACACTGTTTTAGGAATGGTGATTAATCTCGACACGATGCGTCCGCATCTGGGCGGTAAGACCGGAGGGCTTTCTGGGCCGGCAATCCGGCCGATTGCCGTTCGTGCGATCTATCAGGTGCATGCAGCGATGCCAAAGATTCCGATTCTCGGAATGGGTGGTGTTTCAAATGGGCGCGATGCGCTCGAGATGATTGCTGCTGGTGCAAGTGGAGTATCTATCGGTACGGCAAGTTTTGGTAACCCGCTTGCACTAATTTCGATTCAAAATGAGTTGAAAGATTTACTGCAAGCTAAGGGCTTTTTATCCTTGCGTGATGCGATTGGCTTTGCACACAGAGTTGAACAGGAGTAGATATGTCACAGATTAACGCCCCGATAATCCTGGCCGTTGATACGCCGCAGTTGCAGACTGCCATTGATTGGGTAAAGGCAACCGAAGGAGTTGTTCGTGTCTATAAATTGGGCCTTGAGTTTTATCTCTCTTTTGGTCTAGATGGTGTCAAAGCAATCAGAGATCACACGCAGAGCGATATATTTTTAGATCTTAAGCTGCACGACATACCGCATACAGTTAGTGGCGCAGCCAAGGCGATATCAACTGTGAAACCAAAGTATGTAACTGTTCATGCCTCAGGTGCCCATGCAATGATTGAAGCGGCGGTAGAGGCCTTGCCCGAAACATTAGTAACGGCTGTAACTATATTGACATCTTTATCTGAGGCCGATGTAGCGGCAGTTGGTTTCAAATCTAACGCCCTTGAATCTGCGGCGCGTTTAGCTGAACTGGCAGTGAATGCAGGTGCCCGTGCCATTGTCTGCTCGCCTCTTGAAATCCAAGCGGTGCGCCAGAGCGTGGGAGAGTCAACACAAATCATTACGCCAGGTGTTCGTCCCGCAGGAGGCACATCGGCAGATGATCAAGTTCGAACGTTAACTCCCCGTCAGGCCATTGATCATGGTGCCAATCTTGTAGTAATCGGGCGACCAATCACAAATGCATGGGTAGATGGAGCCTCTGCAATGCGCGAGCGAGCAATTGCAATTGCTAGAGAGATTATTTGATTTGCTTCTAAGACGATAGATTTGCCTCATGGGTAGACCTCCTGAGCTTTCTCATCAAGAGCGTTTGGCAGCTCTTGAAAAGGCGAGCCAATCACGAAAGCGCCGAGCCGAGGTTAAAGCCAAGATTAAGCGGGGCGAGTTCTCGATAGATACCGTATTGGAAATTGCCGAAAATGAAGAGGCTATTGCCAAGATGAGAGTTCGGGAGTTATTAGAAGCGCTAACGGGTGTAGGAAAAGTTCGAGCTTCAACTTTAATGGAGCGGTTAAATATCTCTCCAACCCGTAGAATTGCAGGGTTAGGTCGACACCAAATCAAAGCTCTGCGAAACGAGTTCATGAAATCATCACATGCACCAACTCCTGGAAAGCTACTTGTACTCTCAGGTCCAGGTGGTGTTGGTAAAAGTACGGTAGCTACGCGACTGCGCGCTACGGGAGATTTCTGGGTGAGCATCTCTGCGACAACACGAGCTCCACGAACAAATGAGCATGATGGTGTGGATTATTTCTTTATCTCTGAAGAGGAGTTCTCTCGCAAAGTTAAAGAGGATGAGTTTTTGGAGTGGGCAGAGTTTGCCGGAAGTAGATATGCCACTCCGAGAGCGGCCGTACAAGAGGCGCTCTTGGCCGGGCGCAATGTTTTACTAGAGATAGAGATAGCCGGTGCCAAACAGGTCAAAGCTCATTTAAGTCAGGCGATATTGGTCTTTCTAGAGCCGCCAACATGGGAAGAGTTAGTTGCGCGCTTGGAGGCCCGCGGTACAGATAGTCCCGAGAGGCGAGCCGAGCGCTTACAACTGGCACAAGATGAGCTGGCAGCGGCCTCATTTTTCGATGTGGTTATAGTCAATGATCAGGTCGAGCAGGTAGTAGAACAACTGATAGCATTGGCCTCTTGACCACAGGGCAGTACCAAATGAGCGGGGAATAGCTATGGATGGAATTACAAATCCACCAATCGATGAACTTCTAGAAAAGAGCGGTTCCAAGTACAGCCTCGTTCTATACGCTGCAAAGCGCGCGCGTCAGATTAACGCCTATTATTCACAGTTAGGTGAGGGTCTACTTGAGTACGTCGGGCCTCTTGTTGAGACCCATGTTCATGAGAAGCCACTTTCGATTGCACTTCGTGAAATTAACGAAGGCCTACTAACGATCGAAAATCTAGAACCAACTGCTTAACCCTCTCTTGCACCTATGACTGGTTCATCGCGCGAGGTTATCCTCGGAGTTGGAGCCGGAATAGCTGCATATAAATCATGTGATCTTTTGCGAAGGTTGCAAGAGCGAGGTTATGGAATAAGGGTTGTACCTACTCCATCATCATTAAACTTTGTGGGTGCTGCAACCTGGGAGGCCCTATCTGGTCGAAAGGTTTTGACACAGGTTTGGGAAGAGATTGAGAACGTCTCTCATATTGCTATAGCAAAAGAGACAGATTATTTCTTGATTGCACCGGCCACCGCCGACTTGATTGCACGAATAGCTGCCGGGCGGGCCGATGATTTACTCACAAACTTGGTCTTAGCCGCCAACGTACCGATGCTTATCGTTCCAGCGATGCATCCAAATATGTGGAACAATAAAGCAACCGTGACAAATGTGGCAACACTGCGATCACGGGGCTATCTAGTTTTAGAGCCCGAGATTGGGCGATTGACTGGAAGCGACTCTGGACAGGGCAGGTTGCCTGACACAGCAACGATAATCTCAGCCTTCGATTCTATGACGGGAAATCTTCGAGATTTGGTGGGAGTAAAGCTGCTTGTAACTGCAGGGGGCACTCGAGAGGCGATAGATCCTGTTCGATTCATCGGCAACCGCTCTTCGGGCAAACAGGGAGTTTCTGTGGCGAAAGCGGCGGCGTTACGTGGAGCCACGGTTCATTTAATTGCCGCAAATATCGATACTGAATCGATTCCAGGAGTAGAGATTACTCACGTGGAGAGTACAGATGGGATGCGCAGAGCTTTAGGTGAGAGTTTTCCTACGTGCGACATTCTTGTCATGGCGGCCGCTGTTGCTGATGCAAAACCAAAAGATTTGCAGAGTCAGAAGATCAAAAAGGCGAATTTCAACACAATCGCCTTGGAGCCCACTCCAGATTTATTGGCCGAGCTAGCTGCAATTAAGGGCAACCAGGTTATGGTGGGCTTTGCCGCAGAGACAAGTGATTTGAAAACTTCAGCGCAATCGAAATTATTGGCAAAGGGCTTAGATGTCATATATGTAAACGACGTCACAGATGGCGCAATCTTCGGAAAAGATACGACGCAGGGTATGATTCTGACTCGAAGCGGTGAGGATATTGAACTCAAAGAACTCACCAAAGATGCTCTTGCAGATATTCTTCTGGATCACGCCAAACGGCAGTTAGGTTAAAAATGTCAAAGCGCCTATTTACATCAGAATCTGTAACAGAGGGACATCCAGACAAGATCGCAGATGCAATCTCCGATGCTGTACTCGACTCACTTTTGTCGCAAGATAGTAAGAGCCGGGTCGCCGTGGAAACATTAATCACCACAGGCCAGGTTCACGTTGCAGGCGAGGTTACGACCGATGGCTATGCCGATGTCAATACAATCGTGCGCGATACTGTCCTTAATATCGGTTACGACTCATCGGATAAGGGTTTCGATGGAAATAGTTGTGGTGTCTCAATTTCAATCGGACAGCAGTCACAGGATATTTCTCAAGGTGTAGATGATGCATATGAACATAGAGTTTCTGCCGGTGTAGACCCTTTGGATATGCAAGGTGCTGGCGATCAAGGCCTAATGTTTGGATATGCATGCGATGACACGAAAGAGCTGATGCCACTTCCTATCTGGTTGGCACACGCATTGGCCCAGCAACTTTCAAAGGTTCGTAAATCTGGCGAACTGGCTTACTTACGTCCAGATGGCAAGACCCAAGTAACTATTGAGTATGACGGTGATCGCGCAGTTGCGCTCAATACCGTTGTCATATCTAGCCAACATTCGGCAGATATTGATGTTGTAAAGAAACTAACTCCTGAAATTATTGAGTATGTAATCGAACCTATATTGGCGGGAATCGACCTGCCGCGAAAAGAGATGACCACACTGATTAACCCAACTGGTCGCTTCGTCATAGGTGGGCCTATGGGAGATGCAGGTTTAACTGGACGTAAGATTATTGTGGATACCTATGGCGGAATGGCACGCCATGGTGGGGGAGCATTTAGTGGCAAGGATCCGTCTAAGGTAGATCGCTCAGCGGCCTATGCGATGCGATGGGTAGCTAAAAATGTTGTAGCTGCCGGTCTTGCCAAGCGTTGCGAGGTTCAAGTTGCCTACGCCATTGGTAAAGCTCAGCCAGTTGGATTATTTGTTGAAACCTTTGGCACTGAAATGCTTCCAGTTTCGAAAATTCAAGATGCGGTTTTGGCGGTCTTTGATTTGCGACCTGCAGCTATTATTCGGGATTTACAACTGCTACGACCAATCTATGGATTAACGAGTGCTTACGGCCATTTTGGGCGCGAACTTCCAGAGTTTGCTTGGGAGCGCACTGATCGTACGGATGCGTTACAGAGCGCAATTAAGTAGCGTGTGGAAATACCAGGGCGCCTTCGCTTAAAGGCCGAACTGATAGCTAGGCCGCAGGTGCCAGCCACGGTCAAACCCATCGCGCGCGTGTGGGTTGACAGCGGTGTCTTCCATTTAGATTCACCATATGACTACATAGTTCCGGCCCGGATCTCTGATCATGTGGATGTCGGTGTTCGCGTTCAAGTCCCCTTTAATGGCCGTGAAGTTGAGGCGATAGTTCTTGAACGATTAGATGAGAGTGCGGTAACAGGCACAATTCACCAGATCTCAAAACTGCTTTCGATCCACCCCGTTGCTACAGCTACCTCGCTACATTTGATTGAGGAGGTTGCAAAACATTGGGCCTCTACTCCCATGGATATTTTGCGATCGGCAGTACCTGCCAGAGTAGCCAGTGTCGACAAAAGCTTCACCTGCTCAACTTACGTGTCAACAAAGCTTCCAATTAGTGCGGGCGCGCGAAGTTTCATTAGCTTTGATCCGGGGCATCAGGCCGAAGAGGATTTGAAGAAGATAGTGTTAGAGAAGGTTTCGAAGGACTCGGTCTTAGTGATTGCCCCAGATGTGCGTGATATCGATGTTATCTGCAAACTCTTTGAGATAGATCAAATTGCCTACATTCGTTTGGATAGCTCTTTGCCGCGAATAGTTAGATATGAGAACTATCTCAAAGCCATGAATACACAGAACTGCATTGTCGTTGGAGCGCGAAGTGCGGTTTTCACTCCGATATCGGATTTGGCTTCAATTATTGTGCATAAAGAGAGTTCCCATGAGCATTTTGAAATAAGAACGCCTGGCTGGAATGTTCGTGATGTGGTCGATATTCGTAGAGAGCGCGAGGGAGTAGAGACTATCTACATGGGGTACGTACCATCACTGGAACTGTCTTTGCTAATTGAAAATAGAACGTTGACCTATGTAAATCACCCTCACCGATTAAATGTTAAGGCATTTTCCTCCATAGACGGAGCTCTGCTACCCGGAAAGATATTTTCTGAGATTCGCAAAGGGCTCTTACAAGGCCCCGTCCTTTTTTTAACTCCGCGTAAAGGCTATGGAAACGCCCTTCTTTGCGCGCATTGCAAGAATTTAGCGATGTGTAGGTGCGGTGCGAAATTGATAGTTTCAAGTAAAGGCGCTGCACCTATTTGTAGCCTTTGTCACACTACATATCCGGAATGGTGCTGCTCTTGGTGTCAACGCGATAGACAGTATTTGGCCGGACGTGGAATAGAACGTGCTGGCGAAGAGATCTCACGTGCCTTTCCAGGAGTTGCGTTAATACTCTCTTATGGTGAGGTTATTAAGAGCAGCGTTGAAAATACTCCTTCATTAGTCTTGGCAACTCCGGGAGCTGCGCCAACGGTACGAGGTGGCTACGCAGCCGTTGTAGTTCTAGAGGCCTTGAAATTTTTCGCACACCCTGATCTACGTGCACAGGAGCGAGCACGTGAACTCCTATTTGAAACTGCAGCGATGGTGAATACCTCCGGCTCTGTGTGCTTGAGTATCGATGAGTCACACCCAATTGTTGCCTCGTTAATTAGGTGGAGTCCAGGAGCGATGGTCCGACGAGAGTTGGCCGAACGTATGGAGATTCCGCTTCCGCCTTATGTCAGCAGTGCGGTGTTGGCCGGTCCTACTAAAGAGTTCTCTGTGATAGTAGATGGCCTTAGAAAATCTCTTGATGAGAAACGTTTACCAGGTGAGATCAAAATTTATGGACCGATAGATATCGGTAAAGGTCAATCGAAAGTGGTTATATATTGTCCAATGCAGGATCGTGCAGTTTTGGCGCAGTTCTTACATGAGTTGCAACGTAGGCGTAGTATTGCTAAAAAGGAATATCTAACGATTAGATTTGATCCATATTCACTCTAGCTCTTTGGTAGTATGCGCAGGTGAGTATTCAAGATATCCGCTATTTTGGTGACCCTGTGCTCGTTACTCCCGCAGCGCCTGTAGTTGATTTCGATAAAGAGTTACGTACATTAGTCGCAGATTTGACGCAGACAATGTTGGAGGCGCCAGGGGCCGGTTTAGCCGCACCGCAAATAGGGGTATCGCTTCGGGTATTCGTGTGGAATGTCGATGAAGTTTTAGGACATCTAGTAAATCCAACCTTGGTTCTTAGCCAGGAGATCGAAGAGGATGATGAAGGATGTTTATCTTTTCCAGAGCTTACCTTTCCAACACCTCGATCGATTCGAGCGGTGGCAAATGGTTTTAATATGTTTGGAGAGCCGATCTCCATTGATGGAACCGAGCTGTTAGCTCGTGCGCTTCAACACGAAACTGATCATTTAGATGGAATCCTTTTCATTGATCGCCTTAGTAAAGCCAATAGAAAAGCGGCGATGAAAGAGATTCGTCAATCAGATTGGTTTAATGAGGCCAAGGGTTTGGGAAGAGATATCACCATCAAAGAGTCGCCACACAGCATCTTCGGACGGAACTCCTAATGCGCATCGGAGTAGCTGCTACTCCGGCTGCGGCCATACCAACACTGGAGTGGCTCTTACATTCTCAACACGAGATAGCCTTAATTATCTCGCAGCCCGATAGAGGTGCAGGACGAGGTCGAGAGCTGCGCGCTTCAAGCGTAAGTTCATGGGCTATTGACCATAACATCGCACTATTGCGACCGGATACACCACAGGAGTTGATCGGCTCGATCGAAGATTTTGATGTTGTTGTGACGATTGGTTATGGGGTTCTCATTCCAGAGGCGATTCTTAAACTTGCGCGCTTTGGATTTCTCAATCTTCATTTCTCACTACTGCCGGCATATCGTGGCGCAGCTCCAGTTCAACGTGCTATTGAAAATGGTGAAACTCAGACAGGTGTAACTGTATTTGCCTTGGATAAAGGCATGGACACCGGTCCTATTTACAGCACGGTAACCCACGTTATAACAGAGCAAAGCAGATCGTTAGAGCTTATGAGCGAGCTTGCGCAGTTGGCTCCAAAGGCTTTAGAAATGGCGCTGAGTGCAATTGAGAAGGGCCATACGCCGACACCACAGCCATTTCAAGGCACTTACGCTCCAAAGATTTCTAAGCAAGAGGCACAGATTGATTGGCAGTTGAGTGCAGAGGTAGTCCTTCGCCGCATTCGTGCTTTTTATCCATCACCTATCGCTTGGAGTATTTTTAGAGATGAAAACTTTAGAGTTACGCGCGCTGAAATCGGCTCTGCGCAGCTAGAGCCAGGGCAAATCGCCCTTCTTAATAATCAGATTCTCGTTGGCTGTGCAGACAAGAGCGCGATTGCGCTCTTGCACGTCATACCTGCCGGGCGCAAAGAGATGGCGGCCGCAGATTGGTCTCGTGGCGCACATTTAGATGAAGGATCTCACTTTGGTTGAGCCACGAAGAAACACGTTCAAATCTCCAAAACCTGAACCCTCCAGATTGTTGGCATTTGATTTGATCACAGAGGTTAATAGAAATCAAGGCTATTCAAATCTTCTACTGCCTCAAGCTTTGAGTTCTAGTAACTTGCCAGAGCGTGATCGTAATTTAGTAACCGAACTGGTCTACGGAACGTTGCGTATGCAGGGTAGGCATGACTGGGTATTAGCACAGATCAGTGATAGACCATGGAGTGAAGTTGACGCAGGCATAGTTGATATCGCACGTATGGGTGTGCACCAAATCCACCAGATGCGTATACCCGATCACGCCTCTGTCTCTGCGAGCGTAGAAGTTGCCAGGAAGCGCCTGGGGGAGTCTAAAGCCAGTTTTGTTAACGCTCTTCTTCGCAGCGTTACGCGTAAGTCGATTGAGGATTGGTTCTCCCCATTGGCCGATATCAAAGATCCGATTACGCGTTTATCGATTCAATACTCACACCCTGAATGGATTGTCTCGGCCTACTACGACCTACTCAAGGATTGGGATGAAGTGGAGGCGGCGCTTTCTATAAATAATATAGCCGCCTTACCTACTTTAGTATCGTGGCCAGGTTATTCAACTCAAGAGGATTTACTTGCGATAGGGGCAGAGGCGACTAAATTTTCACAACTGGGAGCGCGGTGGAAGGGGAATCCAGGTAGTTTGGATTTGATTCGACATCGCTTAGCGGGCGTGCAAGATGAAGGATCGCAACTAGTTGCCTCACTCTTTGCACAAGCTGCACCGGGAAGTAGATGGCTGGATTTGTGTGCAGGCCCTGGAGGTAAAGCTGCTTTGCTCGCGGCCTTGGCACAACAGAGATCTCTTACTTTTACCGCCAATGAGATCTCTGTTCCGCGAGCCGAGCTTGTTAAGCGGGTTGTACATGGTGCACGGGTTTGGGTTGGTGATGGAAGAGATATCGCCAGCCACAATGAGAGCTTCGATGCAATTTTGATCGATGCTCCATGTACTGGACTTGGAGCCTTACGTCGACGCCCTGAGGTTAGGTGGAGACGCACGCTTCAAGATTTACGCGAGCTTACTTCTCTACAACGTGAATTAATCGATGCGGCCATTACGGTCCTTGAGCCGAACGGTATTTTGGGTTATGCAACATGTTCCCCACACTTGGCCGAAACAACAGTTCAAGTCAATGACATTATCAAAAACCACCCAGAGATGGAGTTAGTGGATCTGACTCCTTACCTACCAGATGGACTCGATGGTGCAATCCGTGGTGGGGCCATGGCCCTTTGGACGCACCGCCACGGCACCGATTCCATGTTCTTAGCCATTCTTGTCAAGAAAAGTTAGAATTTCTCTATGAGCCGAGAGATTAGAATTACGCCGAGCATTCTAAATGCTGACCTTGCTAATTTGGATAAGGAAATTGCGCGTATCTCTGCGGCATCGGATCTACTGCATTTAGATATTATGGACAATATCTTTGTTCCAAACTTCACCTTCGATTTCTCTGCAGCCAGTGAAATTATTAGATCCTGTCCTATAGATGTTGATGCCCATCTCATGGTCGCCGATGTAGATAAGATTGCACCGGCTTATGCAGAGGTTGGTTGTGCCAGTGTCACTATTCATGCAGAGGCAAGTCAAAACGTAGTATCTACTCTGCGCGCGATTCGAAGAATTGGTGCTCGTGCGGGTTTAGGTTTAAAACCGGGCACCACAATTGAGAGTTATGCAGATCTGATCGATGATGTCGATATGTTTTTGATTATGACTGTCGAACCTGGCTTTGGTGGTCAGAAATTTATGCATGAAATGATGGAGAAAGTAAGACGTACGCGAGCCATTATCGGCGATAGACCCATATGGCTCCAGGTTGACGGCGGCGTCTCTATGTCCACGATTTCAGAGGCGGCAGAGGCCGGCGCCGATGTTTTTGTAGCTGGTAGCGCCGTCTTTAACGCCGATGATCCCTCGGCCATGATCGATTCATTGCGCAAACTGGCCATCTCTATGGCAGACTAAGCATCAAGTTGTTCCGGGGGTCGGTGATAATTCCGAACCGGCGGTAAAGTCCGCGACCCGACCACATCCAGTGGTCGGTTGATTTGGTGTAACTCCAAAACCGACAGTTAAAGTCTGGATAAAGGGACATTGTGTTGCATGCATCTACGCATGCATCTGCTGTGTTGCTTCCTGGAGCTTTTCATCCTAGGAAGGATCAACTATGAATATCATTAAGTGGTTGTTTGAAACTAATATCAACTTCGGTAGTAAATCCATCGCTCTGCGCGAGATTATTGGCGGTGTGTTGGGTTTAACAAGTGCGGTATTAGGGGCCCGACGTAAAGTTTCGGCATGGCCTATCGGAATTTTAGGCGATGGTCTGCTTGTCACAGTCTTTTTGGGTGCCGTATTTGCCTACGCCGATCAGCCTTCGGCAAATTTCTATGGACAGGCCAGTCGTAATCTCCTACTTATCGCTGTCAGCGTTTATGGCTGGATTCGGTGGGCCCGCCACCGAAGCAATCATGGAGATTCCAGTGCGCCGGTCTCTCCGCGCTGGACTACAGCTAAAGAGAGAATGATTCTTACACCAGTAATCATCCTCTTCTATCTTCTCTCAATGCAGATCTTTAGGGCCCTTGGTGAAAGCGGCACCTGGCTCTTGGTTGATACGTGGATCTTTACCGGAACGGCCCTTGCCACTTTCGGTATGAGCCGTGGATATGTTGAGTTTTGGTTGGTGTGGATAGCAGTTGATTTTGTTGGCGTTCCCTTCGCCTTCAAGAATGGCTACTACCCAACAGGTACGTTATATGCCATTTATCTTCCCTTTGTATTATGGGGATTCTATTCATGGCTGCGCATATCTAAGCTGGAAGCAAATAGCGCTCCAGCCAACTCTGCTTCATAGTAAAGTTGCCCTCATGAAGAGCTTTGACTCACTGTGGCTAGAACTTTCGCAAAAGATTTCTTTGCGTGCCGAAGGCTCTGGGACGCTAGCGGCAGTGGATGCTGGCGTACATGCGATAGGCAAGAAGATTCTAGAAGAGGCCGGTGAAGTATGGCTGGCCGCAGAACATGAGTCTGATGAGGCCTTAGCAGAGGAGATTAGTCAGCTGATTTATCATCTGCAGACAATGATGCTGGCTCGTGGCCTAACTCCCGAAGATATTTACCGATACCTTTAATAGAATCGAGTTCAATGATGTTACGAGTTGCCGTACCGAACAAAGGCTCATTGGCTGAGGCTTCAATTGCGATTCTAAAAGAGGCCGGATACAAGCAACGCTCTGATAGTCGGGATTTAGTATTAGTCGATCAAGAAAATAACGTTGAGTTCTACTATTTGCGTCCACGTGATATCGCAATATATGTAGGCTCAGGTGAACTTGAAGCTGGAATTACTGGCAGAGACCTGTTGATCGATTCACAGGCATCTGCAGATGAACTACTCTCTTTGGATTTCGGAAGTTCAACTTTTCGATTTGCAGCTCCAGTAGATTCACAGTGGTCAGTCAAAGATATTTCGGGTAAGAGAGTTGCAACGGCCTATCCTGGCTTGGTAACTGCCCATTTAGCAGATTTAGGGGTCACGGCAGATATTGTGCGCTTGGATGGCGCAGTAGAAAGCAGTGTGCGTTTAGGAGTTGCAGACCTTATCGCCGATGTTGTGAGCACTGGAAATACACTAAGGCAGGCTGGTCTGGCGATATTTGGCGAAGCGATTTTGATTAGCGAGGCGATTATCATCGCGCGCAAGGGCGTACAAATTCCTAAGGATTTAGAGGTTCTCTTACGTCGTCTACAGGGAGTTGTGACAGCGCGTCGATATGTTCTACTCGATTACGATATTTCAAAGATGAATCTTGAGGCCGCATGTGCGATAACGCCAGGTTTAGAGTCACCGACAATCTCTCCGCTACAAAAAGCCGATTGGGTAGCAGTACGAGCAATGGTGCTGCGAAAAGAGACGAATAGAGTGATGGATGAGTTGTGGAGCGTAGGGGCGCGTGGGATATTGGTTACCGATATTCACGCCTGTCGTCTTTAATCTCTTTTTTTTATAAAACAATCTCTGGCGCAATACCGAGTAAGTAGAGAACTGAATCCAAATTCGGCGAGCTAACACTACTGTCGGCAGCGGCCTTTACTGCGGGTTTGGCATTGAATGCAATACCTAAGCCGGCGGCTGCGATCATATCCAGATCATTGGCACCATCACCGATGGCCACGGTTTGCTCCATGCTTATCGATTCAAGGGCTGCAAACTCGCGCAAAGCAACTGCCTTAGCGGCACGATCAATTACGGGACCTTCAAGGCCGCCCGTTAAGAGGCCGTCTTTGATCTCTAGTTTGTTTGCACGAAAATTAAGAATCTTTAAATCGGCAAGCAGTGGGCCAATCACATCTATAAATCCACCAGAGACCACAGTTACAACATGACCTAAACTTTGCAGTGTGCTCACAAGAGTTCTGGCACCTGAGGTTAGAGTGATTTCACTTTGAACTTGAGTGATTACCGACTCTGGAAGTGCTTTCAATAACGCAACTCTGGAACGCAATGATTCTTCGAAATCAATATCTCCGCGCATAGCTGATTCGGTTATAACCTTCACCTCTGCTTGTACCCCGGCCTTTGCAGCGAGCAACTCGATAACCTCTTGGGTGATAAGAGTTGAATCGACATCGAGTTGAACTAATTTTCTGGCATATCTGGCCAGACCACCTGGCTGTACCGCGATATCAACCTCATGCACAGCTGTAAGTGGCGCAAGGCTGGCACTGATTTTCTCTTGGGCGCCACCGGAGAGTATAAATTCAATCGCCGTTACAGGCGTAGATGCGGTACGAGTAATTCTCTCGATATTTGCACCTGTGCCGCTAATGGCACCGGCAATAGCTGCCACGGCCTTGGGCGATAGTTTTGTACTCAGAACCACGACGTGGAGCAGATTTGGTTTTGCTGCGATAGTTGAACTAGTAGTTGTGGCAAATAGAGTTGCAATATCGCAATCTAACTCAAGCGCGCTGGCCATGAGGTCACTCTCAATCGCCTTCTCATGTGCTGGGTTGAGCGCTATGAGCGTTGCCAGGATTAAACGTCCACTAATTACGACCTGCTCTAGATCGAGAACCGTGATCGAGAATGGGGCTAATACTCTAAATAGAGCATCTGTGATCCCAGGTCTATCGAGGCCACTGAGCAGAATTAAGCCCGTGAACTGCTCTTTATCCATATTAGCTTCCATAGTGGAGGCTAGGTTATCGCGAATCACCTAGCGCCATGGCCCATATCGGCCTCGGAGAATCGATTTACGCAGTATCTTTTTGCTCTATGTCCAGTGCAACTGTTTTAGAGCTCACCGATGTATCGGTCCGACGTGAGGAAAAAACAATTCTGGGGCCGATTAATTTCACAATCAACTCAGGACAGCGGTGGGTAATTCTTGGCCCAAATGGGGCAGGAAAATCCACACTTTTACAGATTCTTGCAACGCGAATTTTCCCTACCTCAGGTTCGGTAAAAATCCTGGATAAGACCATGGGTCACGTTGATCTATTTGAACTACGCACGCGTATCGGCATGTGTGGTGCAATTTTGGCAGAGGAGATTCCTGGGGATGAGAGAGTCAAGGATGTAGTTCTAACCGCGGCATATGCAATTGTGGGTAGGTGGAATGAGGATTACGATCTTTGGGATGAATCACGGGCTATCGCCTTACTTACTACCTTCGGCGTGCGTGAACTCGGCGAGCGTACCTATAGCACTTTGAGTGAGGGGGAGCGCAAGCGAGTTCAGATCGCACGAGCTTTGATGACCGATCCTGAACTCTTACTACTTGATGAACCTGCCGCAGGTTTAGATGTTGGCGGTCGCGAGGATTTACTTCGACGATTTGCAAACTTCTCCAATGATCCGGGCGCACCTGCCACAGTTCTTGTCACACATCACATCGAAGAGATACCTATCGGCACAACTCATGCGCTCCTTATGAAAGACGGTGCGATTGCGGTATCGGGTCCATGCGAGATGGTTATTACTTCAGAGCATATCTCTGCGATCTTCGAAACCCCCATTGAAGTAAGTTGCCTCTCAGGACGCTACTCGGCACGCGCACAGTTTTAATATGAAGCTCTACGACCAGATGCATGCCGATTGGAAATCGGCACTGGCTCCATTACGTAAGAGTTTTGACGTTATCGAAGTTCAAATTCAGACAGAGTCAATTACACCTGCCTTTGAAGATGTTATGCGTGCTTTGACCGTGCCAATCGACTCTATCCGTGTGGTGATTTTCGGCCAAGATCCATACCCGAAGGCCGGCTATGCGCATGGATTAGCTTTTTCGGTGCCTAATGGAGTACATCCGCTGCCGGCATCGTTGCGAAATATCTTTAAGGAGTTAGATGATGATTGTGGAGAGCGCTCGGCAAGGGGCTGCGATTTAAGCCTTTGGGCCGATCAAGGAGTGCTTCTTATCAACCGTATTTTAACGACTAGGAGCGGTGAGTCTTTAACCCATAGAGATTACGGATGGCAAGTAATTACAGATGAAGTAGCGCGAATCCTAGGTCAGAGGCAGGTTGTTGCAATTTTGTGGGGAAAATTCGCGCAAGAGCTCGCACCGTATTTTCGCAGCGATTTCACCATCTCATCCGTACATCCGAGTCCACTATCGGCCTACCGAGGCTTCTTTGGCTCCAAGCCTTTCTCAACTGCCAATCAGGTGCTCCTTCGAGAGGGATTAGAACCTATTCAATGGTAGAAAACCAGCCCCTGCCAATCTATCGGCAGGGGCTGGTTTTTTTAATTACTATTTAGCCAATCCAGGAGTTTATTGGAGAGGCCAAGAAGTAGATCATAAATAGACCTGAAACAAGTAGTAGCAATGGATGAACATCCTTGCGCCGTCCTTGTACTAAGCGGATTACAACATGGGAAACAAAGCCTGCGCCAATACCCACCGAGATATTGTAAGTAAATGGCATCAAGATAATTGTTAAGAACGAGGGAATTGCAATTCCATAGTCTTCCCAGTCGATCTTCTTTATCTGTGTCATCATCAAGAAACCGACGATAACTAGTGCAGGCGTTGCAGCCTCATATGGAATCACAGCTACAAGCGGTGCCAGGAAGGTTGTTAGCAAGAAGAGCACACCGGTAACTACCGATGCCAAGCCCGTTCGTGCGCCTTCACCGACGCCTGCGGCCGACTCGATGTAACTTGTGTTGGAGGAGATACTTCCAGCTCCACCTGCCATTGCAGCAATGGAGTCGACAAGCAAGATGCGATCGTTATTTGGAATGTTTCCATCTTTATCGATTAAATCGGCCTCATACCCGATCGCCGTAACCGTTCCGACGGTATCGAAAAAATCAGAGAGCAAAAGAGTAAAGACAAAGAGAATACCTGCGATCAGAGAGATACGATCGAATGAGCCCAATAGGTTGAATTGACCAAAGAGCCCAAAGTCAGGCTTTCCAACTACATCGGTTGGGATTGTTGGAACGTTAAGTCCCCAACCCTTTGGATTAACTGCGCCAGTTGCACCGTTGAAGTTAGGACCGATTTTAAATGCCGATTCAACGGTGATAGCCAAAACAGTTGCTGCTGCGATTCCAATTAGGAGCGCACCTTTAACCTTCTTTACCATCAAGATAATCATTAAGAATAGACCAAAGGCGAATACCACTATCGGCCAACCGATCAGCGTTCCATTGTCTCCAAGGGTTACAGGAACTGGACCTGAACCAGTCTTGCGTACGAAACCGGCATCTACGAGACCGATTAATGCGATGAAGAGTCCGATTCCAACTGAGACTGCAATCTTGAGTTGAGCGGGAACTGCTTTGAATACTGCAGTTCTAAAACCAGTCAGCACAAGTATCGTGATGATTAAGCCCTCTAGAACAACCAGACCCATCGCATCGGCCCATGACATTTTCGAAGCGATACCGACTGCTACGAAAGTATTGAGACCAAGTCCGGTAGCTAGCGCCAACGGATAGTTTCCAACCACGCCCATTAGGATGGTCAAAACTCCAGCCATAAGTGCGGTCATAGCCGCTACTGCGGCCAGGTTTGGTGCATCTCCGCCACCGAGGAACTTTCCGTCGCCATCTTTTGCAAGTCCGATGATCAATGGATTGAGCGCCACGATATATGCCATTGTGAAGAATGTGACGAAGCCGCCACGAACTTCACGAGCTACGGTAGACCCACGTTCTGTGATTTTGAAATATGAATCGAGCATGGATTATCCCTTTCTGTTTTGGTATCGGGGGTGTTTACGACCCCGTGTGCGATGAACCGGCCCGCACAACGGCCGAGGGGAGATAGGAAAGAGGCTAACGGCTACTTGGCGGTCAGGCGTGCTACGACACCAAGGGCAACGGCAATTGACTGCCCGATTAGTGCGGCAAAGAGCAGGGTTCCAAGCCCTACCTTGCCACCGAGCCCAGCGCCTAGGAGCACTACGCTGATTTCAATGCCCATGCGCACGCGACCAACGCGGACACCGCTTTTATTATGAATAGCCGTCATCAAACCATCTCGAGGTCCCGGGCCAAGGCCGCAAGTTATGTACAGGCTCGTCGCTACTCCCACCATGCCAATTCCCAATAGTGCAAATACGATCCCGCTGAGATAATTATCTTGCAGGGGGAGTATGGAAACTCCTACCTGAATGGCTATTGCGATGATCACCAAGTTCGAGAGCGTTCCAAAGCCAGGTTTTTCACGCAATGGAATCCATGCGATCAATACAACTGCACTGATAGCAAAAGTCGACCAGCCCATTGAGATATTTAAGTTGCGCGAGATACCTTGCGCCAAAACCGACCAGGGTCCATTTCCAATATTGCTTTGAATGACAAATGCATCACCTATACCAAATATGAACAGACCGAGAAAGAGAATCGAGATTCGCAGTGGATTTAAATCCCAACGATGTGTAGCACTCCAGGGCGTCTGCGGAACGGTACGGTGGGGGCGAAGAAATTCACGAACGGCCTGCATTCTCATGTGGGAACCCTAACCCATGTTGCAACATTAATTGATACTGCGTAACCTGCAGCAATGTTCCCAGGAATCGGCACTTTGATAAATGTAGGCGGTATTTTTGCAGGCGCATCAATTGGCGTTCTGGTTGGAAATCGCATGGGCATCAAGACCCGCATACTTCTCACCGATGTACTGGGCTTAATTACCCTCTTGGGGGCGGTCTCAGCACTTATGCCGATGTGGACGGTTAGTTTTAGATCTGCATTCCCAAGTGGTTGGCCACTTCTAGTTGTACTCGGCTCATTATTGCTTGGTGGACTAATTGGCTCGGCCCTGGATTTAGAGGAGAGATTGGATTCGATTGGCGAGAAACTAAGAATGAAGTTTGGGGCATCGAAGGAGGGAACCTTTGTTGAAGGCTTTGTTTCGGCCTCACTCCTGTTTGCAATCGGACCTCTAGCTATTCTTGGCTCAATAAGTGATGGCATGTCGCAGGGAATCGATCAGCTTTTATTAAAGAGCACACTCGACTTCTTTGCCGCTATGGCCTTCGCATCTTCACTTGGTTGGGGCGTTGCTGTTTCGGCTATTGCGGTGGGAATTTATCAGGGAACGTGGACGGTGATTGGTTTATTCCTAGGACAGATTCTGACTAACTACCAGATCGACGCAATGACGATCGTTGGTGGAGTTATGTTAATCACTATTGGACTTAAACTTCTCAATATCAAAAAGGTAGCCGTAGGAAATCTACTTCCCGCTTTGGCCGTTGCACCCTTACTGGCGCTACTAGTTCATAGCTTTTAAAGAAATTCGATATCAAATAGTTGAAGTATCGATCACAAAGCGATATTGCACATCACTTTCTACGGTGCGCTTGTAAGCGGTATCAACATAGTCGGCACTAATAATCTCAACGTCGCTAACAATCGAGTGCTCACCGCAGAAATCCAACATCTCTTGCATCTGCGGAATTCCACCGATCATTGATCCAGCGATTCGTCGGCGCCCATTCAATAGTGATCCGACATTTACTGCGTATGGCTTACCTGGAAGGCCGATAACGACCAGAGTGCCATCTAAAGAGAGCAAATCTAGATAGATATTGATATCTAAATCGGCGCTAACGGTGTTTAGTAATAGATCAAAGGATTTGTGGAGCGGTTTCAACGTTGCCAAGTCTCTTGTGACGACAAAGTGATCGGCGCCCATAGCTTTGGCGTCTCTCTCTTTTGAAGGGGAGTGCGAGAATACTGTTACTTCGGCCCCTAATGCATGGGCAAATTTAACGCCCATATGTCCGAGCCCACCTAGACCAATTATCCCAACTCTCATTCCAGGCTTTGCGCCCCACGTCTTTAAAGGGGAGTACAAAGTAATGCCTGCACATAGGAGCGGAGCCACACCTTCCAACTGCAACTTCAGATTTGCGGGTATATGTACTGCGTAGTCTTCATTGATAACGAAGTTATTTGAGTAACCACCGTAGGCGATGGTAGTTCCATCTCGTTCTACAGTGTTGTAAGTGCCTGTCATTCCATTCTCGCAATACTGCTGGAGCCCTCGTTTGCAACTTTCACATATGCGACACGAATCGATAAAGACACCAACTCCTATTAAGTCGCCAACTTTAAACTTTGTGACAGAGTTTCCAATGGCAGTCACTGTTCCTGCGATCTCGTGACCTGGAACCATTGGGAAGATAGCCGGTCCCCACTCTTGCCTGACTTGGTGAATATCTGAGTGACAGATACCCGCAAATGCGATGTCAAGGGCCACGTCGTGAGTACCTAAATCCCGCCGTTCAAAATCAAAACGAGTGATGGGCGCACTGGCGCTAAGTGCTGCTAGACCACGAGATTTCATATTCCTACTCCTTAAATGGCAGAGGCTGCGATGATATGTGACCTGCACGCGATGCGCGCGCTGTAACTTGACGCATGTGATGGCGACGACATAGAACTTCATAGGCGATTTCGGCTCCAGGTGTTACATCACCTACGACTACTTGCTCTCCTTCAACGACCATGACCCCACCCTGTGTTCGGGCGTTATGTGTGGCACGTGCACCACACCAGCAAAGGGCCTCAACTTGAAGTGCATGTACTCGGTCGGCAAGTTCTATGAGTCGAGCCGAACCGGGAAAGAGGAGAGTCTGGAAATCGGTCAGGATCCCAAAGGCGAAGACATCGATTCCAAGCCCATCTACGATCTTGGCCAGCTCTTCGATTTGTTGTCTCTCATAAAACTGAGCTTCATCACAGATGATGTAATCAATGCGATCACCGGCCGATAGATGGTCGACTACGTGTTTGTGAAGATCCATTCCTGGACTTACTTCAATTGCAGGTGATGAAAGCCCCAACCTGGAGGAGATAACTCCGGCTCCAGCACGGTCTTTGTTGGTGAAGATAACGCCGCTTCTCCCGCGACTGTGGTGGTTATGGGCCGTCTGCAAAGCCAACGTAGATTTACCACTATCCATGGTTCCGCAGTAATAAATTAACTCAGCCATGAAAACTATCTTGCCACACCATTAGGCAAAGAGCCCATTTTTAATCAGTGCCGCCTCAAGAAGCGGAGCAAGATGAAGTGACATTGCAATTGAGATGTGGGATCTATCTCGATAGGCCACGATCGAATCCTTGATTGCAGGACAGATTGAGTTACACAGCCATGGTGTCGGATCGATAACTTGGAAGCCGGGAATCGATAGATTTTTCGATTTTTCGCTTGTGTCACACTTTTGCGCTGTTTTCGATGCTAAACACGAGGGAATATCTAGTAATGGGTGTGGTGTGTCACTTATATAGATTAAATGATCACTTGCACCTTTCAATGAGGCGAGAAGTTTGATCTGCCCGTCTCTGTACCAATTCAAGGGATCGGGATAGTTGGATGCTGGAGTGAAGTACTGCCAACTGCTCATAATGATTGCAGCGGGATGAATTGATTTGATACGGGCGTAAGAGTTGACTCTCCATTTTGCACAGTTGGCAAATTTGAAAGCTCCTTGATCGTCTCGAGGTGCATCTACCGAAGGGCATGCAGATTTCGTCAGCGATACCAGTTTGTAACCACGCTTTATCGCGATCTTCTCTAAAGCTGGGAACCATTGTGCTGCATGCGAATCTCCGTACAAGACGATAGTCAACTTAGATGTTTTATCACCATAAGTGCAGTATCCAGATTTCGATTGGCTATGCGGAACATGGCATCCATCGTTTACTACTCGTGGCTTGGCAATCACTTTTGCGAGATCAAAAGTAGAATTCTTTACGCCTTTGACTGCCAGCGTAGTTGGCGTTGTATGCATGATGCCAAGGGCTAGAACGAGGGCGGTGATGGTTGAGGCTGTAGCAAATGAGTAGATTCGCTTAGCGTCAATCTTTGCATGTCGTAACGGCTCTTCAATAAATCTATGTGTCAGATCAGCAAGAACAATCGTCAAAGCGATGCATATAAAGCGCTCGTAAAGTCGCAAGGGTCGTCCGATTGCGCTACTAGGTAATACGAGAACCGGCCAATGCCACAGATATAGCGGGTAGGAGATTTTGCCTAACCATTGGCTTACCTTGTTATTTGCTAAATCGTTAAAAACAGGCGGCCAATGGGGGATTGTTGCGATCAAAAGCGCGGTTGCAACTACTGGTAAAACTGCATTTAGACCAGGAAATGCAGTGTTGTCATTGAATAGGAATGATGAAAAAACAACACCGAGAACCGCCAGCCATGGAAGTATGCGAGATCTAAAAACATTTACAGGAATGAAGAGCAATAGCGCTCCGACACTGAGCTCCCATGCTCGAGAGGGTAGGGAGTAGAAGGCCCAAATTGGCGAACTATTAGTTTGCAAGATCGATAGTGACAGAGAGAGGACGGCGATGATTGAGATAGCCACCAGAACTGCACGTTTGCTAATTCGCGCGCATAGAACTAATACCATCGGCCAGAGTAGATAGAACTGCTCTTCTACGGCCAAAGACCAGTAGTGAATAAATGGAGAAGGAGTTGCATCCAAATTCTGATAATCATTTTGCCACCATGCAAATAGATAATTTGATACATACGTTGCGGCAGCAAAGAGATCTCGGCCTAGAGCATGGCGTGTAACGGCTGGCAAAATCAACCATCCGATGAGGGCAGTCGTAAATAGAACAAAGATAGATGTTGGAAGCAGACGCTTAATACGCCGTTGGTAGAAAGCCGAAAGATTTAGCCGGCCTGTCTGATCAATCTCTCGAAGAATTAGCCCTGTTATCAAATACCCTGAAATTACGTAAAAAATATCCACTCCGATGAATCCACCGGGGACCAGACGTGCATGAAACAGGGTTACGATAATCGCGGCAAATGCGCGCAGACCTTGGATCTGCAAAACACGCATAGTTAAGACACCAACAAAGAGGTGACTGTAATTCCTGGGTACTTGTCATTGAGGAATTTGCGTCCAGTGAGACCGCCGATTTCAATAAGCGTTAATACTTGGGCAACATTGGCGTTACTGCGCAAAATCAATTCAATTGCCGCAGAGATTGTGCCTCCAGTAGCTAAAACATCATCGATGAGAATTACTGATGATCCCGGAGAAAGCGCATCGATATGAATTTCAAGCGTGTCACTTCCATATTCAAGGCCGTAGCTCTCTGAAATAGTTTGATGTGGCAATTTGCCTGCTTTGCGGATTGGGATTAATCCAGATTCAAGTTCATGGGCAACGGCCGATGCAAAAATGAATCCACGGGCCTCTATGCCAGCGATTACATCGCCAGGTTTTGCAAAGGAGGCTAAGCCTTTGGTGATCGCTGAAAAGGCTAGACCGTTTGCCAGCAACGGTGTTATATCCTGAAAGCGAACACCTGGTAGTGGATAATCTGGAATTTCACGGATGAGCAAGAGCGCATCATCGATTTGCATGTGTCCGAGAGGGGACTTGAACCCCTAATCCCTTGCGGGAACTAACACCTCAAGCTAGCGCGTCTGCCAATTCCGCCACCCGGACCGAGTGAAGGGGTAAGAGTAGCAATTTGGTGAGAGAATGGCGAAATGACTACTAATGCACTGCTTGAAAGCGAAGTTATCCAAATATGCCAAGAGCTGATCCGTATCCCTAGCGTCAATTTTGGCGAGGGCAAGGGAGATGAAAGCAAAGTTGCAGCCTACGTAATCGCATCGCTCCAGGAGGCGGGCATAACTGCACAGATGTATGAATCTGCACCTGGCCGTTGCAACGTCATCGCAAGAATTAAGGGTAGAGATTCAAAGCGTCCAGGTCTTGTGGTGCACGGACACTTAGATGTAGTTCCAGCAGATGCCAAAGATTGGAGCGTCGATCCATTTTGCGGAGAGATCATCGATGGAATGATTTGGGGCCGCGGTGCAGTTGATATGAAAAATATGGATGCAATGATTTTGGCAACTGTCAGGGATTGGTCAAGAAATGGGTATGTGCCACCACGTGACATCGTTTTGGCCTTCTTTGCCGACGAAGAGGCCGGAAGTATCTTCGGATCGCATTGGATGGTTGCTAATCATCCGGAAGTATTTCAAGGATGTACCGAAGCGATATCAGAGGTCGGTGGTTTTTCTGTAACCGTGCAGAATGGTAAACGCCTCTATATGATCGAAACTGCGGAAAAGGGTATTCACTGGATGAAGTTAACCGCCCAAGGGCGAGCCGGGCATGGCTCGGTAATGAACGAGGAGAATGCATTAACGAGATTAACCCAAGCCGTTGCAGCAATAGGAAGCTATGAGTGGCCTCAACGATACAGCACAACGGTTAAAGCCTTGTTCAAACGCGTAGCTCATGCAACTGGGAAGGTCTATGACGAATCTGATTTGCGGCCATTGCTTTCTGAGGTTGGTTTTGCAGCACGCATGATTGGTGCAACGCTACAAAATACTGCAAACCCCACGATGCTTGAGGCCGGATACAAAGCTAATGTGATTCCAGGCTCAGCAACTGCAGTAATTGATGGTCGTTTCATTCCAGGCTTTGAAGATGAACTCAATCAAACCATCGCCTCACTTATCGGGCCACATATAACTATCGAGACTCTCAACCGTGACAAGGCTCTAGAGGTTGCCTTCGAAGGCGATCTGGTTGATGCAATGTGCAGTGCAATTCTCAAGCAAGATCCAGAGGGAATCCCTGTTCCGTATTTAATGAGTGGCGGTACAGATAATAAAGCGCTAGCTGAATTGGGAATTATCGGCTATGGCTTCTCGCCACTTAAATTAGATGCAGAGTTCGATTTTATGGCGATGTTTCATGGCGTAGACGAGCGAGTTCCAGTAGATGGCATCTTATTTGGAGTGCGAACTTTAAAAGATTTCTTAGAGAACTCTTAGGCACTCGCATCATTTAAAGCGCTACGCAATATGTCGGGGAGCGTAATCTCTTCGCTTTTTAGAACTCCGCGTAGCTGAGCTCCGGTGCGCGCGCCAATAATAGAGCTGGTGACACCAGGGGCATCGCGTACCCAGGCCAAAGAGACCTCCAACGGAGAGTAACCAAGACCTTCGGCTGCTACTGCAACGGCTTCTACTATTCGAGCACTCCTTGTATCTAAATAGGCTTCGATGTGTCGTGCAAAATGAGGAGCAGCACCACGCGAATCACTAGGTATGCCTTTGCGATACTTTCCAGTAAGCACGCCTCTTGCAAGTGGTGCCCATGCTAGAAATCCAACTCCGCAATCGGTTATGCAGTCAATGAGCTCTACCTCAGCATCACGATTGAGCAGCGAATACTCAGATTGAATTGTTGTAATGGGTGCCTTCATAGAGTTTGATTCCTGTTTTGTCACAGCTCGGGCCAACTGCCAGCCGACATAATTACTGACGCCAACATATCGAGCACGACCGGTTGTGTATGCATAATCTAATGCAGCAAGAGTTTCATCTAAAGGTGTAAAAGAGTCCCAAGCATGAATCTGCCAAATATCTACGAATTCGCTACCAAGGCGAATTAATGATTTATCAAGTTCGGCGATCAAGCTCTGCCTTGATGCATCAACACTTCTTATCCCATCAGGAAAACTGAGTCCAGATTTCGTAGCGATTACCACTTCGTCTCGACTAAATAAAGTACCAATCAATCCGCCTATAACTCTCTCGCTATCACCGTCGCCATAGGTGTTGGCAGTATCAAGAAAGTTTCCACCCGCATCAATAAATGCCCTGCATTGATCGGCGGCCTCGTGCTCGTCGGTATCACGACCCCACGTCATAGTCCCGAGTCCCAATCGCGAAAGCGTTAAACCGCTACTTCCAGCTCTACGCATTTCCATGGTGTGACCTTAGCAACCTCTCGCGCCAAAACCTGCGATAGCCTTAGCATCATGCAGGTAGTTTTGATTCGACATGCCCACTCCGAGGCCAATGCCAAAGGCGTACTTTCAGGGCGCATAGGTGGCGTCCATCTCTCGGCGACCGGTGTTAAACAGTCAAATGATCTCATCACACGGTTAGGGAAAATTAAACTTGCCGCACTACATATAAGCCCGCTAGAGCGTTGTCGAGAGACTATTGATCCCTGGTGGGTCGAAATTGGACAAAGTCACAATAGGGGAGTTGAAATAGTCGAGGATGAAAACCTCATAGAAGTTGATTACGGCACGTGGAGTGGAAAGAAACTAGCGATGTTGTCGGCACATAAGTTATGGAAGACAGTACAAAATACACCAAGTGCAATGTACTTCCCCTCGGGTGAGGGATTGGCAGCGATGCAAACACGAGCAATGCAGGCCGTACATAAATCCATTTTGACCAAGAAAAAGGGCAGTGTCGTGCTAGTTAGCCATGGTGATGTTATTAAATCTATTGTTGCAGCTAGCCTTGGAATGCATCTTGATAATTTTCAAAGAATCATAATAGATCCAGCGTCCGTGACGGTTATTGACTTTAATTCTGGTAAGCCCCGCTTACTACTGCTCAATGATTCTCGCGCAAATCTTGAGGATTTCATAAATGGTCCCGCCAGAAATGCCAATCAATTGGGTGGAGGCGCAGGTAAGTGAGTTTTGTATTTGACGATGTAGATAGATTCATTTCAGGCACCGTTGGCGCACCTGGAGAACGCGCATTTTTTATACAAGCGCGTTATAGGTCTCGTCTTGTAACAGTCGCACTTGAGAAGGCGCAGGTAGCAGCCCTTGCCCAACGTCTGGAGCAGGTAATAAATGGTTTAAAAAAGGCCGACTTTTCCTTTCGAATAGAGAATCAATCACGCGATGATGGGCCGCTAGACACACCAATAGAACCTGAATTTGAAGTAGGTGCGATTTCGATGGCGTGGGACGAAGTTGATTCAACCATGACCGTAGAACTCTTTGAGATTACATCAGATGAGGAAGAGGCCGAGAATTCATTGCAGGTTCGCTTGGGCATCGCTCTCTGCGATGCCTTCGTTAAACGCTCGAAAGCACTAGTTAATTCGGGACGCCTTCCATGTCCCTTATGTGCTATTCCAATAGATCCTCATGGTCACTTGTGTCCGAGAGCCAATGGCTATCGACGATAAACTCGCATTACTGACAACTGGTGATCTAACAGTCACGGGTCGACTTATAGATGCATCTAACGCCACGCTCTATGCATCGGTATCTATCTCTGAACAATCTCTGCCATGCATTTACAAGCCGATTGCGGGGGAGCGCCCACTGTGGGATTTTCAAGATGGAACGCTGGCTTATCGTGAGTATGCGGCATATTTAGTTAGTGATGCTCTTGAACTCAATCTTGTTCCTTTGACGGTTTTACGTGATGGTCCTTATGGTTTTGGCATGGTCCAGGAGTGGATTGATATCGATGAGGCAGTTGATTTATCAGAGTATTTTTCATCTGATCTGCCTGAACTAAGAGCGATGGCTATTTTTGACGCCATAATAAATAACACGGATCGAAAGATTGGCCATCTTTTACCTGATCAGTCGGGAGCTCTCTTTGGCTGCGATCATGGTGTGACTTTCCATAGCCAAGATAAGTTGCGAACGGTTTTGTGGCAATGGTCTGGAGATCGCCTGACCAGGGCGGAGATAACCCTGCTTGAACGTGCACAACGATTGCTTGCAGATGAGCTCGATCTATCGGCCTATCTAACGCACGATGAGATAGCCTCCACGCAAACTCGAATTACTCGGCTTATATCAACCGGCGTTATGCCAGAGCCAAGCCGCGATTGGCCAGCAGTGCCTTGGCCTGCATTTTGATTGCGCTATAACTAGGATAGGAAAATGAACTCTTGGACAGATGTCGTAGTTCCCGCTCTCGAATCTCAAGGTTTTCTTGCTCCGATGCATCTAACAAACTCCAAAACAGGTCGCAAGGAGATTGTTGAAAAAAAGAGTGAGTATCGAATGTATGTCTGCGGAATCACTCCGTACGATGCGACACACTTAGGACATGCGGCCACCTATCTAACATTTGACTTAATCAATCGATTTCTTCGGGCCCAAGGCAGCAAAGTAAATTACGTTCAAAATATTACCGATATAGATGACCCATTACTTGAGCGCGCTAAACGCGATGGTATTGACTGGGTTGATTTAGCGCACTCTCAAATTGATTTATTCACTAGCGATATGGTCGATTTACGTGTCATACCCCCAGCGCACTACATAGGTGCCGTTGAAGCTATCCCGCTGGTAGTAAAGGCTATTGAGAGTCTGCAGGCCCAAGGAACGATTTATGCAATTGGAAGTGATTACTACTTTTCTAATAGTACAAAATCTGATTTTGGCGCACTTTCCCATCTGAGCCATTCAACAATGGAGGAGATTTTCTCCCAGCGAGGAGGCGATCCAACGCTAATCGGCAAGTTGGACTCCTTGGACTGCCTGGTGTGGATGTCGCAACGTGCGGGGGAGCCCGGTTGGCCATCATCTTTTGGAATGGGTCGTCCTGGCTGGCACATTGAGTGCACTGCAATCGCACTTGAGTATTTAAAGCCTGATCAAACCAACTCCGAACTTATAGATATTCAAGGCGGTGGAAGTGATTTGATTTTTCCGCATCACGAGATGTGTCGTTCTCAAGCTATGACTCTCACTGGCAAAGAGTTGGCATCTAACTACGTGCATGCAGGCATGATCGGCCTAGATGGCGAAAAGATGAGCAAGAGCAAAGGCAATTTGGTTCTCGTTTCCAATCTTGTGGCCGCAGGTAGGGATCCAATGGCGATTCGTTACGCTCTCATGAGCGGGCACTATCGATCAGATCGAATGTGGAACGATAAACTTTTAGCAAATGCCGAATTTCATATCTCACGTTTGCGTCAGAGTCTCAAACTTGAAAATGTGCATCCAACGCAGGCTGTGATTGAAGCAATTATTCGCGCCCTGGCCGATGATTTAAACACCCCTGCAGTTATGGCGATTATCCAAGAGTGGGTTGCAAGCAGTTTAGAGGGATCTTCGGGGGGAGATCGTGCAGAAATGGAGAGAGTTCTTGATGCTTTACTAGGGCTGAAACTCTAATCTTTAGTTTTTCTGCGTAAGTATCTTTCGAACTCTTTAGCAATAATATCTCCAGACATCTCGGGAATATCTTGCGCATCTTTCAACTCTTCAAGTTTCCTTACATAATCTGCCACATCGTTATCACTCTTTGCTAACTCGTCGATATCGAGTTTCCAAGAGTCGGCCGAGATCTCTAGATCATCTTGAGGGATGGAGATCTGCAGAAAATCTTCAAGAGCACGTACGAGCGCCAAGGATATTTTTGGTGAGGGCGCATTGGATGCATAGTGGGGAACAGGAGCCCACAAAGAAATGGAATCGATTGAGCGCGCAAGTGCTCCATCATGAATCACGCCGAGGATTCCTGTAGGACCCTCATAACTAGATACTTCGGCATCTAATTTAGCCGCTAACGCTCCACTTGCCGCCGTAATATTTACAGTTGTTGGACGGCTATGTGGAACATCGGCCAATAACGAACCCAACGTGAGAACCATTGAAACCTCTAGATCATCGGCTAAATCCAATAGTTGTCCAGCAAAAGTTTTCCATCTCATCGATGGCTCTGCGCCTTTGACGAGTACTAGATCAGAATCTAGATGAGGGAGTTTGACTGAAAATATCTGGGTAGTGGGCCATGTAAGTGCGCGAACATCATTTGAGTCGGTGAAAACGTGAGGGCGATTTACTTGAAAGTCATAGAACTCTTCAGAGTCCATCGTCGCTATAAGTTGTATGGAGAGAGCATCGGGCTCTTGTTCCCACGCAGTAAGCAAATGTTCTAGCGCAGCGCTTGCCGCCTCACCGGCATCGCTCCATCCAGTAAAGGCCATAATCATTACTGGTCTTCGAAGCTGCGGGATTTGGTGTATCTGCATGAGAGCAAAGATTACGGTAACCTGCCTTACGTGACGAACTCTTCGCAGAGGCCATTCTTTGAAGCGGTATTTTTCGATATGGATGGACTTTTGGTCGACTCTGAACCATTGTGGTTAGAGTCTGAAGGGGAGGTAACGGCCCCATACGGCTATGAGTGGAGCCACGCTGATCAAGTAGCCTGCCTTGGCGGGCCTTTAAAACGTGTCGGTGAATATATGTTTGACCGCTGCAATGGCGCAGAATCACCTGAGTTCTTCACTCAAAAACTTATCGATATACAGTGCGCCAAGCTTGGCGGAAATACTCCACTTATGCCCGGGGCAATTGAGCTCATCCAAGAGCTGCAGGCTAATGGCGTTCAGACGGCCCTTGTTTCTGCAAGCCCGCGCAACATAGTCGATGCGGTGTTGGAAAATCTAGGGGCAAACTCATTTCCATATTCGATTAGCTCAGACGATGTTATCAATACGAAGCCGCACCCAGATGCATACCTGCTGGCAGCAAAAAAGAGCGGAGTTCAAATCACCAACTCACTTATCTTTGAAGATTCTCTGACAGGGGTAAGTGCAGCACAAGCAAGCGGAGCCTGGCTTATCGCTGTTCCGCATTTGGTAGTCGTTCCCGAAAGCGCGCGAGTACGAACGATAAACTCTCTAGCTCAACTTTCTTTTGCCAAGCTCTCTGAACTATTTGTAGATTTTACTGTCACGATTTAATCGGTATGAGCTGGGCATATTGTTTTGAAGAAACACCAATCGCACAATCTGCTGGGTTTAGGTGGCCAGTAATCCTTGGCAATAGAAACAAAGATATCTTGCGCCGTTCGCTTCAGGATTTTTTCAGCCGAATCAAGCTCGTTCAAAGTTGGATTGCTGTTCACAACTTTACCGTCGCCAAGGTAGATCAACTTAAGTAAACGAGGCAATACCCCGTAGGTTTTCCAGTACAGCAGTGCATATACCCGCAGCTGAAATAAGGCCTTTTCTTCCCAACCCGGTTTAGGCGACTTACCGGTTTTATAATCAACGATCCGAACTTCGCCGCTAGGAGCTATATCGAGACGGTCAACGTAGCCATGCAGGTAAACATTCTCTTCGAAATCATTTTCTAAATGCATCTCGCGATGAGTAGCTTCAAATGTTTCGGGGTGTTCTAAGGTGAAATAAGTCGCAAGAAGAGATGAGGCGCGATCGAGCCACTCCTTCTCATTGCTCACTAACTCGGCAAGCTCTGGCTTTGCTTGAATCTGTGCCAGCCATCTGGAAGGAAGTAAGTCAAGGGCAGTAGTAGCTGTTCTCTCACTTGGTAAACTTTCAAAGAGATCATGCAAGACGGTATGAACCAACGTTCCGCGCTCTGCATCAAGGCTAGGTGGTTGCGGCAGGCGATCTATAGAGCGATATTTGTAGAGTTGTGGGCAGTTGTTATAGTCGTTGACACTACTGGGGGAGAGCCGCAGGCGGGCATCTGTACTCACGAGTGGCAACATACTCGTTCTCAGAGGATTATTTTCATCTAAGATAGCCTCGTGTCGAACTTAGGGTATTTCGCAGCGGGCGATCGGATTCAATTAACCGACCCAAAAGGCAAGCTGTATAGCTTCACCATCGTTGCCGGGAAAGAGTGGCACACTCATAAGGGCTGGATAACTCATGACGAGCTCATTGGTATGCCAGAGGGTTCGGTCGTGAGCACTACAGCCGGTCTTAAGTTCACCGCCTTTAAGCCTTTGTTGGCCGATTTTGTTTTAACAATGCCGCGGGGAGCAACAATCGTCTATCCCAAAGATGCCGCGATGATTATTGGTCTTGCAGATATCTATCCTGGTGCTCGAGTTTTAGAGGCGGGAGTGGGCAGTGGAGCTTTAACTATCTCTCTGCTTCGCGCAGCCGGATCTACGGGAAGAGTTCATTCAGTCGAGCGTCGCTTAGATTTTGCAGAGAATGCTCGATCTAACGTGGAAAACTACTTCGGTCAGATGCCAGAGAATTGGAGTTTGACGGTAGGCGATCTTCAAGACCAAGAGGTTGTAGATAGTTATGACCGCGTTATTTTAGACATGCTTGCACCCTGGGAGTGTGTAGATCTTGCCGCCGCCGCATTAAGACCAGGTGGGGTATTTATGGCATATGTGGCCACGACCACACAACTTTCGGTTACTGCTGAGGCGCTTAAAAACGATGGTCGATTTACTGAGCCGGAGAGCTCTGAAACCATCGTTAGAGGATGGCATCACGAAGGTTTAGCTGTGCGCCCGCAGCAGCGCATGATTGGACATACGGGCTTTCTCATTCAATCTCGGAGAATGGCCCCAGGTGTAGAAGTTCTTGCCCGTCGAAGGAGACCAGCTAAAGGAGCCTACGGTGTCTCGGAAGATTGAACGACTAATCAATCTGACGATTGCCCTTCTTGCTACGAAACGTTTTATCACTAAGAGCGAAATTTTCAGATCCGTTGAGGGCTATGAGGGTAGTGATGAAACGAAGGAGCGAATGTTTGAGCGCGATAAGGATGATCTTCGAAACCTCGGTGTAGTTATAGAAGTAGGAAGCTTTGATCCAGTCTTTGAGGATGAAGCTGGCTATCGAATCAAACCTGAGGGCTACGAACTCGACTTAGGAAGCATCACTGGAACGCAAGTGGCACTTCTCTCCTTAGCCGCCGAAGCCTGGAGAGGTGCAGCACTCGATGGTGCCGCACACAGCGCACTAACTAAACTTCGATCGATGGGCGTGGAGTCCGACCTCGATTCACTTCCAGCCATAGCCCCTCGTCTAAATACCGCACATAAAGATTTCCAAGTCATTACAACTGCAATTGCAAAGCGTGCGCAAATTAGTTTTCACTACTTAACTCAAACTTTGCTTTCGCAGGTTAGAACTATCGAACCATATGCCGTTGCTACAAAGAATTCGTACTGGTATGTAGCTGGATTAGATGTTGCAAAAGGCCAACTTAGAACCTTCAGATTAGATCGAATAGATGGGCAGATACGATCAATTGCAAGTGAGACGGGTTTTGATATTCCAGAGGGCTTTGATGTCTTTGACTCTCTTAAAAGTGAGGCAAGTTTGAATGAGGCAGTACTAGATATACGAAAGGGAAAGGCTCAGCTTCTGCGCAGTACGGCGCTAACAATCACCGACCTGGGAGAGTGGGATCGAATCACCATGAACTATCTCGACGCAAGTCGACTAGTTGATCTCGTTCTCTGGCATGGGCAGGATGTACTCATTATTAGTCCAAAGCCGCTGCGAGATAATATTGTTGCCAGACTCAATGAAATTGTTGAGCTTCATGGCTAAATCACCTCAGACGCCATTGAGTCGAACAGCAAGGCTCCTCGATCTTGTTCCGTATTTATCCTCTCACCAAGGTATTGAGTTGCTCACTTTGGCGCAGGATTTTGATGTATCACAGAGTCAGATGATTGCAGATTTAACAACTCTGTGGATGTGCGGGCTTCCCGGCTATACCCCTCTGGAGTTAATGGATCTCTCGTTTGATTCCGGCTTTGTAACTATTCATAATGCAGAAACGCTCGCACGACCACGCACTCTCAATGATGAAGAGAGTATTGCGCTTTTGCTTGGGTTAGATCTAGTCATCGAATCCCTCCCGCAGGAACGCACAGATTTAAAAACATCTGCGATGGAGCTCGTTGGAAAGCTCTCAGCTCGTACCTCTATCCCAGCTAAGTTGAGTGCAATACCAGCGATGCCAGGTTCGGTTCGCTCCTTGATTGAATCGGCGTTATTGAAAAAGAGCGCCCTCAAAATTGTTTATCACTCCTCGTACTCAGACACCATCTCTACGCGTTTAGTTGTTCCACTTGAGTTACGAGTTGAGGGTGGACACGAGTATGTTTGGGCGCTCTGCCACAGTGCACATGCAACGCGAGTCTTTCGGTTAGATCGCATTCAATCGGCCGAAGTCGCCCCGCTTCCTAGTGCGCAACCAATGGATGTAGCCCATGCCCAAGGCGCGATGATCCCTTACACAATTCGTATTCACTCCCGTCCTCGCGAAGTCATGGAGAGGTTCTCCCTCGATAAGGACTCCTTAGATCAAGATCTACAATTGACTTCATATTCACGCGAGTGGATTAGACGCTCGGTTCTGGCCTCGGCCGGCAGCGTTGAGATAGTCGGGCCAGATGATCTGGCCCAGGAAGTCGCAGCTGCTGCTAGGGCGATTCTCAAGGAGTACATCGGGAAATAACCGCGCCTATCCATTTATCCCAACTCTGCGGTAACCTTCGTTCACTCTATTTCACCTTCTCTACAAGGGAGTTTGCCCCATGTTTCTGCGCGAACCAAGCCATATTCTGATTTTGCTCATTGTTGTTCTCGTCCTCTTCGGTGCTAAGCGTCTTCCAGATTCAGCTCGCTCCCTAGGTCGATCCATGCGCATCTTTAAAAGCGAGATGAAGGAAATGAATGTCGATGAAAAGAAGACAGAGGGCGACTCTACTTCTGAGAAGTAGGTAGTTATGGCGTCGACATCAGACGCACGGATGCCATTACTTGATCATCTTCGCGAACTTCGCAAGAGAACTTTTCGCGCATCTGTTGCCATACTTTTTGCTTCATTTGTCGGTTGGTACTTTTACAACGACATAATTACGCAGTTAGCACTTCCGGTGTGTGATTTGAAAGCGGCCCAATCATCTGGTGCCACACATTGTGGGGCGCTCTATATTAACGGCGTCCTAGGCCCACTTAATCTGCAGATTAAGGTGGCGCTATTGGCCGGAATCATCCTGTCTGCACCGATTTGGCTCTACCAACTGTGGGCATTTATTGCACCAGGCTTGCATCGCAAAGAGAAGCGAAACTCGGTTCTCTTCTTAGTTTCGGCGACCCCCTTCTTCGCACTCGGTGCAACTTTGGGTTATCTCATCCTGCCTATTGCGATCAAGGTGCTCTTTGGCTTTACACCTAACTCGCTTTCCAACTTGGTCAAATTCGATGACTATTTGGATTTCGTGATGCGAATAATTTTGCTTTTCGGTTTAGCATTTGAACTTCCTATTTTTTTAGTTACGTTCAATCTGATTGGTTTTCTACGGGGAAGTACCATCCTGAAGCCATGGCGGGTATGGATTTTTAGCATCGTTCTCTTTACTGCAGCTTTTACACCTACGGCCGATCCCTTTACGATGATGCTACTGGCGTTACCGCTATGCCTTCTCTACTTCTTAGCCGGAGGAATCGCCCTCCTAGTCGACAAAAGACGTGACAAGCGTGCCTTTCAAGGCGAACTTGGGGTTTCAGCCATCGATGAGGCGACGCCAATCCAGTGATTGGACGATAAGGTCGCCTCATGTGGGCGCTAGTAATAAATCCAACTGCCGGCTCCGGCAAGGGCGCTACGGTCGGCAGTTATGTCGCATCATTTCTTAGCAATAGAAAAATTGAGCATGAGATTGTTTCAGGCAATTCAGCGGTTTCATTATCCAATCATTTGGCTAATTTCATTGCGAAATACCCACTGTGTGAGGGTGTGATCGCCGTAGGAGGCGATGGTCTGGCCCATGTGGTTCTGCAGAAAACAACTCCAGCTCAGATTCCACTGGCAGTTATCCCGGCGGGTACAGGAAATGATTTCGTTCGCACATTGGGATGGTCGTTAAGTGATCTTGAACCATATTTAGATCAGATAGTTTCAACCAAAGCCCGTTTAATGGATTTAGGGTTAGTTGATAGAGAGTGGTTCGGAGCGATTTTATCAACTGGATTTGACTCTATCGTTAATGAAAGGGCCAATACCATGCATTGGCCCAAGGGTCCGAATAAATACAACCTAGCCATAGCTATCGAATTGCCTGGCTTTAAGCCTCGGCAATATGAGATCACACTCGATGATCGAATAATCAAAACTCAAGCTATGTTGATTGCGATATCAAATGGACGATCCTACGGAGGGGGCATGCTGGTCTGTCCGCAAGCCGACATTCATGATGGCCTCTTCGATGTGATGATTCTGCATACAATATCAAAAATTGAATTTTTGAAAGTGTTTCCACGAGTATTTAAGGGCACTCATATCTCGCATCCGGCCGTTGAGATTGTGCGAAGTAAGCGAGTGAGTATAAAGGCCGATGCGGTTGCATATGCCGATGGAGAACGCATCGGATCCCTACCTTTAACTGCCGAATGCATATCAGAGGCTATGCAGACGTGGATTCCATGACGACTCCTGCCGAAAAGTTTCCAGCCGCTAAAGTCAGGAATGCACACCCTGTTACGCAGAGTTTTCTGGCCACCTTTAATTTCGAGTTCGATCCATTTCAAATTGCTGCCTGTCACGCCGTAGAAGAGGGGAGTGGTGTTTTAGTTGCAGCACCAACCGGTGCGGGAAAGACCGTTGTTGGAGAGTTTGCGGCGTTTTATGCACTGAACTTAGGGAAGAAATGCTTTTATACAACGCCTATAAAGGCCTTATCAAATCAGAAATACTTCGAGTTCGTTGCAAAGTTTGGAGAGGACAAAGTAGGTCTCTTAACTGGGGACACAAGTATTAATAGCGAAGCCGATATTTTGGTAATGACAACCGAAGTTCTGCGTAACATGTTATATGCCGGATCATCGACACTAACAAATTTGGGTTATGTTGTAATGGATGAGGTCCATTACTTAGCGGATAAATTTCGCGGAGCGGTGTGGGAAGAGGTTCTCATCCATCTGATGGAGAGTGTCCAAGTTATCTCCTTGTCTGCCACCGTATCCAATGCCGAAGAGTTCGGCGAGTGGCTAGTTGAAGTTCGCGGAAATACCACGGTAATTGTCAGTGAGATTCGACCAATTCCGCTCTATCAGCATGTACTTATCGGCAACCGCATGATGGATCTATTTCAACGTCCTGGTCAGATTAACCCCGAAATACTCCAGCGTGAGCGTGAAGCTATGCGCAAATCCTCTATGGATCGACATCGCCGTGGACGCTACAGCGAGCCTAAGGAGCGTTTATCTCGCGCGGATATAATCGAAAAACTCCAACGCGAGAATATGTTGCCGGCTATTACATTCATCTTTTCAAGAGTTGGCTGTGATGCGGCCGTAAAGCAGTGCTTAGTTGCCGGAATACGTTTAACTTCTCCTGATGAGAGAGTTGAGATAAAGGCAACGGCGTTAAAGTACACATCAAATATCGCAACTGAGGATTTGGCAGTTCTTGGCTTTAACGATTGGTTAACCGCCCTTGAGCGCGGAATAGCGGCGCACCATGCCGGCTTATTGCCAAGTTTTAAGGGCGCAGTTGAAGATCTTTTCCAACGCGGATTAGTAAAGGCTGTATTTGCGACAGAGACATTGGCCTTAGGAATTAACATGCCAGCGCGGACAGTAGTGTTGGAAAAACTCGTTAAATACAATGGTGAGGCGCACGTTCCGATCACTCCGGGGGAGTACACGCAACTAACCGGCCGCGCAGGTCGTCGAGGTATAGATATCGAAGGAAATGCAGTTATTCAGTGGTCACCAACAGTTGATTCGGCGGCGGCTGCAGGTTTGGCATCGACTCGTACCTATCCATTGCGCTCATCCTTTGCACCTTCCTACAACATGTCCATCAATCTGATCGCTAGGTTTGGTCGAGAGCGCGCACGTAGATCGTTGGAGTCATCCTTTGCTCAATTTCAAGCCGATCGCGCCGTTGTTGGCCTATCTCGTCAAATTCGTAAGAACGAAACGGCCATCTCTGAGATATTGCTCAACGCTAAATGTCACTTGGGAGATTTCATCGACTACGCCAGCATTCGACGTGAGATCAAAGAGGTAGAGGTTTTACTGAGTCGACGCGATCAAAAGAAGAGTTTTGATAACCGTCAGCGATCGAGATTAGAGAGCGACTTAGGGGATTTAAGAAAATCACTTCGTAATCACAGCTGCCATAGCTGCAATGAGCGTGAAGATCATGCACGTTTTGCCGAGCGTGCTGGACGCCTAAACCGTGAGAATGAAGGGCTGCGCACCCGGGTTGAGAGTCGAACCAATGTCATTGCCAAAACATTTGATCAGATCTGCCAAGTTTTAACGCATTTGAACTATATCGAGGGCGAAAAACCGACTGCACAAGGCAAGATTTTGACAAAGATTTATGCCGAATCAGATCTCCTTTTAACAGAATCGATCCGTTGTGGACTCTTTGATGAACTCAATCCAACAGAGTTGTTATCCATTGTTTCATGTATGGTCTTTGAATCACGTTCCTCTGAAAATACCGCACCAAAAATGCCAAGTACAAAGGTGAGTTCATCGTTGACGGAGGTAATTTCAATTTGGGCCCAACTTGAAGAGATCGAATCGCAGTACGGCGTTAAGACACAGCGCGAACCTGATGCGGGTTTTTGTGACATCGCCTATAAATGGGCTAGTGGCAACTCTCTGCAAAACGTTTTGAAGGGTAGTGATATGTCTGTCGGCGATTTTGTGCGATCGACCAAGCAGTTAATTGATTTGCTCAATCAAATTGCAGGTGCAAGTGAGAAACTGCGGCCAACTTGTAAAGAGGGCGTAAAGAGAATCGACCGCGGAGTCGTTGCCTACCTCATGGGTGCGATATGACCTTGATGCTTTTAGATAGCGCCTCGCTCTGGTATCGGGCTTACTACGGAATGCCCGATACATTAGTTGCCCCCGACGGGACTCCGGTAAATGCAATTCGTGGTTATATAGATATGACTGCACGCTTAATCGGTATCTACAAGCCCGATCGAATAGTTGCGTGTTTAGATGGTGATTGGAGACCAAGTTGGCGAGTGGAGTTATTTCCAGAGTACAAAGCTAATCGAGTAGACGAGGAGAGTGAGGAAGAGGAAGAGCCAGAAACTCTCACTCCCCAAATACCTATCCTTTTGGATCTTCTAGATTTGTTTGGGATACCCGTTGTGGGTGTTGATGATTTTGAAGCCGATGATGTGATGGCCACATATGCGCAGATTGAAAGAGGCCCGATAAGAATTGTTACTGGCGATCGGGATCTATTTCAAATGGTTGATGACGATCGTGACATCAAAGTTGTCTATCTAGCAAAGGGTATTTCGCAGCACGACTTGGTTGATTTGAACTATGTGTCAAACAAGTATCAAATACCGGGGGAGAGATATGCCCTCTTTGCAATGTTTCGTGGCGACCCATCTGATGGCCTGCCAGGAGTTCGAGGAATTGGTGAAAAAGGTGCAGCGTTGATCGCCAATCATTTCTCAAGTGTGGAGGAGGCACTGACGGGGGCCCACGATGGACATGCCGCGCTCCCGGCCGCCCTTGCAAAGAAGATTATTGCCGGAGCGCACTACCTTTCAATCGCACCTACCGTTGTTCAAGTTGCACGTAACGTTTCGCTGCCGCAAGTAAATCTAGCTATGCCTACTGCCCCTGCCGATTTATCGCAGATCTACCAGTTCAAGGAGCGCTATGGACTCGGTGCCAGCGTGGATCGTTTGATCAGTGCCTTAGGATGGTAAATACTCTTCTAACGGTTCTAGCTGGAGCTCTTTTAAGTGCGGGTTTTGCTCCACTTTCACTATGGTGGGCAGTACCAATAGCTCTGGCGCTGCACATGTACTGCGTTAATAGATGCGCACGGCCATTTCTTAACGTTTTCATATTTGCTTTCACCGTCAATGCAATCGCACTACATTGGACGAGTATTTACGTTGGATCGACCCCTTGGATTATTCTGGCAATCGGACAGGGGCTTCTTTTTACTCCGCTTGGTTTGGCGAAACGCTTTGGGATCGCTTATTACCCCATTTTCTTTATAGTTCTGGAAGAGATTCGTGGTCAATTTCCCTTTGGTGGTTTCGGCTGGCTACGCCTTGCATATACCCAAGCCGATGCCCCTTATAGATCTATTGCCGCAGTTGGGGGAGCGGTGGCTTTGAGCGCTACGACTCTACTAATCGCCCTGTGTATTTTCGCACTATCTCAATCTAGATTAAGTTTCTTTCCCATCTTGCCGCTTTTAATCACATTGATTCCAATTCATGCACAATTGCAGGGGAGCAGCAACGTACTAATGATCCAAGGCGATGTGCCGCAGATTGGTTTAGATTTCAACGCCAGGGCTACGGCTGTTTTCTTCAATCATGTCGCAGCCACCAAGGCAGCACTAGCCGAAGGTGGCAAAGTCGACTTTATTCTTTGGCCAGAAAATGCCGTAGATGTCGATCCATTTACCAACACACAAGTACGAGCAACATTAGATTCATTTACATATCCGATGATTATTGGCGCCGTTATTGGCTCAAACGGTAAGTTGCAGAATGCATCCATAATGTGGTCTAAAGGCGGGCAAGAGGTTTACGTAAAGCAACATTTGACACCCTTTGGTGAGTACATACCGCTGCGATCTTTAGCAGCAGAAATCTCACCGTTAGCCGTTTCAGTTGAGGATTTTTCTCCTGGCACTACATCGAAGATTTTCACCATTAAAGAGGCGAGAATCGCACCAGTTATCTGTTTCGAGCTACTAGATGATCGTTTACTCTCCAATGCGGGGAAAAACTCCAATTTGATAGTTGTTCAAACAAATAGTGCGACCTTTGGAAAATCGCCTGAAAGCCTGCAGCAACTTGCAATTTCGCGCGTTAGAGCGATAGAACATCAACGTAATATCCTCTCGGTATCAACTACCGGAGTTTCTGCAGTAATCGACTACAAAGGAAATGTCGATAATCAAACTCGAATGCATGAGAGCGCACATATATTTACATCCACCGCGTTAATTAATAGTCAGAGCCCACGAGATAGAGCGGGTAATTGGGCTCTAGTCGGCGTCCTAATCTGGCTGCTCATCATCTGCGCAGGACCGCTCCGACGCTATTATTAACGCCGATAAGTTACATTATGTAAAGTAATTCAAAATGGCGCGGGCTTTCTTTTTGAGCCACTCCTATCGATACTCATCCAGGCTCGTGCAGGAACAGACCAGATTACGGTCGCCATGGGCTCCATCGATACGCGATACCGGTGGCCAGTACTTCATGCGCGAGCCGATCGACTCCCCAGGAACTAAGCCATCAAGGAGAACGGGATATCCGCCCTTCTCACGGCTGTATTCGCGCTCCCACTGGCTTGAAAGCATGGAAAGGGCTGTATGAGGCGCATGTCGCAAGGCAGAGCCATCCATACTCACTTTCCCATCGATGATCTCTTGGATCTCTGCGCGAATCGAAATCATCGCATCTATAAAGCGGTGAATCTCTGCGATGTCCTCAGACTCGGTTGGCTCGATCATCAACGTTCCAGCCACAGGAAATGACATCGTTGGTGCATGGAAGCCGTAGTCCATCAATCTCTTTGCAATATCGTCAACGGTGACGCCGCAATCCTTGGTTAATCCTCGGATATCAAGGATGCATTCGTGGGCTACGCGAGCATTTAAGCCGGTGTAGAGCACTGGATATGAATCGTTAAGCCGTGCTGCAATGTAGTTTGCAGACAGGATTGCAACCTGAGTCGAGTGAGTTAAACCCTCTCCCCCTAGCAAACGAATATATGCCCATGAGATTGGCAAGATGCTGGCCGAACCAAATGGAGCAGCTGAAATCGGTCCAGGTCCCGTTATCGGTCCAGCCGAGGGATCCATAGGATGATTAGGTAAAAATGGTGCAAGGTGTGCACGCGAGATTACGGGACCTACGCCTGGGCCTCCTCCCCCGTGCGGAATGGCAAATGTTTTATGTAGATTTAAGTGTGAGACATCTGCCCCAAATTTTCCGGGCTGTGCAACACCAACTAATGCGTTCAAATTCGCGCCATCGACATAGACCTGACCGCCGGCATCATGTACTAGCGCGCAAATTTCTGAGACTGCAGTTTCAAATACTCCATGTGTTGATGGGTATGTAATCATTAACGCAGCAAGTGTGCTGCCGTGCTCGACAATCTTTTGTTTAATGTCATCGAGTGAAACATTTCCATTCTCATCACAATCAACGACGACAACTTTCATTCCCGCCATTACGGCCGAAGCGGCATTAGTTCCATGCGCACTCGAAGGGATCAGGCAGATTTTGCGTCCCTGGTCTCCACGCGAATCATGGTAATTCCTAATCGCAAGCAATCCTGCGAACTCGCCTTGGCTTCCTGCGTTAGGTTGTAGTGATACTGCGTCATAACCGGTGATGGCAATCAACCACTCGGATAGCTGCCCAATTAACTTGCGTGAACCGACGCTCTGATCGGCTGGAGCAAATGGATGAATTGACGAAAATTCAGGCCATGTCACCGCTTCCATCTCGGTTACCGCATTTAGTTTCATTGTGCAGGAACCCAAAGGAATCATCGTGCGATCGAGTGCTAAATCCTTATCGGCTAGATTGCGTAGATATCGCATCATGCCGGTTTCACTGTGATTTGTATTGAAGACAGGATGAGTTAAAATTTTGCTCGTTCGCAGTAGTTTTGCAGGAATCTTCTTTCCACTCATATCCTGCAATCCCAAAATTGCGAGAACTTCTGCAAAAACCTCTTCAGTTGTCTCCTCATCAAAGCAGACTCGCAATGCAGTATCGCTCACTTTTGCAAAATTGATTCCAGCGGCGATCGACTTTGCATGTATGGCATTGGCATCATTGACACCAATGTGGACGGTATCGAAGACAACATCATCCCCACCATTTGTTGCAGCATAGAGACGAGATGCAAAATCATTGACTCGCTCTGCAATTTGTCGAAGACCAGCTGGACCATGCCACATTGCGTAGAATGCGCTCATGTTTGCCAAGAGAACTTGGGCGGTGCAGATATTTGATGTTGCCTTGTCACGTCGAATATGTTGTTCACGAGTTTGCAGTGCTAAACGAAATGCAGGCCTGCCGGTGGTATCAATACTTTGGCCTACTAAACGGCCAGGCATTGAACGTTCTAATCCGTTTCGAACTGCTAAAAAGCCTGCGTGCGGTCCACCAAATCCCATTGGTACGCCAAATCGTTGTGAAGTTCCGACCGCTATATCTGCACCCCACTCCCCTGGGGCTTTCAATAGCGTCAAGGCAAGAAGATCGGTCGCTGCGATAACTAGCGCATCACGTGAATGTGCGTAGTCGGCAAAGCTTGTGTAATCAATTACGGTCCCTGTTGTGTCTGGGTATTGAAGTAAAGCTCCGAAGAACTCACCTTCGTAACCACCTGCAACCACGTGGCCAGAATCAATCTCGACCACCTTGATACCTAGTGGCTTGGCTCGCGTGTTAACAACTGCCTTTGTTTGAGGGTGAACATGCTCTTCGATCAAGAAGACCGCATCATCGCTTAGCTTTGAGGCGCGTCGAGCAAGAGTCATCGCCTCGGCAGCTGCCGTGGCCTCATCTAGCATCGATGCATTTGAAATATCTAGCGCTGTGAGCTCACAAATCATGGTTTGAAAGGCGAAGAGCGCTTCAAGGCGGCCTTGAGATATTTCAGGTTGATAAGGCGTGTAAGCGGTGTACCACGATGGATTTTCTAAAACATTTCTCTTAATAACGGGAGGAACAATGGTTCCGTAATACCCTGTTCCGATCAATGAGCGAAAAACTTTATTCTCTGATGCGATAGAACGAAGCTCTGCAATTACTGCAACTTCACTCTTTGCACTATCTAAAGCTTTTTCGATTACTCCGCCTATCGCAATATTTGCGGGAACAACATCGGCGATAAAGGTGGTCAGATTTGCATAACCAAGCTTCTCCAGCATTAACTTTTGATCTGCTGTGGTAGGTCCAATATGGCGCCGCGAAAAGGAGTCGTTTTCAATCATGGCTACAGCGTATGACTAATTAAGCGCCTTTGCTCTTACGTCGAAGGGAGAGCTCGTCGTTACTTTGGCCACTTACTATCTGCCCATTAATTTCACCCTGCAATACAAGTAGTGAGCCCTCGACCTCGTGCCAGACCTTGCCAACGGCGATACCAAAAACGCCCTGGCCTCCAGCAAGAAGATCGATAATCTCATCAGAGCTTGTGCACTCATAGATTGAGGCGCCATCACTCATCAAAGTAATTCGCTCTAAATCTGTCACTCCCCTAGTACGCAGGTGATCAACTGCAGTTCTAATATTTTGAAGAGAAACGCCTGCATCAAGTAGGCGTTTAACAATCTTCAACACCAAGATGTCGCGAAATCCATAGAGACGTTGAGTTCCCGATCCGCTAGCCGTTCTAACACTTGGCTCAACTAGCGAGGTGCGCGCCCAATAATCTAATTGACGGTATGTAATGCCTGCAGCCGAACATGCGGTGGCGCCGCGGTAGCCGATCTCTAACTCTTGGGAAGTCACGTAAAGCTCGATTCTCTTGGGGAGTGCAGGTAAATCTAAGCCACTGGCCCGAGGCTTTCAATGACCGACACGGTCGAAACCTCAAGTAGAGATTTAGTGTTTTGAGCCTATCCTGCGAAGTCTTCCGGGTTGATCTCATCGAGAAAGGCGCGAAAACGCTCAACCTCCTGGTTCTCGGCCCCGGCCTCTGCGGGAATCTCTATCGCTGCCTCATCTAGAAGCTCTGACTCGGCCAAAATATTGCTCTGAGTGCGAAGGGCTAGTGCTATCGCATCTGATGGTCTAGCTGAAATCGTTCGCAACCCTTGGCCGGAATCCCGTACAAGCAGGGATGCGTAAAAGACGCCATCCTTCAAATCTGTTAAATGCACGGCGGTGAGAGTTGCATCTAGGGCCTCAACTATCTCGCGCATCAAATCATGTGTCAGCGGTCTAGGCGGCTCCAAACCCTGTTGCGCAAAGGCGATGGCTGTAGCTTCGTGTGCTCCAACCCAAATCGGCAGGAAACGACTCCCCTCAATCTCTTTGAGAAGAACTATCGGTTGATTGGATGGCATCTCAACGCGTACGCCGACAACCTCCATATTAATTAACATCTACTTAGGGACGCAGGCGATGAAGTCCACCACGTACGAGCGCGGCATGAAGTCGGATCGAGAGCGAGGCGATCTCTTTCTGAACTTCTTGGGCCCGGGCCTTAGATTCAGTTGACTTCTGTCGAGTAAGTGGAGTGATGACCTGTTCTATTAGACCAATCTCACGATCTGCAGCCGACTTAAATGAACGTAAGTGCCGGGCCTCGATACCGAAGCTGGCCATCTCGGTGACTGCCTTACCAATTGCAAGAGCGTCGCCATCGTAGTGGCGTCCGCGTGGTGCGATTAGGCCATAACTTTCAATCTCAACCAACTGCTCATCGCTAAGACCTGAGTTCTTGAGCAGCTCTTCACGTGAGAGTCGCATCTCACTGACTTCGGCAAATGCATTTGGTGCGATCTGGCCATCAATAGTTGCCAGAGCTACCGTTGGGTGTGACACACCTGCAATCGAGGCTGGTTGCAGCCCACGATCTAGGGCATCGAGATTATCCTTAATAACTTTTAAGGGTAGATACTGATCTCGTTGGGCAAGTAGAACATATCGCAAACGCTCCAAATCAGAGCTTGTAAATTTGCGGTACCCCGATGGCGTTCGTTGCGGTTCAATCAAACCCTCTGATTCAAGAAATCGAATCTTTGAAATCGTGATATCAGCGAAGTCGCCACGTAATCGGTTGAGAACTTCACCGATGCTTAAATATGCGCGGGCTGGTACAGCCATTAGAAATCCCCTGATCCGATAGTCATTGTTGTGAACTCTGTGTCTTACCAGTTACAAAAAGCAAGTGGAACTTCCCGATTTGAATCTCATCCCCCGAGCGCAATAGAGAGTGCGTTACAGAGGCATTGTTGACATAGGTCCCATTTAATGAAGCGCAATCACGTAATGTAAAACCCGCCGCACTCTTTTCAATTACTGCATGCGAGCGTGAAACAGTCACATCATCGAGAAAAATCGCGTTGGAAGTAGATCTGCCAATAGTTGCGCCCTCATCTGTGATGAGAAAACGTGAGCCCTTATTCTCTCCCCGATTAATAAGCACCATAGCTTTGCTGCCACCAGAGCTCTGTATCTGCGCAATTACCTCTTGATCGACCTCATTTAATGAGGCTACATACTCTTCAAGGCGGCCCGCGGGAGAAGTAACATCTGGCCTCGATGAGAGGTGCAGGGTGCTTGTTAGTTCGTTAGCCGACTGCTCCACCTATTAACCCCTTTACTCTCAACCTTAGGCTGAGATTAAAGGGCTACTGCGATTTGGTCAAGCCGTTAACTCGCCGTATTCAACTGCGCTGAGTAGATCCGTTGGTGTTACTGAGACCTCAATTGTGACCAGCCAACCGGCACCATAAGGATCTGAGTTGATTGATTCTGGAGTTTTTGCTAGGGCATCGTTAATAGAAAGGACTACACCTGAGACAGGTGCGTATATCTCTGAAACCGATTTCGTAGATTCAACTTCGCCGCAGACTTTACCTGCACTCACGCTTTCGCCAACTTTAGGCAGTTGTACATAGACGATGTCACCTAGCGCAGCCTGTGCGTAATCGGTAATTCCCATGGTGAAAATAGAGCCATCAATGGATACCCATTCATGCTCCTTGGTGTATTTGAGATTATCGGGAGTTGCCGACATGTGCGCCTCTTATCTGCGAAATCGCTTCGCGTGCATAACTTATACCTGTTGAAATGTAGAGGGCAACACCCCACATTGCAAAACTCCAACCTAGAATAAAAGCTAGAGTGGCAAATGCGCTTGTGCCGTGAGCAAGTAGCAAGAATGGAAATGCATAGAGAAGATTGAAGGTCGCAGCCTTACCCAAGTAGGTAACCCGCAACGCTCCATGTCCTGTCCGCGTCAGGGCAATAGTCAAAAATCCCAAGATCACATCTCTAGAAATCAATACAAGAATCATCCATAACGGCACGATTTCCCGAACTAGAAAGACAAGTAAGGTTGCAAGAATATAGAGCCGATCGATGGCAGGATCTGCTAGCTCGCCAAAACGAGAGGTCTGCCCCCATGCACGAGCCAGTTTCCCATCAAAATAATCGGTAGCCCCGCCGATGGCTAAAACTAGAATCGCCCAACCATCTGCATGAAGATGCAGAGTTAAGTAGATGAAGAGCGGAATCCCCAGAAATCGTGCGAAAGTTAGGGCGTTAGGGATGGTTAGTAGTGAGGGCTTCATCGAACTAATCCCGCTCTTTGACCCGAATCGCCACCTGTACTGGAGTTCCAGGAAAGCCAAACTCTTCGCGTAGGCGACGTTCGATAAAGCGTCGATAAGAGGCCTCAATCCAGCCACTTGAAAAGACAACAAACTTTGGTGGGGCGATTCCGGCTTGAGTTGCATAGTAAATCTTTGGCTGCTTGCCTCCTCGAACCGGAGGCGGAGTTGCTCCGATTAGCGCGCCAAGGAATGAGTTCAACTTGGCGGTAGGCACCCGTCGCTCCCAACTATCTAGAGCTGTGCGAATAGCCGGTGCTAGACGATCTCTGTGCCAACCTGTTTTGGCGGCGACGTTTACACGTTGGGCCCACTCAACTTGATCAAGATGTCTATCAATCTCGCGATCTAACTGATCTCTGCGATCTTCATCGACTAAGTCCCATTTATTCATCACAATAACCATCGCTTTACCGGCCTCTTCAACCATTGTGATAACTCGCAAATCCTGCTCCGTGATCGGCTCTGATGCATCCAGAACTACAACTGCAACTTCGCAGCGCTCAAGTGCGCTTTGAGTGCGAAGGGATGCGTAGTAATCCGTACCCGAGGCCTGATTGGCGCGTTTCTTTAATCCCGCCGTGTCGATAAATCTCCAGGTCGACCCACCAAACTCAATCAACTCATCAACAGGATCTCTAGTTGTTCCTGCCACATCATCGACGATAGAGCGGTTCTCCCCCGCTAGCGCATTGAGCAGTGATGATTTACCCACATTAGGTCGTCCAATCAATGCAACTTTGCGATAACCATCTTGTGTTTGAGCTCGGCCAACTTCAGGAAGTAGCGCGACTACATGATCCAGAAGATCTCCGCTACCTCGACCGTGCAGAGCCGATACAAAGTAGGGCTCACCTAAACCTAAACTCCATAAGCCGTGAGCATCGGACTCTTCGCGTTCACCATCGACTTTATTGCCGATAAGAATTAGTGGTTTCTTTGCTTTACGCAGGCGCTGTACGAGAATGTCATCTTCATCCAAGGCTCCAACTTGTGCATCAACTACGAAAGCTAAAACATCGGCCTCTTGCATTGCAACCTCTGCCCCGGCACTTACTTGAATTGAAATTCCATCGGGCTTGGCTTCCCACCCGCCAGTGTCCATGACGATGAAGCGTCGACCACCCCACTCGCACTCATACTGCACGCGATCTCGTGTAACCCCTGGCGTATCTTCCACGATCGCCTCGCGACGGCCAATAAAGCGGTTGATTAGCGTAGATTTTCCCACATTCGGACGACCCAAAATTGCAACTATGGGAAGACCGAGCAACGAGCGCTCACGTAAAAGCTCCCAAATTCGCTCGGTTGTCTCATCTATATCTAAGTAGGTTGAATCAATCTCCACGGCATTCTGAGCAATAGCTAGCGGGGAAACCTCACGAGTTGAGTCAATTTCATCTCTATGGTTAAGCGAACTTCGGACATCTATATTCTTATCCTCAGTTTCACCCTCTCGGCGCATGGTTCGCGCATCTAAGTCTGCAGTTAAATAGATTTTAAGCGCGGCATCGGGTACAACAACGGTTGCAATATCTCTGCCTTCAACAACTATTCCTCTTTCCGCGCGATCGATAATCAAACGTTGTATTTTCAATAATTCATTTCGAATCTCGGGCATCGCACTTATGCGACTCACATTTTCAGTAACCGATGAGCCACGTATGGCATGTGTTATTTGAGTATCGCCGACGAAAACTTGTGGATCGTGAGGATCTGAAACAAAGCGGATAGGAGAGCTCTTTAGGATTGAAAGAATTTCTTTTGCCGTTTCAACTTTGTTTTCTAATGCAAGCCAGGTGATCGCTCTATAAAGTGCGCCGGTATCTAAATAACTCCACCCTGCTCGAATTGCTATCGCTTTAGAAGTACTCGACTTACCTGCCCCACTTGGGCCATCAATTGCTACGACTATGCCCATGTCATGAGCCTACTTCTATTTCAGGATCGGATGAACGTTCCATCCGATCGAAGATAAGTGATCGGATAGAGATTGAGCATCTGATGCCGAAAGCGCTAATGTAATGAGCGCATTTAATTGTCCCGGTGAGTGCTCGATAGTGAGATCTTCTACGTTAACTTCAATCTTGGCGCACTCATTAAAAATCGCAGCCAACTGGCCTGGCTTATCATCGATAACGATTGGTAAAAATGTATATTCGCGCGCTTTCCCACCATGCTTTCCTGGAATACGGGCGCGCGATGTTGCACCCCTTTTAATGAACTCGGCGATTTTTTCCGGCTGATCTAAACTCTCTAACAAATCACCCAACTCTTTGTGCATCCCAGCTAGTTGCCTGCCAATCTCATCGCGATTGGAATAGATAATCTGACTCCACAACAAAGGATCTGAGGCAGCGATGCGCGTGGTATCCCGAAGTCCGGCACCTGATAGTTCTAGCCACTGCACCGGTGTCTGCCCCAGTGAAACACCGAGCAGGCTTGAGGCGATCTGTGGCAGATGGGATATCGCTGCCACCGCTTGGTCATGCTCGTGCGCACTCAGGTAGTGGGCGCTAGCTCCAGTTAGTGCGATTAACTCTTCAACTAGCGCCAGTGAACTAGGTGCGCACTCAGGGGTCGGGGTCAGAATCCAACTGCGAGTGGCAAAGAGATCGCCTCGTGCACCGTGAGCTCCCCCGATTTCACGACCTGCCATTGGGTGAGTCGGGACAAACTGGGCCATAGGCAGTGAAGATTCCTCTACATGAACTATAGGTTCACATTTAACACTGCCGACATCCATAAAGGTCGCGTTAGGGTTTAAAGAAAACTCACTCTCTATGACCAAGGGCAGCGCTGGAGTAGGAAGGGCGAATATCACTAACTCTACCTCTGCAAGATTAGCTCCTCCGGCAAGATCGTTGGCCAAGGCCTCTGCTCCCGGATCGATATCTCTTATCTCGACGGCGACTCCACGGGCTGAGAGCGCCAGTGCAATAGAGGTGCCGATTAATCCCGAGCCTACGATGCGTACCTTTTTGAGCATTATTGCGCGATATCTCGACGCAGAGCTTGAGCGCCGTGAAGGTAGATATGGGAGATTTGCCCATCTGGTGCGCTACTTTCGCAGTGCATCATGACTCGAATAGTGCGAGCTAGGGCCCCTGGAACATCTACCTCTACAGCTCCGATTAAAGGCACGGACTCAAAACCGATCTCACGGCAGGCCGCAGCTGGAAAGGCGGCCGTCAAATCCGGAGTCGAGGTGAAGATCACCGAGATCACAGCACTAGGCGTGAGCGAGTTGGAACGCATCATCGCCCCAATAAGCTCTTGGACTCCAGCGCCGATCGCCTCAGCTGTATTGGCCTGGACCTGCGTTGCCCCACGTATGGCTCTCATTCTCATAAGCTAAGCCTACCTTCCCCGACGTATATTGGTGGAGATTTCAAACTCCCTTAAATTACTAAATGTTTTATAGATATAGCGATATTACGACTTTTGTAAACCTTAACTCTCCTGAACTCCCCTACCCAATCCCTTTCATGCAATATCGATAAATCGTTATACAGAGCCTAGAATACGCTCAGCAAATATCGACTAATCTCTTTTAAACTTTCCTTTTATAGTTTTATCGACAAACCGTTTTTTACTGTATTGTAGATTTATAGTTAAAAGGTTAAAGATTTAAAACATTTCGTAGATTTGTTAACTCTCCATTATTGAGATCTCGCCAGCGGCCCTCCGGTGTATCCCCCAGGGAGATCGGACCGAATTTAGTTCGAATCAAACGAAGAACATCTACCTCCACGGCCTCCATCAACCGTCGGATGATGTGATAGCGACCCTCATGGATAGTGACTTCAATCCATCGTGGCGAGAGCTCTTTAAAGTTTAAGACCCTGCCCATTCCATCCTCGAGTTCGACTCCCTTTAAAAGTGTCTTATCGACGCCTGTGGGCAGCTTTCCGTCGTATTCAATAATGTAGGTTTTTTCAAGCCCGAAAGAGGGGTGCGTTGCCCGAAATGTAAGGTCGCCATCGTTGGTTAATAGTATTAAGCCCTCGGAGTCTTTATCCAAGCGACCCACGTGAAATAACCTCTCACGGCGAAGATCTATAAAATCACTTAAAGAGGGGCGGCCATCGGGGTCGTACATGGTTGACAAAACACCTTTTGGTTTATGAAGTGCAAGATAACTCTTAGTCACTGAGCGCGTTATTGTCTCACCATCAACTGCTACTTCAACCTTTTCAGGGTCGAATTTGGAGCCCATCTCTCGAATAGCTACTCCATCGACTGTGACACGGCCGGACTCTATGAGTTCATCTGCGCCGCGACGGCTTGTTATCCCAGCATCTGCGATGATCTTGTTAAGGCGCATATCGCCCATGGCTGTCTCCCGACTGTCGGAGGCCAGTTTAGCGCTAAGGCTACTCGGTTAGCGAATCGAGAATATCGTCTAAGCCATCGAGATTCGGTAGATATGGAGCTAGCGCCGGCAGATCCTCAAGAGAGTTCAACCCTAAACGCTCCAGAAAATAGCTAGTCGTGGTGTACAAAATAGCCCCAGTCTCGTGCTCCAGACCCGACTCCTCGACCAGACCTCGTGTAATAAGGGTCTTCATGACAGCCTCTACGTTTACTCCACGGATCGCCGATACGCGGGCACGGGAAACGGGCTGGCGGTAGGCCACTACTGAGAGCGTCTCAAGGGCCGCCTGCGTCAACCTCGACTGCTGCCCATCGAGGACAAACCTCTCAACCACGCTAGCCATATCTGGATGGCTATAGAAACGCCACCCCCCACCGATCTTCTTGAGGGCAAAACCGCGCTCCTGATAGCTATCGGCTAGATTGATCAGAGCGGCATCGATCTCATCGACGGTTCGCTCGAGAACTTGGGCAAGGGTAATCTCAGTTACCGGCTCATCGACGACCATTAGGATCGCCTCGATAGAACGCTCTACTTCTACATTAGACATTTTCGCTACTTTCGTTTATATCTTCGGGCTCTAGAACTACTGGGATATCAAACTCATCGCTTACTTCGACCTCACCCGTTAGGGAGCCGGTCCAAGAGATTTGAAGCTCGCCCAGGGCTATTACCTGATTAAAGCGCAGGACGCCCTGGCGGTAGAGATCTAGGAGGGCTAAAAAGCGGGCAACTACGACCAGCGTGCTGTCGGCATCGGATATGAGGTTTCTAAAGGAGAGAGATGTGGCCCTACGTAGAGCTTCAACCACGTGCTTGGACTCCTCGGCCACGCTAACTAGAGGTAGGTGCAGGTGCTCAACCCCAACGACAGGAGCACTCTTGGGGGTCAGGACCCGCTCCGCAATGGCGGCAAAGCGTGACGCCCCCACCCCTATCAACACCTCAGGCAGCAGGGCGCTTAAACCTGGCTCAAGGGAGACGACCCTGGCAAAGGATTTATCCGCCAGGGCGATTCGATCTGCGAAGGTAGCGGCGATCTCCTTAAAGGCTCGGTACTGTAAAAGTCGGGCAAAGAGGATATCCCGCGCCTCAAGGAGGGCTAAATCCTCCTCGTCATCTACCTCTCCGCTTGGAAGTAGGCGGGCCGCCTTCAAATCCAGAAGTGTGGCTGCCACTACGAGGAACTCAGTGGCCTGGTCGAGCCTCCACCCCTCTCCGCTGAGCTCCAAGGCGCGGATAAAAGAGATGAACTCATCTGTGACGATGCTCAGAGAGATCTCGGTGATATCCATTTTATGCCGTGAAATCAGCTGCAAGAGAAGGTCAAAGGGGCCATCGAAGTTATCTAAATGGACGGAGAAGGCTCCCGTACTGGCGGCGTTTACATCGGTCGCCTCTTCCATCGATAGATCCATGCACGCACCCTACTTCACAGTTGCCCCAGTTCGTTGTAACGCGTAGGCTCCCGCCATATCTAGAAAGAGGTTTGACGTTTGAGCGCTAAATCGACAATTCGTGAAGAGGTATCTACCACCTCCACGCTCCTTGGCAAGAAGCCACAGAGCTTTCCAATACCTGCGGCCATTACTGAGCATGGCCGTGCCAAGGTCATTGCAATCTTTAATCAAAAAGGCGGAGTCGGCAAGACCACGACAACTATTAATTTAGGTGCATCTCTTGCCGAACTTGGTCGCAGAGTTCTCCTCGTCGACTTCGACCCTCAGGGGGGCCTTTCTTTGGGCCTGGGAGTAAACGCTCACTCGCTGCCACTTGAGCAGACTGTGTACTACGCCCTTATGACACCGACCGCTTCGGTCGAGACGATAGTTCTAAAATCATCTGTCCCAGGTTTAGATTTTCTTCCTGCTAACCGAGATCTTGGTACGGCAGAGACTACTTTGGGAGCTGAAATTGGCGGCCAGCAGTATTTAAAGCGCGCACTTACAGCCATGCGCGATTACTACGACGTAATTCTTATCGATTGTCAGCCAACCATGGGCCAGTTGACCATTAACGCATTGGTTGCAGCCGATGAAGTAATCGTTCCTTTGCAATGTGAATATTTTGCACTTCACGGCTTTATTGAATTGAAAGGCAATCTAGATAAGGTTAAGAATTTTCTGAATCCAAATCTCAATCTCATTGGAATTTTGGCAACAATGTACGATAAAAAGACATCGCATAATCGCCAAGTTTTAGAGAGAATTCTCGAGCAGTTTCCAGCCGATGTCTTTGAAACTATTATTGCAAAAACCATCCGCTTCCCTGAAACTACTGTGGTTGGTGAACCTATTACGACGTACGCATCTTCATCAGATGGTGCCGCCTCGTATCGACGACTTGCCCGTGAACTAATCGCCCGAGGAGGCGCACGATGACCCGTAGAGCAAACCTTCCTGGTGCCGACGAACTATTTCGTTCAACCGCACCGGCACTTAGCTCAGTTCCTACAACCCAAGAGGTAAGTGCTCCCCTGGTTCCACCCTCGATTGCAACTCCAAAAGCGCCATCAGTAAAAAAGGGCGTGCGTTCTATTGCACGTCGTCGCGTCACAACTGTTGATCACTCTCCATCGGGCCGCGAACGTCATGATGAGAAAATTACTGTCTATCTCTCTGCCGATGAGCTCTATGACCTTGACCAGGCCAGACTGCTTCTTCGTGGTGATTTAGGCCTTGCCGCCGATCGTGGACGCATTGTTCGTGAGTCGATCGCAGTCATCATCGCAGATCTAGAGGCAAAGGGCGATCAAAGTATTTTGGCACGCAGACTGCGCGGACTTTAAATCTACAATTAAGCTCTTGGGTGTGCCATTGAGTAACTTTCGCGAACTTTGTCGATAGTTATCAAGGTGTATATCTGCGTTGTCGTTACAGAGGCATGACCGAGAAGCTCTTGTACCACTCGGATATCTGCGCCACCATCTAGTAGATGTGTTGCATATGAGTGTCTAAAAACATGCGGTGAGACCTTGCCTGCAAGACCGGCCGCTTCGGCCGCATTCAGAACAATTGTCCAAGCCGACTGTCGCGTGAGTCTGCCGCCTCTGGAGTTAAGAAATAGCGATGCACTGTGCGTTGCAGCTTTGGAGGCAAGGGATGGACGTAATCTAACTTTGTAATCATCGATGGCTTTCATAGCGTATGAACCCAAAGGAACTATTCGCTCTTTTGAACCCTTTCCCCGAAGTTTCAAAACAGTAATCGGGCCATCCTGGCTTTCAACAAGGTTTAAATCCGTCAGATCTATGCCAATTAACTCACTAACACGCGCGCCGCTGCCATAAAGTAGTTCAATAATCGCGCGGTCACGGATAGTAATGAGATTGCCTTCATGAAATGAAGCATCGATTAGAGATCCAATTTCATCAACCGTTAACGCCTTAGGAAGCCTTCGATGAGATTTGCCGGCGACTATCTCTAACGTGGGGTCAACTAGACCATATTCGAGCTGGCCATATCGGAAGAAAGTTCTAAGTGTAGATTCAACACGATTAATACTTGAAGTCGATAACTGTGCATCGCGAAGGCTCACTTCAAACTCTGTTATGAACTGTGAATCAATCTCTTCAACGGGCATCGAGCCGAGAAAAACAGCAAACTTGGCTAAATCTCGACGATATGCGGCAATTGAGTTTGAGGCTAGACCTCTCTCGATCGCACAGTAGTTTAGAAAAGATTGCGCGAGAGCATCAAAGCTGTGTGTGCTCGTAACCATGAGCATCTGCTACTGCGGCATAGAAAATCTCTCCATCATGGACGTTTAGACCCTTGGCTAGATTCAAATCTCTAGTACACGCCTGTCTCCACCCTAAATTTGCAATCGAAAGGGCGTATGGCAGGGTCGCGTTTGTGAGTGCATATGTTGAGGCGACCGGCACGGCTCCGGGCATATTTGCAACGCAATAGAATATGGAGCCATGAACGGGAAAGGTTGGCTCTGCATGTGTCGTTGGTCGACTATCTTCAAAACAACCACCTTGATCGATTGCGATATCGACTAGAACCGAGCCAGGCTTCATTGTTGATACCAAAGCATTTGAAACCAACTTTGGTGCCTTAGCTCCAGGAACAAGAACTGCGCCGATTACCAAATCAGCTAAGCGAACTTCGCGTTCAATGGCATGCACCGAGGCGGCCAACGTCTTTATCCGCCCAGCAAATACGGTATCGATATAGGCCAATCTGCTCAACGATCTATCAAAGACTGTGACATCTGCGCCCATGCCCGCGGCGATAATAGCTGCATTTAATCCTGAAACTCCCCCGCCAATGACAACTACGCGCCCTGGTGCAACACCAGGTACACCACCAAGTAGAACTCCACGGCCGCCATTAGGACGTTGCAAAGCAGTTGCGCCTACCTGAGTTGCTAAACGTCCAGCCACCTCACTCATCGGTGCAAGCAATGGCAGTGCGCCATTAACTTCTACCGTTTCATAGGCGATAGCTGTTGTGTGGCTGGCAATTAGAGCATCTGTGCAAGGCTTCGATGCAGCTAAATGAAGGTAAGTGAAGAGTATTTGGCCTTTACGCATCTTTGGGTATTCAACTGCAATAGGTTCTTTCACCTTTAATATTAAATCTGCAGCGCTCCAAATAGCATCAGCGTCTGCAACGATGCTCGCACCTGCATCAATATAGTTTTGATTCGTCAGAGCCGATCCAGTTCCGGCACCATCTTCGATAAGAACGCTGTGGCCACTGGCGACAAACTCGCTAACGCCTTCCGGGGTGATAGCAACTCTTGATTCGTGAACTTTGATCTCTTTTGGAACGCCAACAATCATCTGAAGTTAACCTTTCGCTGCTACTGCGGCAGCGATCAATCCAACAAATAGTGGATGCGGCCGGGTTGGACGGGATCGAAGCTCAGGATGAGCTTGCGTACCTACGTAGTAAGGATGCACCTCTTTAGGCAGTTCCACAAATTCGACTAAATCAAGCTCTCTATTAAAGCCAGAAAATACCAGACCTGCCGCCGATATCTGATCCCTGAACTTATTATTTACTTCATATCGATGGCGATGTCGTTCAGATATCTCTTTTGCGCCATAGGTATTGGCTACAACCGAGCCGACAAGTAAATCGGCCTTATAGAGGCCCAAACGCATAGTTCCGCCCATGTCTTGATTACCAGCTACGACATCTAGTTGATTCTGCATCGTTGCAATCACCGCTGTGCCTGTATCTGAAAACTCGGCCGAGACTGCATCAGTGATTCCGGCCAAATGTCGCGCCGCTTCGATAACCATGCATTGCAAACCTAAACATAGACCCAATGTTGGTATCTTGTTTTCTCTAGCATATTTAAGTGCGCCGACTTTGCCTTCAATGCCACGAATTCCAAAACCACCGGGAACGCAGATTGCGTCGACGTTTTTTAGATTCTCCGTCGCACCTGCTTGAGTTTCACACTCATCGCTTGCGATCCAGAGAATTTCAATTTTAGCTTCATTTGCAAAGCCTCCTGCACGTAAAGCTTCAGATACTGATAGATAGGCATCCGGCAAATCGATGTATTTACCCACTAAACCAACACGAATTGTGTGTTTTGGATGATGAACTTTTTCAAGCAGGTTATCCCATTCACCCCATACAACATCATGACATTTAAGACCTAGTCGATTAACAACATAACTATCCAGACCCTCTGCATGCAATACCTTTGGAATATCGTAAATTGAAGGTGCATCAACTGCCGCCACGACAGCAGCCAAATCGACATCGCACATAAGCGATATCTTCTTCTTAACTGTAATCGGAATCTCACGATCTGAGCGAAGAACGATTGCATCAGGTGCGATACCTATACTTCGTAGAGCGACAACTGAATGTTGCGTTGGCTTAGTCTTCAACTCGCCCGATGGACCAATGTATGGAACAAGAGAAACATGCAGGTAGAAGACGTTGTCTCGACCTACCTCTTGGCGAATCTGTCGAGCAGCCTCCAAAAAGGGTTGCGATTCAATATCTCCTACCGTGCCGCCAATCTCTGTAATGACGATATCTATATCAGGTGCTGCCATGGCGCGAATGCGCTCTTTAATCTCATTTGTAATATGTGGAATGACTTGAACGGTCTCGCCTAAATACTCTCCTCGACGCTCGCGTGCAATAACTCGCGAATAGACCTGACCGGTCGTGACGTTGGCAGAGCCATGAAGGTTTGTATCGAGGAATCGCTCATAGTGACCAATATCCAAATCCGTCTCTGCACCATCATCTGTAACGAAGACCTCGCCATGTTGAAAGGGATTCATAGTCCCTGGATCGACATTGAGGTAGGGATCGAGTTTTTGCATCGTCACGCGAAGTCCACGTGCAACCAATAGTCCGCCTAATGAGGATGCGGTCAATCCCTTACCTAAAGATGAAGCTACTCCGCCAGATACAAATAGATGTTTCGTCACATGTTGCTCGCCCATGGGAGTCAAACCTATCACTCAATAGGGCCCTAGCCTTACAGCCGAAGCGAAAGCAGCTCGGTGGCGTGTTCGCGAGCACTCACTGAGTTCTCTAGCCCGGCAAGCATGCGGGCGATCTCCTCAATGCGATCATCTCCAGTAACTTTTCTCACATCACTTTGGCTAACTGTCCCAGTCTCATCTTTTTCTACCACAAAATGTGAATCGGCCCATGCGGCTACCTGTGGCAGATGTGTTACGACAATGACTTGAGCATGTTGCGAGAGTTTATAGAGGCGTCTTCCTACTTCAATGGCTGCTTTACCGCCGACACCTGCATCGACCTCATCAAATACATATGTTCCAACGGGATGAGATCCAGCGATTACAACTTCCAACGCCAACATCACTCTCGACATCTCTCCACCACTTGCCCCTTTTGCAAGTGCAATTTGCGGACCATCCTTATGAGAGCTGATATACATAGAAATCTCATCACATCCCACTGATGTAAAATCAGACTCCTTCAACGCCGCATAATCCGCGCTAGCGATTTTTACTATGAAAGAAGTATGTGGCATTGCCAACTCACGAACTTCATCAGTAACGGCAGCACTTAAAGCAGATGCGGCGATACCTCGAAGTTTTGTCAGCTCTTGGGCAGAGCCCAGCATCGCCTTCTTGGCCGCTGATAGATCTAACTCCAACTCTTTAAGGCGATCATCTCCGCCCTCTAAATCGGCGATCGCACTAGCCGATGTTAGAAATTTGCCAACCAACTCGTCGGCTTCAAAATCCGTAGCCCCTGATCCACCGTATTTCTTTATCAATATCTTTATATCAGCAGCCCTTGTATTTAGAGCATCTAGATGAGCGGGATCGGCCTCTAGAGAGTCAAGATAGGAGGCTAGAGATGAGCGCACGTCATCTAGGAGAAAGAATGCCTCACTGGTGTTTGCATAAATCGCATCTAGTGCGACGTCTTTGGATCTGGCCGAATCTAAAGCGCGGCGCATCAAAGCGATGGCAGATAGCGCTCCGGTGATTTCGCCATCGAGGCTATCTCTAGCCGTGGCTGCGGCAATGCGCAGCTCTTCAACGTTCGACAATCTCTCAATCTGAGCCAGGATCTCTGCATATTCACCGGTCGTAAAGTTAAGTTTCGCAAATGCTTTAGCAAAATCGCGTAGTTGGCCAAGCTCCTGCTCGGCCTTATCTAGGTTTTTACGAAGTTCAGCGATGCGCAATTTAAGCGCGTGATAGTGGCTAAAATCTTGAGAGTATCGTTGCATCGATTTGGCTAACTCCTCTCCGGCAAATCTATCCAGAAGCTCTCGCTGTTTTGCCGCCTTACCGATACTTGCATTAGCGCTCTGCGCATGAATCTCTATAAGTAGCTCGCTTACTTGAGTTAAAACGCTGGCAGTGACTGAAATTCCATTGCTAGAGGCCTTGCTCTTTCCATCGGCCGATACCGAACGAGTCATAATCAACTCGCCATCTTCGATTACAACACCGGCCTCTTCAAAACCTTCACAGTGACGCTCTGGAATAGTAAAACGCCCGCTTGCAATCATGCGTTCGCTACCTTTTCGTACCAACGCTATATCTGCCTTGCCACCCAAAATTAGATTAAGCGCCGTCAAAACCATCGTCTTTCCCGCACCAGTTTCACCGGTCAATACAGTAAGACCTGGCGATATCTCCAAAGTGGCTTGATCGATGACACCGATCGAACGAATCGTTATCTCATCGAGAAGTGTGCGCTCACTCACCGCGCCAACCTTGAATTGGGAGTTTGAACTTTGCAACCAGACGATCGCTAAAGAGCGTATTGGACAGATGCGCCAACTTAACAATTGCTGCATCTTTGGTGATGTGGACTCGATCTCCGGCTACCAAATCAAAGTTTCGTAGTGAGTCGGCCGAGAGTAAACCCTCGGCTGATTCGATGCGTACAACGATTTCAGATTCCGGTGAAATAACTAAAGGGCGCGAAAAGAGCGCATGGGCCGAAATAGGCAGTACTACAAGTGCATCGACTCCCGGCCAGACCACAGGGCCACCGGCTGAAAAAGCATAGGCAGTTGAACCTGTAGGGGTTGAACAAATTAAGCCATCACAACCCCAACGTGAAATTGGTCGGTCATCTATCTCTAGGAATAGTTCAACCATGGTTGCGTGTTGGCGTTCAACGGTGACCTCATTCAAAGCCCAACCCTTTGCAACTTCAGAACCATTTCGAATTACTGAGTACTTTAAAGTCATTCGAGGATCTATCACATACTTCTTCTCAGTGATTGCCTTCACTACACTCTCAAGTGAAACTTGATCAACCTCGGCCAGAAAACCAACATGGCCAAGATTGACCCCCAGCAATGGAATTTGATGAGATCTGGTCACCTGCGCAGCTCGTAACATTGTTCCGTCGCCGCCTAAAACTACTCCAACTTCAAGCTGCGCAAGATCTTCCAGTGCAACATTTGTTACACCAACGATCTCTATATCTGACATGGTGTAGATATCAAAGCCTGCAGATTTAAACTTACTGGCTAACTCGATTGCCGCTGCAACGGCGACGGGACGTGCAGGGTTGCACGCTAGAAATAGGTTGCGCATTAGGAGGGACCCTGCGCTATCGCTTGATCCAAGGCTTCATGATCAATGGCGGGTGCGCCTCTGCGCAGCCAGAGAAAATACTCAACATTGCCTGCAGGCCCAGGAAGTGGACTAGCAACGATAGCCATGGTTCCAAGACCAACGTCAAATGCCGAATCTGCAACATCTATAACGGCGGCTTTTCGCAGATTAGGATCGCGCACAACTCCCCCAGCGCCGAGTTTTTCTCGACCAACTTCAAATTGAGGTTTAACCATGACGACGAAATCAGCCTCCGGCTTTGAAACTGCGGCAAGGGCTGGCAAAACTAACGTTAAAGAGATGAAGCTTAGATCTGCAACAACTAGATCTACAGCCTCGCCAACCTGTTCACCAGTTAAATGCCTTATATTAGTGCGATCGAGAATGCTCACACGCTCATCCGTGCGTAGCGCCCACGCTAACTGCCCATAGCCAACATCGACTGCAACTACATGTGCGGCCTTGCGGCGCAATAAAACATCTGTGAACCCACCCGTTGAGGCACCAGCATCAAGACAACGTCGACCTTCAACAACGACGCCTTTAAAGTCATCGAGGGCGCCGGCGAGTTTATGTCCACCACGGGAGACGAAATCATCGCGTTTTCCAGCCAGTTTAATTGAGGTCTGCGCATCTACCATCGTCGCCGGCTTTGTAGCTGGAATTCCATTTACCAAAACTGAGCGCGACTCGATCAAATCCGATGCATTTTCGCGCGAACGTGCGAGTTCGCGTCGAACAAGCTCGGCATCTAGTCGTATCTTCATTATTCTAGAGAACCGTTAAACCCCATCGATTGATGAAAGAGCGGCAGCCATCGTTGTATGTAGATCTTCGTAGCGCTGTGCGTGGTCATTGACATCCATCGAGTCGATCTCAACTAGTTCGTTACGAACCTGTTCCACCAAACTCTCTCCATCGATTGAGCTCTCCAACTCCATTTACTTACCGCCTTTAGTGGTCGATGCCCTCTTTTTTGGAGCTGCCTTTTTTGGAGCTGCCTTCAAGCGAGCAACCTCTTCCTTTAACGCTTCAAACTCACCACGTTTTACAAAGCCCATCTTAGAAACTGAGCGTTCAACCTCATCTTCGATCTTTACTTTTAGCGCCTCGCCACCCTCGCGCATCCATTGATTGAGCGCTGTGGCCACCTCTGCAGCGCTCTTGTCGCCCTCGGTAACCTTGGTTAGATAGGTGCGCAGCGTGGAGAAAATATCATTTGCCATGAGCTAAGCCTATCTATATTCGGGCTATCTCCAAGGCCTCTACCTGCCAACGACTTTCTAGGCCGTTCTTGCCTTTATAAAAGCGCCGGCGCACGCTCCCCAATATCTCCACCCACTCATTGGGTTTGAGGGTGAGTGCTCGCTTTTGCGTCTTAGTACTCCACGCCGCTATATCTAAGGTATCGACCCCAGCGGCGCGATCTCGTCTAACTATGAGTCGAAACTCAACGACTCTATCACCGCTCGGAAGCTCCTTTTCTATAGCTGGGGCAGAAACGCGACCCCTGAGTAATAGGTCGTTGAGGGAAAAATCAACATCTTCTTCAACTACTTTTACTGCGCGCATTTCATAGCCTCCTTGCTGTGTGGGGGCTACAGAGTGCGATAGCGCAGTGACAATGGCTATCCGGTGTAAGAGATGAGTGTGGATAAGAGCCGAGCTCTATCAAGAAAAATTATTCGGCCCGATCTGCAGCATCTGTGGTCTCATCGACATCTAACTGCGCGCACTTTGCAAACCACTCGCGAGCTTCGTCGCTGCGCCCTGCAACTTCTAACGCATCGGCATAGGCGTAGCGAAGTCTCACAGCCCACTCTTGACTCTCGTTAGATAGATCTTTACATGTAAGAGTGACAACAGCTGCATCTAGCTCGCCCAAGTCACGGCGTGCACCTGCGGCAACGATTCTCATCTCAATCTCTTCAGCTTTTTCTAAACGCTTAACCTCTGGAGAGCCCGCTAAAGCCAAGGCTTTTAGCGGGTTTCCAAGTCCGCGTTCGCAGTCGGCCATAACTGGCCACATAGTGACATCGCCTGAAATTCGATTAGCTGCGCGTAATTCTTTTAATGCAATCTCATAAAAGCCTGCGCGATATGCGGCATAGCCTGCAGACTCTCGAACAACTGCCAAGCGACCTGCGTGATGGGCAGCTGCAACACCATGCTTGTGTGCAAGCAGTGGATCACTATCTGCATACAAAGCTAAGCACTCCAAATGTCGAGAAACTACTTTTGCATTTTCGGATGAGAGTGATAAGAGCTCTGCACGTAGAGATTTATCTAGCTCCTCCCCCGTAATCTCTTCAGGGATATCGGGTTCAAAGATTCGCGGACGCAGGCGTGATTGATCGCGATCCATTGGCGCAGATCGTGTACCCCGAGGATCGGAGCCATCGCGAGTTTGGCGCGGTGCACCTGCTCTATCGGATGAGCCGCCTCTAGCTGGCAAATCCTCACGTCGGCGTGCACTATTTGGTCCTGTTGGCTTTCTCTCCCCCGGTTTAGATCCACGAGGGTTGGAGGGGCGATCAGATGGTGGACGTGAGTTTCGACGCTCTTCCATTGCGATCTCCTCTTTTTCTCTTCTATTTGCTTGCCTATATTTTCATTACCAAGATTACTTCACGTAGAAATAAAAAAGGGGCGCTCGTGAAAGCGCCCCTTTTTATAAAAGAAGTCCGGCGACGTTCTACTCTCCCACAAGGTCACCCTTGCAGTACCATCGACGCTGAGAGGCTTAACTTCCGGGTTCGGAATGGGACCGGGTGTTTCCCTCTCGCTATGGTCGCCGAAACACTAT
>CAFAAS010000001.1_pt1 | contig 200140 bp, 197 predicted proteins | sample 7267651 | NCBI WGS metagenome assembly CAFAAS01 (sample SAMEA6813992, study PRJEB35770) | freshwater metagenome | biome: Freshwater; feature: Freshwater reservoir; material: water | place: Czech Republic | collected 2017-08-18 | depth 30m m | reverse complement strand
CAATGGGGTTGAGTCGGCATGTACTGCACTGACCGAGCCTGCAATCAGGCCAGTGGCCAGAAGGGCCACACTTAAAACTCTTTGTACTTTCATGGTTCGCTCCTCGTAAATGATGCGGGTCGAACTGGCCCGTGATCAAAAAGTAAGCCCCGCCCTTGTGCTTATCCGGAGAGAATTCTCAGTTGTTTCTGTAGTAATTCCTCTCAAAAAGAGCCCTTTTGTGATGCAGAGAACTGGCGCTAACACTCACATTCCATACAATTAAGTATTGTGTGAAATCTCCAGAAAGTAGAATTGATATATGAAATTACATCGAGTCGCCATCGTATTGATCAGCACTCTCATGTTCAGTACTGCGAATCCGGTTTTAGCGCCTTTTGAAGCAAAAGCGCCTGCCAAAGATGCAACTTTGCCATTTAGCCCGTGAAATCGGCGGATTGAATTGTGCGCATCCCAGAAAACTCCCTATTCTTACAGCCATGTCGCTGCTGCATATCCTGGACCTTCTCTCTACATTCACTTTCGCGCTAGTTGGCGCGCGAGTTGCAGCAGATAAAGCACTCGATTACGGTGGCATCGCATTTGTCGCTGCAATTGCATCCGTTTCAGGCGGAACCCTTCGCAATGTATTTCTAGGATTGCGCCCTATTTGGATTATTGATCCCTGGATTATCAGCAGCATTATCGCTGCAGTAATTTTAACTTTGGTATTTCGACGAGTTACACATATTGGCCGATCACTCTTAATTATGGACACTTTTGGTCTTGCGGTGGCCACCATGTCAGGAGTCCAATTGGCTCGCGAAATGAATACGACCTGGTTTGCAGCCATACTTCTTGGCGTAATTACCGCTGTGACAGGTGGCCTCCTGCGCGATGTTCTGTGCCAAGTTGAGCCAGTATTGCTCCACCGTGAAACTATTGGTACATCATCGTTGGTTGGTGCTGCAACATTTGTAGCACTTCTCCAATTGAATGTCGCTGGAAATCTCTCTGCCATTCTCGGGGGAGCCGTTGTAGTGGCTACCCGAACTATTTCAATCCATTTTGACCTTCATCTTCCAAGGTTTAACAGCCAACGCTAAGTCAGCAAAAGTGTTCTGGAAAGCGCCTTTTAGTAAGAAAATCAATCCTCATTTCATAGGTTGCACATAGATTTGTGAGCAATTGAGCGCCCTGCAAGAGTAGGCTCGATCTATGACTGAACGGCAAGAGTTTAAAGTGCTACGAACTTATGAGGATTTCGAGCTTCGTGAGTATCTGCCTTGCGTCATCGCAGAGGTCAAAGTTCCGGCCCAATATTCAACTGCCGCAAGCAGCGCTTTCTCGACATTATTTAATTACATTTCAAAGGGAAATAAGTCTTCGCAAAAAATCGCGATGACTGCCCCAGTAATCACCGCCCAAAAAGGAGATAGATCGGAATCGGCCGGATGGTACGTCTCGTTTGTAATGCCATCGGGTAGCACCTTTGGCCACTTGCCACATCCAAACGATTCACAAGTCATATTACGCGAATTAGATACGGAAACATGCATCGCCAAATCATTCCGGGGAAGAGCAACCGATGAGCTATCACGAAAGATAACTGAAGAGCTTCGCACAAGCGCTTCTAAAGTTAACATCGCACTCTCTAATGAAACTCGAATATGTCGTTTTGATCCGCCATTTAAACCTGGCTTCTTGCAGTACAACGAAATCGTGATTCCTGCATATCTTGATGGGCTTTAGCTTCACATCCAACATCCGTAAGTAAACGACAGCTACATCCCAAACGTGGACTCAGATCTCGGATGCACCAACTTTGGTAGGTTGTGAGGGACTCGTTATCAAACCTTCAAACCATTCCCTTTAACCCAATATGCGGATATATCCGTTCTTGACTCATCTCCAATATTAAGGGGTATGGGAGACAAACCCAATAGGGGCTAATTGGTTTTCAAGGCAAATCAAGGAATTCAGATGGTTTTGCGGTACATGATGGCACTCGTTTGAATGTCTCCTGCTGGGCAAGTTCTCCCTGCAACTTCTGATTTAGTTAATCCTGCTGATTCTGCAACTTTTTGGGAGACTATATTCAAATCCGAAATGCATGCTACCAATGAAACTATTTCTGGATCATCCTGCGAATACTGCTCAACTAAATTAATCGCATTTTTCCCTGCACCTTTGCCTCTACCCCAAGGTGCAACCATGAGTCCAAGATCAGCGTCACCATTTTTATCTACTTCATGAATTGATATTAGGCCAACAGGTCTTGATTCTTCATCTTCAATCACCCATATTTTATATTCAGGGAAATCTCCATTTGCATAACCGTGAGCATGTTCAAGTAAGTAAGGCCTGGGGATTGTTGTCCAGAATTGAGTTTGCTCATCCTGGCAGGCGTCAAAAATCCAGGAAGCATCGGAAGTCATAATTTCCCGAATTTTGTGATTTGACATGGTGAAATTTTAGCAATACTTGCATTAGAAATAAATTAAAACAAGAAAAATCTTTCTTGTCTGATACTTATAGGGCCTTGTGTTTATAACTTCCGTTGCATATTCACTAACTAACATCATCTTCTCCTTTTGAATTAAGGAGTCAAGAGATCAAATACTGGATATAAAGGTTTGGCAGATATATCCACTATTCAAGGGTTTGAACTACATCCAAGGTTTGGATATAGAACTCGGATTCACCTACATAAGTGGGTTGTGAGGGACTCGAACCCCCGACCCAGGCATTAAGAGTGCCTTGCTCTACCAACTGAGCTAACAACCCGAAACAGCCAAGCGCCGAAACGCTCGATTGCAGGTGGAAACCTATCAGGAACTGGCCCCTTGCTGCACATCCCTACGCCCGCCAGACTGAGGCAATGAGCCGTTGGGAAATTCGGATAGCCCTTGTAATTTCTCTTGCCGTATCTGTGATCCCTCAAGGGGCAGTTGGGGCCGCTCCAACGACCTCGGATTTAGTTGCATCCTTGGTCGTTAAGGGCAGGGCGCCAAAAACTGGTTATACACGTGCACAGTTTGGGCCAGCCTGGAGTGATGTTGATAGAAATGGCTGCGATACCCGTAATGATATTTTAAAACGGGATTTAAAGGCCATTGCTTATAAGAGCGCTGGCGATTCTTGCGTGATCTTGTCCGGGCTCTTAATCGACCCATATTCGGGGGAGAGTATTAACTTCCTGCGGGGAGTTGCAACGAGTTCAGAGGTGCAGATCGACCACGTTGTAGCCCTATCAAATGCTTGGCAGACCGGAGCATTCAAACTCAGCGCCGATACCAGGAAGGCCTTTGCCAACGATCCATTGAATCTATTGGCGGTAAAGGGCAGTTTGAACTCGCAAAAAAGCGATGGAGATGCGGCCACATGGCTGCCACCTAGAAAGAGTTATCGCTGCGCTTATGTGAGTCGACAAGTAGCCGTCAAGGTCAAGTATGGATTGTGGATTACCGCGCCAGAAAAAGCTGCAATTTTAGGAGTTCTAAAGAGCTGTCTCTAGAGATTAAAGTTCGCGCTTAAAAATTAATGTGCGGAATTAGTAAAGCGCACGCGAGATCGTTCGATCTCTAACTGAGCTTCGCTGTGATTTACCCAGTTGCCACCAGTGACACTCTTTCCAGGTTCGAGCGCTTTATAGACTTCAAAGAAGTGTTGAATTTCAGAGAGTTCAAACTTAGGAACATCCTCTAAATCTTGCAGCGATGATTTACGGATATCTCCTGCGGCAACACAGAGCAGTTTGTCATCTCCGCCAGCCTCATCGGTCATATTGAACATTCCAATTGCTCGGCAAGAAACTACGCAGCCTGGAAATGTTGGCTCATCTAACATGACTAAAGCATCGAGCGGATCGCCATCTAGAGACAGAGTATTTTTTACGAAGCCATAGTCATATGGATAGCGCGTGGACGTAAAGAGCATTCGGTCAAGGCGAATCTCACCGGTTAGGTGATCGACTTCGTATTTGTTTCGACTGCCGGCTGGGATTTCAATAATGACATCAAAGATCATTGCTGCCGACTCTCTATTAGGCCCTGCATGTTAAAAAAACTGGGGTGAACGACGGGGCTCGAACCCGCGACATCCCGGACCACAACCGGGTGCTCTACCAGCTGAGCTACGTCCACCATGAGTGGCACAGTCTACCTTCTACTAAGGCTGTGGTGAAACGAATATTGCACTGCGGTAATAGGCCAACTCGGCGATTGAATCTTGGATATCGCCCAACGCGCGGTGGTTGCCCGTCTTAGCAGGGGCGGCAAAGTAGGCCTTAGGATGCCAGCGACGGGCCAACTCCTTTATGGAAGATACGTCGATGGTTCGGTAATGCAGGAACTCATTTAAGACCGGCATATCGCGAGTGATAAATGTGCGATCAACGCTGACCGAGTTTCCAGCCAATGGAGATTTGCCGGGTTGTAATCCGCAGTCGAGCAGATAAGTAATCACTTGCAGTTCGGCCTCGATGAGTGAGATTCCATTGGGAATCTCGGTAATCAATCCCGAGCTGGTATGCATCGCGGTGACGAAATCATTCATACCCGCTAACTCTTCGGCGCTCGCCCGAATCACGACGTCGACACCATCACCGATGACGCTCAACTCAGAGTCGGTTACAAGGACGGCGATTTCGACCAGGACATCCTTTTCAAGGGAGAGCCCAGTCATCTCACAGTCGATCCAGATCAAGTGCGGTTGTTCATTGGCCATGCGCGCCTGGCAGGAATCGAACCTGCGACAACCCGCTTAGAAGGCGGGTGCTCTATCCGACTGAGCTACAGGCGCCTGTAGGGGGTCGTGGATGCTAAGTCTACCGACACATACCGATAAGGTTTCGTCTCATGGCTGAGTTCATTTATACGATGAAAAAGGCGCGAAAAGCGCATGGCGAGAAAGTAATTCTCGATGACGTGACCTTGATGTTTTACCCCGGTGCCAAGATCGGCGTCGTCGGGCCCAACGGTGCCGGTAAATCCACGGTTCTGCAGATTATGGCCGGGCTACAGCAGCCGTCCAATGGCGAGGCGTATTTGACGCCAGGTTTTAGCGTTGGAATTTTGATGCAGGAGCCCGTTCTCAATGAGAGCAAGAATGTTATTGATAACGTTAAAGAGGGCGTGGCTGAAACTGTAGCGATGCTCGATCGCTTCAATGCAATTAGCGAAGAGCTCGGCAACCCCGATGCAGATTACGACAAGTTATTGGCAGAAATGGGCGAACTTCAGGAGCAGCTAGATCACCGCAATGCATGGGAGCTTGATTCGCAGTTGGAACAGGCGATGGATGCACTTCGTTGTCCGCCACCTGATGCCGATGTCAGTGTTTTATCTGGCGGAGAAAAGCGCCGCGTTGCTTTGTGCAAACTACTCTTGCAAGCTCCAGATTTATTGTTGCTCGATGAGCCAACAAACCATTTAGATGCCGAATCGGTTTTATGGCTTGAACAACACTTAAATAAATATCACGGAGCAGTCGTTGCGATTACACACGATAGATATTTCTTGGACAATGTCGCCCAGTGGATTCTCGAACTCGATCGTGGTCGTGCATATCCATATGAAGGAAATTACACAACTTACTTGGAAACCAAATCTGCGCGTTTAAAGATTGAAGGTCAGAAAGATGCCAAGCGCGCGAAGCGTTTGACTGAAGAGCTTGAGTGGGTTCGCCAAAATGCAAAGGGTCGCCAAGTTAAGTCAAAGGCCCGTCTTGCGCGTTACGAAGAGATGGCGGCCGAGGCCGACAAAATGCGCAAACTAGACTTTGAAGAGATTCAGATTCCACCTGGGCCGCGCCTTGGAAACGTGGTTATCGAGGTTGAGCATTTAACAAAGGGCTTTGGAGATCGAGTCTTAATCGATGACCTCTCATTTACTCTGCCCCGCAATGGAATTGTCGGCGTCATCGGACCTAACGGTGCGGGTAAGACAACGCTCTTTAAAACGATTCTGGGTCTTGAAACTCCAGACTCTGGAAATGTAAAAATCGGTGAGACGGTAAAGATTTCCTACGTTGATCAGTCACGTGGTGGAATCGATCCTAAGAAATCATTGTGGGAAGTTGTATCTGATGGCCTTGATTTTATAAAAGTTGGAATGGTTGAGATGCCATCGCGTGCTTACGTATCCTGCTTTGGTTTTAAAGGCCCAGATCAGCAAAAGCCGGCAGGGATTCTCTCGGGTGGAGAGCGCAACCGCTTAAACTTGGCATTAACTCTCAAGCAGGGTGGCAACTTGCTCCTACTCGATGAGCCAACAAACGACTTAGATGTTGAAACTTTGGGCTCGCTTGAAAATGCTCTACTTGAATTCCCAGGATGTGCCGTAGTGATCTCTCACGACCGTTGGTTCCTCGATCGCGTTGCAACTCACATCTTGGCCTACGAAGGTGAATCAAAGTGGTTCTGGTTTGAGGGAAACTTCGAATCATATGAAGAAAATAAAATCCAACGCCTAGGTGCCGATGCTGCACGTCCACACCGCGTTACGTATAGAAAGCTCACTCGATAAATGAAGTACACAAATAGGCAGTATGTACGCTGGGATGATTTAGATGCAATGGGTCATGTCAACAATGCAAAGTATTTAACCTTTGCCCAAGAGGCTAGATTTGCAATGCTTGGACTGTTCAACATGGTAGTTGCGCGCGCCGAAGTCGATTTTAAAGCGCCGATTAACGAGGGTAATATCTTTATCGACGTAACTATTTGGGTTGAGTCCATTGGCACTTCATCGTTTTCTATGGTTTACGAAGTTGCAAATAATGGAGTTTTGTTTGCTCGAATTAAGTCGGTACAAGTTACAGTGTCAGAGGATACGCGAAGCTCTCGGCCAATTTCTGATGAACAGCGGAAAATTTTAAGTATGTATCTAGAAACGGATTAATTGTGACTAAGCCCGCATTACGCGCAGATCGCCCATGGTGGCGAGATGCGGTCACGTACCAGATTTATATTCGTTCTTTCGCTGATTCAAATGGTGATGGAATTGGTGATGTGGAGGGCATTAGATCGCGCCTTCCGTATCTAAAGAAACTTGGTGTAGATGCAATTTGGATAACCCCGTGGTACCCATCACCACAACATGATCACGGTTATGACGTTGCCGATTATTTGGATATCGAACCTGAGTATGGAACGTTGGCCGAGGCCGAAGCGTTGATTAAACAGACGCATGAGTTTGGAATTAAATTTATTGTTGACATTGTTCCTAATCACACATCTAATGAACATAAATGGTTTCAAGCAGCACTTAAGGCCGCGCCAGGTTCGATAGAACGCAATCGATATATGTTTCGGGATGGCAAAGGAGCTAATGGGGATCTACCGCCCAATAATTGGGAGGCGGTATTCGGTGGGCCTGCATGGAAGCGCGTAACCGAGGCCGATGGAAAGTTAGGTCAGTGGTACTTACATTTATTCGCCGTTGAGCAGCCCGATTTAAACTGGGAAAATCCGGAAGTGGTTGCACACTTTGAAGATGTTTTAAAGTTTTGGCTCGATCGTGGCGTCGATGGCTTCAGAATCGATGTTGCCCATGGGATGTTTAAAGAGGCGGGCTTGCCCGATATTAAGAAAGACCCGGCAGCTCAGATGCTTGGTACCGAGCACAAACCTTTCTGGGATCAAGAGGGAGTTCACGATATCTATCGCTCATGGCGAAAGATTTTTGATTCATATCCTGGAGATCGAATGGCAGTTGCCGAAGCGTGGGTCAGCCCCGCATCGCGAATTGCGCGCTATGTTCGCCACGATGAACTACAAAACTCTTTTAACTTTGAAATGCTCACTACTTTGTGGAAAGCCGATCAGATTAAAAAGAAGATTGATCACTCCATCGATGCTTTATCTGATGTTGGCGCACCAACATCATGGGTATTTAATAACCACGATGTAGTCCGCTCAGTTGATCGTTTAGATTTGGGACTTACCAATCATGGCGATACGACCTTATCTAGGCAGGGCGATGCCAGTAAATTTAATATCGAACGCGGAACGTTGCGTGCTCGAAGCGCTGCATTGATGATGCTGGCACTTCCGGGAGGTGCGTATATGTACCAAGGCGAGGAGTTAGCTCTCCCTGAAGTTCGCGACATACCTGAATCCCGATTGACCGATCCACGGTGGGCGATGAGTGGCCACTCCGATCGCGGACGCGATGGCTGCCGAGTTCCACTTCCATGGTCGAGTAATCCTGCGGGCGCATTTGGTTTTTCTAGCAATGATTCGTTGCAACCAGATCAAAGTTGGCTGCCACAATCTCCATGGTGGGGCAAGTTTTCCGTTGACTCACAAGATGGGGTTGAGAATTCAACGTTGTCTATGTATCGCGAAGCCTTAGCACTTCGAAAAAACGAAGAGGGCTTAGGTGATGGCCTCATGGAGTGGATTCAAGCAGGCCAGGATGTCGTTGCCTTCGAACGACCCGGTAATTTCGCCTGCTATATCAACTTTGGTACAGCTATTGAGCTTCCAACCAACTCGCAGATCTTGGTTGCAAGCGGGGAAGTCCATGGGCACACTTTGCCAACCGATACCGCAGTCTGGTTGAGATTTACTGACTAATGCCAAATACACAACTTCAACATCGCGTTATTCGAACGCTTGCTAGCGCGCAGGTCCTTAACGGGGTTGGCGTTGCGGGCACGGTTGCAGCTGGTTCACTACTTGTTTCATCAATTACCGACTCTGAAACTCTTGCTGGCCTTGCACAAACAAGTGCGGTTTTGGGTGCGGCAGCTCTTGCCCTTCCTTTGGCGCGATTAACTGCTCGAGGCGGACGCCGCTTGGCGCTTTCAGTTGGATATATCTCTGGGGTAATTGGATCAATCTTTGCAATTACTGGTGGTGCTCAACGAAATCTATTTTTCATGCTGCTCGGAACTTTCTTAGTCGGTGCAGCTTCAGCTGCTGGCTATCAAGCGCGATTTGCTGCCATAGATTTGGCAACGAAGCAGTCTCGTGCCAAGCAGTTATCGTTTGTGGTCTGGGGGTCAACTATTGGCGCAGTTGCTGGGCCAAATCTTATGGATCCTTCCGGAAACTTAGCTGAATTATTTAACTTGCCACGCCTAGTGGGCCCATATTTAGTATCAGCTACAACTCTTTTGTGTGCCACTGTTGTAATTCAAATTTTCTTACGCCCTGATCCATACTTAACTGCAGAAAAGCAGGCCCAAGTCGTTCAACATAAAGGCTCGACAAAGGCTGCACTTTCCCACATACGATCTAACCCGAAAGCCCTATTTGCTATCTCTGCTATTGCAATTGGACACGTAGCGATGGTGTCTGTCATGGTGATGACTCCGATTCATATGAAACATGTCGACGTCTCCTTACGGATTATCGGGTTTGTTATTAGCGTCCACGTACTTGGAATGTATGCATTTTCACCTCTGGTTGGTTCACTCAGTGATCGCTTAGGCCGAGTTCGAGTTATTCAGATCGGATTAGTAATTCTTTTGGCATCTACAGTTGTTGCAGGTAGTTCGGCGGCAGATAATGCAGTGCAACTTGGCATAGGACTCTTTTTACTCGGTTTAGGCTGGTCATGCACTCTTATTGCTGGCTCAGCTTATTTGTCTGAGTCGGTTTCACTTGAAATGCGACCGGCCTCCCAAGGCGCCAGTGACCTAGTCATGAACCTATCGGGAGCTGGCGGTGGCGCATTAGCGGGGGTAATTATCGGTTCGTTGTCCTATGGTTGGCTCTGCCTGTTCGCAGCTATCCCAGTTTTATTCTTGGGAATAAAATCTGTGAGGATTGCACGCAATGTCGAGTAAGAAGAGAATTCATCCAGCGTGGTTTGCTGCAGGTGTAACTTTCTTTACCCTTGTGGCAACGGCTGGCTTTAGATCAGCACCTTCCGTACTGATTGTTCCCCTTGAAGATGCATTTGGTTGGAATCGCGAACAGATATCTCTTGCAATCTCGGTCAATGTTTTGTTCTATGGATTAACCGCCCCATTTGCTGCTGCGTTAATGGAGAGATTTACGGTTCGCAAAACCGTTATGGCCGCACTTACCACTGTCAGCATGGGCGCGTTCTTAACCACTCAGATTCACGCACCTTGGCAGTTAGTTGCAACCTGGGGAGTGATTGTCGGCATTGGAACTGGTTCTATGGCACTTGTATTTGCTGCAACCGTTGCAAATAGATGGTTTGTAAAACGCCGCGGAATTGTAATTGGCGGATTGACATCAGCTGCGGCGATGGGGCAGCTGATTTTTCTTCCCGGACTTACACGTTTATCGGAACTCCATGGGTGGCGCTCAATCGGATTGACGATAGGAGCAGCCTCACTCTTTATGGTTCCGATGATTTATTTATTCCTTCGAGAAAAACCATCAGATCTTGGCGCACTTCCATATGGTGCGCCGGATGATTGGAAGCCACCGGTTCACTCGGGAATGAATGCCGGTCGACTCGCACTCGTCTCTTTAAAAGAGGCAAGTGCCCATAGAGATTTCTGGTATTTAACTGGATCATTCTTTGTTTGCGGACTATCGACAAGTGGATTGATTGGAACGCACTTTATTCCTGCCGCACATGATCATGGAATGGGACAAGTAATGGCGGCAAGCCTTCTTGCCCTCGTCGGCGTCTTTGATGTGATCGGAACTTTGTTCTCTGGCTGGCTTACCGATAAATATGATCCACGCAAACTTTTATTTTTCTACTATGGTCTACGCGGACTATCTCTATTTCTATTGCCGTCAATTCTCTTTTCAACTATGCATCCCTCAACTTTAGTTTTCATCATCTTTTATGGTTTGGATTGGGTAGCAACCGTGCCACCGACTGTGATGTTGTGCCGTACGGTATTAGGGCCTGAGCGAGGAACTGTTATCTATGGCTGGGTTTTTGCCGCCCATCAAATCGGAGGTTCAATCGCAGCCCTTGGGGCGGCCATCGTCCGCGTTAAATTTGGCGACTATGCAGCGGCATTTTATGTGAGTGGTGCCCTTTGTTTAGTTACAAGTTACTTTGTTTTACAGATTGCTAAAGATAAAGACACCGCTAGCCTTACCGTATGAGTAGTTTTTACGAAGAGGTAGGCGGTGAGAAGTTCTTCGCCGACTTAGTTTCTCAGTTTTATGCGCACGTAGCAATTAATCCAATTTTACGTCCCATGTATCCTGATTCCGATATGAAAGGCGCAGCCCAGCGCTTGCAGATGTTCTTAGAACAGTATTGGGGCGGTCCAAGTGCCTATCAAGAACAACGGGGACATCCACGACTTCGAATGCGCCATGCAGGTTTTCATATTGATTCGGCAGCACGCGATGCATGGCTTGATGCGATGCATGAAGTAGTCGATGCCACTGAGATGGATCCGATTTTACGCGCACAGTTGTGGAGCTATTTAGAGATGGCCGCGAACTCTATGGTGAATCAGCCAGATTGAGATTGATTTCCCACCTTTAAAATCTCGCCATTTCGTAAATACCACAACGTTGCATTGGCATCTCGAACAGTTGTTACTCGTAGCCCTACTTTTTCGACAGTTCCTTTGACATCTAGAACATCAACGCTGTCACCAACTCCATATTGATCTTCAACAAGCATGAAGATTCCAGATAAAATATCGCGAACCAGAGTCTGCGCACCAAGGCCAAGTGCCACACCTAGAATTCCAGCCGATGCGATTAAAGGCCCCAAATTAAATCCAAACTCACCAAGGACCATTCCTGTTGCAACGATCCAGATAAGGGCCTTAAGGGTTGCCGCGAGGACTCCGCCGATTGTTCGTGCACGCTCTTTTTGCCGTGCAACTATGTTTCGAGGGCCCGGAACTAAATCGGCAGTGGCTAAACGGTTCATAGCACGGGCAATTGCTCGGCTACCAAAGCTCTGGAGCAGGATCGCCGTTAAAAGGATGACAAAGACTCGAAGGGGAGTGCCGCTGACCCAATCGATGAAATTTTGCGCTGAATCGCTCATAGGACTATGACTGTAGCCAAAACTTTACCTAAATACCGCTTTGAAATACCCAGTTGGAGCCGTGTTGTAGTGCAAGATAATGCAATCGGCGCAGGCCATGCGCCAGATCGGGAGCGATTATGTCGCGCACACTAGTTCTCAACGCCACCTATGAACCTCTGGGTGTCATAACAGAGCGTCGCGCCCTCATTCTTGTTCTCAACCATCGGGCGACAATGATGGAGGCCTCTGGAGATGTCGTGCATTTTTCTGGCGGCGCTATGGATCTTCCTTCAGTCATCCGCCTAAATAAATTTGTTCGTATTCCTTATCGTCACGCCGTTCCTTTGTCTCGCCGAGCAATCTTTGCTCGAGATGGTGGCCGATGTGTTTATTGCACAGCTCCTGCAACATCCATTGATCACGTAATCCCTCGAAGTCGCGGTGGCGGTCACAACTGGGAAAATGTCGTATCGGCATGTCATAAATGCAACCATTTAAAGGCCGACAAACACCTTAAAGAGATCGGTTGGCGTCTTCGTCAATTACCGCGTGAACCAGTAGGTGCTGCTTGGAGAATTCTTGGCACAGGGCGAACCGATGATCGCTGGCTGCAGTATTTGCAGCCATTTGGTGTGGCAGCGGCAACTGCCTAAGTAAATTACACTCAAGCCATGCATTTACTTATGAGCTCAGTTGAAGATGGAACAGTCGCAGGCCAGGGCCTTAGCGCAATTCAAACCGTTATTACTTTTATAGTAATTCCAGTTGCACTATTCGTAGTGATCGCAGGGTTATCGTGGTTTGGATCTGCGCCCCGTAAGGCAAAAAGCCAATCCTCAATTACATCGATAGATTAATTAATTCCAGCCTGAACTTTTAGAGCACGAACTAATCCATCTCGAGCCTCAACAACTAATTTGCGCAGTACCGTTGGCGAATCTTTGCCTGTTGTATCGAGCCAGTTAGCGGTTTTATCGATAGTTGATTGAGCAACTACCCATGTTGGATAGAGACCTGAAACGATTTTAGCCCCACCCTCATATGACTTTGATTCCCATACTGCGATTATTGAGTCGAAGTATTGATCTACGTATTCTGCCAATAGTTCTCGCTGAATTGGTCGTTGGAAACCGGCAACCAACGCCGATCTGACAGAGGTTTGAATATCTTCGTTGATTATTTTATTCCACGCGTAATCTTTTGCCTCTTGAGTCGGTGCCGCAGCAACTGCCGTTTCATAGAAGCAGTTACCGCTAGTGGTGTTATCGCGAGCACGCTCTGCATCGAGTTCGGTGATATCAATTGCTCCGCGCTCAGATAGAGCGATAATAAAGAACCAACGTTGATCGGCATCGATAATAAATCCAGGCGCCGAGCCATTGAGAAGTCCTCGTACGGCCGTGATGTGTTCGGACGTCACGGCGTTTTGTGCAAATGCCCGCGCGAACAACATCTGTAGATCACTGCCAGGTGCTGCACTCAACATCAGCGCCTCTAAGCCTGTTGCAAGCTTGATGCGCATCTGATTGCGTGTGGCATCGGTTGAGTAGGCCTCAACTGAGGTGTACATCTGTGCCAAGGTAATATTTACCACTGCGTCATCATTTTCACCAGGAAGTCCAGCAAAGGCGATATCTAAGAAGTCGCGTGAAGAGATCTCCCCATCACGATGCATATCCCATACCGCTGCCCAACATAGAGCGCGGGTGAGTGGATCGGAGATATTTCCAAGATGCGGAGTTAATGTTTTCAAGGAACGTGGATCAAAGCGAAGTTTTGCATAAGAGAGGTCTCCATTATTGATCAGGAGAAGATCTGCAACCTTTTCTCCAGTCAAACTCGGAACATCAGTTAGCGCACCAACAACATCGAGCTCGATTGATGTACGCAGTTTTATCGAATCACCATCGACGTCATAGAGGGCAATTGCTAAACGGTGTGGTCGCAGCTCTTTCGAACCTGCTGGCACTAGCGGTGGCTCTTGCACGATTGCCACTGATTTGTAAGTATCACCATCGAGCACGAGTTCGGGGCGAAGCGTATTAACGCCGGCAGTTTGCAGCCATGTTGATGCCCAAGCATCTAATGAACGCCCACTAGTTGCCTCTAACTGATCGAATAGATCCTTAAGAGTTGTATTACCCCATGCATGCTTGGCGAAGTATTTTTGTAGACCTGAAATAAAGTTTTCACGACCAACATGTGCAACTAACTGTTGCAATACAGATGCGCCCTTTGCATATGTGATTCCATCAAAGTTAGCGTTAACGGCTTGAATATCGACCATATCGGCCACGATTGGGTGTGTAGATGAAAGTTGATCTTGACGGTAAGCCCAGTTCTTTCGCTCGCTATTGAAGCCGGCCCATCCGCCCTTAAAGCGTGTGCCTTCGGCCATCGCAAGGTATGCCATAAATTCAGCAAAGGATTCATTGAGCCAGAGATCATCCCACCATGACATAGTGACGAGATTTCCAAACCACATATGCGCCATCTCATGCAAAATTACATTTGCTCGTGACATATACATTTTTTCCGGCATGTGGCTGCGGAAAACCAATAAATCTTCACGGAAAGTTACTGCGCCAGCATTTTCCATCGCTCCGAAGTTGAAATCGACGACGGCGATTTGATCGTACTTATCAAATGGATATGCCAGACCGAAAGTTTTTTCAAAGTAATCAAAGCCCTGCTTGGTTAGGAGGAAGATATCTTCAGGTTCTAAATGCTGCGCCATAGATTTACGGCAGTAGATTCCAAGGGGAACTTCCTTGCTTCCCTTATAAACATCATGCACATGTGAGTAGGGACCGGCGATTAATACGGCCAAATACATTGGAATTCGTGGAGTTGTTGTGAATTTCCAGAGCGCCTTTTCACCAATAATCTCTTTCGATGCGAGTGGATTATTTGAAATCGCTTCCCAGTGCCCAGGTGTTGTAACGGCAAAAGTAAAGGTCGCCTTAAGCGAAGGTTGATCAAAGCAAGGGAACATATGTCGGATATAGGCAGTCTCGCCCTGTGAGTACAGATAAACCTCTCCATCGGATGGATCAACTGAGCGTTGCAACCCTTCACCAGATTTTGAGTAGACACCCTCAATCTCAATTACCAAGTGATTTTCGGCAGCTAGATTTTTCAGAAAAATACTTTCTCCATCGAAGGCGGAGGTATCTACAGGGACACCATTTAACGATGCCGATATAACGCGACGTCCGCAGGCATCGATAAAAGTTGAATAACCAGGCGTTGTACATGAGAAGTCAACCTCGGACTTGGCGTAGAAAGTTTCAGCGCCCGTCGTAACATCGAGAGTGACGTTGTAGCCCTTAATGTGTAAGTTCGCCGCACGCTCTACTGCCTCAACTCGAGAGATATTAATTCCTGGCACGTAATGCTCCTTTTGTAGGTATCAATCCAACCATGACATTCTTATCCCATGGAACGCCCCTCGATTCGAAGCTACAGCATCAGAGGTACCCGAATCACCGAGGCCCAAAGAGCGGCCAAGAGATCCCTGCAAGAAATCTACGGAATCCCAGTAGAGGAGAAAAAGCTAGATCTCAAAGCCATTTTCCCTACCTCTGAAAAAATAATCATGGAGATTGGCTTTGGAATGGGGGAAACCACAGCCATCATCGCTGCCAACTTCCCCGAAAATGCATATATCGCCGTAGATCTTCACCCCCCGGGAATCGGCAAACTCTTATCACGCATTCAGGAGCAGGCGATTACAAATATTAAAGTCATCGAGGACGATGTCCATGTCGTTCTCGCCTACATGATTGATGATCAGGCATTGGATGGAGTGCATCTCTACTTTCCAGATCCGTGGCCAAAGTCCAAGCACCACAAACGCCGAATAGTTCAGCCGGCATTTCTAGAACTTATTGCCTCCAAACTTAAGCCTGGTGGTTATTTTCATTTAGCAACCGATTGGGTGCCTTATGCCGAGGCGATGCAGAGTGTTTTTAGCAGTTCATCTCAATTCAGTGGAGGCATCATCGAGAAACCTGATTGGCGCCCAGTTACACGTTTTGAAGGACAGGGAATCGATAAAAATCACCGAGTTACTGACCTGCTTTATCTTCGTAATCACTAATCTTTTTAATGCGTCGGATATGACGTTCATCATTTGAAAACGGTGTTTCAATAAAGGCATCGATTATCGCCTTGCACTCATCAATTGAGTGCATACGCCCACCGATTCCGACAACATTTGCATCATTGTGTTCTTTAGCTAACTTCGCTGTTTCAACGCTCCAGGCAAGGGCGGCGCGCACACCTTTAACTTTATTTGCCGCAATCTGCTCGCCATTTCCAGAGCCACCTAAGACGATGCCAAGTGAGCCTTTATCGGCAACGGTTGCGATGGCCGCTGGAATACAAAAATCGGGGTAATCATCAAGGGCATCGAATTCATGAGGTCCATGATCTGTGACCGAATGTCCCTTCGACTCTAGATATGTAACGAGGGCGCTTTTTAATTCAAGACCTGCATGATCGCTACCGATATGTATTCTCATGAGCGCATTGTGTCATCAGTAAGCATTAGATAAAGAAAAACCCGCCACGCGATTTCTCACGTGGCGGGTTTTTCACCCTTAGGAGGCTACTTATTAAAGTAAGTAGTTAGAACTTAACCCTTCATTCCCATACCGTGATCGCCATCCATGTCTCCAGGACCGCGTCCACCCATCGGACCACCCTTACCCATTCCCATATTTAGACCCATTGCGCCACGAGTTGAATCAACCTGTGCAGTTACCTGTGCAGTGAGACCGGCTTTAAGAGTTGTTGCATTGGCTGCAGTCAACTTGCCTGCAGTTACTGCGGCATCAATGTTGCGAGTTGCCTCGGCAACGAGGGCGGTAATTAGTGCAGCTTTCTTTGCGCCTGCGATTGCACCCAGTGTTTCTCCAGCTGCAAGTCGCGTCTTAATTGTCGCTGCATCAATACCAATAGTTGTAGCGATTAGCGCCTCATGCGCTGCACGCTGTGCGTTATTGGTAGCTTGTCCTGCAATGCGAGCGGCGTCATGAGCAGTGCGTGCCGCAGTTAGAGCTGCAGTTATCGCATCTGATTGAGCCTGAGTGATTGTTCCCTTTGTTACAAGTCCAGCAAGAACAGATGTCAACTCTGCCTCTTGCCCACCCATCATCTGTGCGCCCATTGGGTTACCAATTGCGTTAACAGAAGTTCTCGCGGATGTTGCTCGTATGGAAACAGATTTTGACTTTGATTGCGAAGCAGTTGCTATCCCAACTGAACCAATCGAAAGCGCAACAGTTGTAAGTACAACTGCGGCGATTTTTTTATTAGATGACATTTATATGCCGTCCTCTCTTCTAGCTGAACTGTCTGTGACCTTTCGTCATCGACTACCTGTAATTAACACCTCGATACTTAATATGTTAATAAGCAAGCCTTAGAACACCGTGTGAGTATGAGTGAGATTAGAGCCAAAATTGTGGGGGATACCCGCTTGAGGCTCACAAATGCGCACTAGGAACTCCTTATTTCTGAGCCATGTCGTCTACTTCACACTGAGTCACAGTTCATTCCCAGTATTGAGAAAAGGATTTCTCCATGAATCGCTATCGCCAATTCACCGCAGTTGCATTAACTCTCTCCCTCTTAATTCCAACAACGGCCTTTGCCGCAGGAAAGACGGCAGTGACGATCAAAAAAGCAGGTCGTGCAGCAACCTTTATTCCAAACACAATTTTGAGTGGAAATGGAGTTCCCGCAAAGTCGTTAGGTATCGACGGTGACTTCTATATCGATTTAAAAAATGCAAATCTCTACGGACCAAAGACAAAGGGTGTCTGGAAGTTTGCAATCTCACTTAAAGCCGCAGATTCAAAGGCAGTAATTACTTCAACGCCGGGAGCAGATGGCGCAAAGGGAGCAGTTGGAGATCGTGGACTTACGGGTGCAACGGGTGCAGCAGGTACCCCTGGAGTAAAGGGCGAGGTAGGTGCTGCAGGTCCCGCTGGCCAAGCGGGTCCATCTGGTGCAGCTGGAATGCCTGGTGCAAAAGGAGATGCAGGTGTAGCTGGAGCTGTAGGACTTTCTGGCGGTCCAGGTTCCCAAGGTGCACCGGGAAGCTCTGGCGCGAAAGGTGATGCGGGTGCGCAAGGTCTTCAAGGTAATGTCGGATTAACTGGCGCACAGGGTGATGTAGGTGCAGTTGGCGCAACAGGATCAGCAGGTGCAAAAGGAGATACAGGTTCAACTGGTTCACAAGGTGCACAAGGTGATGTTGGTGCAGTTGGCGCAACAGGATCAGCAGGTGCAAAAGGAGATACTGGTTCAACTGGTTCAACTGGTTCAACTGGTTCACAAGGTGCACAAGGTGATGTTGGTGCAGTTGGCGCAACAGGATCAGCAGGTGCAAAAGGAGAGACAGGTTCAACTGGTTCACAAGGTGTTGCGGGTGTTGCGGGTGCAGCGGGTGCAACAGGATCGTCTGGCTCAAACGGTGCAGCAGGTGTGCAAGGTGTTCAAGGAGATGTGGGCGCAACTGGTGCTCAAGGTGCAACTGGATCTTCAGGTTCGAAGGGAGATACGGGTTTAACTGGTTCGCAAGGCGCGCAAGGCGTTGCAGGTGCAGCTGGTGCAACAGGATCGTCTGGTTCAAATGGTGCGCAAGGCTCTCAAGGCGTTCAAGGTGATGCAGGAGTAGCTGGTGTTCAAGGCGCAACTGGCCTGCAGGGCCTACAAGGATTGAAAGGTGATGCAGGAGAACAAGGACCAGTTGGCCTAACTGGAGAAATTGGTTTAACAGGTCCAGCAGGAATTTCTAATTCGTATTTTGAGCCGATTGCAAGTTTTACTTTGAATGCCGGAACTGATGGTGCTTGGGCTAATTCCACAGATTTCTTCACACTAGAAGCAAATAGTAAATACACGTTCGAAATTATCGTGAATGGTATTTTCTCTCCTTCGAGTCCGGAGTCAGTAAATATTGGAATGGATTTAGTAAATAGTCTGAATCTTTCAAGTCTTGTTTATACTTCAATCGCTAGCGATTCGATAAGTTTTGCGAATGGAACTGCAGGAAGACACTATGCATTTTTAATTATTGGGAAAATTGTTACAGGGGGAAGTTCTTCGACTTTAAAGCTACATGCATCAATCCAGTACGGAATGTCACCTTCGAGGGATGTACTTTTTTCTGGCTATGCCCTGTTTAATATGGTGGGCGCGATTGGCTAGGGAAAGTATGGAGCGGGTGACCGGGATCGAACCGGCATGGCCAGCTTGGAAGGCTGGGGCTCTACCATTGAGCTACACCCGCAGATGAAGATTCCCTGCGTAGGACCGTACAAATACACATAAATTGACGAGATGTCCCATCGATTCGGCCAAATACTACACCGTAGTAATCGGATGGAAACCACTGAGAATTTTGGGCTAAGCCATGTCAGGCCCATATAAATGCCTTCGGGGTGCATGATTGGGGCATGAAAAATTGGAAGTCAGCAGTAAGCGGATTGGCCGGAGCATTCATAGCGTTGGCCATCTCACGCTCCTTAGGCCTAAGTACGATTCCCGAAATTATTCTTCTCTTGGTATGTATTGGAATCGGTAATTCACTAGGCGCGATGACGGGCCGCAAGTAGCCAACTCTGGAATATAGGCCTGAGTATGTAGAGCTGTTGGGCCTTGAGTGCTGGGTGGGTAAACAAGGGGTGAAATCTCGTCTAGACTCCTGCATTGCGCCTCGGGGCGTAGCGTAGTGGCTAGCGCGCCTGCTTTGGGAGCAGGAGACCGGGAGTTCGAATCTCCCCGCCCCGACCAGTTCTTTCTCGTAGTTCATAACTTATTTAGGAGCATCTGTGAAAAGCACCGTCGAGACTCTTTCTCCAACTCGCGTTCGCCTCGATATCGAAATTGAATTTAGCGAGATGGCTACGCATGTAGCTGATGCCTATAAGAAAGTTGCAACCCAAGTAAACATTCCTGGATTCCGTAAAGGAAAAGTTCCAGCTTCAATGATCGATCAACGCGTTGGACGTGGAACGGTTTTGGACGAGGCGATTAATGCCGCACTTCCAGATTTCTATGGCCAAGCAGCTCGCGAGCATTCAGTGGCTGTAATTGGTCGCCCAGTTGTAGATGTTAAAGAGTTCGTTGATAATGAAAAACTTACTTTCACTGTTGAGGTTGATGTTCGACCAGAGGTTAAGTTGCCAGATTTTTCAAAGATTACGATTGAAGTCGATGACGTTGTCGTCGCAGATGCAGATGTAGATGAGCAGATTGAATCACTTCGTACTCGCTTTGGAACCTTGACCACAGTTGAGCGACCAGTTGTTAACGGGGACTTTGCAACCTTAGATATGGATGCATTTATCAATGGTGAGTCTGTAGAAGGTGGACAGGCCAACGATATTTCCTACGAAGTCGGCTCTGATCGCATGATTGATGGACTCGATGATGTTTTAATTGGAATGTCAGCAGGAGAGACCAAGAAGTTTGAGACACAACTCGTTGGTCAGGCCGAAGGCGAAAAAGGCGAAGTTGAGGCCACTGTAAAGGCTGTTAAAGAGCGCGAACTCCCACCAGTAGATGATGCCTTTGCAAAGCTTGCATCTGAGTTTGATACTTTGGAAGAGCTCAAGGCTGATTTTGTTGAGCGCTTAGGTCGCGTAAAGAAGATGGAACAGGGAACACAGGCTCGTGATCGCCTTGTAGAAAAACTTCTTGCAGATCTAGATATTCCAGTCCCAGATAATTTGGTCGAGCTTGAGGTAAATGATCACCTCGAAGGCGAAGGCCGCATGGAGGATGCAGAACACCGAGCAGAGGTTGATGGACAGGTTCGTTCTTCGCTCAAGTCAGATTTCTTGCTCGATGCAATCGTGCAGGTTGAAGATGTACAAGTCACTGAGATCGAATTGACCGAGTATTTGGTCCGTACATCTCAGCGCTATGGAATGGCACCTCAACAGTTTGCAGAAGAGTTGCAAAAGGCCGGACAGATTTCACAGCTCGTAGCCGAAGTAACTCGTGCGAAGGCTTTGGCATCGGTTTTGGGTCGCATCACAGTCAAAGATGCATCCGGAACTGTTATCGACCTTGAAGCGCTGCGTCCATCGGCCGAGCTCTCTGATCTAGTCGACCAGGCTTAATCTCTTCAGGGCTTTAGCCCTAAGCGAACACCACGCCGTTCACGCTCCATTTTCACCAAATTGGGAAGCATTTAGCACGCAACATTGTTAGCCTCACTACAGGTAATAAAGATGCAATCGGAAGGAATACACGTGGATTTTCTTAGCCCACAAGTTGGCCAACTACATGCCCGTTCATCGAGCATTGGAATGATTGGCCTTGATGATCAGGTTTATAACCGACTGCTTCGCGAGCGCATTATTTTCCTCGCCGGTGAAGTTCGTGACGATATGGCCAATGCAATCTGCGCGCAGATATTGCTCTTAGCTGCCGAGGACTCCAATAAAGATATTTATTTATACGTTAACTCACCTGGCGGTTCAGTCACCGCTGGAATGGCGATTTACGACACGATGCAATACGTCAAGAACGATATTGCAACAGTTGGAATGGGAATTGCAGCTTCGATGGGTCAGTTCTTGCTTACTGCAGGGGCTCCTGGCAAGCGATATGCAACACCGAACGCTCGCATCTTGATGCACCAACCTCTCGGCGGAATTGGTGGCACTGCGACCGATATTCGTATTCAGGCCGAACAAATGGCGATCACAAAGCGCACAATGGCCGAGATAAATGCCAAGCACACCGGGCAGACACTTGAAAAGATTCTTATCGATTCAGATCGCGACAACTGGTTCAATGCCGAAGATGCTAAGGCATACGGCTTCATCGATCACATCGCAACATCTGATGGTCAAGTATCAGGAGGAAAAGCTTAATGAAGCACATTCAGGATTTCAGCGCACGCTACGTTCTTCCAACAATCGAGGAAAAGACCGCTTATGGTTTTAAGCGTCTTGATCCTTACACAAAACTATTTGAAGAGCGCATTATCTTCATGGGTCAGCCAATCGATGACACCGTTGCAAACGATGTTATGGCACAGTTGCTAACACTGGAATCAATGGATCCAGATCGCGACATCATGATTTATATCAACTCACCTGGTGGCTCATTTACAGCGCTCACTGCAATTTATGACACGATGCAGTTTGTGCGTCCAGATATCAGCACTATCTGTTTAGGACAGGCTGCATCTGCGGCTGCAGTAATCCTTGCAGGTGGGGCAAAGGGCAAGCGTTACGCTCTCGAGCACTCACGAATCTTGATTCACCAACCATCATCTGAAGGTGGCGGACAGGCATCTGATGTTGAGATCCAAGCGAAAGAGATCGCACGTATTGCACGTTTGCAAGAGGAGCTTCTTGCACGTCACGTTGTTAAATCTGCAGCTGAGATTGAAAAAGATATTGAACGCGACAAGATTTTAACTGCTGCCGAAGCAGTTGAATATGGAATTATCGATCAAGTATTGGCCTCACGTAAGGCCAAGCCTGTCCAGTAATATTCTTCTATGAAGCTCTTTGAGGCGGGATCCCTTTGGTCATTTAAGGGGTACCGTCTCTTTTGGTATTCGACAACAATTTTCGTTCTCGGTGCATCGGCATTTCCAATTGCACTTGCAGTTACTGTCTTGGATGCCGGAGGTACTGCAACATCCTTAGGATTAATTCTTGGCGCTAGGGTCTTATCGGCAGTTGTCTTCGCGCCTTTTGCAGGAGTGTGGTCAGATCGATTACCACGTAAACAGGTAATGATTACCGCCGATTTATCTCGTGCTGCAATTGTTTTTGCAATGGTCTTTGTCTCGGCTCCAAAACTTCCGCATTATTTAATGGCGCTAGCGGTTTTCTTAATGGGAATCGGTGATGCATTCGGTGCGGCGTCGGCCGGTGCGATCATGCCATCACTTATTCCTGAAGATAAACTGCCCGCAGGAAATGTAGCACGAGGAATTGTCGTCAAAACTGCAACAATCATCGGTCCAGGAATCGGTGGATTTTCCGTCTTTTTAATCGGTGGGCGCTTAACCTTTCTCTTTACCGCAATTTCATTTGCCTTTGGGACATATTTTCTTGCTCAGATAAAAGAGGATATAAACGCTGATAGAAAAGAGCAGGAATCTTTTATGGTCGAGATGCGTGAAGGTTTGCGCACAGTTCGAGATATTCCTTGGATCGGCGCCATGATTGCGATGGCTTCAGTGCAGTTAATGGTGATTCTGGCGGCAGAAAATGTACTTTTGCCCGTTATTACACGACGTGAGTTTGGAACCAACACGACCTTTGCATTATCGGCTGCTGCTTTTTCCGTTGGTGGAATCATCTCTGCTATCGCCTGCGTAAAACTTAGGATTAAGCACCAGGGTCGCTTCTCCGTGCTCGTATGGATGCTTCTGGTTATCACTACGCTCTCGTTAGCATTTCCAATATCGCAGACATTTGTCGTGGTCGCATATCTTTTTGCCGGCTTCTCGGTTGGTCCTTGGGAGGCTTTTTGGTCCTCTGCTATCCAACGCGAAGTTCCTCGCGAATTGCAGGGTCGCGTCTTTAGTATCGATCACATGGGGTCGGCAGGTTTGATGCCACTTGGAATGGCGTTAGTGGGTCCTGCAGTCTCACTCTTTGGGGAAAAAGAGCTACTCATCGGCGCCTCGGTTTTTCATATCGTTATCTGTTTGGCGGTTTTAGGGATTCCAGGAGTTAAAGATTTCAAAACACCCACGAAATTAGCTTAATTATTCTCTCGGCGAACAATCTCAGGCGTAAAAACTCCAGCGTAAAAAGCCTTAAGAATCTAAACTTTACCCATGACAAGAATCGGCGAAACTAGCGACCTGCTCAAGTGCTCCTTCTGCGGAAAAACTCAGAAGCAGGTTAAAAAACTCATTGCCGGTCCTGGCGTCTATATCTGCGATGAATGTATCGAACTCTGTAACGAGATCATCGTTGAGGAGCTTTCAGAGGCATCATCGCTGGGGCTTGCTGAACTTCCAAAACCTCAAGAGATTTTTGAGTTCCTTGATCAGTATGTCATCGGACAAGATCGCGCAAAGAAATCTCTATCGGTGGCCGTCTATAACCACTACAAGCGCGTGCAAGGTGGACATCGCGAGGATTCAATCGAGTTAGCGAAATCAAATATCTTGCTACTTGGTCCAACGGGCTGCGGCAAGACGCTTATGGCACAGACTTTGGCTCGAATGCTCAATGTGCCATTTGCAATCGCGGATGCAACTGCGCTCACCGAGGCTGGATATGTTGGCGAAGATGTTGAGAATATTTTGCTTAAGCTGCTTCAGGCCGCAGATTACGATGTTAAAAAAGCTGAAACGGGAATTATTTATATTGATGAGATTGATAAAGTCGCACGCAAATCTGAAAATCCATCGATCACTCGCGATGTTTCTGGTGAAGGCGTGCAGCAGGCGTTATTAAAAATTCTTGAAGGAACAGTTGCATCTGTGCCGCCACAAGGTGGACGAAAGCACCCGCATCAAGAGTTTATTCAAATAGATACCACAAATGTTTTATTCATCGTCGGTGGTGCATTTGCAGGACTCGAGAAGATTATCGAATCTCGTAGCGGCAAAGCTGGAGTTGGCTTCAATGCAACTTTGCAGGATGCCTCCGAAAAGAACCGCAGAGATATTTTCGCCGACGTTATGCCTGAAGATTTATTAAAATTTGGAATGATTCCTGAGTTCATCGGTCGACTTCCAGTTTTGACCAGCGTCGAAAATTTGGATAAGCCTGCACTTATGCAGATTCTTACCGAGCCAAAGAACGCCCTCGTTAAGCAGTATCAGCGCCTCTTTGATTTAGATCATGTAGAGCTTGAATTTTCAGTAGAGGCCCTAGATGCAATCGCAGATCTTGCATTATTGCGGGGAACAGGTGCACGAGGTCTACGCGCGATCATGGAATCGGTCCTTCTATCTGTGATGTACGACGTACCTAGCCGAAGCGATATCGCAAAGGTCTTAGTCACAAAAGATTGCATCGAAACAGGTGCTCAACCTGAGTTCATCCTTCATACAGGCGATATTCCAAAGCGTTCACGCGGGCAAAAGGGTCAAGAGGAGAAGAGCGCATAATCTAGACTGCTCCCTATGTCCCGCGAACTAGCTTCGAGCTTTTCACCAGCTGAAATCGAAGCACCACTCTATGAAAAGTGGGTTGCGGCTGGATACTTCACGGCCGATCCACAATCAGATAAGCCACCCTTCACAATCGTGATCCCGCCTCCAAACGTCACCGGTTCACTTCACATTGGTCATGCACTCGATCACACACTTCAAGATCTCCTTACTCGTATGAAGCGCATGAAGGGTTTCGAAGCGTTGTGGTTACCTGGAATGGATCACGCTGGAATCGCAACACAGAATGTTGTAGAAAAACAGTTAGCCGCCCAAGGTATGACGCGCCATGATTTAGGGCGCGAAGATTTTGTTAAAAAAGTTTGGGAGTGGAAAGCTGAATCCGGCGGTGCAATATTAGATCAGATGCGTCGCTTAGGCGATAGCGTCGATTGGTCACGTGAGGCATTCACTATGGATGCCGGTTTATCAACGGCAGTTCTGACAATTTTCAAAAAACTTTACGACCAGGGGCTGATCTATCGTGCAGAGCGAATCATTAACTGGTGCCCGAGATGTTTAACTGCACTCTCAGATATTGAAGTTGAGCACCAAGATGATGCTGGTGAGTTTGTTCAAGTTCGCTACGGTGACGGTGACATTGAAATTACTGTAGCTACAACGCGTGCAGAAACTATGCTGGGCGATGGTGCAGTTGCAGTTCATCCCGACGATCCCAGGTATAAGCACTTAGTTGGAAAAGAAGTTTTACTTCCACTTGCTAATCGCTATATTCCAATTATCGCTGACGAATTAGTTGAGATGGAGTTTGGTACGGGCGCTGTGAAAGTTACCGCCGCGCACGATCCAAATGACTTTGAGATGGCAGTGCGTCATAACGTTCCATTTGTTGTCATTATGAATGAGCATGGCGTGATGGCTGGCTCGGGCACTGAATTTGATGGCATGGATCGCTTTGATGCACGAAAAGCAGTAGTAGAGGCACTTCGTGCCCAAGGCCGCATCATGGACGAGAAGCGTCCATACATTCACGCCGTCGGACACTGTTCTCGATGCGATACAACTGTTGAACCACGTTTATCTAAGCAGTGGTTTGTAAAGGTTGCTCCACTTGCAAAAGCTGCCGGCGATGCCGTGCGCGATGGTCGCGTAAAGATTGAGCCAGAAGAGTTGGCTCCGCGTTATTTTGATTGGATTAACAATATGCATGACTGGTGTATTTCACGCCAGTTATGGTGGGGGCATCGAATTCCAGTTTGGTATGGACCTAACGATGAAGTGGTGGTTGTTGGTCCTGGAGAGAGCGCACCTGCTGGCTACACACAAGATCCCGATGTTTTAGATACTTGGTTCTCATCGGCGCTGTGGCCATTTTCAACCCTTGGTTGGCCGACACAGAGTGAAGATTTAAAGAAGTTTTATCCAACATCCGTGCTGGTAACGGGCTATGACATCTTGTTCTTTTGGGTAGCTCGAATGATGATGTTCGGCCTATTTGCGATGGATGGGGTACAGCCATTCAATACGATTGCACTTCACGGTTTAGTTCGTGACCAATTCGGAAAGAAGATGTCAAAGTCCAAGGGAAATACCGTTGATCCAATCGAGTTTATGGATAAGTACGGCGCCGATGCCCTTCGCTTTACATTGGCACGCGGAGCCAATCCCGGGAAAGATCAAGCATTAGCCGAAGATTGGATTGGCGGCTCCCGAAACTTTGCAACAAAGCTATGGAATGCAACTCGCTTTGCGATGATGAATGGTGCCAGCGTAGTTGGCGAGCTGCCAGATGTTTCGACATTGAATGCAATCGACAAGTGGATCTTAAGTCGACTGTCGGAAACAGTCTCTGAAGTTGACTCGTTGCTTGAGCAGTACGAGTTCTCTCGTGCCTGCGAACTCATGTATCACTTTGCATGGGATGACTTGTGTGACTGGTATCTAGAGCTCTCAAAAGAGAGTTTCGCATCTGGCAACTGTGATTCAACTAAGCGCGTACTTGGCTTTGTTTTAGACCAACTCTTTCGCTTAATGCATCCGGTCATGCCATTTATTACCGAGACAATGTGGACTGCCCTGACTGGCGGGCAGTCTTTGGTAGTTGCCGAGTGGCCCGTTGCCAATAAGAACCATGTTGATAAGAAGGCAGAGAAATTAGTTGTTGAGCTACAAGAGATTATTACAGATGTACGCAGGTTCCGAAACGATCAAGGGATAAAGACGTCACAGAAAATTCCTGCGCGTTTTAATGCACCAGCCCATATCAATGATTACGCGGGAGCAATGGCCTTTGTGCTTCGCTTGGAGCTAGGGGATATAACTCCAAGTGCCCACTGCGAAATCGGTGATGTAAAAGTTGAGTTTGATTTAACGGGATCAATTGATGTTGCTGCCGAACGCGCGCGACTTGATAAAGATTTATCAACTGCTCAAAAAGATAAGCAGACGGCCGAAGTTAAGTTAAATAACCAGGGATTTATGGCTAAGGCACCCGATGCCGTTGTCGTTGAAATTCGCGAGCGTTTAGAAAAGACTTCGGCCGATATCGAGCGAATTACCGCGCAGCTAGCGCAACTGCCCAGAGAATGATTATCACTCCGGATGACCAAGAGCGAGTAGATGCAATTGAAGCCGCCCTTCTAGCGCGCTGGCCAGAAACTCGAATTGCACCAACGACCGAGCGCATTGCCGCCCTTGTAGATATCTTGGGCTCACCGCAGTTGACCTATCCAACAATTCACGTTGGAGGCACGAACGGAAAGACTTCAACTTCGCGGATGATCGACTCACTCTTATTCGCGCATGGGCTGCGGACTGGTCGATTCACTAGCCCACACCTTGAAAGCTATCGCGAGCGAATTGCAATCAACGGGCAGCCAATTGATCCTAAAGAGTTGATATTTGCTTACAACGATATCGCTGCCTATTTAGATTTAATGGATACAAAGTTCGAGAATCCAATCTCTTTTTTCGAGGCGGTCACAGCATTGGGTTTTGTAGCCTTTGCCGAACACCCCGTTGATGTAGCTGTAATTGAAGTGGGTATGGGCGGGGAGTGGGATGCAACGAATGTAGTCGATGCCGATATCTCAGTGCTGATGCCCATAGGTTTTGATCACATGGAGTATTTAGGGAATTCGCTGCATGAGATTGCCGCAACCAAGGCCGGGATCATAAAAGCCGGGGGATTTATAGTTCTTGCTCAACAGGAGCCAGAGGCTGCAAAAGAGTTAATTCGAAAGGCCGCCGAAGTTGGTGCCGATGTTGTGCGAGAAGGAATTGAGTATTCAATTACCTCACGGGCAGTTGCAGTTGGCGGTCAACTGATTACTATCAAAGGGTTGCACGATACTTACGACGATATTTTTCTTCCCTTGCATGGAAAGCATCAAGCATCTAACGCCGCCAGTGCCCTTGCCGCAGTTGAAGCTTTCTTTGGAGATCAGCCATTAGATATTGAAGCCGTGCGCGCCGGTTTTGCCGATGTTACTTCCCCTGGACGCTGCGAAGTTGTACACCGAGATCCAACGATAATTTTAGATGCCGCCCATAATCCTCACGGCGCTGCCGCCCTTGCCGACACCGTGGCAAATGAATTTAACTTCGATGAAGTTGTGGCGGTGGTTGGAGTCTTTGCTGATAAAGATGCAGAGGGGATTTTGCAAGCACTTGAGCCGATTGTCGACCATGTAATTATTACCCAAAGCGCATCTGACCGTGCCATGGCTTCAGGGGAGCTTGAAAAAATCGCCTCAAAAATCTTTGGCAAAGATCGCGTCTTTGAAATCAATAATTTCCACACTGCCCTTGATCGTGCCGTGGCCGATGCAACCCGTCCGTTGAGCGAAGATACAATTGGAATCATTGTGACCGGTTCTGTTGTAACCGTTGGTCAAGCTCGCACTTATCTAAGAAGGAAATTTGCTCAATGAGAGTTTTAGGTGCATCGGTATTAGTTATGGAGTCTTTGACTTTAGGCTTTGCAATTTTGTTAGCGATTAAGAATCAATCTACCCTCGGTATTATTTACGGCTCAATTATCTGCCTCCTACTTTTTTTGACTGCCGGCCTTCTCAAGAGAAGTTCAGGCTTCTACATCGGCTCGATTCTGCAGATCTTCGTCATCGGTTTTGGCTTTTTTGTATCGGCCTTTTTCATAATGGGCGCCGTCTTCGTGGCGCTGTGGGCTGCGGCCATCATTGTCGGGCGAAAGGGTGAGGCAGCCCGTGCCGCCCTTGTGGCACAGGCAGGCGTCAAGGCCTAATACACTAGGCAAGTGAATATCGAGAAAACATTAATCCTTGTAAAGCCCGATGGCGTCCGCCGTGGCTTGGTGGGCGAAGTTATCTCTCGTGTTGAAACAAAGGGCTATGCCATTGAGGCGCTTCGATTGTTGAATGCAGATCGCGGGCTATTGGAAAAGCATTACGCCGAACATATAGGTAAGCCATTTTATGAGCCTCTCGTCGAATTCATGATGTCTGGACCAATCGTTGCGATTGTTGCATCAGGTAATCGTGTTATCGAAGGGTTTCGCTCACTAGCTGGCGTAACAGATCCAACGCTGGCAGCCCCTGGAACTATCCGCGGAGATTTAGCTCGAGATCAAGGAACCAAAGTTGTACAAAACATTGTGCATGGATCGGATTCACCAGAGTCGGCCGCGCGCGAGATTGAAATTTTCTTCCCAAAATAATCAAGGAGTAATAAAGTATGAGTTCACAAAGCAAACTCTCATTTATCGGCCGTGATATGGCCGTTGACCTCGGTACTGCAAACACGCTTGTCTATGTTCGCGGTCGTGGAATTGTTTTGAATGAACCGTCGGTTGTTGCAGTCAACCAAGATACTGGCGGAATTTTAGCCGTAGGTCTTGAGGCGAAAAAGATGATCGGGCGCACGCCTGGAAATATCGTAGCTATCCGTCCACTCAAAGACGGCGTTATTGCAGATTTCGAAACTACCGAACGCATGTTGCGTTACTTCATTCAGAAAGTTCACCGTCGTCGTTACTTAGCTAAGCCTCGTATTGTCGTCTGCGTTCCATCTGGAATCACGGGTGTCGAGCAGCGCGCGGTAAAAGATGCTGCATATGCAGCTGGAGCACGTAAGGTTTACATTATTGAAGAGCCAATGGCTGCAGCAATTGGTGCTGGACTTCCAATCCATGAGCCAACTGGAAATATGGTTGTAGATATTGGCGGCGGCACAACAGAGGTTGCAGTTATCTCACTCGGCGGAATCGTGACATCACTATCAATCCGTGTTGGTGGTGATGAGCTAGACCAGTCGATTATTAACTGGGTTAAGCGTGAATTCTCACTACTTTTGGGCGAGCGGACGGCTGAGGAAATTAAGATGGCAATTGGCTCTGCATATCCACTAGCTGGTGAAAATGATGCAGAGATCCGTGGACGCGACTTGGCAACTGGCCTACCTAAGACAATCGTGGTTTCAGCCGCAGAGATTCGCAAAGCTATTGAAGAGCCGGTTAATGCGATCATCAATGCCGTGAAGAGCACTCTTGATAAGACTCCACCAGAGTTAGCCTCTGATCTAATGGATCGTGGAATCGTATTGACTGGCGGAGGAGCTCTCCTGAAAGGCCTCGATGAGCGTTTGCGCAAAGAGACAGGAATGCCAATTCATGTTGCAGAGCGTCCACTGGATGCAGTTGTTGAGGGCTCAGGTAAGTGTATTGAAGAGTTTGAAGCCTTAGAGAAGGTCTTAATCTCCGAACCACGTCGATAGGGTTTTTGAACGATGCGTAGGGGTGGTGAAGGGCGCGGGCGACTGCTCTTAATTTCTCTCATCGTTACAGCTCTATTTCTAATTACGCTAGATCTTCGTGGTGTGGGTTTACTTGAAGGGGCTCGTCAAGCTACTCAAACAGTTCTCTCACCCTTTCAGCGGGCTGGCAGCGTTGCTGTTTCTCCATTTAAAAATTTCTTTTCGGACATAACGCATTTAGGTCGCACTCGTAATGAAATTGAAAAGCTGCGTGCCGAAAATGCCAAACTCAAATCTGTCCTCATTAACCGCAAGAATGCAGATGCACAGTTAAAACAACTTAAAAATCTCTTGGATTTGGCAGGTACCGCGGGATATAAAGTTATTAACGCCCGAGTTATAAGCCAAGGATCGAGTCAGTCGTTCGCGCAGACAATTACTATCGATGCTGGAGCCACTGCAGGGATCAAGAAAAATATGACCGTCTTATCGGAATCGGGCCTTGCGGGCGTTGTCAAAGATGTCTATCCCCGCACAGCGTTAATATCATTGGCAACCGATCCAACATTTCGAATTGGAATTAGAATCGCAGGAACCCAGCAGATAGGTATTCTCTCAGGACGAGGCAACCGATCCTCAAACCTTCAGCTAATAGATAATTTAACGACCGTTAAGGTCGGGGATATATTGCTCTCTCGCGGCAGCGTTGCAAATCGCCCATTTGTCCCTGGAGTTCCAGTGGGATACGTAACTGCAGTCGATAACTCCGCTGGAGCTATAGCGCAAAGTGCAACGGTCCACTTATATACAGACTTTGCAACCCTTGGCGTTGTTTCAATTGTCGTAGGCGCTCCAACCATCAACCCAGGAGATGCGTTAGTTCCAGCGAAGCCACAGCCGACACCTGTACCAACGGTCACGGTCTATGCAACTCCTTCACCAAGCCCAACGAATTAATGTGAAATGCTAATTCGACAATTATCTTTAGCGGCGTCGTTATTTTTTGTCGTCTATCTCATCCAGGAGTCGGTAATAAATCAATTTAGACTTCCTGGCGGTGGTTTCTCAATCCTCTTAATATTTACTTTAGTCTGGGCAATTTTGAGCACACCAGAGATCGCAGCACTTGGCGGATTTCTCGCCGGTCTTTTAATGGATCTCTCACAGAGCTCAAGTGGACCTATCGGGCAATGGACGCTGCTTATGATTGCTGCATGTTATGTCGCAGGGTACTTAGGCTCTGGAAATGAAATTCTTGCGGGAAATCCCTTAGGTTTTACTTTCTTTACGGCCGCTGCAACTTTCTTCATCGAAATCGCATATGTTGTAACAGGTGCGCTATTAGGTGTACAGGCAGGCAGTTTTGGACAGGTTTTAATCACGCTCTTAGGTATCTCGCTGTGGACTTTAGTTGTGACACCGATTTTATTGCCGATTTTTTCACGTCTTCATGAGTTGATTTTTAATACAAGGTCTCCACTATGAACCAACGTTCACGCCTTAACTTACTGGTTGTCCAAATCTTAATGGTTTCACTATTGGTCGCCCTCTTTGGTCGCCTTTTCTACCTGCAGATCGCCGCCGGTCCAAAGTATCGAGATGCAGCGTTAAGTATTCAAAGTCGCGATGTAGTAGCTCCTGCAACTAGAGGACTAATCGTAGATTCATCAGGTGTCCCATTGGCGCTCAATAAAGTGGGCTTGGCGATTACAATTGATCGAATCGCAATTGATAAACAACCCGATAAAGGGGTTGCAGTGATGAAGAGTTTAAGCTCGCTCTTAAAATTGAAATACGCAGATATTTACCAAAATACACGTCTATGTGGTGAGCTACCTAAGGGGCAAAAAGCTGGATGCTGGACAGGTTCTAGATATCAACCGATTCCAATTACTAAAGAGGCCGATCCAGATGTAGCTCTTCAAATTGTTGAGCGCTCAGATCAATTCCCCGGAGTAAATGCCGAACCAATTGCCATTCGTAACTATCCCGGACTGGCTGGAGTCAACGGAGCTCATGTGCTCGGTTATGTTGGGCCTTTGACCGATTCTGATTTAGCTAAGGAAAATGGCAAAAAGTATTTTCGAAGTGAAACAATTGGAAAATCCGGTCTAGAAGTTATGTATGACTCCTACTTGCGTGGAGTACCTGGAATTCGAACGTTAATCGTCGACCGCAAAGAGGCTATAACTGCACAAGGTCAAAACACAGCTCCCATCGCTGGGGACCATTTAGTGACTTCGTTGGATGTTAGGTTGCAGTCCGCAGTTGAAACCGCACTTGCAGATGCGGTTAAGCGTGGTCGAGCAAGTGGCTATACATCTGATTCTGGGGCCGCCGTTGTTATGGATATTAGAAATGGTCAGATTTTGGCTATTGCTTCGTATCCTACTTATGACCCTAACGCATTTGAAAAAGGCTTAACCGTTCAACAGGCCTCAGATCTATTTAGTGAAAAGAAGTCAGTACCTGCGCTATCGCGTGCACTTCAAGGTCTATATGCTCCGGCATCTACATTCAAATCGGTCTCAGTTATTGCCGCCGCTTCAGCAGGTTATAACCTCAACGCATCGTATAACTGCCCGGCGCAAATACAAGTTGGTACTCGAGCTTTCCAAAACTTTGAGAGCAAATCACAGGGTGTAATGAGCTTAAAGAAAGCTATTGCAGTTTCCTGCGACACAATCTGGTATCGAATTGCATTTGATGAGTGGCTACGCGACGGGGGCTTAAAGCCCAAATCCAATCCAAATGATTACTTCTTCAAGGCCGCGCAGAGTTTTAATATCACTCAAAAGGTAGGAATCGATTTGCCCTCTGAATCAACATCGCGCCTTGCCGATAGAGCCTATAAAAAGAGCTGGTTTGCGCAGAATAAAGATTTCTACTGTAACTACAAAGATCGGGCAAGCAAGGCTCAGCAGACTCCATTCCTGCTTTTACTGGCCCAGGAAAACTGTGTTGATGGTGACAAGATTCGTGCGGGAGATGCGGTCAATTTTGCTATCGGTCAAGGCGATACCGTTGTAACGCCACTTAAATTGGCACAGATGTATGCCGCTATTGGAAACGGCGGAACTATTTGGCAGATGATGGTTGGAAAGGCGATCGTTAAAACCGACGGTACTGTGGTTAAAACGATGGTTCCAAAGAAGTTGGGTTCACTGAGTGCTTCTGCTGCAACATTAGATTTCTTGCACGGTGCATTGCGAGAGGTAGTTGTCAGCGGAACTGGTGCAGGTGTATTTGCTGGTTTCCCAATTGAAGTCAGTGGAAAGACCGGTACGGCCGAAGTTTTTGGAAAAAATCTCAACGGTTCGCTAAAAGACAACACATCGTGGTTTGCATCCTATGCACCTAGTAAGCACCCTCGTTATGCAGTAGTAATGATGGTTAGCCAGGGTGGTTTTGGAGCATCGACATCGGGTGTCGGAGTCCGAAAGATTTACGAGAGCCTCTTTGGCGTAAAGGGCAATAAGGTAGTGCCAGGGGCTGCAATTTTTCCAGATGGAAAACCTCCAACGAAACTTCCTAAGATCTCACCTGCAACTAAACCAAAGGTGGCGCCATGAGTCAGATAAATGCCCGCCAACGTCTATACCGTCGAAGTCGCAGTTCGATATTCCATGGCTTCGATCCAGTTCTTACTGGGGCAGTAGCCCTGTTGCTGATTATTGGAACCTTGTTGGTATATGCAGCAACTCGTGATTGGTACTCACGCAATGGCTTAGATCCACAGTATTATTTAAAACGTCACATTATAAATATAGCAATTGGAATGTTCTTGGCCTACGGCACAACAGTGATTGACTATCGTTTGCTGCGAGCATACACGCCGATTTTTTGGGGCGTGGGAGTCCTTGGATTAATTGTTGTGCTAATTCCAGGCTTGGGAAGTAAAGTCAACGGTGCACGTGCATGGATCGCACTTCCTGGTGGTTTTCAAATTCAGCCGGCAGAGTTGGCGAAGATTGCAATTATTATTGGAATGTCGATGCTGCTCTCTGAGCGGCTCCATAATAGCGATGAGCCATCATCACGTGACGTGCTACAGGCCCTGGTAGTAGCTGGTATTCCTGTTCTGCTAATTATTATCCAGCCCGACATGGGAACAGTTTTCATAATCAGCGCATCAGTTGTAACGATTATCGCAGTCTCCGGTGCACCTTCGCGATGGGTTGCTGGATTACTCATCATCGCTGTTTTAGGCGCAGTCGTTGCGACAAAGACTGGTGTCATAAGTCAGTATCAACTCAACCGCTTGCAAACCTTTGTCGATCCAACTGCCGATACGCAGGGAGCTGGTTACCAACTTCGCCAAGCTAGAATCACCGTCGGCTCTGGCGGATTAATTGGAACTGGATTATTTAATGGTCCGCAGACAAATGGCCGCTTCGTTCCAGAGCAACAGACCGACTTCATCTTCACAGTAGCTGGAGAGGAGTTAGGTTTCTTGGGAAGTGGATTAATTCTCTTCCTCTATCTACTTGTTTTAATGCGAGGCTTTGCCATCGCTCGGCGCACAGACGATCCCTTTGGTCGACTAATGACAATTGGAGTCATCGCCTGGTTTGCATTTCAACTCTTTGAAAATATCGGTATGACGCTAGGACTAATGCCGATGACGGGCGTACCGCTTCCCTTCATCTCCTATGGTGGCTCCTCAATGTTTGCCACTTTGATCGGATTTGGCCTGATTCAGAACGTTCACGCGCGCTCACGAGGCTAAAATTCGGGTCCAAGTAGGTATTTTCGCCCTCCTCTGCCATACTTCTACCAACAGTTCAGCGCGGCTCGCGAATCCTTCGCGGCAAAAGCCCAGCGCGGACAGGTATTAAAAAAGCCTAAACGGGATTTTTTTACATAGAAGCGTTTTTAAATAAGCGCATAGAGGATTTGGTGCCATGGCGATTGAGCCTAAAACACCGCGCAAGCGTGCGGTTAAAAAAGCATCTGCTACGGCAGAGGCTAAAACTACTGAGGTAGTCAGTGATGAAGTTAAGAAGCCTGCGCGTAAAAAAGCTGCAGCCATCCCAGTTCCAATTTTTCAGGCAGCACCGGATAAGCCCGTTGCTAAAGCGAGCCGTAAAAAGCTAGCCGAGGCGCCAACGGCCGAGCCGGCAAAGAGTGAGGCTCCCGCAAAGGCTGGGCCAGATGATGCCGAAGATCGTGCAAACCGGAACCGCCGTCGCCGTCGAGGTGGCCGCGGTCGTCGCAAGCCCGGTAGTGAAGGGGCAGGCGGGGAGGAAAGCACAGAGGAGAGCGCTGAAGAGTCGGCTGAGGGTTCAACCCACCGCCGCCGCAGACGCCGTGTAGCAGGTAGCGATGGAGTAACACCTGGCGAGACCGTTGAAGAGGATGGCGTTGTCACTGTCGTTAAGGTCCGCGAAGTTCGTGAACGTCCCGCACGTCCTGCACGTGCAGAACGTCCAGAGCGACGCACCGGACGAACTGCCCGCACCGATCGCAGCGACCGTGGTGGTCGAAGTGAGTATCGCGAGCCTTACCGCAAGCGCGGAACTGTTATTACAGATGGCGAATTCTTAGCGCGCCGTGAAAATGTTGATCGCGAGATGTTAGTTCGCCAGATTGCAGATCGCACGCAGATCGCCGTTATCGAAGATGGCGTGATGGTCGAGCATTATGTGAACCGCAATAGCAATGTTTCATATGTCGGTAACGTCTACTTAGGTCGCGTTCAGAACGTTCTTCCATCTATGGAGGCGGCATTCGTTGATATTGGTAAGGGCCGTAACGCCGTTTTGTATGCCGGTGAAGTTAACTGGGATGCAGCAGGAATTTCAGAGTCGCAGCCACGCAAGATTGAAACAGTCTTAAAGAGCGGACAGAGCGTTCTTGTACAAGTAACTAAAGATCCAATCGGACAAAAAGGCGCCCGCCTAACAAGTCAGATCTCTCTTCCTGGTCGCTACGTTGTCTATGTTCCAGGTGGCGGAATGTCAGGTATCTCAAAGCGACTTCCAGAGAATGAGCGCACACGCCTTAAGGCGATTTTAAAGAATTTAATTCCAGAGACCGCGGGTGTAATTGTTCGTACCGCTGCCGAAGGTGTGAGCGAAGAGGATCTAACTAGTGATGTCGCCCGCCTTAAAGGACAGTGGGACGATATCTATGCAAAGAGTGAGAATCCGAACTTCCATCCACCTGCCGCGCTATACCAAGAGCCAGATCTTGCAGTTCGCGTAATCCGCGATATTTTCAATGAGGATTTCCGCAAGCTAACTGTTCAAGGATCTAGTGCTTGGGATGAAGTTACAAACTATCTCGGTTTCATTGCACCAGAGCTCACAACTAAGATTGAAAAATACACAGGAACTGGAGACTTGTTCTCTGATTTCCGTGTTGAAGAGCAGCTTGCAAAGGCATTTGATCGCAAGGTTTATCTACCATCAGGTGGTTCCCTTGTTATCGATCGCACCGAAGCGATGATCGTTATCGATGTTAACACCGGTAAGTTCATCGGTAAGGGTGGAAACCTTGAGGAGACAGTCACCAAGAACAACTTGGAGGCCGCCGAAGAGATTGCACGCCAGCTACGTCTACGCGACTTAGGTGGAATCGTAGTTATCGACTTCATCGACATGATTCTTGAATCAAATCGCGAAATGGTTCTGCGTCGTTTAGTTGAATCCCTCGGCCGTGATCGCACTAAGCATCAGGTCGCCGAAGTTACATCTCTTGGCCTAGTTCAAATGACGCGAAAGCGTGTTGGACAGGGACTCATTGAAGCCTTCTCAACTACGTGCGATGCATGTAGTGGTCGGGGAATCCATATTCATATGGAGCCGGTCAAGATGAAGGCGCCAATGCCTCAGCTCGATGTTCCATCATCTCGCCATGAAGATGCCGATGAGAAGGATGCCACCGAGCATGAGTTCCATGAATCTCTCAACGCCGAGAGTTCAAGTGAACAGCCAGTTGAGCCCGCTGAGCCAAAGGCTGGTGGCCGCAAACGCCGTCGTGCCTCATCATCGGGCATCATTACTGCATGATTTAAGCCTTGATTTGAGCCTTAGCGCTCAAGCAGGTAACCTTTACCCTTCACCACCCACTACAAGAGTCCGGAGTACCACAGCGTGGCAAATATTAAGTCTCAGATCAAGCGCATTAAGACCAACGAAAAGGCACGTCTTCGTAACAAGTCTGTGAGCTCATCTATCAAGACCGCTGTCCGTAAATTCCGCGATGCTCTAACTGCTGGTGACTCTGCTGTAATCACGACTGAACTTCGTAGCGCCTCACAGGCACTCGATGTTGCAGTTCAAAAGGGTGTTCTCCATAAGAACTCTGCAGCTAATAAGAAGTCATCAATGGCTAAGGCTGCTGCCAAAGCCGGCGCACGTTAATTCTTCTAACACTTTAAAGCGAGGCTAGGTTCATGCCTGCAATTTCACTTGCTAAGGCGCCACAACCAGCATCCACTGACCCGGCGCAGATACGTAACTTCTGCATCATCGCTCACATCGATCATGGCAAATCAACCCTTGCCGATCGCATGTTGGGGATTACCGAGGTTGTAGACCCGCGCAATATGCGTGCTCAATATCTAGATCGCATGGATATCGAACGTGAACGCGGAATCACCATTAAATCTCAGGCAGTACGTCTGCCTTGGCGCAGTGGAATTGATGGTGGCGAGTACATCTTAAACATGATTGACACGCCAGGTCACGTCGACTTTACCTATGAAGTTTCACGCTCTCTTGCAGCTTGTGAAGGCGCAGTTTTATTAGTGGACTGTGCTCAAGGTATCGAAGCCCAAACGCTTGCAAACCTTTATTTAGCGATGGAGAACAATCTCACGATTATTCCAGTGCTCAATAAAATTGATTTGCCTAACGCCCAACCAGAAAAATTCGCCGCAGAGCTTGCAAAGCTCATCGGCTGTCAGCCTGAAGACTGCTTACGTGTTTCAGGCAAGACTGGTGATGGCGTTAAGGAACTACTTGATGAAATCGTTAAGCAGATTCCAGCACCAAAGGGCGATCCAAATGCACCTGCGCGTGCATTAATCTTCGACTCCGTCTATGACAGCTATCGCGGCGTTGTTACCTATGTTCGCGTTATAGATGGACATTTATCTCCACGTGAACAGATTCAAATGTTTTCAACGGGTGTCCGCCATGAAGCCCTTGAAGTCGGCGTTATCTCACCCGAGCCCGTTGCATCAAAAGGCCTAGGAGTTGGCGAAGTAGGCTATTTAATTACCGGCGTAAAAGATGTTCGCCAATCTCGAGTTGGTGACACGATTACAAGTTTTAATAACCCAACTAAACACGCCCTTGCCGGCTATAAAGATCCCAAACCTATGGTTTTCTCTGGGCTCTTTCCATTAGATGGCGCCGATTTTCCAGCTTTGCGCGAGGCGTTAGATAAGTTGCAGCTAAATGATGCCGCTCTTGTCTATGAGCCAGAGAGCTCTGCAGCCCTCGGCTTTGGTTTCCGTTGTGGCTTCTTAGGTCTTCTTCATATGGAGATTGTGCGCGAGCGGCTCGAGCGCGAACATAACTTGAATCTAATTTCAACTGCTCCTAACGTTGTTTACAACGTGACGATGGATGATGGAAAAGAAGTTCGCGTAACTAATCCATCAGAGTTCCCAGATGGAAAGGTAGCTGTTGTAAAAGAGCCAATTGTTAAATCAACAATTCTGGCACCCTCTGAATTTATCGGCACAATCATGGAGCTCTGCCAAGAGCGTCGCGGTGTTCTGCTCGGCATGGATTACATTTCAGAGGATCGCGTCGAAATCCGTTACGACCTCCCGCTAGCCGAAATCGTCTTTGACTTCTTCGATCAACTCAAATCACGTACCAAGGGCTACGCCTCTTTAGATTACGAAGAAAAGGGCGATGCTGAGGGCAACTTGGTAAAGGTCGATATCTTACTTCAAGGTGAGGCCGTTGATGCATTTAGTGCAGTTGTTCACCGCGATAAGGCCTATGCATATGGTGTGATGATGACTGGAAAACTGCGCCAGTTAATTCCGCGCCAACAGTTTGAAGTACCTATTCAGGCAGCAATCGGCTCTCGAATTATTGCTCGCGAAAGCATTAGTGCGATCCGCAAAGATGTTCTTGCTAAGTGTTATGGCGGAGATATCTCGCGTAAACGCAAACTCCTTGAAAAGCAAAAAGAGGGCAAGAAGCGAATGAAGATGGTGGGCCGCGTAGAGGTTCCACAGGAGGCTTTCGTTGCCGCCCTTGCAACCGATGCCGATATTGAAAAGGTGAAAGCTGCTCGAAAGCTCTAATTATGGCGCTCACGTTTTATGTACATATCCCGTACTGCATTAAGCGGTGCGGTTACTGTGATTTCAATACCTATACGCCCAATGAGCTCCAAGATGGTGCAACGTTAGAGATTGTTAGCAATGACTACATCGATGCCGTATTAAAAGAGCTCGAAGGCGCGCCAATAGAGCAAGTCCCAACGATTTTCTTTGGGGGAGGAACTCCATCACTTTTACCGGCAGATGACTTAGGACGTGTTATTTCAGCCATTAAGGCGCGCAACGGTTTGAGTCAAGATTACGAAATAACCCTTGAAGCCAACCCAGATTCAGTTACTGCCGAGAAGCTCAGCCGTTATATCGAAGTTGGCTTTAACCGAATCTCTTTTGGAATGCAGTCAGCCAAGCCGCATGTCTTAGCTGTTCTAGATCGCACGCATAATCCAGAGAACGTTAAGAAAGCCGTAGACATGGCACGCTCTGCAGGTTTTAGCAGTATTAGTGTGGATCTCATTTATGGAACACCGGGGGAGTCACTCGAAGATTGGCGCGATACTGTAACAACGGCTTTATCTCTAGATATAGATCACGTCAGTGCTTATGCATTAATTGTAGAAAGCGGCACAAAGCTAGCAGCACAAATCAAGCGTGGTGATTTAACGATGCCCGATGATGATTTGATGGCCGATATGTATCTACTTGTCGATCAACTCTGTCAGACACAGGGCTTGTCATGGTATGAACTTTCTAACTGGGCCAAACCTGGTCATGAGTGTCGACACAATATTGCGTACTGGGAGAACAAGAATTGGTGGGGTCTTGGACCAGGTGCGCATTCGCATATTGATGGAAAACGCTTCTGGAATGTAAAGCATCCGACGGCCTATAAGCAGAAGTTGTTTGCTGGTCAATCACCTGTAGCCGATAGCGAAGAGTTAACGCCTGAGCAGATTGCAGTTGAGTCGATTATGTTAGGGATTCGAATGCGTGAGGGCTTGGAGATTTCTGCACTCTCTAGTGCTCAAATTGATCGCTTAGCCAACTATGCCGAGAATGCATACTTAGAAATCACAGATAATCGCGTGGTATTAACCCCTACAGGGCGCTTGATTGCTGATCGAATCGTGCGCGAAATAACTATCTAGTATCCTTGCCAACACTATGTCATCCCGCCGTTTAGAGATCCTTCGCGCAATTGTCGACGAATACGTCGCAACGCAAGAACCTGTCGGCTCAAAATCAATTGCAGATCGCCATGGATTAGGTATCTCCCCAGCGACAATTCGCAACGAGATGGCGGTATTAGAGGAAGAGGGCTTGATTACTCAGCCCCATACAAGTGCAGGCCGCATTCCTACCGATCTTGGTTATCGTGTTTTTGTTGACAAGTTAGCACAAGTTAAACCGCTATCTGGTGCTGAGCGTCGAGCAATCGAAACCTTCCTGGAAGGTGCCCTTGATTTAGATGATGTCGTTATGCGCACCGTTCGACTTCTCGCAGATGTAACCAAACAAGTAGCCGTAGTGCAGTATCCATCAATGGTTAAATCCCGTGTACGTCATATTGAGTTAGTTTCAATAACCCCGGGGCGATTAATGATGGTTTTGATTACCGATGCTGGTCGCATTGAACAGCGCGTCATCGAGCTAACGCAGGATGTATCAGAGAGTTTTCTTCATACCCTGCGCGCTCAGTTAAATACTTCAATGATGGGTTACCGCCTTCCAGAAGTTGCCGATCGTATTAGCGGTATTTTAGAAAGTTATACGTTACGTGATCGAAAGGATGTTGCAATTGTCATGTCATCGGTTATAGAGATGGCGATGGAGCGTCCCGAAGAGAAGATTGTTTTAGCAGGAACGGCTAACCTGGCTAGATTCCAAGAGGATTTCTCAACAACGATGCACCCAGTACTTGAGGCCCTTGAGGAGCAGGTCGTGTTGCTGCGTTTATTGGGCGATGCCAGCCAAAGCGTTAAGGTTCGCATCGGTGGCGAACAGAAGGATGCGAACTTACGTACGACTTCGCTAGTTGCCGTTGGATATGGCTCTGAAGATGCACCGCTCGGTGCACTAGGAATCATTGGTCCAACACGAATGGATTACGCAGGATCGATGGCGGCTGTATCGGCAGTTGCTCGCTATGTAGGACGATTTATTAACGAGGGTGCATAAGTGGCAGATCATTACCAAACGTTAGGTGTTTCACGCGATGCATCGGCCGATGAGATTAAACGCGCATATCGTAAATTAGCTCGCGAACTCCACCCTGATGTTAATCCCGACCCAGAAGTTCAAGATAAGTTCAAAGAGATCACTGCTTCCTATGAAACTTTGAGCGATCCAAAAAAACGTCAGAACTACGACATGGGTGGTAGCGGTTTTGGAGGAGCAAACTTCGGTGGTGGCTTCAGTGACATCATGGATGCTTTCTTTGGTGGAGGCGGTTCACGTGGACCGCGTCCGCGAATGCGCGCCGGTCAAGACTCTCTAATTCGTATCGAAGTTGATTTGCATGAGGCCTGCTTTGGTGCCGAGCGTGATATCAGCGTAGAGAGTGCGGTTGTCTGTCCTAAATGTACGGGAAGCGGCTGCGTAGATGGTGGCGAGCCCACTATCTGTAACGTATGTAAAGGTCGCGGTGAAACTCAGCAGGTAGTTCGCTCAGTTATCGGTCAAGTAATGACCTCTCGCCCATGCGGACCCTGCTCTGGATATGGAAGTGTTATTGCAAACCCTTGTCGCGAATGCGCAGGGGAGGGGCGAGTCCGAGCACGACAAGATATTCACGTAAAGATTCCGGCGGGTGTAGAAACTGGTAATCGAATTCAACTCTCAGGTCGCGGAGAAGTTGGTCACGGTGGAGGCCCTGCAGGTGATGTGTATGTTGAAATAGTTGTTGCCGATCATGATTACCTCATCCGCGATCGCGATACTTTACACATGTCCCTATCCGTCTCGATGAGCGCAGCGGCAATTGGCACGAACGTTAGCGTTGAATCATTAGATGGCCCCGTAGAAGTTCATATCAAGGCGGGAACACAAAGTGGCGCGCCAATTGCAATTAAAGGTAAGGGAATGTCTCGACTTCGCCATGGTGGGCGCGGGGATTTAGTCGTTCATATAGAGGTTGCAACACCAACGAAATTAAACCGCGAAGAGGAAGAGCTGTTGAAGAAATTCGCTCAACTTCGAGGCGAGAGCGCTGGCGATGCCCATATCAAGAACCACGATGGTGGGATCTTTTCTAAGATTAAGGGCGCGTTTACTAAGTAATGTTGACTCTATTTTTCGTCGATAATTTGCCAACTAAAGTTGGTGAGATTTATGAATTCGATAATGAAGATGCCAACCACGCAATACGTGTTCTGCGCATGGCAGCGGGGGATGTTTTCATGTTGGCCGATAGCACTGGTGCATGGAGCCAAGTAAAGGCCTTTGCGATTAAGAAGAAGTCAATCGAAGTTGAAGTTGTTCTTAGCGGTTATCAAGAGCCGCTACTTACGACGATTACCGTGGTGCAGGCACTTCCAAAAAGTGATCGCGCGAAAGAGGCGATTGAACTCTTGACCGAAGCTGGAGTTGATCGAATCGTCCCTTGGGCGGCCTCTCGCAGTATCGGTAAGGCCTCGGAGAAATTTGCCGTTACTGCTAGAGAGGCAAGTAAGCAGTCACGAAGATTACGCATACCTGAAGTTACCGATATTGCGACAACTGAACAGATTTGTGAAGCGATTAAACTTAGTGATCTCGCAATTGTTTTTCATGAAAGTGCTGACGTAAAACTAAGTGACTGCGTTTCCTCGCATAACGTGGCGCATTTATTAATTATTATTGGTCCAGAGGGTGGAATAACATCAACAGAGTTAGAGGCCTTTACTGAGGCGGGAGCAAAGACTGCACTCATGGGAAGACCTATTTTGCGCTCGGCACATGCAGGAATTGCTGCAGTGGCCGCCGTTTCGGCCCTTCTCAAGGTATGGTAATTAAGTGCCCTTAGATTCCACCTGTCTTTTTTGCAAGATCATTGCCGGTGAGATTCCAGCAGATATTGTCTTTAGAAATGAGAATGTTGTTGCATTCAACGACATCAACCCTCAAGCCCCAACGCATGTTCTAATAATTCCAACCGTGCATGTAGAGAACGCTGCAGCCTTAGCTCGTATCTCTGCGACAATTACCGCCGAACTATTCTTGGCCGCGGCCCAGATTTCTGCCGAAAGAGGGCTGGCTGGCTATCGAAGCGTTTTTAACACCGGTATCGAGGCGGGTCAGAGTGTATTTCACGCCCATCTTCACCTTATTGGCGGCCGTTCGCTAGCCTGGCCACCCGGTTAAAGATAGATTTAGCCTTACATGGAGCGCACATTAATCACAGTACCTATCGCGATTCCTATGGTTGCACTCATAGGTCCGCATGATGACAACTTACGCACCGTTGAAGCGGCCTTTCCATCGGTAAACATAACCGTTCGTGGAAATGAAATCACTCTGCGCGGGCCACATCAAGATTGCAGCAATCTTGAAACCCTCTTTGCCGAACTTATGGTCGTCATTAGATCTGGAAACAATTTGACCGTTGATGCAGTAACTCGATCGATTGCGATGCTCGAAAGTAAGCCTATTGACCATCCTGCCGAGGTTTTATCGCTCAATATTCTCAGTAATCGTGGGCGCACTATCCGGCCAAAAACCGCTAATCAAAAGCGATACGTAGATGCAATTGGAGATCACACCATCACCTTTGGTATTGGACCTGCGGGTACAGGTAAGACTTACTTAGCAATGGCAATGGCAATTGCGGCCCTGCAGAACAAAACAGTAAATCGAATTATTTTGACTAGACCTGCCGTTGAAGCCGGCGAACATTTGGGCTTCCTGCCTGGAACTTTGAGTGAGAAAATTGATCCGTATCTAAGACCTCTATTTGATGCCCTTAATGACATGATCGATATTGAAACTGTTCCTCGCTTAATGCAGTCGGGGGTAATCGAAGTTGCCCCACTTGCATACATGCGCGGACGATCACTCAATGACGCATTTATTATCTTGGATGAGGCGCAGAACACCACGCCCGAGCAGATGAAAATGTTTTTAACGCGCTTGGGATTTGGATCAAAGATGGTTATTACGGGCGATGTAACGCAGGTTGATCTGCCCAATGGACAGCACTCAGGTCTGCGCGTTGTTCGCGATATCCTGGCCGATATCGATGATATAGCCTTTCTAGAGTTAACTGCTGAAGATGTTGTCCGTCATCGCCTCATTGGTGACATTGTTAAGGCTTACGACAGCTTTGATGAGCAGCGCCAAGCGCTTCGTCCGATTCGACAATAGATGACAATCGAAGTTAACAACTCTTCTGGCCAACTAGTTCCAAGTCAGGAAGTGACCTCTCTTCTTACTTTTGCTATGAGTGCGCTCAAGCTCAACCCAGAGTGTGATTTAAACGTTGGTTTCATCGACGATGACTATATGACCGAACTGCATATTAAATGGATGGATGAGCCTGGAAGCACTGACGTGCTCTCTTTCCCTATGGATATGCCGGAGAAGCCAGGGGAAGTAGTAACTCTTGGAGACATCATGATTAGTCCTACATTTGCTGCGGTTCAAGCAAAGACTGCGGGGCACTCCAGCGATCATGAGATATTTATCTTGGCAACTCACGGTTTGTTGCACATCATCGGTTATGACCATGCCGATCCAGAAGAAGAGCGAATCATGTTTGCACTTCAAGAAAAAATAGTAGAAGAGTGGAAGCAAGCACAATGAGCCCCATTGCAATTATTAGCATTATTGCACTCCTGGCTTTTGCCGGATTCTTAGCGGCAAGTGAGTCTGCACTGACATCGATCTCACGCATTGTGGTTGAAGAGTTAGAGGGCAAGCGGGGAGGGGCACTTCTTCGTAAGTACAGCGCTCAACCCGCCCGCTATTTGAACGTAATCCTGCTTGTTCGCAAACTCTGTGAATTAACTGCAACGGTTCTATTGGCATCAATTTTACTGCGCAACTATCCATCGGCCCAAGCAATGGCGTTAACGGTTCTGATCATGGTTGTCCTCTCTTATGTCGTTGTTGGGGTTGGTCCGCGAACTCTTGGAAAGCAGCAGCCTCACAAATATGCCCGCTATGGAATCATCGTGGCCTACGCTCTTGCGATAATTTTGGGCCCGGTTACAAAGCTTCTTATTACCGTTGGCAATGCAATTACTCCGGGCAAAGGTTTCAGATCTGGTCCATTTACCTCAGAGGCCGAACTGCGCGATCTTGTAGATCAAGCCCACGAGCGCGGTTTAGTGGAGTCTGATGAACACGAGATGATTCACTCGGTTTTTGAACTGGGGGATACGTTAGTTCGTGAATTAATGGTCCCGCGCACCGAAATGGTCTGGATAGAAAAAGATAAGACTCTACGCCAAGGCCTCTCATTGGCTCTGCGCTCTGGTTTTTCTAGAATCCCTGTTGTTGGATCTGGCCCAGATAACATTATTGGAATTGTTTATGTTAAAGACTTAGCTAAGCGGGCATTGGACCACCATGAGGCCGAACAGAGCGAGAGCATTGAACAGCACATGCGGCCAGCTAATTTTGTTCCAGAGATAAAGATGGCAGATGAGCTTTTAAAAGAGATGCAGCGCGATCAAATTCACTTGGCCATTGTTGTCGATGAATATGGCGGAACCGCTGGAATTATTACGATTGAAGATATTATCGAGGAGATCGTCGGTGAGATCGAGGATGAGTTTGATGATGGCGAAGATCACTTCACTTGGTTATCGGCCGATAAAGCTCGCGCCAATGCAACTTTGCATATTGAGGATTTGGCCGATGAGTTAAAGATTGAGATTAGCGAGTCTGATTTTGAAGATGTCGACACAATTGGCGGACTCATGGCCCAGAAGCTGGGTCGAGTCCCTATTGCTGGCAGCACAATCTCACTCAACGGCTGGTCGATAACATCTGAGCGCCCATTGGGTCGCCGCCGCAGAATTAGTAGCGTCTTGATTGAGCGTCTCGAGATAGAGATTGAGGACCACGAGTAGCCGATAGAATCGCCCAATGCGTATCGTTCGTTTCTCTCCAGGTCCAGATGCAGCTCTAGGTACCGATCCACTATTCGGTGTCTTAGAAGATGATGGGATTATCCATGTCATCACGGGCGATCCTATTTATTCTGGAATTCAAAAGACTGCTGCAACTATTGCGCTTACGAAGGTCCGGCTTTTAGCTCCAGTAATTCCTCGATCCAAAGTTGTCTGTATCGGTAAAAACTACGCAGATCACGCCGCAGAAATGGGAACGAGTGTTCCCGACGAACCAATCATCTTCTTAAAGCCAAATACTTCGGTTATAGGTCCTAATGACACAGTCGTCTGGCCAGAAATGTCTGAACGAGTCGATCATGAGGCAGAGCTTGCAATAGTTATTGGCCGCCTCTGTAAAGATGTGCCTATTGAGCGAGTTAACGATGTTATTTTTGGATTTACTATTGCAAATGATGTCACCGCACGTGATCTTCAAAGCATTGATAAACAGTGGACGCGCGCAAAGGGCTTCGATACTTTTTGCCCACTGGGGCCGTGGATAGATACTGATTTTGTTCCTGGAAATCAGAGGATCACGGCTACCGTAAATGGAGAGATCAAACAATCGGCCTCTTTAAATGAGATGATTTTTAAAGTGCCAGAGATTGTTAATTTCGTCTCGCGCGTTATGACTTTGCTTCCCGGTGATGTTATTTTGACGGGTACACCAGCTGGTATCGGTCCCATGATTGCTGGAGGCAGTACAACAATCTCAATTGAAGGCCTTGGCGAACTAACTAACAAAGTGAGTAGAAATTGAGCACAACAGTCGCAAAAAAAGTGAAAGTTCGCTTCGCACCCTCACCAACTGGCGATCTACATGTTGGAAATATTCGCACCGCTCTATTTGATTGGGCTTACGCGCGCCACACTGGCGGAACATTTCTCTTTAGAATTGAGGATACTGACACAACGCGTGTAACCGATGAGTACATAAATGCCGCAATTGATACGCTTAAATGGCTTGGCCTTGATTGGGATGAGGGTCCAGAAGTTGGCGGCGAGAATGGCCCATATCTACAGTCACAACGTTTAGATATTTATGCACACTGGGCGGCGAAGTTTATCGAGCAGAAAGATGCCTACCATTGTTATTGCACTCCAGAGGAGTTAGAGGCCGTTCGTGAAGCTCAAAGAGCGGCCAATGTGGCACCTGGGTACAACGGGCATTGCCGCGATTTAACAGCTGATCAAATTGCAGAGTATAAAGGCCTTGGACGCGGCGCAGTTGTTCGCATGCGCATGCCAGATGGCAGTACAACTTTTAATGATCTAATCCGCGGTGAGATGGCCTTTGATCATAAGTTTGTTCCAGATTTTGTAATGGTTCGTGCAGATGGTTCACCACTGTATACATTGGCCGTTGCTGTCGATGACGTTCTCATGAAGGTAACTCATGTTTTGCGTGGTGAGGATTTATTGTCTTCGACTCCACGCCAAATCCGTGTTTATCAAGCAATGGGCCTCGCAATCGAAGATTACCCAGTCTTTGCACACTTACCTTTCGTGATGGGTGCAGATAATGCAAAACTATCCAAGCGAAATGGTGAAGTTTCAATTGCCTGGTATCGTGACAAGGGCTTCTTGCCCGAAGCCATCTGCAACTATTTAGCCCTTCTTGGCTGGTCACCTGGTGAAGACCGTGAAAATGTAACGATGAAAGAGCTGTGTGAGCTTTTCACCGTAGAAAAAGTGAATAGCTCACCCGCACGCTTCGATATGAAGAAATTAGAGGCGATTAACGGTGACAAGATCCGTGCATTAACGATCGATGAGTTTTTAACATGGGCACTCCCATTCTTGATTAAGGCAGGAGTGATTACTGGCGCTCCTGAAGAGATCGCGCTAGTTAAGCGTGCACTGCCAATCATTCAGGAGCGAATCATCATGTTCAGCGAAGTTCCAGCGATGTTGAACTTCCTTTTCGTCAAGAATTTTGAGGTTGCCACTGATAGCCTTTCAAAAGTTATCGATTCTGCAGCTAAGGAAGTACTAAAGCGAGCCTTGAAAGAGCTAGAGCCAATTAGTGATTGGACGCATTCATCGATTGAGGCCGCCCTTCGTGCATCTTTAATCGATGAAATGGGATTGAAACCACGTATCGCTTTCGGCGCAGTGCGAATTGCAACGACGGGAAGCACAATCTCTCCGCCACTCTTTGAATCAATGGAATTACTCGGCAAGGAGGCCTCTTTAGCCAGAATTTCGGCGGCGTTGACCCTCTAATCAATACGGTATTCTTACCGCTTGAAGTATTGGGGTATGGGGTAATTGGCAGCCCTGCTGATTCTGGTTCAGTAAGTCTAGGTTCGAGTCCTGGTACCCCAGCGAAAGATGTACGTACAACTTAATATGTTTTGTCCTAGTTATATTTTACAGGCACGGCCCCGTCGTCTAGCGGCCTAGGACTCTGGCTTCTCAAGTCAGCTACGAGGGTTCGAATCCCTTCGGGGCTACGTATGGTTTCATTGTTGAAGATTCTTCCGCTCTTCATAACAACTGCCTTTTTATTGGCGCTAGTTCCCGGACAGACCGTTGCGATGATTTTGAGGCAGGCAATCGTTGGAGGAACTAAAACCGCGTATACGACCCTCATTGGAACAAGTAGTGCTTTGATTTTTTGGGGAATCGGTTCGGCAATCGGCCTTTCCCAAATATTTGCCAGATCGCATACCGCCTACACCGCGCTCAAATATGCCGGTGTAGCATTTCTTACCTTCTTGGCTCTGCAGACCTTGTGGTCACTACGTAATGAGTTTGGGAAGTTTGATTATGAAGGAAGTGCCAAGACAGGATTAGGTCCTGCATTTAGATTAGGACTTTTTACTAATTTAACAAACGTTAAAGCTGCCGTCTTTGCCGTCGCATTTATTCCTGCATTTGTTCCGAAAGAGTTTAATCTCGGTTGGGGAATACTGATTCTCTCCATTGTCCAAGCGCTTACTTCTGCTACTTGGTACACATTTCTAATTAGCATTATCGGCAGGGCTACCTCTACATTAGCCAAGCCAAAGGTCCGTCGTGCATTAACCGCCTTTTCAGCCCTTGGAATTCTCTTTCTTGCCGCAACATTGTTACTTACTTCACCACGGTAAGAGCAAGGTAATGGAATAGACTGCAGATATGCGAGTCATTAGCTCTGAACAACTCAAATCTATTCTCGCGAATCTTCCTAGCAATCCGCGAATAATTGCATCAGGCAATTTTTCCGCGCCTCAAACACTTCTGAAAATTGCAGATGAGGTAATTCCCGAGTTTAGATTGCATATGCTAAACGCGCATGGAGATATTCCAGATCGCGAGGGAATCACATATGAAACCGCCTTCGTTGGCCCAGCGATGCGCAATCATCCTCGACTCGATTACATACCTTCTCGGCTATCTCTTTTGCCCGTCCTTATTCGCAATTTCTATCGCCCGGATGTCGTTTTTCTACATACATCTCAGCAACGTTTTGACACCGTTAGCCTTGGAACAGAAGTAAATATCTTGCCGAGGGCGATTGAAACAGCACGGGCACATGGCGGACTTGTTATCGCCCAATCCAATAAGCAGATGCCATATACATACGGGGATGGGCAGATTTATGACAGCGAAATCGATTATTTGGTTGAAGTAGATGAGCCATTGCAAGAAAAACCTTCAGTTCCAATTAGCGATATTCAAGCTCAAATCGGTAGTCGAATTGCAAGCCTAATTGAGGATAACTCAACTTTGCAGTTAGGAATCGGAGGGGTGCCAGATGCGGTTTTGATGGCGTTAAAAGATCGCAAAGGGTTACGTATTTGGACCGAAATGTTTTCAGATGGAGTTCTAGAGTTAAGCCGGGCGGGCACACTCGATGACGAGATTCTTATTACGGCATCATTTATCTTTGGAACTAATGAGCTATATCAGTGGTTAGATTTGAATAAGAAAGTACGGATGCTTCGCACAGAACGCACTAACGATCCTTCGCAGATTGCCCGACAAGCAAAGATGACCTCTATCAATAGTGCATTAGAAGTAGATTTATTTGATCAAGCCAATGCCAGCCATGTGCGGGGGAAGATTTACAGTGGTTTTGGAGGCTCCACAGATTTCATAGTTGGAGCCCTTCACAGCCGCGGAGGAGCCTCTTTTGTGGCGCTACCTTCGTGGCATCCAAAAGCAGATGTATCAACTATTGTGCCTCGTCTCCAAAGCAACATTACGCATTTCCAACACTCATATGTTGTGACCGAGCAAGGCGTTGCTGCATGTTTTGGACATTCACAGAATGATCAAGCGATAAATATTATTCACAATGCCGCACACCCAGATGTGCGCGAAGAGTTAATCTCAAAAGCCGGCGAATTTGGCTTGATTTAGCCTGCAAGCTCTAGTGGCCAGGCATCCTCGCTCGATTGACTCAGTGGAAGGTTTTTTGAATCTTTAGTTTTAATCTTGATAAAAGTAAAGGCCGACTTACCAGAGATATTTTTAAGCTTACTTAAAACGATCTCAACATCGGCATAATGGGATTTACCAGCAACGCATGTGGGCTGGCAATCATTAATCTCATAGACGCCGGATCCAGTGGCTGAATCAGTGCTCCAGCTTGACCATTCAACTTGGCTGATTAATACACCTGCGTCTGCGCAAAACTTGATTACTACAGTTGGCTTATAGTCGATAACTCCGCAGTTAGTGACATAAACATGTGAAGTCAGCGCACGGTGCACAAAGGTATATCCACCAAAACTCAAGCCCACGACTGTTGCGAGCACAAAAATCCAACCTCTGGAGTTTCGAAGAGTTTTAAAGTTCATGACTCCACCGTAGCAGTGGGGGTGCATCACTAGTTAATTTCTCAGCAATCCACAAAGCCCCATCTAAGTTATCACCCAAAGCGGAAATAAACTGCGCATTAGGGAGCGCTGCTTTAATTGAGTTCTGGATGGCATCGACGTAATTGGTATTTGCAGATGGCCCGCCCGCAATTGCAATTTGTGGAGAGGCGTCGGTCGGGCCATGTACTCCAAGCCATGTTGCAATGACCGTCTGCGCTAATAGGTGAGCACCTTCATTTCGAATTGCAACTGCGCTCTTTGCTCCACTATCAGCGGCATCTAGCAGGGTTCGTGCCGATTCGATTGCAAGAGTTGCAGCCTCACTACCGTTCTTTGACTCAAGTCGATCGTAGGCCAGGAGTTGAGCATGAAAGGCCTCAAGTAAATCGGCATCAGAGGCGCGACCCTGTCTGACTGCAAGGGCCTTTGTTATCCCCAATTTTCCTAGCCAAAAACCACCACCTTCATCTCCGAAAGTGCTTCCCAATCCATCGCGGTGCGCGAACTCTCCATCGCGTCCGCCAACTGCAACAACTCCGCCACCGATCGATAGAACTACGCCATTTGCACCGTGCAGGGCACCAAAGAATCCAGCTAAACCATCGTCGATGACGGCAACTTTTTTCGCCCCGAAAAACTCTTTGCACAGTGCACCAAACTCATCTGGGTCGGTGACGATTCCACCGAAGCCCGTACAGGAGAGGGCTACAACCTCCGATGATAGTTTTTCAATATCTTCAAAAACACTGCGGAGTGCAGACAGTGGCTGCTCGCCGGCTAATTTGCCGCGTGTTGAATTTATTGAAATATCACCCATACGTAAGCGGGTGCCTGACTGTCCCAAATCGACGCGAAGCACCATGGTGGCAAGAATAGTTTATTTTCATGTGAGATGATAGGAATATGAAGCAACTAGGCGCGGTGATGTCCGCAGAGATTGCAGAGACTCCTGCTGTATTCACCAAAATTCTGAGTAATTTATCAGTATTTGATTCGGTAAAGAATATTTTAGTCAGCGAAAAGATTCAATCCGTTCTAATCCTGGCGCGGGGAACTTCAGATAATGCAGCTCACTACTTGAAATACCTCATCGAAACCCAAATTGGGCTGCCTGTGGGTCTCACATCGCCCTCTTCGGTTACCGTGTACAAATCAGAGCTCAAATACGCCAACACATTAGTTGTCGCTATCAGTCAGAGTGGACAGTCACCCGATTTAGTTCACTTTGCAACGGCTGCGCGTAAGGCCAACGCCTATTTGATTGCAATCACCAATGACTCGACATCTCCACTTGCTCAGATTGCTCACCACCATTTTCCTCTTATGGCCGGCCCAGAGTTAGCCGTTGCCGCCACTAAGTCCTATAACGCACAGCTTCTGATTTCATTCTTACTCGTAGCTGCTTGGACAGGGAAGGCGGTGAATGCAACCCAGATTATTAGTGAAGCGACGAGAATTTCAGCCACGGCTGGCCTTGTTTCTGCAGCCGTAGCTTCTACTGATCGCTCCCATGAGATTGTGATTTTGGGTAGGGGCTTTGCCTATCCAAACGCCCGTGAGGCTGCGCTTAAAATTCAAGAAACCTCCAAGATTTCAGTTCAAGGTCTCTCTACAGCTGATTACTTACACGGACCAATCTCAGCGCTGACTGCCGATACACAGCTCTTTATTATCGCGCCGTATCACATGCCCGCCGAATCGATTCTTGAAGCCACAACCAAAATTCGCAAAACATCACACCGAATATTCTGGATCGGAAATGGTGGAGCACCAACCTCAAATGATGTTGTGATAGCCGGTTCTTACTGCGATGATGAAATAACTTCAACATTAGTCGATGCAATGGTTCTGCAGCGCTTTGCTCTTGAGTTTGCAGTGGCCTCAGGATTTGATCCCGATGCACCAGAGGGTTTGTCAAAGGTAACGCTTACACACTAACCAATGAGTTCGCGATTGCGCTTAATCTCACGATCGTGTTTACATGGGCGTTCTAAGTGTGAGTCATAACAGGCATCACATAGCAACACCAATTGATGGCATTCGGCTTTTTGACAGTTTCTAAACTCTTTAGTCGGGCCGTTGCAATGTGCACACTCACCAATTAACTTGGTATGGTCGCTGAAATCGATAGTCAGGCGATCATCAAAAGTGTAGAGCGAGCCTTCCCAAAGTCCATCATCACCAAATGCATTTCCATATCGGACAATGCCACCTTTGACTTGATATACCTCTTTAAAGCCACGGTTTTTCATCACGACAGACAAGATCTCACAACGAATGCCGCCAGTGCAGTACGTAACTATTGGCTTGTCTTTCATGTGGTCGTACTTTCCACTTTCAATCTCTTTTACAAAGTCATGCGAAGTTGTGACATCGGGTACAACGGCGTTTTTAAACTTACCGATCTTGGCCTCGAAGGCGTTACGACCATCGAAGAAAAAGACATCATCGCCGCGCTCTTCAACTAGCTTATTAACCTCTTCAGGACGTAGGTGAACTCCGCCACCAATAACTCCATTTTCATCGACTTGAATCTCGCCAGGATTTCCAAAGGCGACGAGTTCATCTTTGACCTTAATCTTTAACTTTGGGAAATCATTTCCAGTTCCTTCAGACCATTTGAAATCAATCTTTTTAAAACCCGGATATTGGCGCGTATTCTTAATGTATTTCTTGACATCATCCATATTGCCGCCGAGCGTGCCATTGATTCCATGCGGGGAGATGAGAATTCGCCCTTTAATATTGAGGGACTCGCATAAAGTTTTCTGCCAGAGCTTTACGGCTTGCGGATCTGAGATCGGTGCAAATCCGTAGTAAAGAATTACTTTATTGAAGTTCATCTCTGCTAAGCCCTTTCTGTAAGCAATAATGGAGTTAACTCATGTGGCTCGAGCTGAGCTGGCCACGTGGGATTTGCCCGACCAAAACCTTGTGCAATAACAAATGAAGCGCGTTCAGCCGCCGAATCTCCACCGTGCCCGCCAGCATCTAAGTGGCCATGATCGGTAGTGATGACTACGAGCCAAGGCTCTTGTGTTGTTGCGCGGGCTTGCACCGCATTGAGTAAATTCTGCACGTAAGCATCAATTCGCGCAATGGCCGTTGCATACTCTGGGCCGACTGAATCAAATGCATGACCTGCCTCATCGACTCCACAGAAATAAACAAATGAGACATCTGGGGCATGGTTTTCGATGGCGTATTTGGCTGCTGAATAAATTTCAGCATCGATGGTGGTGTAGCCATAGGTTTCACCATCTCGAACTAGCACGCGATGACGATAGGCCTTTGCCTGCTCCCGACGCTCGTGAATGATTGGACCATGTCCGGCTGGATCAACTAGCGGCGGCCAACCTGCTGCGGCAAAAGTCGTTGTGCTTTGATCTTGATAGTAGGCAAGGGATAGTAAATCAGGGCGGTGTAATAATTTATGCCCGGTAAAAGAGTTATCGCTGACTCCATGTTGTGCGTGAGTAGAGCCAGTTAAAAGAGTTGCCCAACTCGGTCCCGACCATGTCGGAGCCTGCATCGTTAGATTTGCGAAATAACCAGCGCTCTTTAAAGATGCAATCGAAGGCGCTGATGCAAGAGCGGCGCTTAGATTGAGGCCATCGATTCCGATGAGAAGGATCTTGCTTTTCATTTATGCCAGGGCTGCAGCAATTGCGGCGGTATGGGCTGGCGATGATCCGCAGCAAGAGCCAATGATATTTACACCCATCGCTTTCATCGCGATTGCATACTTTGCCATCTCTTCAGGGGTTCCATCGTAAATGAACTCATCACCTTGCAGCTTTGGTAAGCCAGCATTGGATTGAGTAATAATAAATACACCTTCTGGACGTGCATTGACCATCTCTTGTGCAATTACCTGCATCTCATCTGTACCGCGCCCGCAGTTTGCCCCGATAATTCGCACGCCGAGTGCGGCTAATTGAGTTACCGCAACGCCTGGCTTCACACCCATCATGGTCCGCAGATTTGTATCAAAGCTCATTGTCGCAATTATCGGTAAACCTGGAGCAACTTCTTGAGCTGCTTTGACTGCAGCTTCGACCTCACCGAGATCCGACATCGTTTCAATGAGAATCGCATCGACTCCGCCAGCAACTAAACCTCGAATCTGTTCGGCGAATAGCCCTTGCCCACTTTCGAGTGTCATTGTGCCCATCGGCTCCATCAAATCGCCCGATGGTCCAATATCACCCATTACAAAACAACCAGGATGACGATCGGCAACTTTGCGTGCAATTTCAGCACCAGCCTTATTGAGTTCAAAGATTCGATCTTCAAGGCCATGCATTGCCAGACGTCCATGTGTTCCACCAAAAGTATTTGTTGTAATCAAACGTGCACCAGCAGCGGCATAGGCCTCGAGCACTGCCTCGATTTCAGCTGGCTTCTCAACGTTCCAAAGTTCGGGCGCACCGCCATCAATTAATCCGCGATCTTGCAACATTGTGCCCATTGCGCCATCGGATGCAAGTGTTGCCTTCTCTAACGCTTCATATATAGCAGACATTATTTCTCTCCTAAGTTTTTGAGAAGTTCATCCAATTTTTCAACGCTCAACTCTGCTTCCAATTCAGAGGCGATACGGGGAGCAAGCAGATCAGGAGTATCGCTGGCATCGATCCAAGGATCACGATTCCATCCAGCGGTGTAAGCATCGGCATCAATCTCACCTAAGCGCATCGCCGCCTCATCGATGGCCTCTTGAAAACGCGATGCCAGCATCACTTTAATTGTGACTTCACCTTCACGCGCGATAACCATTGATGGGATTTCTCGCCAACGCATCACTTGGTACTGACTCATGCCGCTAATTCTATAGGGCGATATCTAAGAGCTTTAACGCTTATTAATCTTCAAAATGATGTTTCTATCTTTTGGTCGACCACACCACCAGTTAATATCGTGAGTTGCCCCTAGCTCTGCGCGCTTCTGCCAGATATTTGCGCTTAAAGCTCGTGATAGCGCCGCGATATCTTGAGGATTGGATGCATCGCCATAATCGGCACCGCCGGCATGATCCACAACGCTCAAACCAAAATAGATATCTCCATCTGGGTCTTTAACAATTTCAATAGTCCGCGATTGCTGTGGCCAATCGGCATGGGAGGCCGTCTCAATCTGCCAGAAACCACGCACCTCTTCCTCGGGTCCAATCCACTTAATGTGATGGCGGTGCTCGTGACCGGCAAACCACGCGATGACATTGGAGTATTTCAAGAGCATCTCTTGAATCTCTTCAACACAGATACGTCTTCCAATTGGCGCATAACTATTAAACATTTTGCTCAATGGATGATGGGATGCAAGCACTACAGGTCTATCGGATGCGGCAACTTCACGTTCGAGCCATTCGAACTGCTCAACATCGAGGGAGCCTTGCCATCCGCCGAAGTGATTGACGCTATCTATGACGATGAGTTTTACCGATCCGACATGTGCGCAGTAGTACATAGTTTTCTTGTCTATATTCTCTTGGCTAAAGCCGTGGCCTTTAGGCAAACCAGGCGAAGCCATGTGCAATGCAGCATATTCTCCGCGCTCTATAGCGCGACGATTAACATCGGCAGTTACCTCTATGAATGGTGCATCAAATGCTTGAGGATAGCTTGCCGGTCCAATCTCCTGAAAACTAGAAAGAACATCGGCGAGAGTTACATTTGAAGGCAATCCCGTAAAACGTTTATTATCAATCATCGCTGAATCTATAACAGGCTCTGGAGCAACGGTTCCTTGGAGGAGAGCATCATGATTGCCATGTACGGCAAACCAAGGAAAGTTTAAGCCGGTTGCCTTAAAGGGTTTACGACATTGATTTAGTAAATTGGGCACTACGGGGAAGCCATATTTAGCACGCGCATCATCGTCTTGGTGTCCAGGTGGAGTTCCATGCGGGTGCCAGTATCGAGTGTCGTAATACGCACCGCCATCGTCGATTGAGCCTTCATATCGGTTCATGTCGCCTGAATCTGGGCGGAAATCTAAACCATCTAGGAGTGCTAAATACCAACTGACTTCATTGAGCTGGGCATTATCAGTTGTATCTCCAGTGATAATCGCACCATCAATAGGATGGCCCGAAAGCGGTCCAGTTTTTATTGTATTGAGTGATTGGATCATTGCTTCAACAACATGTGGCGAGAGCATCGAGTGTGGTCGGTAGGTTCCAATCGTCCCAACCTTTTCGCGTATTGGGCTATCGGGGTCGGCCCAGCGATCTAAATACTCGGGTCGAGTCGGAGATTGAGCATCACAGACGTGCAAATCAGATAGATGGTGCATAAGTAGTAAGGGAAGATTCGTGGGTGGGAAAGGATGACCACCATGTGCTTCATCAGCACTGACTTCTAAATCGCACCACCCTAGTGCGTTGGCCTCACCGCGCACATATGCCATGGTCACTATCCTAGCCAAATGGAAAGTAAAAAGGCGAGCATCATCATCTTGAGCGGTGGCGCGAGCAAGCGATTTGGTTCCGATAAATCGCAGGCGTTAATCGAGGGGCAACGTTTAATTGCTCGAATCCTTGAAGCGATTCCATCCGAGTTTGACATCATTATCGTTGGGCCAGATCCAAAGATAATGAGTTCAAACTATGTTTGTGTAATTGAAACTCCACCCGCAGGTGGGCCTGTAGCTGGATTCAAAGCAGGTCTCGAACTATGCAACCATGAGATTGTCGGACTCATTGCTACTGATATGCCCTTTGCGCTGATGCGTGTTGTCAACCTCTTTAACTCTATGACCCCTCATGATGATGGCGTTATGTATGTCGATTCAGCGGGTTTTAGACAGCCCTTAGCTGCAGTCTATAGAGTTGATTCTGTTGAGAAAGCACTTGCCGAGTTGAATCAAGTTGATGGAAAGTCGATGCGCGAATTAATTTCACATTTAGCTATTCGTGAGATCGCAATGAGCCATGAAGTTGAACAGGCGCTTATGGATATTGACACTATCGCCGACTTAGATCGAGCGGTTACATTTGCAGCGAAAGGTGTTTTTAAGTTATGAGCACACTCATCGAAGGCAGTTGGGACCAGGCACGAATTGTCGCCGCACAATCCTTTATAAAACTTCCAGCCGAAGAGATAGATGTAAGCCAAGGTATCGATAGGACATTGGCAACAGGAGTGCGAGCCTTATGCGACCTGCCTACATATGCAACATCTGCAATGGATGGCTATGCAGTTGCAGGAAGTGGCCCGTGGACGATAATTGGTGAAGTCAAAGCCGGAGTCCCCATGAAAACTGCGCTGACTGCTGGCAATGCCGTCGGTATTGCAACTGGTGCAGTAATTCCAGATGGAGTTTTTGGAGTAATTCGCTGGGAGCAAGCCCGTGTTGAAGGCAATGTATTAATCGGGGATGCAGTAGAGAATCAAGATATACGCCCGCCTGCACATGAGTGCAAAGCAGGTGATGTATTAATAACTGCAGGCACGCAACTCAATCCTGCAATGATTGGCCTACTTGCTGCAGCTGGACTCGATCGGATTGAAGTAGTTAGAAAACCAAAAGTGGCCCTTGTTTTATTAGGGGATGAGATTGCATTAGCCGGTGTTCCAACCGATGGACTTGTACGAGATGCGCTCGGTCCTCAACTGCCAGGTTGGTTAGTTAAATTAGGTTGCGAAGTTATTAGTACGCAGTACATTAGCGATGAGTTAGCCCTCGTTGTTGATGCCCTTGGCAATGCATGCGCGATAGCCGACATTGTCATAACAACTGGAGGCACGGCGCATGGGCCGCGTGACTACTTACATAGCGCGCTAGGTGAAATTAATGCTGAGATTCTAGTTGATACCGTCGCGGTCCGACCTGGTCACCCGATGTTATTGGCTCGGACTAACACCAGTGCAATATTTGGTTTGCCAGGTAATCCGCAGTCTGCAATCGTTGCACTTATCTCTCTTGGGGGACCGGTTATTACCTCAATGCTGGGGCAAGAAGAGCAACAACTTGCAAACGTAGTCACACGTGATGAACTCACAGCACCGCAGGATTTTACCCGTTTGATAATCGGCAACTTGGTCGAAGGTCAATTTGTCGTTGCTCCTTACTTGGGTTCGGCAATGCTGCGCGGTTTGGCACACTCAACAGGCTTTGCCGTAGTTAGCAACAGCCTTACTACAGCGGGTGAAACTGTCCGTTGGCTATCACTGCCTTAACGAAATACACTCTGCGCATGAGTGATGAGTTAACACATCTCAATAGCGCAGGCCAAGCTAATATGGTCGATGTTACCGGCCGCGATATCACTGTACGAATTGCCGACACATCTGCCCACGTATTTCTATCACCACTTGCAGTTGGACTCTTGCGAGATGGAACAACACCTAAAGGCGATGTCTTAACTACAGCGCGAATTGCCGGAATTATGGCCGCAAAGAAAACGAGTGAACTAATTCCCTTATGTCACCCAATTGCAATAAATAAAATTTCAATTGAATTAGAGATCACAGATTCAGGTGTTGCAATTCTCGCCCAAGTCATCACTTCGGACCGGACCGGCGTTGAAATGGAGGCCCTAACCGCAGTCAGTGTTGCTGGCTTAACAATTATCGATATGGTCAAAGCTCTAGACCCGATGGCGTCGATAAGTGATATTCGTATTGATTCGAAATCTGGAGGCAAGAGTGGTGATTGGAAGCGCGCATGATTAAACGCAACGCAGTCGTCATCACAGCAAGCACTCGAGCATCTCTCGGAGTCTATGCCGATTTAAGCGGTGAAACTTTGCGAGAAGGCCTAGAGCGTCTTGGCTACAGCGTCAATACTCCTGTAATCGTTAGTGATGATGCAGATGCAATTGGAAATGAGATTGTCAAAGCACTTGCAAGTAAAGTTCGCCTAATTATTACAACGGGCGGAACTGGGCTCTCACCAACAGATGTAACGCCGGAGGCAACGGCACCGTTTATAGAAAAACTTATTCCAGGTTTTGGTGAAGCTTTTCGAGCTTACTCGCGAGGTAAAGTTGCAACTGCCGATCTAACGCGTGGATTAACTGGCACCAATGGGAGTTCACTCATAATAAATCTTCCAGGCTCACAAGGTGGAGTTAAAGATGGTCTTGTGATCATCGAAGCTTTGGCAAGTCACATATTGGATCAACTAGATGGCATTGACCACTAATGGTGCAGATTATGCGGGCAGTTGTAACTAGCGAGAAAGTATCCATCGATGAACTTATTGCCTTAGTCAAGGATGAAGGCTCTGGAGCGCTTGTCACATTCACAGGGGATGTTCGAAACCATGATGGCGGCAAAGAGGTTGCCAGGCTTACTTATGAGATTCACCCATCGGCCGATGAGCAAATTAAATTAATTACACAATCCGTGCTGGCTAGTTTTGATGTTGTCAAGGCAGCCGTGGTTCACCGCTATGGTCAGATCCCGATAGGTCAAACGGCCTTTGCAGTAGCGGTCTCATCCCACCATAGGGCAAATGCTTTCAATGCATGCAGTGCCCTCGTCGATGAGATCAAATTGAAGTTACCGATTTGGAAGCACCAAGTATTTGCCGATGGAAGTGACGAATGGGTAAACACGGCATGAGTACTCTCGTAGACACTTATGGTCGCACGCATCGAAATCTGCGAGTCTCGCTAACAGATCGATGCTCGTTGCGCTGCACGTACTGCATGCCACATGACTTTGCGGCCTGGCTTCCAAACGAAGAGTTACTTTCAACCGATGAACTACTAACGATTATTGAAGTAGCCGTTCAGCAGGGGATAGATGAAGTTCGCTTAACTGGCGGTGAACCACTTCTTCGACCAGATATCGTTGAAATCGTTGAACGTATTGCTGGCATCGAGAATGCTCCACGCTTGACTCTAACCACTAATGGAATACGTCTGCCAGATCTTGCTGGGCCATTAGCAAAAGCGGGATTAAATCGCATCAACGTCAGTCTTGATACTTTGAGCCGAGAGCGCTTCAAGACACTGACATATCGTGACAGGTTCGACGACGTGATCCTTGGACTCAAAGCAGCAAATGCTGCGGGGTTATTTCCAATTAAAGTTAATGCAGTATTGCTCAAAGATATTAACGATGACGAAGCGCCTGCAATTTTAGAGTGGGCCCTTGAAAATGAGTATTCACTTCGTTTTATTGAACAGATGCCCCTTGATGCCGGTGGAATTTGGGATCGTGCGACTTTAATTACGGCCGATGAGATATATGCCGCGCTTTCGACTCGATATACATTGACTCCGGTCGATAATCGAGGCTCATCTCCAGCAGAAGAGTTCTATATCAATGGGAGTTCAGCAACCGTCGGAATAATAGGAAGCGTGACCCGTCCTTTTTGCGGTGCCTGCGATCGGATTAGATTGACTTCAGATGGCCAGCTTCGATCATGTCTATTTTCAAACGTTGAAACGGATTTACGTAGAGTTCTTCGGGATGAAAGCTTGAACTCTGCAACAAAGAAGCAAGAAATTGCGGCACGCTTTCAAAAAACAGTTATCAGTAAACTTCCGGGACATGGAATAAATGACCCAACATTTATAGCGCCAATTCGTCCAATGTCGGCTATTGGTGGTTAGCCTCCTGCAAATCGTGGTAAAACATCTATAACACTTCCGTCATTTACGAAAATACTTTGATCATGGACGAGTACTGAGTCAAGTAGAAAACTGCACTGAGAAAGCACATGCTTAAGTGATGGATTGGTGCTGCACGCAAGGGAAATGATTGAATCCAAGGATGCAGGTGCAAATATTGCCGATTCAACCCCTGCAGCTGCGCGGGCAGCGGCAAAATAGCGCACTTGCACCCCATTATTCATTTCGTCATTGTATGGTTAAGGCATGCTTGAGTACATCCTTATCTTCGGGGTTGGAATTCTCGTTGGTGCAATTAATGGGATGGCTGGTGGCGCCTCGGTTATCTCTTACCCAGTGCTGCTGGCAACAGGAATGTCGCCAGTTAACGCTGCGATTACCAATGCCCTCGGTGTGACGCCGGCAAATTTCTTTGCTCTAATCTCAGTCAGAGATAAGCTGCGCGCATATTTTTTAGAGTATAAAAAACTCATAATAATTTCGATCATTGGTTCAGCCTCTGGTGCAATCGCCTTACTCTCTGTCCCCCCAGGAGTATTTGAAAAGATGGTTCCCTTTCTTCTGCTTTTTGCAAGCCTTTCCTTTCTCATCAAAGCTAAAGCCGATCGTGGTGGGCGGCATGAGTTAATGGAAAAAATAGGTATCGCCGCAAGTGGCCTGTACTGCGGATACTTTGGACCGGGGCAGGGCGTGATGGTTATTGCAGTATTAGCGCGCGATGTCGGCCGTGATCCAAAGACGCTCAATTCGGCGAAGAATTTAATTGTGGGATGGACATCGCTAATCTCAAATCTGATCTATATCGCCAGCGGGCGCGCTAATTGGAGCTTCGTCATGGCACTTGTGGCTGGAGCTAGCATCGGTGGAAGCTTTGGAGGGCGATGGGCCTCGCAGATGCCGCCCAAGCTCTACCGCGCCTTGATTTTAACCGTCGGCTTTGGCGCCTCGGCCTGGCTATTTAAGCGCTATTACTTGAGCTAAAAACCCTCGCCCTGGTGTATCAATCTGGATATGACTGATATATCATCAAACCTATGAGCCAGGCCATCCACATTCTCTCCCGCCAGGCCAGTTCACTCTCGGAAGAGGCCTATAGCCGAATTCGCTCAATGATTATTACCCTCGAGCTCGTTCCAGGATCACTGATTAGTGAGAGTGATCTGATGGCGAAGTTAGGTTTCGGGCGCACCCCAATTCGTGAGGCGTTGCGCTCGCTAGCTACTGAGAAGTTGGTAGAGGTATATCCACGTCGTGGAATGTTCGTCTCAAGCGTGGATGTTCAAAATCTCTCTGCGCTCTCTGAGATTAGAGCCGTTCTTGAAATTAAAGCCGCCGAACTGGCAGCAGAGCGTTCAACTCCCGCCGACCATCTCATCACTAAGGCTCTCATTACCGAGATTAATGGAATTAAAGGTGGGCTCGATATGGCAAGGCTTATCGGTTTGGACCAACGAATCCACCACCATATCTATCAATGCACCCATAACGAGTTTCTGGCAGCGGCCCTTGATAACTATTACGCCCATGCTTTGCGTATCTGGTTTTTAGCCCTTGACCGCGTTGCCGGTTTAGCGGCAGCCATTATTGAACATCGTGCACTCCTTGAAGCGATTTCAGATAGCGATTCGAAGGCAGCTGGAAAAGCGATGCGCGAGCATGTTGAGGGATTTGAAGCATCAATTCGTAAATCTTTATAAACCACCACTAAAAAGAACGAGGACAAAAGCTATGAGTAAGTTACCTGCAAAGGCAAAGTGCGTCGTTATCGGTGCCGGCATCGTTGGCAATGGAATGGTCTATCACCTTGCAAAGCTGGGGTGGAAAGATATTGTCCAGATCGATAAGGGACCGCTGCCAAATCCTGGTGGATCTACAGGACATGCATCTAACTTTATTTTCCCCGTTGATCACTCCAAAGAGATGACTGCAATAACTGCAGAGAGCATGCGCCAATACAAAGAGTGGGGCACATTTACTCAAACTGGCGGGATTGAGGTGGCGCGCACACCTGAGCGGATGCAAGAGCTTGCTCGTCGAATCACTTCGGCTAAATCTTGGGGAATTGATGGTGGTCAAATCCTCACTCCAGCACAAGTTAAAGAGCTAGTTCCTTATATTGATGAAAATGTCATTGTGGGTGGCTATTACCAACCAACCGTGGGCGTCGTTGACTCTCTACGCACAGGCACGTTAATGCGCGAACATGCAATCGAAGCAGGAGCTGCGCAGTCATTTGCAAATATTGAAGTCTTAGATATAACCGTTGAAAATGGGCATGTAACTGGTGTTGTAACAGATCAAGGAACGATTTCCGCAGAGTATGTTGTTATCGCAACCGGTTGCTGGTCCCCAAAGCTCGCTGAAATGGCGGGAGCGCATATTCCGTTGACACCTGCAGTACATCAAATGAAGGACATAGGACCAGTTCCATTCTTCAAAGATGCAAAAGGTGATATCGAATGGCCGATTGTGCGCGACATGGATGTATTTATGTACGAACGCCAGCACGGAACTGGTCTTGAGATTGGTTCTTATGCGCACCGCCCAATTCTCTATACCCCAGAGGATTTACCATCGAATGCAACTGCAGCGCTCTCACCAACTGAGTTTGCATTTACTCAAGCCGACTTTGATATTCAAGATGAGCACGCCTATGAGTTAATGCCATCTATTGTTGGCGATGAAAACGTTCGTGAAAAGTATGCAATTAATGGAATTCTTTCCTACACGCCAGATGGAATGCCAATTCTTGGCGAGACTCCAGAGGTTAAAGGTCTGTGGTCGGTTGCTGCAGTATGGATTAAAGAGGGTCCGGGAACTTCTAAATCAGTAGCTGAATGGATGGTTTTGGGAGATTCAGAGATTGATCTTCACTCATCTAACATTGCACGCTTTCATGAGCACCAAAAAGCCGAGTTCCATATTAAGGCCCGAGTCGATGAGAGCTTCAATAAGACCTATGGAATAGTTCACCCTCTTGAGCAATACGCATCTAATAGAAATGTTCGCCTCTCTCCTTTCTACGCCGCCGAGAAAGAGCTCGGTGCGGTTTTTTATGAGACCGCTGGGTGGGAGCGACCATTCTGGTATGAATCAAACAAGAACCTACTTGCAAAGTTTGGTGACAAAGTCATGCCTCGCACGTCCGAGTGGGAGTCACGTTGGTGGTCACCAATTATCAATGCAGAGCACCTACAAATGCGCGAAAGCGCTGGAATCGTAGATCTCTCGGCCTTTGCAATCTTTGATATCACCGGTCCATCGGCGTTAGCAGTTGTGCAAAAAGCCGCACTTCGCCAGATGGACGTTGCAATTGGTCGAGTTGTTTACACGCCAGTTCTTGGACCAAATGGTGGTTTTAAATCAGATTTAACAATCATGCGCTTAGATACCCAGCACTTCCGCGTAGTCACAGGTGGAGCGCATGGGATGGCCGATAAAAAATGGTTTAGTGATCTTCTGCCAACCGATGGATCTGCACAAATATTCGATCTGACTTCGAGTTATACAACGGTTGGAATCTGGGGACCAAAGGCGCGCGAGATTATTCAAGCTATCACCAAGAGCGATATGGGCAAGGAGGCATTTAAGTTCAGTACGTGCAAAATTATCGAAGTTGGCCCACTACGCGTTTTAGCTTCTCGTATCTCATACGTTGGCGATCTTGGCTGGGAGTTCTACGTTCCAATCGAGCAAGGTGCAAAGCTCTGGGAGATGTTGTGGGATTCAGGCAAGAAGCACGAGATGATTCCCGTTGGAATCGGTGTTTATGGAACCACAGGTCGACTTGAAAAATGTTACCGAGCATATGGGCCAGAGTTAGAGACTGAATACACAGTCGTGGAAGCTGGAATGCAATCTCCTAAGTTAAAGGAGGCTGACTTCATCGGTAAAGCCGCGCATGTTAAGCATCGCAGCCAAACTCCGGTTACTACGCTCTGTACATTATTCGTAGATGATCACACTTCATCCACCGGAGAAAAGCGCTACATGATGGGTAATGAACCAATCTTGACTTTAGATAAGGCTCCAATTGTTGATTCACATGGTCGACGCTCTTATGTAACTAGCGCGGGATCGGCACCTTCACTTGGCAAGCACATTCTTATGTCTTACCTACCAACAGAACTCGCAGTGGCTGGCAATAAGTTCATCGTTGAGTATTTGGGGGAGCACTACCCGTGCTCCATCGCTGAAGTAGGTGCAACATCGGTCTTTGACGCCTCGAATGAGCGGATCATGGCCTAATGGATATTCTGGTCTGTTTAAAGCGAGTTCCGCTAGCGGGCGGAACGTTGATTCTCACTCCAGATTCACGGGATATTGAAACCAAACACTTAGGTTTTGGAATTAGTCCACATGAAGAAAATGCCGTTGAAGCAGGAGTTCAGTTAGTCGAACAAATGGGTGGAACGCTCACTTTACTTACTCTTGGACCTAGTGATGCTGAAGAGCAGTTGCGCTCTCAGTTAGCGATTGGTGCAACACGTGCCGTTCTGATTGAAACCGATGGACAAGAGTGGGATCCACAAGGTACAGCAGCTGCATTAGTTGATGCTATTAATTCCGAAGAGACGAAATTTGATTTAATTATATTCGGCGCAGAGTCTGCAGATAGTGCGGGCTACCAAATCCATATTCGCGTAGCACATGCGTTAAATCGGCCAATAGTTACAAATGTAAAGGCGATGAAAGTCGAGAATGGGGTTGTAAGTTGCGAGCGAGTTGTGGCAACTGGTCGCGAGCATTATGAAGCGCCTATGCCGGCCATTGTTACCGTTCGCGATGGATTAAATATTCCACGTTATCCATCGGTTCCGGGGCGCATGCAGGCCCGTAAGAAAATCGTCGATATGAAAAAAGCCGAACCTCGCGTTCCAAAACTTGAAAAAGTTACACTGGCACTTGCTCCCTCTAAAGATAAGGGCGCTGAAATTCTTGGTAAAGGCGTAGATGCAGTTCCAGCATTAGTCGAAGTTTTAAAGCAGATCGGAGCGCTCTAATGATTCTCGTACTCATCGATCATGATCAAAGCGAAATCGACCCACTTTCACTGCGCGCACTAACAGCTGCACGTAAATTGGGCCACGAGATTGAGGCCGTTGCAATCGGCAGCGATGGCGCACAACTGGCCGCAATAGTTGGTGAATACGGTGCCACGAAGCTTCATGTGGCAGCACATGATGCAATCACTGATTACACACCGATGGCATCGGGGCGTGCGCTAAAGGATTTAGTAGACAAGTTCAAGCCGGTGGCGGTTTTAGCTGCGGGAAGCCCACGGGGCAATGAGCAGCTGGCGCATTTAGCGGCCTTTTTAGATATTCCAATGGCGGCAGAGTGCTCTGAAATTACATTGGGCTCACCACATCACGTTCTGCGTGCTCGATGGGCAGGTAACTTAATCGAATCGGCACACGTTCACTCTGAACTCTTAGTTGCAACCCTTCTTAGTTTTTCCGTAGAAGCCGAGAGCGCGAATTCAGGTGTAGCAATAGTTCTTACCTTCGAACCCGCACTTGAACCCGCGGACTCGATTGTTAAGGTTTTAAGTCGTGATTCAGGCCAGAGTAAAGCTGGCCTAACGCTAAGCGATGCAAAAGTAATCGTTTCGGGTGGGCGAGGAGTTGGCGGGCCAGATGGCTTCGGCAACTTAGAAGAGTTGGCAGACCTACTCGGTGGAACCGTTGGCTGTTCACGTGTTGTGACAAGTTCGGGCTGGCGCCCACACGCCGAACAGGTAGGACAGACTGGTACAAAAGTGGCTCCAGATCTCTACATCGCAGCAGGAATTTCAGGGGCTATGCAACACATTGCTGGAATGAAAAACAGTAAGACCATCGTAGTTATCAATACAGATCCAGAGGCACCAATCTTACGTTATGCCGATTACGCAATCATCGGTGATTTACATCAAGTAATACCCGCGCTCACCAGCGCCATACGTCAGGCAAAGGGATAAAAATGTCAGATATCGAAATCGCACAAGCTGCAACCATGAAGCCAATTAATGACATCGGCGCATCTCTTGGCATTGATGTAGAAAACCTTGAAGCTTATGGAAAGTACAAGGCGAAGGTGAATTTGAAATATCTGACGGCGCTTCCAGAGCGCAAAGATTCAAAGTTAATTTTGGTAACTGCGATAAGCCCAACCCCTGCCGGTGAAGGCAAGACAACGACAACAGTTGGCCTAGGTGATGCTCTTCGCCATATCGGTAAAAACGCGATGATTGCACTTCGCGAACCCTCTCTCGGTCCAGTCTTTGGAATGAAGGGTGGAGCAGCCGGAGGCGGATATGCTCAAGTAGTTCCGATGGAAGATATCAACCTTCACTTCACAGGTGATTTCAACGCTATAGCCCTTGCCAATAACTTACTTGCCGCACTTATCGATAACCATATTCACCACGGAAATGAGTTGGCAATCGATATTCGACGTGTTACTTGGAAGCGCGTGGTAGATATGAATGATCGCGCTCTACGTGAAATTATTCAATCAATTGGCGGCGTAGGAAATGGTTATCCTCGCAGCGATGGTTTTGACATCGTAGTCGCATCTGAAATTATGGCCATTTTCTGTCTAGCAACATCTATTGAGGATTTAAAGGAGAAGATTGGCAAGATTGTCGTTGGCTATAAGCGCGATAAGACTCCAGTCCTGGCCAGTGAATTAAATGCTCAAGGTGCTATGACCGTAATACTCAAAGATGCTTTTCAGCCAAACTTAGTACAGACGCTAGAGAACACACCTGCATTTATTCATGGAGGCCCTTTCGCCAATATTGCGCACGGTTGCAACTCGGTCGTAGCAACAACTTCGGCGATGAAGTTGGCAGACTATGTAGTTACCGAAGCGGGATTTGGCGCAGATCTAGGCGCGGAAAAATTCATAGATATTAAGTGCCGTAAATCAGGCTTGCGCCCTTCAGCCTGTGTTTTGGTCGCAACTATTCGTGCGATCAAATACCATGGCGGCGCAGATCTAAAGACAATTACGCAAGAGAACTTGGGCGCACTCGAGGCTGGAATAGTTAACTTAGAGCGCCATATTCATAACATTAAAAATGTCTACAACTTGCCCCTTGTTGTCTCAATTAATAATTTTACAAGTGATACTAAGGCTGAAGTTGAACTTCTTCGCGCACGAGTTGAGGCGATGGGTGTCAAAATCGTTCTAGCAACACATTGGGCCGATGGTGGAAAAGGTGCGGCCGATCTAGCACATGCCGTTGTAGAACTCTGCGAACAACCAAATCAAATGAAGTTTGTATATGAAGAGAGCGAAAGCCTATGGGAGAAAATCACCGCAGTTGCCACCAAGATTTACGGCGCTAAAGAGGTAACGGCCGATGCGAAAGTGCGTCTGAAGCTCAAAGAGCTTGAAGCCTCAGGGTATGGAAACTTCCCTATTTGTGTGGCAAAGACGCAATACTCCTTCAGCACCGATGCCGCCCTTCGTGGCGCTCCAAGTGGCCACTCGCTCAATGTTCGTGAAGTAAAGTTGTCGGCAGGCGCTGAGTTCATAGTGATGATCTGTGGAGAGATTATGACAATGCCGGGCCTACCAAAAGTACCTTCGGCAGAGCGCATTGATTATGTGGATGGAAAGGTCGTAGGTCTCTTTTAATGAAATTTTCGCCGTGGTCACAAGATGCAGCGCTAACACTTCTTGCGACCTTGCGCGATGAAAATGGGCCGGTACTGATGGCCTTGCAGTTGATGCAAGAAGAGTTTGGGTATGTTGATCAGGCATGCGTTGCTTTGATCGCGAACTACTTCAATAAGTCGCGGGCCGAAGTACATGGCGTTCTAACTTTCTATCACGATCTACGCACGACCCCACCAACGTCACATCAAATCTCAATCTGTGCCGCTGAAGCATGTCAAGCAGTCGGTGCTCGAAATCTTGAGAGAGAGATTAAAGCTAAGTTTAACGATGAGGTCCAGAGCGCATACTGCTTTGGTAACTGCGCACTTGGCCCTGCCGTTATGGTCGATGGAAAGCTCATTGGCAGGGCAACGGTTGAGAAGATTGAGAAGGCACTTCAATGAGAGTCTTTGTTCCTGGTGACAGTGCGGCGATCTCAGTCGGCGCCGATGAAGTTGCAACTGCCATTGCACAATTGGACTCAACAGTTGAAATCATTCGAAATGGTTCTCGAGGGGCGCTTTGGCTTGAAACTTTAGTTGAAGTTCAAACACCAAGTGGGCGCATCGCCTTTGGTCCAGTTACGCCTGCCGATGTACAGTCGCTATTTGATGCAGATTTTCTCAATGGTGGCGCACATCCCTTATCTCTAGGCAAGACCGAGGAGATTGAATGGCTCTCTTCTCAGGAGCGAGTTACTTTCGCACGCGTTGGCATCATAGATCCGCTATCACTTGAGGACTATCGCGCGCACGGTGGATTAATTGGTCTTCGCAAAGCACTAAAACTCTCTCACGAGGTAATTATCAATGAAGTAACTGAATCGGGTCTGCGTGGCCGAGGAGGAGCTGGATTTCCTGCAGGAATTAAGTGGCGGACGGTAGCTCAAAGCTTCGGTGAGCAGAAGTACATCTGCTGCAACGCCGACGAGGGGGATAGTGGCACCTTCGCCGACCGAATGCTTATTGAAGGTGATCCATTTACATTGATCGAAGGAATGACGATTGCGGGTATCGCAGTTGGTGCAACTAAGGGAATTGTTTATATTCGCTCAGAGTACCCATATGCAATTGCGACACTTAGAAAAGCTATTGAGATAGCGCGAACAAGTGATTGGCTCGGCAGTCGTGTTCTAGGAACAACGCACGCATTTGATATTGAAGTTCGTGTTGGTGCAGGTTCATATGTCTGCGGCGAAGAGACTGCGATGCTTGAGAGCATTGAAGGAAAGCGCGGCGTAGTGCGTGCTAAGCCACCGCTTCCAGCTGTAGAGGGTCTCTTCGGTCAACCAACAGTTATCAATAACGTTCTCACACTTTCAACGGTTCCAATGATTATGGCCGAGGGTGCAACGGCATATAAATCCCGTGGAGTCGGACGCTCGCTAGGTACTCAAATCTTTCAACTCGCAGGAAATATCGCTCGTGGTGGAATTGTTGAGCGCTCATTTGGAATCTCCCTCAATGAGCTCGTCAATACTTATGGCGGAGGAACTTTGTCGGGCCGGCCATTTCGAGCAGTTCAAATCGGCGGACCGCTCGGTGCCTATTTCTCATCTGCACAGATTGAAACGGCCATGGATTATGAATCCCTCATTGCAGCCGGTGGAATGTTAGGACATGGTGGTGTTGTCGTATTTGATGACACAGTTGATTTAGCCCAGCAGGCAAAGTTTGCAATGGAGTTTTGTGCAATTGAATCCTGCGGAAAATGCACGCCATGCCGTATCGGTTCCACACGTGGAGCCGAAACCATTGATCTGATAATTAAAGGGGTCAGGGTGGATGAGAATAAGAAACTCCTCCTAGACTTATGTGAAGTAATGACCGATGGGTCGCTCTGCGCAATGGGCGGGTTGACGCCATTGCCAGTCAAGAGTGCAATGATTAACTTTCCGACAGACTTCGATGGAGTGCGCAAATGACGATGATCTTCGAGCCTGATTTCGGTACACCTGCAAGTGAGAAATTAGAACAGGTAAGCCTTGAAATCGACGGTCGTTCAATTACTGTAGCTGCCGATACATCGATCATGCGCGCAGCACTTGAAGTCGGAATCGATATTCCAAAACTCTGCTCAACCGATCGATTAAAGGCATTTGGCTCCTGCCGTTTATGCATCATCCAAGTGGATGGTCGCAACGGCACGCCTTCTTCGTGTACAACTCCTGTGGCTGAGGGCATGAAAGTTGCGACGAAATCTGAAAAACTTGATCGAATTCGCAAAGGAGTGATGGAGCTCTATCTCTCTGATCACCCGGCCGAATGTGCAACGGGAGCTGAATGTGAAGTTCACGCAGTTGCAAAGAAAATCGGAGTTGCAACAAGTCGTTACACCACACCCGAGACTCATTTAGATTTGGCAAAAGATGAGAGTAATCCTTACTTCACATTTGATTCAACTGAGTGCATCGTCTGCAATCGCTGTGTTCGTGCATGCGATGAAGTGCAGGGAACGTTTGCGTTAACGATTGAAAACCGTGGTTTTGAAGCACGCGTTTCATCATCGGGTACATCATTTATTGACAGCGAGTGCGTCTCATGCGGTGCATGCGTGCAGGCCTGTCCAACTGGAGCCCTTACTGAGAAAACTCTCTTAACTATTGGCCCACCAACATCTTCGGTCATTACAACCTGCGCTTACTGCGGAGTCGGATGTAGTTTTAAAGCTGAGATGCGCGGGGATGAAGTAGTGCGCATGGTTCCTCTTAAAGCCGGTGGCGCAAATGAAGGTCACTCCTGCGTTAAGGGACGTTTTGCCTATGGCTATGCAACACACAGCGACCGCATCACTAAGCCAATGATTCGCGCATCGATAAATGATCCATGGAAAGAGGTTTCGTGGGATGAGGCTATTACCTACGCATCCGACGGATTGAAAAGAATTCAAAGTGAGAGCGGGATCAACGCGATCGGTGGAATAACATCCTCACGTTGTACAAATGAAGAGGTCTTCGTAGTTCAGAAGATGGTTCGTGCAGCCTTTGGAAATAACAATGTTGATACCTGCGCCAGGGTTTGCCATTCACCTACGGGCTATGGCCTGGGCCAAACCTTTGGAACTTCAGCTGGAACACAGGATTTTGAATCGGTAGAGCACAGCGATGTGATCATGCTCATTGGCGCTAATCCAACTTCGGCCCACCCAGTCTTTGCCTCACGCATGAAACAAGCAATCCGCAAAGGTGCAAAATTAATCGTTATTGACCCACGTGTTATTCCGCTAGTTCGTACTCCAGGAGTCGAAGCGGCGCATCATTTACAGTTAATGCCTGGCACAAATGTTGCTGTGATTAATGCTTTGGCGCACGTAATAGTTACTGAGGGATTAATCAAGCGTGATTTTGTTGAGGCACGCTGTGATGCACAGTCATTTAAGGAGTGGGAAGAGTTTATTTCTCTTCCAGAAAACTCACCGGAGTCACTAGAGGCTTCATCACGTGTGCCTGCGACGCAAATTCGTGCCGCTGCCTATTTGTTTGCCAATGCAAGAAATGGCTCTATCTATTACGGACTTGGAGTTACCGAACATAGTCAAGGCTCAACGATGGTTATGGGCATTGCAAATCTTTCAATGGCAACTGGAAATATCGGCCGCAAAGGTGTTGGCGTAAATCCACTGCGAGGCCAGAACAACGTTCAGGGTTCTTGCGATATGGGCTCATTCCCACATGAGCTCCCTGGGTATCGCCATATTTCAAATCCCGATACACGAAAGATTTTCAACGATGCTTGGGGCGTAGAGTTACAAGAGCGCCCGGGTATGCGAATTCCAAACATGTTTGATGCAGCTATCGCTGGGCAGTACCGAGGAATGTATGTTCAAGGTGAGGATATCGCTCAATCTGATCCAAATACTTCTCATGTTCACGCTGCTTTGCGCGCAATGGATATGGTTATTGTCCAAGACTTATTCCTGAATGAAACTTCGAAGTTCGCCCACGTCTTTTTGCCAGGAACTTCTTTCTTGGAAAAAGATGGCACATTCACAAATGCCGAGCGTCGTATCAATCGCGTTCGCCCCGTAATGAAATCCAAGACAGGTAAAAGTGAGTTTGAAGTTACCTGTGACTTGGCAACGGCTATGGGTTACCCGATGTCGTATGAGAGCGGCGCCCAAATCATGGATGAGATTGCGGCAACTACTCCTACTTTTTCGGGAGTCTCATTTGCCAAACTCGATGAGCTCGGCAGTATCCAATGGCCGTGCAATGAGGCCAATCCGCAAGGCACGCCGATGATGCATATAGATCATTTTGTTCGTGGGCAAGGTCAATTTATGAAGACTCCATATGTACCAACTGATGAGAAAGCCACGCGCAAATTCCCGCTTTTACTGACTACTGGTCGGGTGCTCAGCCAGTACAACGTTGGCGCGCAGACCAGACGCACTAAAAATAATATCTGGCACAGCGAAGATATTTTGGATCTACATGAATCCGATGCGCAGTTACGCGGAATCGCCGATGGCTCTTGGGTCAAGCTTGCAAGTCGCGTCGGAGAAACGATTATGAAAGCGCGCATTACCGATGAGGTGCCGGCAGGAGTTGTCTATACGACTTTCCACTTCCCAGAAAGTGGCGCCAATGTAATCACAACTGATTTCTCAGATTGGGCTACAAACTGCCCCGAATACAAAGTTACAGCGGTAGAGATCTCACCTAGCATTCAAGGACCTGGTGAAATGATTGAAACCCATATTGGAGGTGACCCTCAGTTAGATTCGATCATCCGTATGGCTAATCAGATTGCGGCAAATGTGCCAGCTAATAACGCACCCGAGATTCAAGTTGCGCACCACATTGTTCAATTCTGGACGCCGACCATGATTGGGCGATTGAGAAATGAAGTGGATCATGCACTGCTCTCACCCATTGTCGTACGGGCCATTGAAATTACATTAATGACTAATCAGTATCTCTAACTGACGACGTAATCCCTCACTACCGACTATCTGCGTTTCAAGCGGCAAGCCGATTTCATTTGCGGCATCATTTGCTGCGGCCCTTAACTCTGGATTTGGATTCTGGGCTAGCCACATAACGCGTGAGTAGTTCCTGAAATAATCATCGCGAAGGTGGGGATATTTATCTAAACCAAGTTCGATAATGACACTGCGATGAAAAGATTTAACCAAAAAATCAGTTAAGAAGTAGGTCCCAGGATTCTCTGCCATCATAGTTTCAATAAGGGATTGGCCCGCAAAAATATCGTAACAATGATTGCCTCCCAAGCGCGCCACATTGTGCCGTTGGATGACTGCATCCAATTGGCCATATGTGCCGCAATCAGCGTATGCGACTGCGCATTGCGTGTGCTTATCTTTAATCTGCGTTAATAGCGCATCGACCTCTCCCGCGATTTTTTCAGGACGATTATGCAGAAGTGGAGGCAGGGGGTAAATAGTTATAGGCAAAGCGAGTTCTTTTGCTAACTCATCGATATGTGTGGCCAGTGCTCCACAGGCCACGATGCCGATGCTCATACTGGAAAAGCTAAGCGGTCCACAAACTTATCGTTGAAATCGGTGCGATCAGAGAGTTCAACGTAATCAATCTCATCTAAAAGAGCTGCAGCGCCATGGCGCTCCTGGGCAGATAACAAGACCATCTTTGCGCCCTCTCCGGCAACATTTCCGGCCGACAAGATTCGCATAACTGAGAGTTTTGGTACGAGTCCGATTTTAATTGCAGATGCGGGGGAGAGATATGAACCAAATGAACCTGCGAGCAATACCTGTTGAATCTCCGACTCGGCGACACCGAACTCTTCTAGAAGTAGCGCCCACCCAGTTGCTATGGCAGCTTTGGCGAATTGAAGTTCACGGACATCTCGCTGAGTTAAAAATACACAGTCACTTAAATCCCCAGGCTCTTTGCTCCACGTTAAGACAAATACCCGCTCGCCTTCGCGTTCAAGAAGTCGATCAGCCAAAGTTGGAGCTACTTGCTTAGCAATCTCATCAGTGACAAATCGGCCAGAGTGATCCAGAAGACCTACACCTACTAGTGAGGCACATGCATCGACTAAACCCGATCCACATATTCCAATCGCGGGAGTGTCATCTATAGTGCCAATAATTAATTGGCCATCTGTAATTTTGATTGTTTCAATTGCACCCGATGCTGCCCGAACACCACACTTTATACTCGCAGCTTCAAAGGCAGGTCCAGCGGGTGCGGCCGTTGCCAGAATCTTTTCGCCATCGCCCAAAACAATTTCGCAGTTAGTGCCAACATCAATGAATAAGCGAAGGCGTTTGTCCCGATCCATTCCGGATGCAAGGGCCCCTGCAATGATGTCACCGCCAACGTAGGCACCTAGTGATGGCAAAATAACGGCTTTTGCACGTGGGTGAATGGCGATTCCAATATCTTTGGCCTCTACATCTGGGAAGTGCGCTGCCGCCATAATAAATGGCGCAACTCCAAGGGGTTCAGGATCAATTCCAAGGAGTAGCTGATTCATCGTGGCATTGCCAGCAATTGCAATTTCATAGATATGCAAAGGATCCACATCAGCTTCGGCGCAAACCTCTTGAGTTAGTTGATTTAACGTCTCTTGGGCCAGTGATGAGAGCTTTTCAAGGGCGGCTGGATCAAGCATCGTTGCGCTAATTCGCGTAATAACATCGGCACCAAAGGGCTGTTGTTTATTGAGAATCGATTTAACCGCCAAAGGTGTTCCTGTGTTGAGATCGAGCAGAGTTGCAACGACTGTCGTTGTTCCCAAGTCATAAGCAATTCCATATCGAAATGCCGTTGTATCTCCTGGTTCAATATCGATAAAGGCTTGATCTACAAATACTGCCGTTACTTTAAAGTCAGAGGCACGAAGTACTTTTGGAACATTGCGCATTGCAGCAAGTGATGCTGTGCCCTCAATATCCTCAATGGCATCAAAAAGGCGGACAATATCGGTACGTTGATCGTGCAGTGAAGGCTCTTCTAACTCGACATAGCGCTTTTGAACTGCAGGACGCAGAATTACTTGGCGGCCTACACCAACAGTTGCAGCCTTTGGTCTTGTTGTAAGAGGTGGGACATCGATAGAGATATCAGTACTTGTGCGCACTAAACATGCTAAACGCCAGCCGGCTTTGATTTCACTCTCGGTAAATGCACGGAAATCTAACTTCGAAGGCTCTACATCACCATCTGTAATCTTGATGCGGCATTTCTTGCATGTTCCATAGCCACCACATGTTGAATCGATGGCGATGCCATTCCAGGATGCGGCATCAAATGCGCTAACTCCTGTAGGCACGGTAATAGTTTTCTCAGATGAAACGCTGTTATCTTTTTCAATACTTCTAAATGCAAGCTTGACTCGACCGGTGCCGTCGTGATGTGGCACAAGTGCTGGGTCTAACTCTTTTTTGCTAATGGTTAAGCACCTTCCCCTGCAGCCTTTGCCGCCTCCATCGCTCTGAAACGTGTAATCCAGTTACCTCCCCAGGGATCTAGTCCAAGGAGTAAGTCGGCAGCGCGTACAGATTCAACGATTAGAGGCGTACGTGAATCCATCACTGCGCTAGTCAAACCATGTGACATTGCAGCAGGTAGAAACGCTGCATTGAGTGCGTGGCGATAAGGCAGACCGAAGGAGATATTTGATGCACCGAGGGTCATATTCAGCCCCCACTTTTCGCGAATTAAATAGATCGTCTCCAAAGTAATTTTTACAGCCTCGGGATCGGCGCCTACAGTCATTGCGAGTGGGTCGATAACTAAATCCTCAAGCGGGATTCCATGTTTTTCTACGGCGCGCACTATCTTTTCGGTAATTATCATTCGCTCAGCGGCCGTTGCGGGGATTCCAGTTTCATCATTGGGAAGTGCGATGATGGCAGCACCGTGACGTTTAATTAGAGGAAGAACTAAATCCATGCGCTCGTCTTCACCGGTCACACTGTTGACCAGCGCTTTGCCTTGATACGTCTCGAGGCCTGCCTGCAAAGCTTCAATAATCGAGGAGTCAATGCATATCGGAGTATCGGTGAGTGATTGAATCAATGTGATTGCTTTAGCCAATAAAGCCGGCTCATCGGTGAGTGGAACGCCCATATTCACATCAAGGAGATTTGCACCCCCTGCTATCTGGTCGGCTACATCTTTTTCAATGGCCGATAAATCACCTTCACGAAGTTGGAGCTGAAACTTCTTGCGACCTGTGGGGTTGATGCGCTCACCAATTATGCAAAAGGGTTGATCATGACCGATTGTTACCGTTTGGCCAGGAGATGTAAGAACTGTATGCATTGTGTGCCCCTATCGTTTCGGTGTTCTGCCTAGGTCGATCATAAAACTTTCGAGTGAATCATCATGACGAAAATCTGTAACATGCAGCCCGCGTACCCCAGGTAGCGAGAGCGCATGCTGGGCCAGCTCAAAAGTTAACTTAAAGACCTCTTCACTTGGATTGCTTGCACTATTTACTCGGGCCAGAGTATCTACCGGAACGTCGATGCCGGGAACCTTATCATTCATAAAGCCCAAGCCTTTGCCGCCTTTAAGCAGGACGATGGTAGGTATGAGTTTTAAATCCGGAGCGACCTCTGCCACTCCTTTGCAGAAAGCTTCAAGACGATCCGGGTGATAACAAATTTGCAGTTGTAAGAATTTGGCACCGGCGCGATGCTTCTTTAGTGCACGTTGGATTCGATAATCAAACGGGGGAGCTGCAGCGTTTTCAACGGCGCCGATGTAGAAATCTGGAGCTGGGTTAATTTTCCGCCCCGATAAGTAAGTACCAGTAGTCATGATTCGCGCGATATTGATCGCCTGCGCACTATCGACATCGAATACTCTGCGCGCCTCGGGCTCATCTCCTGCAGTCACGTCATCGCCGGTTAAAAGCGAGATGTTAGTGATCCCATGCAGTGATGCGCCCATCATGTCGGATTCAATAGCCAGACGGTTCTTATCACGACAGACAATCTGCATGATGGGCTCTAAGCCATGCGCCTTCATCGCAATTGCCGTTGTCGTGTTTGATGCATGTGCATGCGCGGCCGGATTATCAGTGGCATTTACCGCATCAAACCAAGGCGCCAAGCGCGCGGCATTCTCTTGAACAGCGCGCATTCCACCACCATCGATGGATGGGAACTCAGCGGTGAATACCGGCTCGGCAGTGAATTCTAACTTTTCGCGCAGCAATGACATCAATGGTCACCGTTTTCTAAAGACCACCCAGCAGGAGTTTGCTGATCTCGTTTAGTAACTAAGTTAATCCACGATGAACTCCCTTGGAGCCGCATATCAACTGGTGGGCGAAGTTCGTTGTAGTGCTCTTTCCAAAGCTTAGGAAGAGGAAGGGAAACTGTTCGATCGTATGCCTTTACCCAGATGCATTGCATCTCTGGTTTCACTTCACAATGTCCATCTTCTCGCACTCCGCCACATGGACCATTGCGCAAAGTTTTTGGGCAGGTCATTGGGCAGGTCATTCCCGTTGAGTGCAGAACGCACTGTCCGCACATGCGGCAGTCCCATACAGGTTTCTTCACCGCATGCTCAATGAGTGGGAGAAGTTTTTTTAACATGATTGCCGCTTATGCAGAAACGGAAGCGCGCTTCTTGGCGATAAGATCTTTAGCAATTCGCACGGCAGTTGATGCATCGGCAGCAAAGCCATCGGCACCAACAACATCGGCATACTCCTGAGTTACAGGTGCGCCACCAACCATGATGATGACTTGATCTCGCAAGCCCGCCTTAGTTATCTCATGGATATTTACTTTAAACATTGGCATCGTTGTCGTTAAAAACGCCGACATTCCGACGATATCTGGTTTATGCTCAAGAATTCCGGCAACAAACTTCTCAGGGGCGACTTGAACCCCGAGATCTATGACGTTAAAACCGGCGCCTTCAAGCATGATATTTACTAAGTTCTTGCCAATATCGTGAACATCGCCTTTGACGGTGCCCATTAAGAAAGTTCCTACGGTTTCAGCTCCGGTTTCAGCAAGCAATGGGCGAAGCACTGCGAGGGCTCCAGACATCGCCTTTCCAGAGATCAGCATCTCAGGCACGAAGAAGTCACCGCGCTCAAATCGTGCGCCCACCTCTTCTAGCGCAGGGATGAGCGCATCAAAGAGGATAGTGCTTGGTGTCATGCCATCGGCAATTCCCTGATTAGTTAGCTCTAATACCGCTGGAGCATTACCAACTAAGGTCTCGTCAAAGAGCGCCTTGATGATGTCGTCATGAGTCATGCTGCACCTATCTTTCCTTCATGGTTTGCCTGGAGTGAATGGATTTCTTGAATGATAACTTCGCCAATCTTTGCTAAATCTCTCTGTGTCAACCGTGGAGATGGACCAGAAATAGAAATTGCCCCAACAACATGACCATCATCTTCTCGTATTGGCGCAGCTACGGCCACTAATCCCTCTTCTAACTCATCGATAATAATTGCGTAGCCTTTTTTACGTACATTCTCAAGGTCGATTAGAAGACGGGGACGCGATGTAATTGTCTTCGGCGTGAGTTTTTCTAATTTCCCAAGAGGAATCGTTGCAGCACCATATGCAAGCAAAATCTTACCCAAGGCCGATGCATGAAATGGAATCGCCTTTCCGACCCAGTTCGTTGCACCCAATAGATAGTGGCCATCGACTTGGTCGATTAATTTCATCTGCCCGTTACTTGCAACGGCTAGGTTTGCAGTCTCTCCAGTAGTTAGTGCTAATTTTTCAAGCACAGAGTGCATGCGAGCGACTAAGACTGAGTCATGGTTTTGGGAACGCGCGAACTGCGTTAAAACTCCACCAGGAATATAGGCCCCATCGCGATCACGGCGAATGAGTCCTTGGCGCTCAAGGGCGCTGAGTATGCGCGAGGTAGTGCTCTTTGGAATCTCATGTGTTCGCGAAAGTTGTGACAAGAGCGGGGGAGTCGACGACTCTAGAATGTGAATGAGCAGGGCGCTTGCGCGATCAATAGCCTGAGTTCCACTTACTAACTCGCTCATCTGCTCACCTTCCAGCCTTGGATAGTGTTCCATAATATGGAACCACTGTTCCACTATCTAAGGGTATTCTCGTTGATGTCCAGCGGTCAATAGGCGCAGAAGGAGCAATTCATGTTTGAAAATCGGATGCCTCGATATGAGATCTTGAGCCAAGAATCGATGGCGACGTTAACGCTGGGATGGCGCCGTATCGTCTCTGAGATTGGCATTGAGTTTATGTCCCCATGGGCGCTGGATGTATTGCGCGATGCCGGACAGATCGTTGAGGGCGATAACGTTAAGTTTGATCCAGACTGGATTTTAAAGCAGTGCGCACTTGCACCCAGTGAGTTCAATCTTCGCGCTCGCAATCCGAAGAACAACGTTCATATCGGTGGCAATTCAATGGTCTTTGGTGGCGTCTATGGTCCGCCATTTGTGCGCGAGGGTGATATTCGTCGCGATGCGACTTTTAACGACTACGAGAATTTTTGTAAGTTAGCTCAATCATTCGATGCCTTAGATAGCGTCGGTGGAGTTGTTTGTGAACCAAATGATCTCTCCCTTGATTCACGTCACTTAGATATGGCATATGCAGCGGCAACTTTGACCGATAAGTTTTTCATGGGAAATGTGGTGACTGCAGAAAATGCAAAAGATGTCATCAGAATGGCTGAGATTATCCACGGTGGTAGACAAGCAATCGTAGAAACTCCAGCGCTGATCTCTCTTGTAAACTGCAACTCACCTCTTCGCTGGGATGATCGAATGCTGGACTCACTACGCGAATATGTTCTTGCAGGACAGCCTGTTGTCGTAACGCCATTCCTGTTGATGGGTGCGATGAGTCCGGTCACCATTCCAGCTACTTTGGCGCAACAGATTGCCGAGGCACTAACGGGAATCGCGTTAGCTCAGACATTAAACCCAGGCTGCCCAATCGTCTTTGGATCTTTTCTCTCTAACATCGATATGCAATCTGGCTCACCCCAGTTTGGTACACCAGAGTCGGGAATTGGACTGCTCTGTACTGGCCAAATTGCACGCAGCTTTAACCTTCCATTCCGTGGCGGCGGCGGACTTAACTCTTCTCAGACCGTTGATGCACAATCGGCATATCAATCCATGATGACGATGATGCCGACCTTCCTCTCTGGAACTAACTGGGTCATGCATACTGCTGGCTGGCTTGAGGGTGGACTCGTCTCTTGTTATGAAAAATTCGTTCTAGACATCGAAATTCTGCAATCGCTTATGACTGAGTTCACGCCACTTGAGTTCAACATTGAATCATTGGCCTTTGATGCCCACCTTGAAGTTGGACATGGCGGACATTTCCTTGGAGCCGCTCACACAATGGAGCGCTTCCGCGACTGTTTCTACCGCCCATTCCTAACTAACAGCGATAACTTCGAGCGCTGGACTCGACTAGGGGCCAAAGATACAAAGGCGCGCGCGGCCGATATCTATAAGAAGAAGTTAGAAGATTACGTTGCCCCAGAGATGGATGCACGAATGCGCCAGGAACTCGATGAGTTTGTGGCAATGCGCAAAAGCCAACTAGATTAAATCCACTATGGTTGCAACGCTCTATATCAACGGTGCTTGGAGACAGGCATCAGATGGCGGTGCTCACGATGTTCATAGCCCGCACGATCAAAGCGTTGTCGCCGAAGTTTCACAGGCAACGCAAAGCGATGTTTTGGATGCAATTAGCGCAGCTCGTGAATCCTTTGACTCGGGAGTATTTACGTCGTGGTCATTTAATGAACGAAGCGCACTGGTAGCAAAGATCGCAGATTTGCTTGAGCGAGATGCAGATCTAATCGCCCGCAAGGAAAGCGATGACACCGGAAAGCGATTTATTGAAGCGCAGTACGACCTTGCAGATGTCATCGCAACCTTCAGACACTTTGCTGCATTAGGCCTAAAAGAGCACGGACGAAGCGTTGATGTTGGCCTGGCACATGTAACAAGTCGAATTGTGCATGAGCCTTTAGGCGTGGCTTCCCTGATTGGACCATGGAACTACCCACTCTTGCAGATAGCTTGGAAAGTAGCTCCAGCACTAGTTGCGGGCTGTTCATTTATTGTTAAACCATCTGAGTTAACACCACAGAGTGCGATTGCATTAATGCGCATTATCGAAGAGGCCGGAACGCCAAAGGGTGTAGCGAATTTAATTTTAGGGCCAGGCTCTGTTGTTGGCACCTCACTGATTAATGATCCGCGCGTGGATTTAGTCTCCTTCACCGGAGGACTATCAACGGGCCAAACAATTATGCGTGCTGCAGCAGATACGGTGAAGAAATTAGCATTAGAGCTCGGTGGGAAAAATCCACATATTATCTTTGCCGATGCCGATATCGATGCCGCGATTGATAATGCAGTTACTGCTGCATTTCTCCACTCGGGTCAAGTATGTTCGGCTGGAACTCGTTTAATTGTTGAGCGCTCGATTCATGATCGTGTTGTCAATGAAATCGTTCGCCGAGCTGGAAACATTGTCCTTGGCGGACCAAGTGATGAAATGGCCGAAACTGGACCGCTGATCAGCCCCGATCATCTGCGAAACGTAACGGCCTATGTTGAAAAAGGGATTGCAGAGGGCGCCAAATTATTAGTCGGCGGCAAACGAAGTGATAAGCCAGAGCATGAAAATGGTTGGTACTACCTGCCAACTGTTTTAGATGGATGCTCAAGTCAGATGTACTGTGTTCAAGAAGAGTCTTTTGGTCCAGTTATGACCGTTGAAGTATTTGATAGTGAGGTCGATGCGATCCGGATTGGCAATGACACTAACTTTGGACTATCCGGCGGTGTGTGGAGTAGCGATAGCCAGAAAGCTGCCCGCGTTGCCAGCGCCCTTCGCCATGGAACCATCTGGGTCAATGACTTTGGTCCATATCGCCCAGCCGCCGAGTGGGGTGGATACAAGCAGTCAGGAATCGGCCGTGAATTAGGTGAGCATGGCTTGGGTGAGTACCTTGAAATCAAACACATTTGGACCAACAATGCTCCTAGTCGATCTGGTTGGTTCAGAGATTAACGGACAGGGGTTTTTTAAGTGAGCGGTGAAGCACCAATGATCTCAGTTAAAAACCTTTGGAAAGTCTTTGGCAATAATCCCGAGAAGGTTATCGGTAGTCCTTTAGCGCAACTTTCACGATCTGAGCTACGGGCACAAACAGGCAACACAATCGCCGTACGTGATGTCTCATTCGATGTAGCACCCGGTGAAGTTTTCGTTGTGATGGGTTTATCTGGTTCGGGCAAGTCAACGTTGGTTCGCTGCATGACTCGTTTGATCGAACCAACTGCAGGATCTCTCACATTCGAAGGCGAAGATGTTTTGAGTGTTGATGCGGCGCGCTTGCGCGAACTTCGTAAGACGCGTTTTTCAATGGTCTTTCAACACTTTGGATTGCTTCCACACCGCAAAGTAATTGACAATATTGCATATTCACTTGAAATCAATGGAGCTAAAAAAGCTGAGCGCCATGCTCGCGCCGATGAAGTAATCGAACTCGTAGGGCTGCAGGGCTATGCAAATGCCTATCCAGAGCAGTTATCAGGGGGAATGCAGCAGCGCGTAGGTTTGGCGCGCGCCTTAGCAGTAGATCCTCAAGTTTTATTTTTAGATGAACCATTTAGCGCTCTTGACCCACTCATTCGCCGAGATATGCAGCAAGAGGTCATTCGCCTACATCATGAACTTGGAAAGACAATGGTTTTCATTACTCACGACCTATCCGAGGCGGTAAAAGTTGGAGACCGTATCGCAATTATGCGAGATGGTGCCGTCGTACAAATTGGAACACCCGAGGAGTTAGTTGCCAATCCAATCGATGATTATGTTGCAAATTTCGTACGAGATATCGCGAAATCTCATGTTTTATCGCTTAAATATTTAGCGCGCCCTGCCGAACCTGGGGAAGCGATCGATGGACCAGAACTTCCATCAACGATGATTATTCGAGATGCCGCTCAAGTTATATTGCAAACGCATAAACCAGTGCGAGTCAATGACAACGGACGGGCTTTAGGCGTTGTTTCTAGCGAGGATGTTCTGCGGTTAATCTCCGGGGTTGCATAGATGCTCCACCTGAAAAAATCTCACCTTCTGCTCGCTGGTGCCGTAATTTGGATATTTCTCTCACGAATCCTGCAAGGCCATAGCACTCTAGAGCTGCCAACGGCAGATAACACCTCAATCACTAAAGCAGTTGGAGATGCTGCCGGTTCTATTCGAGGCAACCGTACTAAAAGTGCTGCATTTATTTATTTCTTCAATCCCATACGTGCCTTCATAAATGGCTTTGTTGAGATTATTAGAACTCTGATCTCGGTTCCTCGCGGGAACGCAATTATTCCGCTTATTGGTTGGTTTGGTGTCGTGGCAATCGTTGCATTTGCAGTTTTTGCAACTAGTCGTCTGCGTACAGCACTGCTAGTGACTTCTCTTCTTCTAGCGTGTGGTGCTTTGGGCATGTGGCAATTCACCATGGATACATTTGCAATGACTTTCGCAGCAGTCTTTCTCTCACTCGCGATTGGAATTCCACTCGGGATTTGGGCGGGTTTATCAGATCGCGTATTGAAGATACTTACTCCTTTTCTTGATTTAGCTCAAATACTTCCAACGCTTGTTTACCTTGCGCCCCTCGCACTCTTCTTTATGATTGGTGTTGCCTCAGCGACGATAGCAACCATGGTGTACAGCATTCCAATCGCTATTCGCATAACATCTCACGCGATAAGAACAATTAATCCAGCACCAGTAGAGGCATCGGTTTCAATGGGGTCGACTCGTCGCCAAAGTTTAATCAAGGTTCAAATTCCGATGGCTAAGCAGATGATTGTTCTTGGCATTAATCAGACTGTAATGGCGGCACTCTCATTCGTTGTAATTGCCGCATTAATCGGTGCACCTGGTCTTGGTAAACCCGTTGTCGACGCTTTAATTATTCGTAACGTAGGCCAAGGTTTTGTTGCCGGATTCGCAGTTGTGTTTGTGGCTATTTTGCTCGATCGAAGTACGAGTGCTGCTGCCAAAGCGCGTGAAGGTTTCATTCCACCAACTCCAGAACAGATTAAGCGACGTAGAAATATAGTTACGGCATCTGGTTTAGCAACAATTCTTGCGATATTTCTTTCACGCACCATATTGTCACTTGCGGTATGGCCAAACTCGCTCATATTTTCCAAGCAAGTTGCAGATATTGCAAATACCGCAACTACCTGGACGACTACCAATTTATATATATTTACCGTGGGTTTTAAGGACTTTATTTCTAACTGGGTTCTAAATCCACTAGAGACATTACTTGCGAACTCTCCTTGGTACCTTTCCCTGGGTGCTTTCGTTCTTTTAGCCTTAGTCATAAGTGGATTTAGAATTGCATTGCTCTCTTTGGGACTATTGAGCCTAATTGTCATTTCTGGGCTCTGGCATGAGGCAATGATTACTTTGACTCAAACAATCGTAGCAACTTTGCTAACAATGATTGTAGGAATACTTCTTGGAATTTGGGTGGGGCGAAGTTCAAAAGCTGAAAGATTTTTACGCCCATTTTTAGATGCTGGCCAAACTCTGCCGGCTTTCGTATATTTAATTCCGATGCTTGGGCTGTTTGGTCCAACACGATTTACGGCGATCGCAACGGGTATTATTTATGCAATTCCAGTTGTAGTTAAAATCGTTGGAGAGGGTATTCGCGCAGTGCCCGCCTCAATAATTGAGGCTGCAACTGCGGCTGGCTCAACGGTGCGACAGATAATCACTAAGGTGCAGTTACCTGCAGCTAAAAAATCAATTTTGCTGGCAGCAAACCAAGGAATGATATTTGTACTCGCAGTCATTGTTATCGGTGGTTTCGTCGGCTCTGGCGGTTTGGGCTATATCGTCATTCTTGGCGGCTCAAAGCCAGAGCTTGAAGGTAAAGGCTTTGTTGCAGGAGTCGTTATTTTGCTATTGGGGGTCACTATTGACCGTATCGCTCAAGCCAGCGCCAGACGAGCCTAAATTAAATAAAACACCCCGCCTAAACCCTTACTTAGTGGGGCTATCTCTAATAGCATCACCATAATCGTTTTAACCTTTAGGAGGAGAGAAATGAAATTTAGCCTTGGACGTCGCTCTGCGACGGCAACGCTCATTATTGCAGGAGCACTAATTCTTGCCGGATGTAGCTCAAGTGTTAACAATGCAAGTTCAAGTAACGCCGATTGCGGCACTTGGGGCTTAGCTATGCATGCATGGAATGGCTATACAGCTTCAGCTCAAGTTGTTGCAGAGGTTGCTAAAGCAAATGGCTGCACAATTAATCAAACAACTCTTACAGAGGGCAGCGTTACTTATGATGCCATGGAGGCCGGCACTGTCGATGTGATCATTGAAGATTGGGGCGGCGGACGTTGGAAAGAGTGGGTAGATCGTAAAGCAATTCAAGAGGTTGGTCCAAATGGAAATATTGGCCTAATTGGAATGTATGTTGCCCCTTGGATGGTTGCTAAGTATCCAGATATTTTGGATTCAGCGAACTTGAATAAGTACGCATCACTGTTTAAGACTGCCGATTCAGGCAGCAAAGGCGCTTGGTATGAAGGCCCACCGGGATATACAACAATTGGCGAGAAGATGATTTCTGCCAACAAGTTGAACTTCAAAGCAATTGCAACAGGTTCTGAGGCTGCACTTGTAGATGTTTTGACAAAGGCAGAGGCTAATAAGACTCCAGCACTTGCCTATTTCTACGAGCCACACACTCTCTTTGTAAAAATTCCTGGATTAGACAAAGCTCGTGTGAAGTTCCCAGCAAATGATTGGGCCGATGCTGCAAAGGCAAGCGGCTTAACTGACTATCCAGAGACTGTATTGGTCAAGCTGGCAACAACGAAACTTATGGATTCGGGATCAGTGTTTGCAACTATCGTGCAGAACTTTAGTTGGACAAATGCTGACCAGAACTCAGTTGCTGCCGACATTGAAGGCGGCATGGATCCATCAGCAGCTGCTAAGAAGTGGATCGATGCTAACCCTGACAAGGTCAAGGCCTGGCTCGGCTAGTTCGTAATAAGTAATAACAAGACCCGTACTTGGCGAGAAATCGCTTAGTGCGGGTCTTGTTTTATTAGTAGAGTGAGCGTTATGGATAGCCAATATGACTACATTATTGTCGGCGGTGGATCGGCCGGAAGCGCATTGGCTAATCGATTAAGTGAGAATCCAGCACATAAAGTTTTAGTTCTTGAAGCTGGTCGGCGTGATTACATCTGGGATGTTTTTATTCATATGCCAGCGGCCTTAGCATTTCCAATCGGCAATAAGCACTATGACTGGATGTATGAATCCGAGCCCGAGCCATACATGAACAATCGCCGCATCTATCATGCACGCGGCAAAGTCTTGGGTGGCTCATCCTCAATCAATGGCCAGATCTGGCAGCGCGGCAATCCAATGGATTACGAGCGTTGGTCAAATGATGCCGGAATGAGCAGTTGGGATTACGCGCACTGCCTTCCATACTTTAAAAAAATGGAGAACTGCTTAGCCGATCAAAGCAATACTTTTCGTGGAATTAGCGGTCCACTTAAATTAGAGCGCGGTCCCGTTAAAGGCCCATTATTTGCCGCTTTCTTTAAAGCAACTGAAGAAGCTGGATATCCACGCACCGATGATGTCAATGGCTATCGCCAGGAGGGTTTTGCCGCATTTGACCGAAATGTTTACCGCGGCCGTCGATTAAGTGCTGCACGCGCCTATATCTACCCAGTCATCAAGCGTAAGAATCTAACTATTAAGACCCGTGCACACGTGACAAAGGTTTTATTCGAAGGCACAACTGCAACTGGTGTTGAGGCAATGATTAAAGGCAAGAGAAGGATTTTCAACTCCCGTGAAGTGATTTTGTGTGGGGGAGCGATTAACACTCCGCAGATTTTGCAATTATCTGGCATTGGAAATGAGAAGGATTTAGCTCCTCTTGGAATAAAGATGGTGCATAACCTGCCTGGAGTTGGAGCCAATCTACAGGACCACCTAGAGGTCTATGTTCAATATAAATGTAAGTTACCTGTTAGCCAACAACCAATCACGCAGTTCTGGCGCAGACCATTTATCGGCGCTGCCTGGCTATTCTTTCGTAAAGGACCAGGGGCAACTAACCAATTTGAAGCCGGTGGCTTTACACGTAGCAACAATGACGTTAAATATCCAAACTTAATGTTCCACTTCTTGCCTCTTGCCATTCGATATGACGGATCGGGTGATACTCGCGGCCATGGTTATCAAGTCCACGTCGGGCCAATGTATTCAGATGCCCGTGGATGGTTAAAGATCAAGAGCGCCGATCCCTTTGAAAAACCAGCGATGCAGTTTAACTATCTCTCAACTGATCAGGATCGTCGCGAATGGATAGAAGCGGTAAAGGTTGCTCGCAATATATTGACCCAGCCAGCTATGAACGATTACAACGCAGGTGAATCCTCCCCTGGAACTGCCGTCTCAACCGATACTGAAATCCTTGATTGGGTTCGTAAAGATGCTGAAACTGCGCTGCACCCATCCTGTACGGCCAAAATGGGAACTGATTCGATGTCAGTTGTTGATCCACTGTCGATGAAAGTTCATGGAGTACAGGGTCTGCGTGTATGTGATGCATCGGTCTTTCCATATGTGACCAATGGAAATATTTATGCGCCTGTAATGATGGTTGCGGAAAAGGCAGCTGACTTAATCTTGGGTAATACTCCATTACCACCAGAGGAGTTAGAGTTTTATCGCCATGGCAAGTGATGAGCTAGCGCCTTCGGCAATTGCAAAAGTTCGAGTGCAAAAGACTGACTCTTCTTCCTCTGTATCGGACTCTGTAGTCGTTGAAGAGCCATTAGAGATCCGCATTAAGCGCGGTGAAAAAGAGGAACAACTCGGCATCACAATGCGTACGCCTGGAAATGATTTAGAGTTAGCCGCTGGGTTTTTATGGGGTGAGGGTTTTCTAACAAACCCTGATGAGTTATTGAGTGTGAAGGTCTGCGCAGATAAGTCGCTATCACTTCGTCAGCGGGCCAACGTTGTTATCGCACAAGTAGCCGAGAGTTCTCAAGAGGCAACAAGGATCTTAGAGCGCAGATTTACAATCACATCGGCCTGCGGTGTGTGTGGTTCAACAAATATCAGTGATTTACATAAGCGTGGGGTGCAAAGCGTTGCGCCAGCCTCACATAGCGTTCAAGAGTTAGCTCAGATGACTTCACTTCTAGATGGTCGCCAAAAGATCTTCGAAAAAACAGGTGGCCTACATGCGGCGCTCTTAGTTAACCCACAAGGCCAACCCGTGTGGGTGCGCGAAGATGTTGGTCGCCACAACGCAGTTGATAAAGTTATTGGCGCAGCGATTATGGATAGAAAGATTCCCTTGAGTGATTGGACTCTGGTTGTCTCTGGGCGAATTGGCTATGAACTAGTACAAAAATCCATCTGCGCTGGAATATCGGCCATCGTTGGGGTGAGTGCTCCAACCTCACTTGCAGTTGATCTAGCCGCGCAGTTTGGCTTAACCCTGTTGGCCTTTGCACGTAATGGCATTGCCAAAGTGTATTTACCTAGTAGTCCATGAAATTAAAGGGATTTGCAAAGGCGGCGCACTTTGGCCCCACGATACTTATAACTGCAATCTCCTTTCTCCTTGCCGTGCGTCTATGGTGGGAGGGTCCGGCATACCTCATCGCTATAACAGTTTTCTTAGGTCAGCTCGTGATCGGTTGGAGCAATGATCTCTATGACTACAGCGATGATGTAAGACATAACCGCAGCAAAAAGCCATTAGTGAACGGTTCAATTTCACTTCAACAACTTCGCAGGGCAACCTTCATACTTCTTCCAATCGCGATAGTTGCCAACTTAATTGGACCTCTTGGAGTCAAAGGAGGTTTGGTCTATCTGCTGGGGGTGGGTTGTGGAGTTGCCTATAACTTTTACTTTAAATTCTCGGCTCTCTCACCACTGCCATATGCCATAGCGTGTGCGGCACTGCCTGCATCAATCTTCTATGCAACCAATCGAACTGCGCCGCTATGGGTGCTGGTTACAGGCGCACTGTTGGGCGTAGCTTTTCACTTTGCCAATGTGATTAAAGATTTACCTGAAGATCGTGCGAGCAATATCGGTGGCTTGCCACAGCGCGTGGGCAAAGCTGGTTCGATTGCAGTAACTCTTATCTTTATGGCACTAAGTGCATTTATCTTTATGAATAACAGCTTTCCTAGTTCTAGCCTGTAACGGTAAGTTGCAGTTCAAAGCTATCGCTTCCATGAATGATATGAACGGAAGTAGTTCCGACAGCATTGGCTGTTAGCGCTGGGTTAGTCGTATATGTGCCTTGGTCTCCGCCGGGTACAAATGTGGCGATACTCGGATCTGCCACCTGGCCGCTCCATTTATCGGGCTCTGTAACGGTCAAGACCACAGAACTGCCAACTTTGACTGAGACTTCAGTAGCCGTTGCTGGATCGATAAAAATAGGTGGCAACATCTGTGAGATATTTCCACTGGCAGTGACGGTTTTAAGAGATTTAGCTACCGTCACTAGTTGGGCATAAGTCACCCCACCGATTCCCTGTACTTGAATCTCGGTAGGCTTTAAATTCTTTGCAGCTTTGTTTGTAAAGATGAGATAACCACCCAAACGTGCAATATCGGAAGTTGTGCACTTAGCGAAAACCGCTGGCCTACTAGGGTCGCAGTAGACGTAAACCTTTGCATTCACTCCATTTATCTTTACGTTTTTAAGTTGCTTAGATATACCAGGGTCTGAACATTTAACTCCGGCCATAGTCTGCATAATCTCAACGTAACGCTTGGTTCCACCATATTTAGCGTAGATCCACTGTTCACTGCCAACGCCACAAGTTATCAGTTGAAACTTACTCGCGCTCAGTCCCAAAGTAATGCTGGGCTTATAGACCGTATAAGTCAGTCCGGTTTGGGCATCAGAGAATTTATCACCAGAGCCCATTGCAAGAGATGCTGGCGGCAAGAGAAATATGGCAGTTAGAGCGATCGCGATTGCTTTTCTCATGCCACAATCATAACAACTTCAGTAGATTCGGTAGACTGTATGAATCATGAATAAGAAGTTACGGTTAAATAAGCGGCTCCTCTTGCTCTTTACCCAGCGCAAAGTGTGGGTGCGCCAGATTGTTGTTGCTGGACTTGCCGGTGCTATCGCCTGGCAAGTCGGTGATTTGCTTGTGAAAAGCGGTGGTGTTGTAGCCGCCATCGTCTGTACGTTGAGTATTCGTATTTCACTGCATAAATCACTGCGCGAAGGTTTTGGCCAAATCGTTGGTACTGCTATCGGCGCAACCGTGGCATTATCTGCTGTAACTCTTTTTGACTTTGGTTTTATCTCAGTTGGTCTCACTATTGTGATGTGCGCAGTTGTAGCCCGCGCTCTACATTTAGGTGAAGTTGCATCCGTTAACGTTCCAGTTACAGCGCTGATTGTTATCGGTCCAGGATTATCTGAGAGCACGGCCCTTAACCGGCTTGGTTCAACGTTAATTGGAGCGGCAATTGCGATCTTCTTCTCTTATTTCTCGCATCCAAAGACGCCGGTCGGTCGTTCAATTGAACAGATAACCACCGTCAGCACCAAGGCGGCCGAACTTTTAGCGATGATGTCAGAGGGTGTTGCATCGGGCTATACACAAAAAGATGCCGGCAACTGGCTGGCCAAAGCTAGGCTTTTGATCGAAGAGATTCCTGCCATACGCTCACAATCGGTTGAGGCCCGCGGCCATGCTCGATGGTTTCCAACGGCGAGAAAAGACGAGGCCGAAGAGATATATATCCAAGGAATTGCACTCGAACATACCGTTGTTCAGATTCGCACAATTGCACGTACATTGTTTGATTGCGCTGTTAGCGGTGGTATCGCAGATTCAACACAAAAGGCGATCGCAGTTGCGCTCTCGGCGGCCAGTTATGCGATCTCTTCCAAGTTTGAAGATGAAGGCCCAAGCTCAGATGATTCTTATCAAAGTGCAACAACCGATGCACGCGAGGCAAGTTCGGCACTGGCTGAATCACTTATTGGAGATGCCCAGGATGCCGATCAAGAACAGATCGTGCGCGCAATGTCCATGGCTGCAAATATTGATCGTATTGCCGACTCTCTCGATCAGAACTCACCGGCGCTGCGTGATGTAGTCACCCCCGATGAACCGGCAGCGGCTAAAGTCTTGCGAATATCTGTACGTGGCCAGCTGGCCCGATTAGGAAAGCGAATTTCTGGGCGAGTTCGTAAAATTATTGGGCGATAAGGCCTATTAGTGGGGCTAACTCTCGGAAGGCGCAAAACGTGTTCCAAGAGATACTCCAAAAGTAATGACCTCAGAGCCTGGCAGTGGCAAGATGTCATTCATGAGCAAACCAACTATCGCCGTTAAATCCGTAATCATTAGATTTGCCGGCGATAGCGGAGATGGAATGCAGTTAACTGGCGATCGCTTCACTATGGATACTGCCAGTTTAGGAAATGATATTTCCACGCTTCCAAACTTCCCAGCTGAAATTCGTGCGCCTCAAGGAACGCTTCCAGGTGTCTCATCTTTTCAACTGCACTTTGCAGATCATCATGTACGTACCGCAGGAGATGCACCAGATGTATTAGTTGCTATGAACCCTGCCGCGCTGAAGGCAAACATTAAGGATATTCCGCGAGGTGCAACGATAATCGTGGACAAAGATGAGTTCACGACGCGAAACTTAACCAAGGTCGGTTATGAAGCAAACCCCCTTGAAGATGGATCTTTAAGTAGTTACAAGATTCATCCCGTAGCACTGACTTCAATGACGGTAGCGGCGTTGGCAGAGCTGCCTCTATCTCGTAAGGAGGCCGAGCGGGCTAAGAACATGTTTGCACTCGGCCTTTTATCCTGGATGTATCACCGCCCAACAGAGGCGACTGAGGCGTTTTTGAAAGCAAAGTTTGCAAAGAAGCCCGATATCTTGGAGGCAAACTTAATCGCATATCGCACCGGTTGGAACTACGGCGAGACGAGCGAGGACTTTGCGACATCATATGAAGTAGCCCCGGCTCATATGTCACCTGGTGTCTATCGAAATATTGGTGGCAATATAGCTCTGGCATATGGACTTATCGCCGCGGCACAACAATCTGGATTAAAGCTATTTTTAGGTTCATATCCGATAACCCCAGCCTCAGATATTTTGCATGAGCTCTCAAAGCATAAGAAGTTTGGAGTTGTAACTTTCCAAGCCGAAGATGAGATTGCAGCCGTTGGCTCAGCCCTCGGCGCCTCATATGGTGGAGCACTTGGAATCACAACAACATCTGGCCCAGGTATCGCCCTAAAAAGCGAGATGATCGGCCTCGGCGTCATGCTTGAACTCCCGTTAATTATTATCGATGTGCAGCGCGGTGGTCCATCAACTGGACTACCAACTAAGACTGAACAGGCCGATTTACTCCAAGTTATGTTTGGTCGAAATGGTGAGTCGCCAGCGGCCGTTATCGCTGCATCAACACCAAGTGACTGCTTCACAATGGCGATGGAAGCCGTTCGTATTGCAACGACATATCGCGTGCCAGTATTTCTATTATCTGATGGCTATATTGCAAATGGTTCAGAGCCTTGGAAGATTCCAGATGTTGCAACACTTCCAGATTTATCGGTTGAGTTTGCAAAGAGCCAAGAGGATTTTCTGCCGTACTTACGTAACCCTGAGACACTTGCACGTCCTTGGGCGATTCCGGGCACTAAGGGAATTGAACATCGCATAGGCGGAATCGAAAAGCAGGACAAGACCGGAGAGATTAACTACGAGCCGGCTAACCATGATTTTATGGTGCGCACCCGCCAAGCAAAAGTCGATGGCATCGAAGTTCCAGATTTGGATGTAGATGATCCAACTGGTGATGCCACAACCTTATTCCTTGGATGGGGATCAACGTATGGACCCATCTCATCAGCAGTCGAGGTATTGCGAGGCAATGGTGAAAAGATTGCTCAAGCTCACCTCAAGTACATCAACCCATTCCCTAAAAATCTAGGTGCAGTACTTGAAAAATATCAGAATGTAATTACCCCTGAAATGAACTTAGGTCAGTTAGCGATGCTGCTGCGATCTAAGTATTTGAAGGACATTGTCGGCTATAACATGGTGCGCGGCCTGCCATTTACAACGGCCGAACTAGTCGAGGCTGCGATGGGAGTACTTCACAATGACTGATCTGGCATTAACGAAGAAGGATTTCACATCCGATCAAGAGGTCCGATGGTGCCCCGGCTGTGGCGACTATTCAGTTCTATCGACGATGCAGTCATTTCTGCCCGAGCTTGGTATTCCACGTGAAGACATTGTTTTCATCTCAGGCATCGGCTGTTCATCGCGTTTTCCTTACTATCTCAATACCTTTGGAATGCACTCAATTCATGGACGTGCCCCAGCAATAGCATCGGGACTAGCTATTAGTCGTCCCGATTTAACGGTCTTTGTTATTACTGGTGATGGTGATGCGCTATCAATCGGTGGCAATCATTTGATTCATGCACTACGTCGCAACGTTGAGTTGAAGATTTTATTGTTTAACAACCGAATCTACGGCTTAACCAAGGGTCAATACTCACCAGCTAGTGAGCAGGGAAAGATCACAAAGTCGACACCTTACGGATCATTGGACACACCGTTTAATCCGGTCTCACTTGCAATTGGAGCAGAAGCAACCTTTGTGGCCCGCACAATCGATAGCGATCGCAAACATTTAACCGAAGTTTTGCGCCAAGCCGCAGCCCACAAAGGCTCGGCCCTTATTGAGATCTATCAAAACTGCCCAATCTTTAACGACGGTGCATTTGATCAAGTTAAAGATAATGAGACTAAAGAGGGCTCCCTACTTCAGATGGTGCATGGCCAACCTATTAAGTCATCAACCTATGGCGTCATTCGCGATGGCGGATCGCTCAAATTAGTCGAGCTTTCAACTATCGATGAGTCGCAACTAGTCATTCACGATGCCCATGATCTAGATCCTTCATACGCCTTCGCACTCTCAAGGTTGTCGGGTTCAGATCTAGAGCACACACCAATCGGGATTTTCCGCGATGTTCAAAGACCTGGTTATTCAGCGATGGTCAATGATCAATTAACCTCAATTATTCAGAGCCAGGGCGCAGGAGATCTAGAGAAACTCCTTAACTCTGGCGACACATGGGTCGTTGACTAAGCCAAAGCGGTTAATCTTGCCCAATGGATTTTCAACGCTCGGCTTTAGATTCGATTGATGATTTACGCGCCGGTAAAACAACGCCGACACAACTTGCAGAAGAGGCCCTCGATCGAATCGAATCGATCGATGCAACTGGCTATGAGCTCAATTCGATTCTAGCCCTTGCGCCAAAGTTTGATGGGAAGAGTTTTTCTCTAGATTCACCGCTGGCTGGTCTGCCCATAGTTATTAAGGACAACATCGAAGCCGTTGGTCTTCCCGGTACTGCCGGCTCTACTGCGCTGCTAGATCATCGGGTTATTGATGACAGTGAACTGGTGAAGCGTTTGCGCGCAGCCGGTGCCAACATTATCGCCTCAACAAATCTCTCTGAGTGGGCAAATATTCGTTCAACCTCATCGACTAGCGGATGGTCGGCCGTTGGGGGATTGACTGCAAATCCTTGGATTCATCAACATAGTGCGGGCGGTTCATCATCTGGATCGGGCGCTGCAATCGCTGGCGGACTAGTGACCTTAGCCGTTGGAACTGAGACCGATGGATCCATTATCTGTCCTGCATCTCTAAATGGCTGTGTCGGAATCAAACCTACGGTCGGCACAGTTTCGACACAGGGAGTAATACCAATTAGCGCCAATCAAGATTCACCTGGACCAATGGCGCGCTCGGTAAAAGATGCTGCGTTGTTATTGGAAATTATGAGTGCAACATCTGGTTTAGTGAAGGGAGCCGAAGATAATCGCCGATTGCGAATTGGAATCGTGCGATCATGGCTGACAGGTCACAGCGAAACCGATGCGTTATTTGATGGCGCGATTTCAAAACTATCAAAGACCGGGGCAACGTTAGTTGAAGTCGACTTAAAACCACCAAGTGATGATGTTGGCAATGATGAGTATGAGGTTCTATTACATGAACTCTTCGATGAAATGGGCGCATATTTGACTGTGCGTGCAGATACATCACTTAAATCTCTAGCCGATATCGTGGCCTATAACCTTGCTCATAAAGAGAGTGAGCTTAAGTTTTTTGCTCAGGAGTTATTTGATAAAGCCTTAAAACTTGGGGGCCGAAACAGTGCCTATCAAGCAAAGCGCGCGCGTAACTTAGCCTGGGCGCAGAAAACTCTGGATAAGGGTTTAAGTCAGGTCGATGTATTAATCGGTGCGACCTATTCGCCAGCTTGGCTCAGCACTCTGGGCAAGGGCGATGACTATGGTGATAATTCATGGATCACGATGGCCCCGGCCATCGCAGGCACCCCAATTGGCGCCCTTCCTATGGGAATCTGCCAAGGCCTGCCCGTTGGGTTAGGTGTCGTTGCCAAGGCCAACGATGAGGTTAATTTAGTAACTGCAATGGCTCAAATCGAGCGTGCGTTAGATATAGGAGTTTTGACGCCAAGTTTTAAAAAGTAATCTCGTCACTTTTGAGGGCAACGGCGTTACGGCCAGGAAGAGTGTAGTTAGAAAAATTATCGTTCTGTTCATTGACTACATCACCACCATCAATGACATGACCATTCCATTCATAGCCAGTTGAAGTGTGGCCATCGCTAATGAGCGTAATGTCATATCCACGCTCTAATGCGGCATGGCAGGTATGACGTATGCAGTTATTGCTCTGTGCACCACTTATGTATAGATGATCTACATTAAGTGATTCCAATATTGAGTCGAGCTCGGTAGATTCAAAACTACTACGATAAATCTTACGGATTATTGGCTCATTCTCTAATGGGAGTAATTCAGGAACAATCTGCCAACCTTTGCTGCCTATGGTCAACTCTTCATCGGAGTGCTGTACCCAGATAACCGAAACATTGGCTGCACGCGCCTTATTAATGACGTTGTTAATTGAGGCCACAACCGTTTCGAGTGCGAATGCACCATCAACGACATTATTTTGTACATCGATAACTAGCAGGGCGGCATGTTTGCGCTCTTCAAATAAGCTCATGAGAGAACTATAGCTACTTCACTATCAAAATTTGATCTAGAGGTTTGCGAACAAGATCTGGAACAACGCAGTCCTTAGCTGGATAGCCAACCGGAAACAAAATGAATGGGCGCTCAGTGACTGGTCGTTCAAATATCTCGTTAAGGAAACCCATGGGATTTGGTGTATGAGTTAAAGTTGCAAGCCCCATCGTGTGCAAGCTGGCTATGAATAAGCCGCATGCAATTCCCACCGACTCACTTACGTAATAATTCTTCTGCTGTGTACCATCGGGAAGTGGTGTGGATTTCTGGGCAAAGGCAACCACAATCCATGGCACAACATCTAAATAACTCTTATCTGAGTTGGTTCCGATATGGGCTAAAGCTTGACGCCAAGCCGGTGGTAAACGTCCACCCTCGTAGTTTTCTCGCTCTTCAATTTCAGCTGCAACGCGAATTCGATGTTTGATCTCTGGATCTTTGGTTGCCACAAATGTCCATGGCTGCTGATGAGCGCCACTTGGCGCTGTATTAGCCGTCAAAATCGCAGTGTCGATAACCTCTTGCGGAACTGGTTCATCGGAAAACATCCGCACACTCCTGCGGCCCTCCATTAACTCATGAAATGCATGACCTCTTGCTAGGCCCTCTTGGATTGGAAGTCGTGGTGGTTGATAGCGCATTTGCAGAGAATAGATTATCTACTCTTTTTGAGGTGGCTCTTTCTTACAGTGGCGCCGAACTTTTTAAATACGAAATGGGTTTTTAAAGGGCGCAGGACATGCGGAGATTTTAGGGACCACCATTTTACCGATGACAGTACCTGTGCTTGGGTAAACGGCTTGCGCTATACCAAGGTTGCCCTGAACCGATAAAAAGATGAAGGCATCCTCGATAGTAAATCCCCACTGCGTAACTAAAAGGTTGGCCGCTTCTTCGCAGGCAATTCGAAGCGCACTGGGTAGATCCTCAACTGCAACTCCATGGGTAATCCAAGAGGTTGCATTCTCCGTCACGGGATATTGGCTTCCATTGCCTTTAATAATATCGATAGAGATAAGTACATCCCCCTCGATCTCAATTCCAGTTCCACAGATCTCTCCATCGCCCATTGAAGCGTGCATATCACCGATACCAAGGAGAGCACCTGAATGTTTTACAGGAAGATGAATCGTTGCACCAATCCCATTGAGATTATTATCGAGATTACCACCATGTTTTCCAGCAGGCATTGTTGCAATCTCACCGAATTCAGGTGCAACTCCGATAACTCCGAGCATTGGAGATGCCGGAAACGATACGTTCTCATTCATTGTGATTAATCCATCGACAACATCAAAAAACTGCGCATATGGAGATATGGCTAAGTGCTGGAGCTGCCCATTACCTGGATATGTGCGGGCAACTCCACGTACACCAGGTTTGATCTCATGGATCGTGACCGAAAGTGTGTCGCCTGGTTCGGCGCCGTGTACGTAAATCGGACCGGTCGCTGGATTAACTTCTGATTCGGGAATTACTGAAAGAGCGTTCTCATCATTTGTTATTGCACCTTTGTAGCAATCCCAAGTTTGTACATGGATGAGTTCGCCGGGGCAGACCCTAAGTGCTGGCTCATGAGAGGCAGAAAATGAGAAGGTATGGTGATCTCGAGAGAGGTAATGCACGGCATCACTAAAACTAGGCGTATTTGCATCCATACCCATGTTGAAACCATTCTTCGTGCATCACGCGCCAGTTAGTAGTCAGAGGGAGCATATTCCCTCTGGCAGCAGATATCCCGTACCTACTATGAAGAGATTTCGCGCCATCGGGAGAATCACAAAAACACTACAGAGATTAATCTGCGAGGCCTTGCCTGCATAAAACGCATGTGAAACTGAGGGGTAGTACTTATCTCTGATCATTTGAGCGTGAGCGCTGCATTATTGCTAAGAATAACTCTGTCCTACTTCATAGTAAAAGTTAGTTAAAGAGAATACTGAATCAACGGCCGCCAATGGTGACGGTCATCGATGTACGTAAGGGGAAGTTAATATGGCTGAATTAAAGATTGCCGATCCCGTCCCACTAGGACTGGCTGCTTTCGGTGTCACTCTCATGATGCTCAGTAGTGCAAATGCTGGTCTTTGGAATGGCGCTGGTGGCGCTGCAGTTGTTGGAACGTCTCTGTTCTATGGCGGCATAGTTCTCTTGCTCGTTGGCCTTCTTGAGTTCATGCGCGGTAATGGATTTACTGCAACTGTATTTACTTCATTCGGTGCGTTCTGGTTATCTGTTTGGTATTGGCTAACCACTCCAGCCGTACAAGCAAAAGGCTCTCTCGGTGTATTCCTTCTCATGTTCACGATCGCATCATTTGTGATGTGGATCTGCGCAATCAAACTTGGCACACAACTCAATGCCCTGTTCTTCCTTCTCTTTGTCACATTGGTCTTGCTCACCCTGGGTAATTGGGATGCAGGTAACGCCAACATGGTTAAAACCGGCGGTTATGCAGGCATGCTCACCGCAGCTCTTGCTCTGTACCTCGTTGCAAAATCAATGATCAACGATGTATGGGGAAGAAAAGTTCTTCCTTAAATACTTCCCGTACGGCAAAAGCCCCACAGAGATTAATCTGCCGGGCTTTTGTTTTGTAACTCAGTGATTCGTGCAGGTATCTGACGTAAACCATGGGTCGCGGGTTCGATCCCCGCCAGAGGTACACACTCTAAGTAGCCCCTCAGTTCGTCGCGTGGGGCTACTTTTATTTTTGCGCACAGAATGATGCGCCATAGCCCCACTCTTTACCCGTTGTTCACTCTGCGGCAATCTAAAAGCAGGCAGTACAGCCATACCCTGTAGCCCATAGGGCAATCTGCCCGATACATAGGGGTTGGCAATGAATCAGAAAACAAATTTAGAGGGCTTTGTTATTTTGGATGATACGCGCGGATTACTAATGAAAGCCGCCGAGCGACTGCATCGACATTTCAAAGATCAGCTAAATCTAGAGACCATCGAGAAATATGTCTTTGAATCCTACGAACTCTTAGATGCAAAGAGTGAGGTAAAAATCTATCTACCCTCCCTCACGGAGCGTTTTGCTAAGGACCGACTCAGCGCATTGTTGAAGTCAGATAACCTCCAGGTTTCCGATACCTTAGATGTTCTCTTCGTCTGCGTGCACAACTCGGGCCGCTCACAAATGGCTGCAGGCTTTATGTCACAACTCGGCGGCGATCGCGTCGTTGTTCGCTCGGCCGGTTCTGCGCCAAGAGAGAGCATCTCCCATGAAGTTATCGAGGCGATGGCAGAAGTTGGAATCGATATCAGACAAGAGTTTCCAAAGCCACTCACCGATGAAGTTGTCCGCGGATCCGATGCCGTCATCACAATGGGCTGCGGAGATGCATGCCCTATCTACCCAGGGAAGCGTTATGAAGATTGGGTACTAGAAGATCCTGCCGACCAAAGTATTGAAGCAGTGCGCGTGATCCGCGATGAGATTAAGAAGCGAGTAGAAACACTTCTCTCAGAGCTCTTGCCCGCATAAAGCTTGGGGGCAGTAGCCTTCTGGCATGAGCTGGATAGCAAAGTTAAATCGAAGCAACAGGCTCGCATTTATCATCGGCGCCATACTTGGCACCATTGCAATTAAAACTCAACCCGATGGCAACCTTCTCGTGACAACGGTCTGTGCACTCATGGGTGGCTCGATAACGTTCACAGTTTGGACCTTGCTCAAAAAACTGCGCCAGCGCTAAGGATTTCCAACTGCATTAGATAAAGCATTTGGGCAAAGAAAAACCCGGCCCACTAGTGGCCGGGTGTGTAAGGAAATGATAACCCCACAATGGCTTTATCGTCAAGGGTATTTGACAACGTGTGGATTACGTCCATGCTGATGGTCGATACAAATGCCCAACAGAAATTAATCTGCGGGGCTTTTGCTCTGTAACTCTTACTTAATTCCGAGCGCCGCTTCAATCGTGTCGAGCACTGCCTCGTATGCCTCTTCGGGGATGTGCCCCTCAATTATCAAAGTCGTTGCTCCATGCACCGCAGGCCACGCCGCTAACTCTGCATTCTGCCTTGCCGCCTTAGTAATCACTCCATGCGTAAGCAGATCATCAAGCACACGGACCAACACTAAATATGCAGGATCCTGGTCGGCCTCATCGGTTTTATTGATACTGCAAAACCCACCAAACATTAAACGAAATAAATTTGGATCCTTCTTTGCCCATTGAAAATATGATCGACCCGATTCACGCAAACGCGCTTTGGCAGCCTTGGCACTATTTCCCACGACCTTAGAGATGGCCTCCTCTTGAATTCTTGCAAGCTCTTGAAAGCAGTAGTCACCGATCGCCGATACAAGTGAATCTTTATCGGGGAAGTAGTGGTAGGCCGCACTTGGACTCACCTTGCAGTTTGCGGCAACCTCGCGCAGTGAGAGGTGATTGGGACCTTCGATGCGAACTAACTTGATTGCTTCGGCAACTAATGCCGCTTTTAAATCACCATGGTGATACGTCCCGCGTGGGGCAGTGGCAGAGGCTCTTGTCGACACGCCCTCAGTATGCCCCCAAACTTGACAGTGTTCAAATCAACCCGCCATAATCTGAACACCATTCAGATTAAAGGGAGAGATCATGTTCGAAAAATTAGGCCATTTCGTTGTCGGTCGTCGCAAGGCCGTACTCGCCGGATTCATTCTGGTCCTAGTCATTTCCGGCTCAGTCGGCTCATTAGTATTTCCGCGCCTAAGTAGTGGCGGGTATGAGGATCCAGCCAGTGCCTCAGCTCGCGCCCAGACATACGTGAGCGATACTTTCCATATTAAAGATCCCGCAATCGCAATTACCGTTGATGTCGGCACTCGTGATCTCATGGATCCAACGGTTGTGGCAGATGTGCAATCGCTAGAGGCAACTTTGGCGGCAAAGGCAACAGTGACCAAAGTGATCTCTTACTGGAGCACGGGTGGCGCACCTTCCCTTGAAAGCATTGATCACCATGCCGGCTCCCTCTTCGTTTACACAACGGATGCCGACCCAACGACGGCAGCTGATTTAGCAAAAGCGGTCCAGAGCGAGTTTGATGGCACTTACAAATCACTGGCACTCTATGTCGGCGGAAGCTCAACGACCTACGTTGCAATTAACAGCAAGATCAGCAAAGACCTCGCCATCGCCGAAGGCATTTCAATTCCTCTAACATTTATTCTCTTGCTATTTATCTTTGGCGGACTTATCTCATCGGCCATGCCGCTAGTTGTTGGCCTCAGCTCAATTCTTGGTACTTTCTTAATCCTCTACCTCATCAGTCTCTTCACCGGCGTCAGCATCTTTGCCTTAAACCTGACCACAGGTCTAGGTCTTGGTTTAGGAATCGATTACTCGCTATTGATCGTTAATAGATTCCGCGAAGAGTTACATGCCGGCAACAGTGTCGAAGATTCAATCGTTAAAACTATTTCCACCGCAGGTCGCACCGTTTTCTTCTCTGGCGTCACCGTCTTTGTCACCTTGGCCGCAATGATGTTCTTCCCGCTGATGTTCTTAAAGTCATTTGGTTACGCCGGTATCGGAGTAGTTGCCATGGCAGTCTTTGGCGCCCTGCTTCCACTCCCTGCAATCTTGGCACTTCTTGGAACTCGGATCGACTCCTTTGTTGTTCGCAAAGGTGCGATTACTCCCAAAGCCGAAGGACGCTGGGCTCAAACCGCCCGCTTTGTCATGCGCAGACCTGTTGGAATCGTCATTGTCTCCCTTCTTATTCTTGGAACCCTTGCCGTACCGCTCAAAGACATTGTCTTCTCTCAAACAGATAGCAGAATGCTTCCTGCAAGCAATAAGGTCGCAATTGCCAATGCAGTTAGCCTTGAGCGTTTTTCGGGACAGGCAGAAAATCCAATTTATATTGTGGTCCCTCATGCCTCAGCCGCACAAACTCAATTACCAAACTATGTCAGCGCCATTTCACGTATCAAAGGAATTGCAACTGTGACTGATCCGCAAACCACATCGGACGTAGCAATGTTCCAGGCAACGACGCCACTTAGTTCGCGCACCAATGAAGCCCAAGATTTGATCACGCAACTTCGTGCAATTCCAGCACCGGCCGGCACATTAATTGGTGGGGCAGCAGCTGCCTACACCGATACGCAAGCCGGCATTCAGCACGCCCTTCCGTGGGCACTTGGCTGGATTGCGCTAAGCGTTCTATTACTTCTCTTCCTCTTTACCGGCTCAATCATTTTGCCCATCAAAGCAGTCTTACTCAACGTCCTTTCACTATCGGCAACCATTGGCTTCACCTCATGGATCTTCATCGGTGGACACATGGGTTGGCTAGTTGGAACGTTCACTAACGTCGGCTCACTCGATACAGGCATGGTGATTTTGACTGCTGTCGTGGTCTTCGCACTATCTATGGACTATGAAGTCTTCTTGCTCTCTCGAATCCGCGAAGAGTATGAAAAGAGTGGAAATAATCAAGAGTCCGTCGCAATTGGAATGCAACGCTCTGCGCGAATTATTACCTCTGCCGCACTTCTACTTGCAGTGGTCTTCGCAGCATTCCTCACAAGTGGAGTCACCAGTATCAAACTTCTTGGCATTAGTGTCGCCTTCGCAGTTCTGCTCGATGCAACGATTGTGCGTGCCTTACTGGTTCCTGCGCTGATGCGTTTATTTGGAGATCTGAACTGGTGGGCGCCAAAGCCTCTCAAGCGATTCATCATTAAGCACTAGCGGGTCGGCACCCTCAAGAGACCGTTAATATAAATCGAACCATCACTGGTAAGTGCTAATCTTTACCTACACCCTCATCCATTTCGATGGCTGAGTACGAGAGCTCAGCGAAAGCTGGGCTCTCTGTCTTTTACTTCCATACTGATGGTCGATACAAATGCCCAACAGAGATTATTCACTAACTACTCTGCGTCACTAACTTTTGTGCTTTAATTCTCGTGTCTTGCTTTGCAAGAAAATGGTGAAGTGTTCGAGATGGTTACTCGGTACTACAAAAACACTCTGCCTTGGAGTGCCTGACATCGATGGTCCTGAGTAATCGGGACCATTGTTGTTTTCCACAGCATTTCCGCAGTTATAAATATTCGTCGTAGCTCTCATCCAGTATTCGCATGCGGGTGCCTGTGTTGTAATGGCAGCATCAGAAGTTTCGCCAACTGCTAGGTACGGGTTCGATTCCCGTCAGGCACTCCGCACTTAAACAGCTTGGCTCAATAAGAAAGCCCCCAGAGAATAAGAATTATCCGTAGATATAATCCTCGCCGAAATGTCCACTGATCTGATCGCGATAGCCATCAAACCCACATCCGCTACAGCGACAGTCCGGCGGGTTAGGAGAAGGGACAAGGCAACCGCCAGAGGCGAACTTCAAATAATCAAAATCGGCCTCGGGCATGCCCCACAATATGGTTCTAAGAAGCCCTCGCTGATTGCACTCGGGACAGGTCAATGTCCGCAACTGAGGCCTCCGTTTTTGTTTCATACTCCCTGCTCCCTAATCATCGAAACTAATCCAATGAAACTGGTCGACTCGCTCAATATCGCCAGAGAGATCCTTCGCTAACTCTGCGCCTCGACCTGAATTCGATATCTGCTCTATCGCAACATCCATCGGCACGCTCGGATCGATTGCATATTTCTCATAGACCTTGTGATACTCGCTATGCGGCATAGTGAAGATAATCTCTGAGTCACCCGAAAGCGCCGTTCCCTTTTCCCCGTAGACTTCAAAATTAAAGTTAATGCCTTTATCTACGACGCTCCAGTAATAGAGAACCCTGCCCTTTGAATCCTTTAGCTCCTTTTCCGCCATCAAACCCACCTCCTAAGGTCAACGCCTTGTACTTTGACTATAGAACCGGCCACTGACAACATGGATTTCAAAAAACGAGAAGTACATACAAAAGCCCCACAGAGATTAATCTGCAGGGCTTCTGTTCTGTAACCAGCGGCGTTACGCGCTCTCTTTGACTAAGTGCAAAAATGATAGCAGTTTTGTCACTATCCACAGTGAATTCGATCCCCGCCAGTGGTACACACACTAAGTGGCCTCACGGTTAGTCGCGTGAGGCCACTTCGCATTTCCTGTGCGATATTAATTCTCACTCTGTGCAACCAGAAATATCACCGCCCATTGCTATAATTCACCTAGCTCAAGAAGGTAATCATCTGACCTATAGCAGATTACAATGGGCGATGTTCCAAAGGTTCATGGGTCAATCTTGAATTATTGAGATGACGGCACTGGTAACTTGGGGTGAATGGCCGATGGATTTCACCTTTATTTTGCATTGGGTTGAGAAAAACTCACCCTGACCGTAACTTGGCTATATAAAAATCGCGCTGCATCGGGACAGGTGCTTCATTCGAGGGATGAAGCAGGGTTGGGATGGTTTTACTCCCCAGCCCTGCGTCCTCTCGTTACCGCATCAACTATTTGAGCGCTCAACCACGTGCGCAGTTCATAGGCACCATCAACCATTTGGCCGTGGTTTAAAAATCCGTGGATCATGCCGGGGAACTGTTTTAACGTGACGTCAATGCCGGCCTTTTCAAGTGCGGCGGCGTAGTTGGCACCGTCATCGCGCAAGACATCGTGTTCGGCTAAAGCGATGATTGCTGGGGCGAGATTGGTAAATGTTGTTGCACGTGCGGGGACGGCGTATTTATTGGCACGATCAACTTTTGGAACATAGAGATCCCATGCACCGATCATTCCCGTTCGATCTAAGCCAAAGCCAGTTGCATGGGCCTTGTATGACTCGGTCTCAAAATCGGTATCGATGCATGGATAGATAAGCATTTGGTAGGCAAGCTCTACATCTGCAGTATCGGCGGCTTTAAGTGCAACGGCGGCAGCTAAATTTCCACCGGCACTATCGCCTCCGACGCCAATCTTTTTTGGATCGATTCCTAAGCGAGCCGCATGAGCTGCAACCCATAAGAGTCCGGCGTAGCAGTCATCAAATGGAGTTGGAAATGGATGCTCGGGAGCTTTCTGATAGTTAACTGCGATAACGATGAAGCCACTCTCGGCACAGATATTAGATAGTGATGCGGCATATCGAAGTGGAAAACTAAAGATCCATCCGCCACCGTGAAAATAAACTAAGGCCGGGGCGTTGGGTTTAACGTTCTTTGGTTTAAAGATCACGGCATGCAAATCGGCGGTGGGGGATGTGAAATACGCGTGTTCTACATCGACCTCTTGTGACTGCGGACCTGCATATGGAATATATCCATAGACATCTTCGCGCGATTGTTGCAGCGTTGGCTTTTCAGGAAGTGGATTATGAATCGAGATGTAATCTAGATATGCCTGCACTTGGGGATGAATCGCCATGGCTGTAAGAGTATAGGAATCGGGAGAGATTTTTGTTACGGTATCGCCCATGAATTTAAAACGCCGCGGATTTTTAACCATAGTTTCAGGATCGATTCTTTCGCTATTTGGACAAGGGGCGATGGCCGCTACTGGGCCGCTGACTAAACCCACCCATGTCGGGCAGACGGTTATTTTTCGCAGTAAAAAATATACGTGTATCAAAAAAGGTAAGAGCTTGGTCTGGGATAAGGGCGTTGCGGTAAAGGTGAACTCTGCAACTAGTTCACCGACTATTAGCTCTACATCGGCTCTTACATTTGTCGTGAAATCTAGTGAGGTTGCCGAGGGCTCAACGAAAGTTGTGCAAGTTAGCCCATCAGGGGCGGCTAGCTTTTCAGTTGCAGTAACTCGCGCAAGTGGAGCAGTCGTTGTATTGAACGCGGCATGTACGCATCGGGGCTGCATTGTTGAGGCGACAAAGAGCGAACTTGTCTGTCCATGCCATGGCTCCAGTTTTAATCTAAGCAATGGAGCGGTCAATCAAGGCCCGGCCAGTGCGGGGCTACGAAAGTACGTGGCCAGCGAAGATGCCGGTTCGATCTATATAAAGATCTAGAGAGCGTTGCTGGGCGCTTAGAGCATTATTGGTACTACGGGCATCTAGTGATGATCCTGGGATTGCAATGCAAGGGATGCAGTACAAAACATGTAACTATTAATTAGATCAAACTCTTGGCAACAAAAAAGCCCGCCATGTTCGGCGGGCCTTCTTGTTGGGGAAAGCTATGTGAGGCGATTACTTCTTCTTTGCCTTTGATTTCTTACTCTTTGACTTCTTAGCCTTAGTAGTAAGTGTCTTAACCTTTGTTGTCTTAACTGAGCTAGCCGTTGATTTTTCGCCGCTCTCAGTAGATGCGCCCTCGCCGGCCTCATGGGCCTTAGTTCCTTCGGCGGCAGCTGCTGCTGGCTTCTTAATAGTTGGCTTGGCAGTTGCTGCCTGTGCCGATGTTGATGATGCAACTAGTGCAACTGAGATTAATGCCGCTGTAAGTATCTTCTTCATTGTTGAGCCTCTCGATAGCCCTCGGTTAGGAATGAGGTAACTATGGAGGCCGGCCATGAGGATTTAATCGGTGGCAACTGTGCGACACCTGAGAGTTTTTAGAATAGTCAGGCTGGGCGCTGGTGTCTTTTAACGAACTGAGCGCAAAACCGCGGTAACTTTTCCTAAGATCTGGCAGCTATCGCCATCGATCGGTGCGAACTCATCGTTTGCCGGCAACAGCCAGATGTGGCCGCCCTTTCGAGAAAATCTTTTTACCGTGGCCTCGCCATCGATCATCGCGGCAACGATTTCGCCGTTGTTGCAATCCTTCTGCGAACGGATAACTACGTAATCGCCATCGCAGATTGCAGCATCGATCATCGATTCGCCGACGACTTTGAGCATAAATAAATCACCGCTTCCGACGATCGATTCAGGTAATGGGAAACTCTCTTGGATCTCCTGCTCGGCGGTAATCGGCCCACCGGCTGCGATTCTTCCGACGAGGGGGATAAGGCGCGTCTTATCGATCGGTGCACCGGTCTCCTCAGGGGTAAGTTCTAATGCGCGGCCCTTGCTCTCGTCGCGGCGGATAAAGCCCTTGGCCTCGAGGATTTCGAGCTGGTACTTGACCGAGGCGGTGCTGGTCAGGCCAACGGCCGCGCCGATTTCGCGCATCGAAGGGGCGTAGCCATGCTCGCTCATCGAGCTTTGAATGACTGTAAGGATCTCTGACTGGCGCGGACTTAGACCGGCCGCTGAAGGGCTCTGTGTGCTCATAGGTAGATAGTGACAGATGTTCATGGAAAATTCAAACATCTGTTCGAAAAATACTTGCCTTTTGTCAGTGCGGTGGTGTTTAATTAGGTTATTCGAACAGGTGTTCGGATACCTTCCCCAAGGTAGTAAAGCGGCACAAGGTTCAGGAGATAACGACATGAGCGCAGTTACATTTAACGCGGTAGCCTCTCAAAGCAGTGTAAATCAAGGGATTTCACAGAGCCAGTGGCTGGCCAATCCGTCCGGTGCGCTAACGCGCCGTGGTCGCCTTACACGCACACTCGTCGTTGCCTCACTGACCGTGCTCCTTTTGGCCGGCTTTGCCGCTGCCTCAGGCGCCGGCGATCAGAGCGTTCACGCCACCTCATACGTCACCGTGGTCGTTCCAGCTGGAGCAAGCCTATGGAGCGTTGCAACGGCCTATGCCGATGGCGATGTTCAGGCGATGGTCGAGGCGATCCGGGAGGCAAATAATCTGCCTGGCTATGATGTAGTAGCTGGCGCTCGCCTTAAGCTCCCAATCCAATAATCTCTGCGAGCTAGCCCGACACGCCCTAGGCGTGGATTTACCCTACTGAGGGGTCAAACCCTATAGAGATGCTTTATAGTTCCCACTATATGTAGGGGTCACAGACGGTAAAACTTCCATAAGTAGTGTTTTTAGGGTAGTTTTGCTGGTCGGCCCAATACATCTAAAAGTTGGAATTTCTAGTATTTCGAAGGGGGACACGCCGAGATGATTTGCCCGTTTTGCAGACACGATGACTCTCGAGTCGTTGACTCCAGACCGGCCGAAGATGGCACCCAGATCCGCCGTCGACGCGAGTGCCCACAGTGCGGTCAGCGCTTTTCAACGCAAGAGGTCGCCGTGCTCAGCATCATTAAACGCTCAGGGGCTACCGAGCCATTTAGTCGCGAGAAGGTTCTCGTAGGCGTGCGTAAGGCCTGTCAGGGACGGCCCGTTAATGAAGATGATTTAGTTTTACTAGCCCAGCGCGTAGAAGAGACTCTGCGTAGCACTGGTCAAGCTGAAATCGAGGCTCAAGAAGTGGGTATGGCCATCCTGGCTCCGCTTCGCGAGCTCGATGAGGTGGCTTACTTACGATATGCCTCGGTATACCGTAACTTTGCCTCCCTTGAAGATTTCGAAGGTGAGATTGCACTTCTGCGTGCTCTACCTTCGAACGTAAAAACTGCAGATAACCCCCGTGCAGATGCAAGGCAAGAAAAAATATCTACCGGCAATGCACTATCGAACCAATAATTAAGACCTACTAAAGAAATACGGGGATCCACATATGTCAGAGACGGTTATCAACCGACCAGCCAAGATCAAAGCTCACAACACAATCAAGGGCAAGGGCTTAACGATCGAACGCATCTACACCAACGAGGGTATTCACCCATACGATGAAGTTAAATGGGAGCGCCGCGATGTAGTGCAGCAAAACTGGAAAACGGGTGAGACCGTATTTGAGCAACGTGGTGTTGAGTATCCAGATTTCTGGTCTGTAAATGCATCGACAATCGTTACAACAAAGTATTTCCGCGGCGCCGTTGGCGCTGAAAATCGCGAATGGTCACTTAAGCAGGTCATCGATCGCGTAGTTCTTACATATACCAAGGCCGGCAAAGAGCATGGCTACTTTGCAACAGATGCCGATGCAGAGATCTTTGAGCACGAGCTAACCCACATGCTTATGCACCAGATTTTCTCTTTCAACTCACCAGTCTGGTTCAACGTTGGAACCAATGAGCCACAGCAAGTAAGTGCATGTTTTATTCTCTCTGTCGATGACACGATGGATAGCATTCTTAACTGGTATCGCGAAGAGGGAATGATTTTTAAGGGCGGCTCTGGCGCCGGACTGAACTTGTCCCGCATCCGTTCATCTAAAGAGCTACTAAAATCAGGCGGAACCGCATCTGGGCCAGTCTCATTTATGCGTGGTGCCGATGCATCAGCTGGAACGATTAAATCAGGCGGAGCAACACGACGTGCGGCCAAGATGGTTGTACTCGATGTTAACCACCCAGATATCGAAGAGTTTATCGAGACTAAGGTCAATGAAGAGAACAAGATTCGCGCATTACGCGATGCCGGATTTGATATGGATCTCGGTGGCAAGGACATTATCTCGGTCCAATATCAAAACGCTAACAACTCAGTTCGTGTATCTGATGAGTTCATGCGCGCAGTTGAAAAGGGCGAGGATTTTGGTTTAACCGCTCGCGCAACTGGTGAAGTTATCGACACTGTAGATGCAAAGTCACTCTTTACAAAGATGGCGCAAGCTGCATGGGCATGTGCCGATCCTGGAATTCAATATGACGACACAATCAATGATTGGCACACCAACCCAGAGACCGGTCGCATCAATGCATCGAACCCATGCTCTGAGTACATGTCACTTGATAACTCATCATGTAACTTGGCCTCCCTTAACTTGCTCAAGTTCCTAAAATCAGATGGATCATTTGATGCAAAGACATTTGGTCGGGCTGCAGAGATGATTATTACTGCAATGGATATCTCAATCTGTTTCGCAGATTTCCCAACTGAGGCCATTGGAGATACAACTAAGGCATACCGTCAACTTGGTATCGGTTATGCAAACCTCGGCGCGCTCTTGATGGCATCGGGTCTTGCCTATGACTCTGAGGGCGGACGTGCACTAGCTGGTGCGATTACATCCTTGATGAGCGGAGTTACATTTAAGCGCTCAGCAGAGCTTGCTGGAATCGTCGGAGCTTATGCCGGCTTTGCACAGAACGCTAAAGCTCACGCCCGCGTGATGCGCAAGCATGCATCGGCATCTTCATCGGCCAAATCAGAGACAACACTTGATCGCGATGTATGGACCGAGGCTAATAAGGCTTGGGACTCATGTCTTTCAACAGGAGATAAGAACGGCTGGCGCAACGCCCAGATTTCAGTTCTAGCTCCAACCGGAACGATCGGTTTGATGATGGACTGCGATACAACTGGAATCGAGCCTGACTTCTCACTCGTTAAGTTTAAGAAGCTTGTCGGTGGCGGATCCATGCAGATCGTTAACCAGACTGTTCCTGCAGCCCTTCGCAAGCTTGGATATGCCGAAGAGACTATTGAAGCCATCGTTGAGTTCATTGCAGCTAACGGTCACGTCATCGATGCACCAGGCTTAAAGCCTGAGCACTACGACGTCTTTGACTGCGCACTCGGTGCTCGCTCGATTGCACCGATGGGACACGTTCGAATGATGGCTGCATGCCAGCCATTCCTTTCCGGTGCGATCTCAAAGACTGTTAACTTGCCATCGGATGCAACCGTTGAAGAGGTCGAAGAGGTTTACTACGAGGGTTGGAAGCTAGGACTTAAGGCCTTGGCCGTCTATCGCGATAACTGCAAAGTCGGTCAGCCTCTATCTGATGGCAAAGCGGCAAAGAGCGATACGCCAGTTGCACTTGCAACGCATCCTGCGACTCCACTTCGCAAGCGTCTACCAAAGTCACGCCCATCAACGACTACATCGTTCTCAGTTGGTGGAGCCGAGGGTTACATGACATCGGGTGCATATGCCGATGGCGCACTTGGCGAGGTCTTCCTTAAGCTCGGTAAGCAGGGTTCGACTCTGGCCGGTGTCATGGACGCATTCTCAATCGCAGTTTCGATCGGACTTCAATACGGAGTTCCATTAGAGACCTTCGTTGAGAAGTTTACAAACCTACGCTTTGAGCCAGCTGGTATGACCGATGATGCAGATATCCGCATGGCGCAGTCCATGATGGATTACATCTTCCGTCGCTTGGCACTGGATTACTTACCATTTGAATCTCGTAGCGCGATGGCCTTGTACACATCATCAGAGCGTGCCCGTGCATTAGAGACTGGCGAGTACACCGAGGATGTCGTTGAAGATTACGAAAACTTGGAAGTAACCTCTCCGGTTGCTCCTGTTCTCGTTGCACCAAAGCCAGTTGCAATCACTATCGATAGTAAGCAACAGTTTGGCTCATCAACTGAGTTGATGGAGGCGCTCTCTGGCGTCAAAGCCGATGCTCCTCTATGCATGACGTGCGGTGTAAAGATGCGCATGTCAGGTGCATGTTATGTATGCGAAGGTTGTGGCAACACATCTGGTTGCTCATAAAAAGTAATTACACTTAGTTAAAACCCCGCCAATCACTGCGATTGGCGGGGTTTTTCTATCTACAGTTCTGTAGGTCACAGGCGAAATGGGGTAGCACTCACGAAAGAACCCCACAAGTAGTTCTCAGCAACCTTTACACCTTCTATCTACTCCAAACTCCACACTGCATACATAAAGCAGTTATCACCAAATAGGTGAATTAAACTGACTTTAGGGAGCTAGGTAAGAAAATGACTACCAAGAAAAGCGTTCGAACATTAGTTGTACTTGCACTAATCGCTGGAGTTGGATTTGCACCATCTGCAAATGCTGCTACAAAACCAACCCTCGCACAAAAACTACAACTGCAATATATTGTTGAAGAAGAGAAGTTAGCCCGAGATGTATATGCATACTTGGCAACTAACACAACGACTCAAAAGTTCTCAAATATAACCAGGTCTGAACAGACTCATATGGATCAGATTGCTGCGGTTTTAAAGACTTACAACTTTTTCAATCCCACTTTAACCCGCGCACCAGGCGTATTTAGAGATGCCAAACTTCAAGCTCTCTATAATGATCTGATTGCAAAGGGATCTGTTGACTATGTATCTGCGATGGGCGTAGGGGTTGCAATCGAGGAGCTCGATATCTCAGATTTAGCAAAGATGCTTAAGTCATCAATGCCAGCAGATATGAAGCTAGCCCTTGATAACTTAATGAGGGGCTCTGTAAACCACTTAGCAGCCTTTAAACGCTAAAGAGTTAACGCAGAAACTCCCTCGGTGAAATCGCCGGGGGAGTTTTTTTATTTAGGCAACGAGGATGCTGCGCTTGCTTAGGCCCATGAAGTAGCCATCGATGAGAGTTTGTGAAGGAGTATCGATAGAAGTAGATGCTCCAAGTGCGATAAATAATGGAGTGAAATGTTCAACCGTTGGGTGGGCATAAGGCATTCCTGGGGCGAGCTCGCGATAGTTTGAGAGCGAATCGATATCACCCGCCGCGAGTGCGCCAGCTGCCCATGCATCGAATTCGCTAGACCAACTTGGTGCGACTGCATCAGTAGTCCAGTCACGTAAATAGCGCAGACCATGTGTCATAAATCCAGAGCCGATAATAAGTACACCCTGATCGCGCAGTGGCTGTAAACGTTTACCGAGTTCGAGCAGTTTCTTGGGATCACTCGTTGGCATCGACATCTGCACAACTGGAATATCGGCCTCGGGGTACATAACTTTCAACGGCACCCATGCACCGTGATCTAAACCGCGAACGGATTGATGGAGTGGTTCATTATCTGGCATCATCGAGGCCAGGAGATTTGAAATCTCGGTGGCATCTGGGCTCTTATATGTCATCTCATAAAACTTGCGATCAAAGCCGCTGAAGTCATAGACCAGCGGGGCGTTTGCGACGGGATTGCTCAAAGTTACGGGCTGGGACTCCCAGTGGGCGCTGACGATAACTATCGCCTTAGGCTTTTCGATTCCTGCAGAGATTGCACGTAGCTGCGAGCTCCACAGCAGATCATCGAGAAGCATGGGGGCGCCATGGCCGATGTAGAGGGCGGGCATCTTTGTCATATGGGAGAGCCTACTCGATATAGTTGAAGTTTCAACTATATAACCTTCCCGAATCATGACGGGCGCTATAAATGCGACGAGATTTGCATTGAGATTAAGGCTCGTTAGACTCAAGACATGAGGAAACTTTCACCTGGCGCCCGTTTTAAACAAGCGCTGGGCGAGGAGCTTCCACTCCAAATAATCGGGACAATCAACGCAAACCACGCTCTTTTGGCCAAGCGTGCCGGTTACCGAGCTATCTATCTCTCAGGCGGGGGAGTTGCCGCAGGCTCAATGGGGATTCCAGATCTTGGAATAACAACTCTTGAGGATGTCCTGACCGATGTTCGCCGCATTACAAATGTCTGCGATACGCCGCTGCTAGTCGATGCCGATACTGGCTTTGGCGCCTCGGCCTTTAACATTGGGCGCACGGTTAAAGATTTAATTAAGGCCGGCGCAGCTGCAATGCATATCGAGGATCAAGTTGGTGCAAAGCGCTGCGGGCACCGACCAAATAAAGAGGTCGTGTCAAAGAGCGAAATGGTCGATCGCATTAAAGCTGCAGTCGATGCCCGAAGCGATGATGATTTTTCAATTATGGCCCGTACCGATGCGATCGCAGTTGAGGGTATAGATGCTGCTATTGAGCGCGTACATGCATATATCGAAGCCGGCGCCGATCTAATTTTCCCTGAAGCCATTCGTACGTTGGATGATTACGCAAAGTTTTCAGCGGCAGTGTCGAAGCCAATTTTAGCCAATATCACTGAGTTCGGTCTAACACCGCTATTTACTCGTGATGAGCTCGCTGTACATGGTGCCTCAATGATTTTGTATCCACTCTCAGCCTTTAGAGCGATGAATAAGGCGGCTGAAAATATCTACGAAACTATTCGTAGAGAGGGTACTCAAGCCAATGTTATTGACACGATGCAGACCCGTGAAGAGCTCTACGACCGTATTAACTATTACGAATATGAAAAGGCAATCGACAAGTATTTGGAGAAAAACTAAATGGCCGAGTTCAAACCTAAAAAATCCGTAGCACTCTCGGGTGTACCTGCTGGAAATACCGCGCTCTGCAGCGTTGGTAAGAGTGGAAACGACCTTCACTATCGTGGCTATGACATCGCAGATTTAGCTGCCCACTGTGAGTTCGAAGAGGTTGCCTACCTTTTAATTCATGGAACACTTCCAACGCAGCTCCAGCTCACTGCCTACAAAACAAAGCTCAAGGGACTTCGCGGACTTCCAGATCAAGTTAAAGCCATTCTCGAACAGGTTCCAGCAACTGCCCATCCCATGGATGTTATGCGCACTGGAGTTTCGGCCCTTGGCTGCGTGACTCCAGAGGGAGCATCACATAGTGAAGATGGCGCTAAAGAGATTGCCGATAAGTTAATTGCCTGTTTGAACTCAATGCTTTTGTACTGGTACCACTTCGCCAACTCCGGAAAGAGAATCACCGTAGAAACCGACGATGATTCAATTGGCGGACATTTCTTGCATTTGCTACATGGCGCACCACAGAGCGAACTCTGGGTTAAATCAATGCATGCATCGCTAATTTTGTATGCCGAGCACGAATTTAACGCCTCAACATTTACCGCCCGTGTTATTGCAGGTACAGGTTCAGATATGTACTCAGCAATCACCGGGGCAATCGGTGCACTCCGTGGACCAAAGCATGGTGGAGCAAATGAAGTAGCTCTAGAGATTCAAGAGCGCTACACATCTGCTGATCAGGCCGAGGCCGATATCCGTGCACGCGTTGCAGCTAAGGAAGTTGTCATCGGTTTTGGTCACCCGGTCTATACCGTCTCTGATCCTCGCAATGAGATTATTAAGGCCATCTCATTGGAGCTCTCTGAAGATAATGGCGACACTGGCCTGTATGCAATCGCTGAGCGAATCGAATCTGTGATGTGGGATGCTAAAAATATGTTCCCGAACCTTGACTGGTTCTCGGCCGTTTCATATAACCAGATGAAGATTCCAACAGCGTTTTTCACACCAATATTTGTGATTGCTCGTACTACTGGTTGGGCAGCTCACGTTATTGAACAACGTATCGATAACAAGATTATCCGTCCAAGTGCCAACTACACCGGTCCTGAGGATTTAACCTTCCAACCAATAGAAAAGCGATAGGTGTATTCGTAAATGTCTAGTCACATCACAAAATCAAATCAGCCATATGATCAAGAGATCATTGACATTGTTGATTACGTTCAAAACTATGAGATCACTTCACCCGTTGCCTATGAGACTGCATGGAACTGCTTTATGGACACTCTCGGTTGTGGCTTAGAGGCCCTTGAATATGAGGCCTGTACTAAGTTGCTCGGCCCAGTTGCCGAAGGTGTAACCGTTACTGACGGTGTAAAAGTTCCAGGTACATCCCATGTCTTAGATCCAGTACAGGGCGCCTTCAATATCGGCGCCATGATTCGCTGGTTAGATTTCAATGACACGTGGTTAGCTGCTGAATGGGGACATCCATCAGATAACTTAGGCGGCATTCTTGCAACCGCTGACTGGCTATCTCGCACAACGGATAAGAAGTTCACGATCAAAGATGTTCTAACGGCCATGATTAAAGCCCACGAAATTCAGGGCTGTATTGCACTTGAAAACTCATTTAATAAAGTCGGACTAGACCACGTTGTTCTTGTGAAAGTCGCATCTACAGCAGTTGTTGCACAGATGATGGGTTTAACTCGTGATCAAATACTGGCTGCAGTCTCACTTGCATGGGTAGATGGCCAGTCCCTTCGCACCTATCGTCACTTTCCAAATGCCGGCTCACGCAAATCATGGGCCGCCGGAGATGCAACTTCGCGTGCGGTGCGTTTAGCGTTAATCGCAAAGACTGGCGAAATGGGTTATCCATCGGCACTGACTGCGAAAATATGGGGCTTTTATGACGTTTCATTTAAAGGCAATGCATTTAAATTTCAACGTCCATACGGCTCTTATGTAATGGAGAATGTGTTGTTTAAGATTTCTTTTCCTGCTGAGTTCCATTCGCAGACTGCAGTTGAAGCGGCGATGACTTTGCACAGCGCAATGGTGGCTGCCGGCAAGACCGAGTCAGATATTAAGAAAGTCACGATCCGCACACATGAGGCCTGTATTCGAATCATTGATAAGAAAGGCCCGCTCAATAACCCTGCCGATCGCGATCACTGCATCCAGTACATGGTCGCTGTGCCACTTATCTTCGGTCGCTTAACTGCTCGCGACTATGAAGATAACATCGCATCCGATCCTCGTATTGATGATCTACGCGAGAAGATTGTCTGTGTTGAGGACACAACTTTTACTGCCGACTATCACGATCCGCAAAAGCGTTCGATAGCTAATGCGCTAACCATTGAGTTCAATGATGGCAGTGTTTTGGGTGAAGAGGTCGTTGAGTATCCAATTGGTCACGCCCGTCGACGTACTGCAGGGATTCCACTTCTGATTGAAAAATACAAGGTTAATCTTGCACGTATTTTCGATGCACCAACGCAGGAGAAAATCTTGGCGTTGTCGCTTGATTATGAGACATTGATTGCCACTCCCGTTAATGAGTTTATGGATTTAATGGCGCTGTAATGAGTCGGATACTTATTGCGCCTGACTCCTTTAAGGGAAGTGCAACGAGTATTGAAGTAGCCCGTGCAATTGTGAAAGGTTGGCAATCAGTTCGCCCTGGTGACGAGTTGATTCAAATTCCTTTTGCCGATGGCGGCGAAGGCTCTTTGCTTGCCATTGAATGCGCACGACCAGATTCTGAACGTATTTATTGCCCCGAAGTTTCCCCTGATGCATATTGGCTTTTGCTAGATGGATCAACTGCCGTAGTCGAACTGGCTCAGACTTCGGGGTTAACTCTTTTGCCAGCATTAGATCCTATGGGTGCGCACACTTTCGCCTTTGGTCAAGTTTTAGCGAAGGCAGCACAAGATTCACGGGTGAGGCGGATTTATTGCGCACTTGGCGGATCAGCAAGCACCGATGGTGGTGTTGGCGCATTGATGGCGTTGGGTTTTGAATTCTTGGATTCACATGGAGTCAGCGTTGGCTTAGGTGGGCAAGCCCTGTTGCAGATTGCAAACATTTCAACCTCGCGTGCAATTGTGCCCCCACGAGGTGGAGTCTTTCTACTTGTCGATGTTCAATCGCCACTTCAAGGAGCAAAGGGTGCGGCTTCAGTATTTGCTCCACAAAAAGGTGCAACACAGGAGCAGGTGTCAGAACTCGAATATGGGCTACAACATTTCGCAACTCTCACAGGGCAAGATGATAGCCCCGGTAGTGGAGCAGCAGGAGGAACTGCATTTGGCCTTAGTACGCTCTGGGGTGCAACGATTGAGAACGGTGCTGCCAAAATTGCAGATCTCTGCGGAATCGAGAGTGCATTGATTGGCACTGATTTAGTAATTACTGGTGAGGGACGTTTAGATTCTCAAAGCTTTCAAGGCAAAGTTGTTGGGCACATGAGTCAACGTGCCGCCGCTGCACACGTTCCAATTGCATACTGTGTCGGTTCACTTGAAGGAGTTTTTCCATCGCAGTGCATTGGGGGAGTATCGCTAACTGAAATTGCGGGAAGTTCTGCGTTGGCAATCCACGATGCGGATAAATACCTCTTTGAGGCGGGTATACAGCTCAGCAATCTCCTATAATATTTCAATCATGTGGATGCAAGCGAAATGACTGTGCCAACAATTTGGTGTGAATTCTCTGGATTAGCAATTCCTGAATCTCTAGAAGCCTTTCCAATTCGCGGAGAAATTCCTGAACTCGAAATTCTTTCATCAATTGAATTTTACATTCCCCGTTACATGTCAGGTGCACGAGCCCTAGAACCTATTTCGAAAATGACTTCCCTACAAGTTATACAAAGCCCAAATGCTGGAGTAGACGATCTTCTTGAAATTCTTCCACCTGGTGTCACATTATGTAACGCTAAAGGTGTCCACGATGCATCCACGGCAGAGTTAGCAGTTGGATTAGCGATTAGCGCTAGACGTGGATTTGCAACTTTCATGGCCAACCAAAGTAAGGGCGAGTGGGTCCATGAGCGTCGAAGCGCCTTGGCCGATTCACTTATTGGAATTGTCGGTACGGGGAGTATTGGCTCAATGATTGCCCGGCAACTTGAAGTCTTTGATGTTGAGGTAATCGGTTTTAGCCGCAGTGGAAAAAATGGAAGTAAGATGATGGCAGAGTTTGATCAATTGCTACCAACCCTGGATGTTGTTATTTTGATTCTTCCACTAACTAGCGAGTCCCATCATTTAATGAATCGATCTAGGATAGATGCGATGAAGCCAGGTGCCACCCTTGTCAATGTTGCTCGAGGGGGGATTGTGGATACCGAAGCATTAATAGATGCTTTAAATCGTGGACATATCACTGTTGGTTTAGATGTTACTGATCCAGAACCTTTGCCAATAGGACATCCACTATGGAGTTCACCAAACGTAATTATTACGCCACATGTCGGTGGGGACTCGAGTGCCTTTAATCCCCGAGTGCGTACACTTATTGAGAGTCAACTTAAGCGATATGCAACTGGTGAGCCACTAGCAAATATTGTTGCAGGCCCACTCCGTTAGAGAATTTAGTCCGGGCACCTACTGCACCGAAGATGAAAAACGTTTCAGTGAAGATTGAATGTGCGAATACATATTCGATCGGGCGGCTTTGGAATCCCCGTCGATAATTGCATCTGCTATGCCACTGTGCTCAATAATTGCCAGTTGCCCGGAACCATTTTGGTAATATTGCTCAAACAGTCCTTCGACGAATTTGGCTCTTGAGTTATTTTCGATCAAGTGAAGCTTATGGGCCATAAAGAGACGAAATAAGTGGAGATGGCAGTGGGTTCGTTCAAAAGCAGATTCCACAGATTTGCTGCCAGATAACTGTGCCACCAGTTTATGGAAGCGCGCGTCATGCTCAGTCAAACTCTTAAACTCATCTACATTCTTTTGCTTTATTGTTTTTTTAGTACTACTCATCTCTAATTTAAGAATTCTTTTACTTTCAGGAGTAATCCGCTGGGCCGCTTGCTCGGCCGCCCACGGTTCAATAAGGAGTCGAAATTGAAATAGGTCTTGGAACTCATTAAGAGTTAAAAGATTAGTTGCGCTATAGCCTTTCAGGGGCTCTTTCTTAATGAGTCCATCGGCCTCTAAGCGGGCTAAAGCCTCTCGAATTGGAGTCTGAGAGGTTTTAAGTCGAAGCGAGAGTGCATCGATATTGACTCTGGAGCCAGGCGCAATTTCATACGTCACAATCATCTCTTTTATCTTTCCGTAGGACTCATCCGAGAGGACTGAGGTACGGACTGATGATTTAGGCACTTGCTGTTTAACTGCCATCATTTATTTAACAGTGTTTCATTTAGAAATGGCATATGAATACTAATGTGGAAGTCGCAAACCGTTCATGCCGCCATCAACGGCAAGAACTGTTCCAGTAGTCGATCCCTGAGCTGGATTTGCTAAGTAAACAATTGCACTAGCAACCTCTTCAGGCGAAACTAAGCGTCCCATAGGCTGTCGGGCTTGGAGTTTTTCTCGCTCTGCAACTGGATCACTTGCCTGCGCGAGTAATCTTCCAATCCATGGCGTATCTGCTGTTCCAGGATTAACGCAGTTAACGCGAATCTTTTCCTTCACTCCATCTGCAGCCATTGCTAAAGTGAGTGACATAACTGCACCCTTGCTCGCAGAATAAACGGCTCGACTGGGAAGGCCAACAGTTGCAGCAACAGAACTCGTATTTACAATTGAAGGGCAAACGCTTCTTCGAAGAAATGGCATTGCAGCCGATGAGACTCGGCTCATGCTCACAACATTTATATTAAGAACTCTGTGCCACTCTTCATCGGTTGAATCTTCTACAGTTCCAATTGCGCCAATGCCTGCGTTGTTGATCAGGATGTCTATAGTCTTTGTGTGAGTTGCAATCTGCTCAAATGCAGTGTCTACCTTCGCTGTGTCACCTACATCGCATGGAATCCACGTAGCAACACCTGACATCTCACCCACATTCAGGTCAAGACCAAAGACTCGGGCACCCTGGGCATGAAGGGAACGGGCAACGGCCAAACCTATTCCTGAACCGGCCCCACTAACCACTGCTGTGAGTCCTTTGAAATCTTCGCTCATATCTCTGCTCCATTCATTGCTAAAAGTTGAGGAAAGGCTATCTCGTAAAATCAACTACTTTGGATTCAATTTCGCCGATACCTTCAATACCAGTGCGAACAACTTGTCCACCATGTAGATACACCGGTGGCTTAAAGCCAAGCCCAACACCAAAGGGAGTACCTGTGTTAATGATGTCGCCTGGGAATAGCTCCATGAATTGGCTGATGTACCAAACGATGTGATTGATACCAAAGAGAAGATCGTTTGTATTTGAATCCTGCTTCATGGTTCCATCGACCTCACACCAGAGGCGCAAATTGTGCGGATCAATTGAATCTCCAGTAACAATGGAGGGTCCTATCGGGTTAAAAGTTGGAAATGACTTTCCCTTGACCCATTGACCAGATCTCTCAATCTGCCAGTGACGCTCGCTGATATCTTGACTGATTGTGTATCCAAGAATGTAATCGGGGGATTGCTCAGGATTTTCCAAATACAGCGCGCGCTTTCCAATCACAATTGCAAGCTCTACTTCATAATCTGTTGCCGTGCTTCCGGGCGGAATAACAATGGCGTCATTTGGACCGACAACGCAATCTGGTGCCTTCATAAAGATGATTGGCTCTTTCGGTGTATCGGCATTTGTTTCTGCGATATGTTGCAAATAATTCAGTCCTACACAGATAACTTTTGTAGGTCGGTTAATAGGTGAGCCATAACGGTGCGTATTTACTGAAGTGCGAGGCAATGTTGAGAGATTGGCATTCTTGACCCGATCAAAGGCTCCATTTTCCAAATCTTCGCGCGACCAATCTTTGATGAGAGCATCTACGAAAATAGCTTCATCGCCCTCAATGACAACTGGCCTTTCACTTCCGATGGCGCCGATGCGTGCGATTCTCATCTATCTACCTCCAGGTAGTTTTCCAAGGCCTGCATGAGTAGGCAACAGGCGAACATGCTTTGGTTCGAGCTCTTCTAGCGAATTAACACCGAGCAACTTCATATTTCTTATCATTTCATTACGTAAAATCGTCAACGCCCGTTCGACGCCCTCTTGCCCGCCGGCCATAAGTCCGTAGAGATAGGCCCGTCCGATGTATGTGAAATCAGCACCGAGAGCGATGGCCGCCAAAATATCGGCGCCATGCATGATGCCTGTATCAAGATGAACCTCTAAATCGCTCTTTAACTCTCTCTTTACATCTACAAGCAAGTGCAGTGGCACAGGGGCGCGATCTAACTGACGCCCACCATGGTTAGATAAAATAATTGCATCGGCGCCATATTTAGCAGCTTTTTTGGCATCTTCAACGGTTTGGATGCCCTTAATCGTTAACTGACCCTTCCACTGTGCGCGAACCCATTTAAGATCTTCAAATGTCATAGTTGGGTCAAACATGAAATCAAGAAGTTCAGCGACAGTTCCATTCCAATTCTGCATTGAAGCAAATGTAATGGCCGGAGTTGTGAGAAAATTAATCCACCACTCAGGACGAGGAATTGCATCCACAAGAGTCTTTGCCGTTAAGGACGGGGGAACGGTTAATCCATTTCGTGTATCGCGCAAACGCGCTCCAGCAACGGGTACATCAACGGTGAGAATTAAGTTTTTTACACCAGATTCCTGCGCGCGACGAACAAGCTCCATGCTTGCCTCGCGGTCCTTCCACATGTACAACTGAAACCAGTTCACTCCATCAGGCGCTGCAACAACAACATTTTCAACCGTAGTTGTGCCAAGAGTTGAGAGCGTGAAGGGAATACCGAATTTTTGGGCGGCACGAGCTCCAGCGATTTCGCCCTCTGAGTGCATCATGCGGGTAAAGCCCGTTGGTGCAATCCCTACAGGCATCGCAAATTTTTCACCTAGTACCTCACATGCAAGCGAGCCATCTTCAACGTTCTGCAAAATATTGGGGCGAAACTCTAAATCCAGGAATGCTCGACGTGCGCGCTCTAGCGTGATCTCGGATTCGGCCGAACCATCGGTGTAGTCAAAAGGCCCGGTAGGCGTACGGCGCTTTGCAATGAGTCGTAAATCCCAGATTGTCAGCGCCTTGGCAAGGCGTTTTTTCCGGCTGGGCAGTGTTGGCATCGTGAATCTGAGCAGAGGAGATAGCTCGGACCACTTTGGGAACTGCCGCTTGACGTTCTTAACATGTGGATTTTTCGCCCTTGACATAGCCAAAATCCTATACGATTTCCTTCATAAAAACTATACGCTAGGTTCACCAAGAAAGAGTTAGTCTGACTGCCGATACTGACTCTAAACAAGGAAGGTCAACGATGACCGAACAGCTGATTCACCCATTTACTTTCGGGGACATGTCACAAAAGGATCTGCTCGGTGGCAAAGGTGCAAACCTCGCCGAGATGGTTCGTATTGGCCTTCCTGTTCCGCCAGGTTTTACAATTACAACGCATGCATGTCGCCAGTATTTACAATCTGGTGAATTTCCTGCAACGCTAAATGCTGAAATTGATGCAGCGCTAAAAGAGCTTGAAAACCAGACTGCTAAGAAATTTGGGGGAGTCGATAATCCATTGTTGGTCTCGGTGAGATCAGGAGCTAAGTTTTCTATGCCGGGAATGATGGAGACAGTTTTAAATGTTGGTATGACTCCTGAAGTAACCGAATCACTTGCGGCATCGTCTGAAAATCCACGTTTTGCTTGGGACTCTTATCGCCGATTTATTGAAATGTACGGAAAAATTGTTTGTGATATTGCACCTGGTGAGTTCCATAAAGTTCAAGAGCGCATTGCATCCTCAGTGGGTGTTGGAAACATGCAAGGACTAGACGTCGAAAGCTTGAAACTGCTGTGTGATGGCTTTAAAAAGGTTATTACTTTGGCAACGGGTGAGGAATTTCCGACAGATCCACGGGAGCATCTAATTAGATCTGTCGAGGCCGTCTTTAGATCCTGGAACTCAGAACGCGCGCAGATGTATCGCCGTCGTGAGCGAATTCCATCAGATCTTGGAACTGCAGTAAATATTCAATCGATGGTCTTTGGAAATCTCAGCGATGATTCAGGTACAGGTGTTGCATTTACTCGCAACCCATCAACTGGAGAAGTTGGTCGCTATGGGGACTATTTACAAAAAGCGCAGGGCGAAGACGTTGTTGCTGGTATTCGTACACCTATGTCTCTTATTGAATTTGCCGAACTGAGCCCAACCGTTGCTAAAGAGTTAGATGACGTAATGGAGTTATTAGAGACCCATTATGAGGATCTTTGCGATATCGAATTCACGATCGAGCGCGGAAAGCTCTGGATTCTGCAGACCCGCGTGGGTAAGCGCACAGCTGAGGCCGCATTTCGAATCGCCCTGCAATTTGTCGACGAAGGCAAAATCACGATGGATCAAGCGCTACTTCGCACATCAGGTGATCAATTGGCGATGTTGATGTTTCCTCAATTTGATACTTCGGGGCCGTTGAATGAAATCGCTCGGGGAATTCCAGCATCCCCTGGAGCCGCTGTTGGTGAAGTCGTCTTTGATTCTAAACGCGCATTTGATCTTTCCAAGTCGGGCAAGAAAGTCATTCTTGTACGACGGGAGACCAGTCCAGATGATTTAGTTGGCATGGTTGCATCCCAAGGGATTTTAACAAGCCGTGGTGGTAAGACATCCCACGCCGCAGTCGTTGCTCGCGGAATGGGAAAAACTGCCGTCTGCGGAACCGATTCGATTTCTGTTGATGAGCGAGCAAATTTATTCACCGCAGGAACCGTGACTGTTTATGAAGGCGATGTCATCTCAATCGATGGCACAACAGGCGCCGTCTATCTTGGCGACGTTCCAGTTGTTGCATCCTCTGTTACTTCTTATCTGGAGGGTCGCCTATCGGCCGGATCTGATGAGGCGGCACCAGTTGTAAAGGCGGTAGATCGCATCTTGATGCACGCCGATGCTAAGCGACGTTTAGAGGTTCGAACGAATGCCGATACACCCGAGGATGCAATACGTGCGCGAATATTGGGCGCGGAGGGTGTGGGGTTATGCCGTACCGAGCATATGTTCTTAGGGCCTCGTCGTTCTTACGTTGAGCGTTTGGTATTGGCTGAAAATGAAGATGTGCAGCGCTCAGTAATTGCGGAAATGGAGCCACTTCAGCGTGCAGATTTCGTTGGCATCATGATGGCGATGTCGGGCTTGCCGGTAACGATACGTCTACTTGATCCACCTCTGCACGAGTTCTTGCCTTCACTTGTTGTTCTTAGTGCCGAGATGGCACGTGCTGAGGCGCTAAAGGAAGAGGTTTCACCACGCGATAAAGCACTCTTTGCCGCAGTTAACCGTCTGCATGAATCAAACCCAATGTTGGGTCTGCGTGGTGTTCGTTTGGGAATTCTGATTCCAGAGCTGTACAAAATGCAGGTACGTGCATTGGTGCATGCATTCCTTGAGGTTAAGAAACTTGGACATGATCCACGCCCTGAAGTGATGATTCCGCTTGTTGCGACACAGCGCGAACTTCTTTATTTGCGTGAATCCCTTGATGAAGAGATTGTTAAAAAATTCAAGGGTTCAGGAGTAAGCGCTTCCATTCCAATTGGCACAATGATTGAGACCCCGCGCGCGGCAATTACTGCCGATCGATTAGGTGTATATGCCGATTTCTTCTCATTCGGAACCAATGATTTAACACAGCTAACATGGGCATTTAGCCGCGATGATGTTGAATCCACATTCTTGCCGCGCTACCTAGATTTAGAACTGCTGCCCTTTAATCCATTTGAATCATTAGATGAGGCTGGAGTCGGAATTTTACTGCGAACCGCCGTTGGCCTTGCTCGAGGTTTGCGCAGTGATTTCAAATTGGGAGTGTGCGGTGAACACGGCGGAGATCCGCGCAGTATTCACTTCTTTAACTCCCTCGGCCTTGACTATGTTTCTTGTTCACCATTTCGAGTTCCGATTGCACGCCTTGAATCGGGTAGAGCTGCGGTTATTGTCTAGCCGTTACATATGGAAAATTGCATCAACTTCCACTGGGCTATTCAGGGGCAACGCCTTTACGCCTATCGCTGTTCTGGTGTGAGATCCGATCTCGGGACCAAAAACTTCTAGGAAGAGTTGGCTCGCACCATGCGCTACTAAATGTTGATCAGTAAAACCATCGGCACTGGCGACGTAGACAGCAATTCTGGCAACTTGCTTAATACCTTTAAGGGTACCTAATTCATATTTTAGTGAATTAAGAACGTTGATTGCACACTGGCGACCGCACTCTTGAGCAACTTCAAGCGAGACTTGATCTCCAACTAAACCAGTGCCTACCAGTACACCATCGCGCATTGCTACCTGTCCCGAAACATAGATGCCGTTTTCAAGTTTTGCCAGAGGCTTAAGGGTAACTGCCAATGGGTAGCTCACAGTAAGCGAAATCGAATCTAGAATTTCATCAGGTGTCATGCGAGTAGCGTCCAATCTGTAGTTTTCCTTTGTGGCTTTAGCGCGAAGCTCCAGGTGCGAAAGTGCGCCATCGATTCACTATTTCCCCTTTACTAATCACAACAGACTCATTGAGACTTGAAAAGACCGTACAGACATGGTTCGGGATAATTTGTACCTGCTCACCAATATTCAATTCTTTTGGAGTTCCTTCTCCTATCCATGTAAGCATTCCATGTTCCTCAGATAGGCGGTCAATAATCCAACCCGACTTGCCAATAATGAGGCCGTGTCCAGGGTATTCGCCGCGATGTTCTTTTGCAGGTAGAAGATCCGCACTTAATGATTTAGAGCCAGCATCTATTACTGCAGTATCTGCAGTCGGACGACTGACAACAGTTGATAAGACACGCACTGCACAAGTTTCAAATGTGGCATTTCCAAGTGCGATCTGACCTAAATCATTAAAAGCAAAGATTCCTGGTCTGATTTGATTCACTCCGGGAACAGTTGCGGCAACTCGTGCAGATGCACTTGCGCCCATTGAAACTCGTGAAATATTTACTCCAGCTTCTCTGATGGCATTAGCAACCCCGACCATCATCTCTGAGGCCTTCTTTGAAGCTGTAATCATAGATTCGCGATCAGGGGCACCATATACAATGCCTTCATGTGTCATGATTCCAACAACTTTTACACCGGGGACTGCATCGATTGCTTTAGCGATCATTGGTGCATTCTCAGGAAGCGCACCATCTCTTCCTAAGCCACAATCGATAATAAGCAGGACAGGACAGACTTGAGAGTTCTGAGCGAAAATATATCCAATTGATTCTGCGCCAAATACGCTTTCCACCGCCAAAGTCAGGTCGATAGAAGTTGAAAGTGTTCTCGCCCTTTCAACTTTAGCCGAACCTAAAATCGGATAGGCCACAGTAATCTTCTTAATTCCTGCTTGGGCAAAACCTTCAGCTTCACCAAGTTTGGCAACACATAGACCATCGCAGCCCAACTCTTGCTGCAATAAACCCAGTTCAGGCGTTCTGTGCGTTTTTGCGTGTGGTTGGAGGGATACCCCATACTCAGCGCAAATCGCCAAGAGTTCATTGACATTATTCTTAAATATATCGAGATCCAAAACTAAAGATGGCGTATCGATAAAGCTTCTCAACTCAAATTCACCATTGGCAAGCATTAAGAATAGGCCCTAAGTTCCTCTGAAACTTGCCGTGCTTCATCTTGAACGCACTCTTGCATTCGAACCTTGGTTATTTTTTTCTCTTCTAAATAGCGCTTAGGAACTGTTGAACTGATGGCTGCTATGACCTTTCCGTTTCCGTCAGTAACTGGAGCTGCAACACAATAGAAGCGCTCGACAAGCTCGCCGTTAGATTCTGAGAAGCCTTGAATTCTTACTTTATTTACTTCCTTTAGCAATTGATCAAGGCTCCCAATCGTTGAGCTATTAAACTTTTTGAAGACTGAGTTCTTAAAAATTGCCTTAATCTCGTCATCGCTGTAACCCGTCAAAAGTGATTTTCCAAGTGCAGTTGCTTGGGCAGGGAGCCTTGCACCGACCTTTGAAGGGAGATCGTAAGATCGGTCTGATTTGATTTGAGCTAAATATAAAGCATCGCATCCAGAGAGCACCGCTAAGTGGACTGAAGAATGTAGATCATTCATCATCTCGGTGATGTGACTTTCTGCGATTGAAATGAGTTGACTACCATTTAGATACTGGTGGGTGGATTCCCAAGCTTGGATTCCTAATGTAAATCTATTTGCCTTAGCATCAAATTCAATCCACTTCTCCTGCTGAATAGTTGAAAGTAAAACAAACAAACTACTCTTAGGAATTTCTAAATACTTTTGAATCTCCGTAAATGTTAAACCAGCTTGATAGCTAGATAGAAGCTTAAGGATTTGCAAAGTTCGAACCGATGATTTAACTTCACCTTGAACTGATTCGGCCATTCTGCTCAATCCCTTCGTTCGCATATGTGAACAATTATCACGTTCACGTTGTCGATATTATGTATAGTTAGGGTTTAATACAAGGGTTACCATCAAATAAATAGAAAAGGAGCCGATGTGGTGGCATTAATTGGACCAGAATGCACGACAACGGTGCTCTCAGATCGATTCTTTGATTCAGAATCGGGAAGTTTAGTTCCTGCCATTATATCGGTTGAAAATGGAGTCGTCGCAAAGCTCTCTAGTGGCCAATCACTTCCGGCGGTTGCATTTGCCGGAAAAACAATTAATTTGACCGGATTGCTCGTCACGCCAGGATTGGTCGATTTCCATACCCATTTATTCCATGGGCAGGACTTAGGAGTTCACGCTGATACTTTGATCAAACATGGAGTTACTGCCGCGGTGGATGCTGGAAGTGCAGGTGCTCATATCTTTCCTGCCTTTAAAGAACTAGTGATAGATAAATCTAAATTACGAATTCAATCGTTTCTCAATATTGCAACAGTTGGTACAACAAGTATTTTGCTACAAGGTGAGCTCAAGTCGCCGGCTTATTGCAATGAGGAAATAGCTATTTCAACGGCCCTGAATTTTCCCGATGAGATCATCGGAATTAAAGTACGGGCATCAAAAGATGTCGGTGGCGATTTTGCAGTGGAAGGCTTCTTGAAAGCGAGGTCAGCTGCGACTAAACTTGGCTTGCCATTGATGGTTCACTTAGGACCGGCTCCGGTAGATGTTGAATATATTCTGGAAAGGTTAGGCGCTGGCGATATCTTGACGCACGCCTTTACGGGCTGGGAAGGCAATAATCTCGTTGTCGATTCCAAACCCCGAGCCTCTTTCGTTGCTGCAAAAAAGAGGGGGGTTCTGTTCGATATTGGTCATGGAATGGGTGGCTTTGACTCTACTGTTGCCAAGGTGCTAATTGACCATGGTTTCTATCCAGACACAATTAGTACTGATATTCATACGTACTCTAAAGAAAAAGTAGTTGGACTACCAGAGGTACTATCAAAGTTTGTCGCCCTTGGGATGGAGCTTTCTGAGGTATTAAAGCGTGCCACTACTTCACCAGCGGAGTTTGGCAGATTTAACACCATTGGTGTTGGAACAATTTACCCAGGCATGCAGGCCGATATTGCCGCATTTGAATCTATAGAAGCTGAGCAAATATTTAGCGATTGCCATGGTCATAGCTTTGCCGGAAACATGCGCTTGGTACCGGTATTCACAATGATCAATGGTGAGGTTCTTTTTGATCGAGATGGCAGAGCCAACTAGAGAGTCCTAATTTTTCAGATGATTCAAAATTTCATCTGAGTAGGCAAAGACTGCAGGAGAGCCACCGGTGTGCCAAAACAAGGTCCGCTTGCCATCTGATGGTAGCTTTCGCAAGCTCGCCGCCGCTTTAGAGGTGTAAACGGGGTCCAGCATCACACCTTCATACCTAGCGAAATCCACCAATGCATCCAGACTTTCATTTGTGGTCTTTGAGTAACCTTCACCGACAAATGAAAAATTGAGATCAAGTTTCGGAGAATCAATCGCATCAAAATCAATTTTTAGTAGAGTACAAATCATCTTTATTGAGTCAAGAACAGTTGCTTGGATTGGATACTCATTCAAAAGAGGTGCAACACCAATAACCTCTACATCCTTATAACCTAGGAGTTTTAAGCCAAGTAATACTCCAATATATGTAGCACCAACAGCTGGCATTACAATTCTCTCTGGAAATTTTTCAGCAGGTAGTTGATGTGAGAGCTCAAGAGTGGCTTTCAAATACCCAAGACTCCCAAGAATCTCTGATTTTGGATAGGTGATTAAATATGGTTTCCGTCCAAGGGCTGCAAGAGATTTACTAAGTTGTAACTTTTCAAACTCATGATTGGTGCCTAGTTCGCCATGAAAGTAAGAGATTTTTGCACCCAACATTTGCAAGATCAGATGGGAGCCGGTGTTCTGCTTCTGTTTGTAATAATCGCTGAGCACAAGATAGCAATCTAGGTCTAGCATTGCGCAAGCTGCTGCAACTTGTCGGCCATAATTTGATTGGACCGCTCCACCATGAACAATACAGTCCGCTCCCAATTGAATTGCTTCACCCAGCAAAAACTCTAACTGCCGTGATTTGTTGCCACCAAAAGCCGGACCAATCAAATCGTCTCGCTTTATAGAGAGTTCAAAACCTAAGCCCCATTTTGATTTTAAATTTGTCAGATCTTGTACCGGTGATGAGTCCACGCAAAGCTGTATTTGTGGAAACTTGGAGAGGCTCTCCTCTAAATGCGTTTGTAATTCCATCTAAAAGCCCTCAAAACGAAAGACCCTCGCTAGACGTTTTAGAAGTGGCAATTCAGAATCCACCTCACGGTATTCACAAAGTGCGATAATTTCCTGCGTCCAAATGGGGCTTACATCCTGTGCTAAAAATATTTTTAGCTGTGATTCGGATTCATAATTAAGCACGCCAAAGATATGGTCCCCATCCCGAAAGATTGAAAAGTCAGTAATCCCCCCTTGCTCTAACTGTTCAATTATCTCAAGTGGTACGGGGGTGTGGAGGTCGATATATCGCTCCCCCATTTCTGGCTTAAGAACCAAATGAAATGCGGCTTGAACCATGGTAAACCTTCCTAATATGTATTTAACAAAATTAGCAGATTTACTTGACATAGGGGGTTTCTGGGAGGAAAGTATTTGGAAAGTTCGTTCATATACGTGAACGAATGAGGGAAGAGGAGTTCTAAATGGAGAGTTCAGAAAATGGTTTGGGTTTGAATTCGAACTTGGATCGTCGTACCTTATTAAAGGGACTCGGTGTTGCAGGTTTGGCATCGGCCCCAATGTTTAATAGTGGAATGATGTCAGCTGCCGAGGCCGCTAGTCAGACTATTAACTTTACCGCATGGGAATACCAACCAGATACAATTAAATCTTTAGTTGCTACTTGGGCTAAGAAGACTGGCAATAAAGTAAATACAAGTTTCATTCCTAACGTAGGTTACACAGCGGGAATCCAAGCACGTCAACGTGGCGGAAAGCCTGCCGATGTGTTTTATAATTTTGCTTATAACTCACAGAAGTTCGTGAGCCAAAAGTGGGCTGCTGATCTCCGTGGACTTCCAGGCGCTGATAAAATGGTTGCAGAAATGTTCCCATCAGCTCGTAGTCGTTTCGTGGCTGAAAATGGAGCGATTGTAAGTGCGCCATATTTCGCAGCTGTACACATGCTTCAGTACAACAAGAAGATGGTTGCTGCTGCAGGATTTAGCAGCACTCCAAATTCACTTCAAGAGACTTACGATCAGTGCAAGAAGATCAAGGCCAATGGTGTCGAATCACCTTATGTTGCATATTGGGTAAAGGACTTCGTCGAAGAGTACTTACATGTGTACTTACTAGCCGGAAATGTTACGCCATTTGATAAAAAGGGTGATCCAGTTTTCATGGATGATCCAAAGACACTTGATGTGCTCAACTGGTGGCAGGCAATGTACAAGGATGGGATGACTCCAAAGTCAGTTCTAACTGATGATCCAGGAAAGCACACGACATCAATTGCTAATGGAGATGCGGCTTTCTACGCCCTTCACCATTACTTCCTTCGCGATATTGTTGAGAGCAAGGGTTCCGCCTCAGGAGATATCGCTCAGGCAAAGATTGTTGGCACCGGTGGAAAGACACTACAAATGGGTGAAGTTATTCAATTGGGTGGAAAAGTAACGGGTGCGAAGAAAGCAGCAGCTTGGGACTTCATGAAGACTTATGGTTATAAGGATGCTAGTGGGCAGTTCACTACATTCCAGAAGTGGGCGGCCTCTGGCGCACTCTGTGCTCCATATCCTGGCTTCTTCACAGATCCCAAGGTCATTGCAGCTTTCCCTAAGTACATGGATCTGACATTGATCGCGGACACATTCAAGTCTGCTTCAGACGTCGTTCCAGCACGTACGTTGCCTTGGTATCAGGGCTTCCAAGCACAGTGTGGAACTATCATCCACGACTTGTTGCTCGGAAACTCAAATGCTCGTGCAACAGCAAATGCTCTAGCGATTGCCTGCAAGACTGCAAAGTCCGGTAGCGGTCTCTAATCATCACCAAAGAAAACAAGGAGTGAATAAATTCTCACTTCACAGGGCATAAAGGGGCAGAAGTCAAAGCGTTCGGTTTCAAACCGACGCTTTGGCTTCTATCTTGCCCTGCCATCAATTCTTGTTCTTCTGGTGTTGCTTGCGATTCCCGCCTTACTGACAGTTTTTCAAAGTCTTTTCGTTGTGCCGGCAGACGGCATTGGAATTGGTGAGTTCACAAAGATAGATAATTATCTATTTCTCTTTAAAAATGAGATTTTCTGGGCAACCTGTCTTAGGTCTATTTGGTTCGCTCTAATCTTTATTGTCGGGTCCACAGTAATTGGACTAGCTGCAGCGCTTCTTCTTAATGAAAAATTTGTTGGACGTATGGTTCTTAGAGGGCTTCTCGTTCTTCCCTGGGCCTGTCCCTGGTTAATCGTGGGTATTATTTGGAAATGGTTTCTTGATGGAAATATTGGACTCTTCAACGGAGTCCTTATCCGACTGCACCTTATCTCCCACTATAAAGATTTTCTAAGTGATCCAAAATGGGCTCTCTGGATGACCGCACTCGCTGCAATTTGGAGGCAATCCTGCCTCGTCGCGTTGCTGCTTTTGGCAGGGCTGCAGACATTGCCTCGCGATATTTGGGATGCAGCCAGCGTCGATGGCGCCGGAATTATTCAACGTTTTCGTCACATTACGCTTCCTTGGTTGCGTCCAGCGTTAACTGTGGTGACTGTTTTAAATGTGATTTATGGACTCATGCAGTTCGATGTGATTTTTGCCATGACTCAGGGCGGGCCTGGTTCGGCTACGACACTTTTGAGTTTCCTGATCTATCGTCAATTCTTTATTTTTACAAACTTTGGAATTGGCTCAGCGCTAGCCGTTGCACTCGCATTCATTGCGCTTATTGGCGGACTTATCGCAGTAAAAACCCTCTATCGAAAGATTGAGGTCTAAAAATTGGAAACTTCAGTAAGACGTAAAACATTCAATAGAAGTAAAGCAATCCGAAGTGCCATGATCTATTCAGTTGCGACAGGGTTTGTTCTTTGGATTCTGTTTCCCATTTGGTATACCTTGAGTAGCTCCTTTACCAAGCCAAGTAAAATAGGAATTCATCCGACACCGTTTTGGCCAGAGAATCCAACATTGAATAACTATCGTATTGTCCTTGGTATACCAGTACATGGCAAGAATTGCGTGCCCGGAATTGATATCAAACTTTGTGAAACTGCTCAAAGCAATGTTTCAGTTAATAAAATTGTTGAAACGATGCTCCACAGTTTCTATGTAGGTGCTTTAGTTGTAATATTTACTTTGATTATTTCAACCATTGCCGCTTATTCACTTTCACGCTACCGCTTTATTGGATCGAACTTTTTCCTGAACTTCACGATTCTTTCTCGTATTGTTCCTGGCCTAGTCTTAGTTGCACCGATATTCATCTTTTTGCGCGTGCTAAATCTTCTTAACACTCCTTGGGCACTGATCATTAGTTATACTTCGTTCACTTTACCATTGGCAATAATCATTTTGAAGAATTATTTTGATCAGATATCAATAGATTTAGAGGAGGCGGCAGCTCTCGATGGTGCTAGCAGAATGCAAACTTTGAATCTCATAATCCTGCCAGTAGCCGTTCCAGGACTCATTGCAACAGGAGTTTTGGTATTTCTCGAGTCATGGAGTGAGTTCTTCTTCGCACTAGTGCTCACAGATTCCTATACGGTTCCACCATTGCTTGCTGGCTTTTTATCAATGCAGACTTTCAATTGGACGTTACTCTCAGCTGCTACTGTTATTGCAATAATTCCACCAGTGCTATTGACAATGATTTTTCAAAAGTTCATAGTTACTGCCCTTGCATCTGGAACGGGCAAATAATGAATCGTAAAATCCGCGTTGGAGTCCTAAGTGCAGGTGCCTGGTCCGTGGCTGTTCACATTCCAGAGTTGAAGAAGCACTCGGATGTTGAGCTTGTAGTTGTTACAAATCAAAGTATGGAAATGGCAATCAAGATTCAAGCGATGTTCGGCTTTGAAAATGCCCTTGACTCATGGGAGAAAGCACTGGATTTGAATTTGGATGCAGTTATTGTGAGTAGTCCACCAATTGCTCATGAGGCAATGGTAATAGCCGCTTTGAATTCTGGTGCGCATGTTTTATGTGAAAAACCGTTTGCGATTGATGGTAAGTCAGCGGCCAAAATGTTGGCAGCGGCAAAATCGAACGATCGGACTCTTCTTGTTGGTTATGGCTGGCCGCACACAGACATCTTTACTCGAGTTCGGGAATTGATTCAGAAAGATGCAATTGGAAAAGTGGAGTTTGCGACCCTGGGCATCACATGCGGAATTCGTGAAATTCTTGAAGGCCAAACATCCGACCATTCAACATCCACTGGATTTTTAAGTGAGAAAAGTACTTATGTAGATCCTAAAACGGCTGGGGGAGGAGCAATTGGTACAACAATGAGTCACTCCCTCGGACTCCTTATTCATATTCTTGGCGATTCTTTCGACTGGGTCGCCAGTTCGAGTTACCCGGCGGGAGATGCGCTGGATTATCACGAGTCGGTATCAGGACAGATGAAAAATGGAGCTTCAGTAAATATGTACTGTGTAAGTACCTTTGGTAGCGCGCCACATGTAACCTGGAGATTTGAAGCCTATGGCGCAAAAGGTGATTTGCGTGTTGACCTGACTACTCGTCAAATAACTTTCCATGGAGCCATCGGGAACTCTTGGGTGCAAGAGTTTGAAGAAGAAGGAGTGACATATAGATCGTACATGCCAACCGCATTGCTAATCGAATGTTCAAGGGGCAATGAGATTCCAGAGGGGTGTGATAGTTCAATAGGTCAATTAGTTGTGGATGCAACTGATGGAATTCGCGAAAGTTGGCGAACTGGCGCACGTAGTAAAGTACCGGGTTAAAGTGTCCATTCATTCGCAGTTGGGAATTGAGCCGATTATAAATGGAGTAGGTCCAGCTACTCGCCTTGGCGGACTTGCCTTAAGTGAAATTGTCTGGAAAGCCATGCAAGAGTCCAATGAACGCAGCTACCGGATGGAAGAGCTTCACGAGAGTGCTGGTAACTTAATCGCAAAACTCATAGGTGCGCCCTCCTGTTTAGTTACTTCTGGCGCGTCTGCATCACTTACCTTGAGTGCAGCAGCATGTATAGCTGGTTTTGATCGCCAGATGCTAATAGACCTTCCGTTTCCAAATACAACCAAAGTTGAAATTTTGGTGCAGCGCTTACATCAAGATCCATACGACCATGCTTTAAGTGCAGCTGGCGCCCGAATGAGGGCTTTTGGAGATGGTCAGGGGACAACGGCGCAGCAGTTAATTGATGCCATTGATACACGGGTATGTGCACTGCTTTGGCGCGAGAGCGCAGATAAAGGTGCCCTAGATTTAGCCACGTGCTCAAAAATTGCGCACGAGCGCGGAATATCTGTAATTGTCGACGGTGCTCTATTTATTCCCCCATTAAGTCGCCTCAAGAGCTACCTTGAGCAAGGTGCTGACTTTGTTGCCATCAGTGGTGGGAAGAGTTTTAGGGGACCACACACCAGCGGCCTACTTGTTGCTAGCCCAACTAACATCAAGATAGCGATGCTGCACCATTTAGATTTAGATGAACGAATTGCTACTTGGAGCTATCAAATTGCAGATGGCGAATTTGCTGAGTTAGCTTCAAATGGAATTGCCAGGGCGATGAAAGTTGGACGAGAACAGATTTTTGGATTAGTGGCTGCGATCCAGGAGTACTTAATTGATGAGGACTATAAAGTTGGCGATATTGAAATTCGTGAGTGCAGAGGCGTCTTAAACAATGGCAGTAACGTCCAATCCGAGGAAGTATTTTACTCACCTTTAAATGTCACAAATCTGCATATACATGTCCCACGTGATTTGTCTGCCGATGATTTTTATATGCTTTTAGCCGCAGGTAGGCCAAGGATTATTCTCGGTCAAGAGATGTCTGATCAGGGTGTACTTACACTTAATCCGATGTCTCTTTTAAAGGGCCAAGGTTATCTTATAGGTACTCGAATAAATGAGATTGCCAAACAGAAATAAGGTGAATGAAAATGAGCGCTAGTCAAAAAGGCATGATCCAAACAGTCAACGGTTTAATTGAACCATCCGCAATGGGCTTCACGCACAGCCATGAGCATGTGTTATGGGACTACTTCAAGATGATCAAAAGTTACGATGTAATCTTTGAGGACGAGCAAATAGCTCAGTATGAAGTTCAACTCTTTAAAGATGCAGGCGGTGGCTCACTTGTCGATGCTAGTTCGGGTGGAATCGGGACTAAGCCCGATTCTTTACGACGTATATCTGATAAGACTGGTGTCAATATTGTTCTCGGTTGTGGCTGGTATCGAGAAAGTGTTTATGAGGATGCGGTCTTTCGTCAAACCTCTAATCAACTTGCACAAAGGATGGTCAAAGAGATTCGCGAAGGTTTTGCAGGTACCGATATAAAAGCGGGCTTTATAGGTGAGATCGGCACCGAAAGGGGTTTCATTACTGCGGCAGAGGAGCGGGTGTTTCATGCCGCCGCCAAAGCTAGTCTTGAAACAGGTGTTGCGATTTTGACCCACACTACTCATTTTGGCGAGCTAGCGCTTGAGCAGATCGATCTTTTAGAGAGTGCGGGGGTAAGCCCAGACAGAATCATTATTAGCCACCTAGGTGATCGCGAAGACACTTCGAGCCTACTCAAAATTGCTGCCCGAGGTGTGTATTGCAGCATAGATAATATTGGCTATGAAGGTGAGGGTTACCCACTTGATGCTGTCCGCCTAAATAGTGCAAGAACTCTCATAGATCACGGACATCTAGATCGAGTTGTTTTGGGTACAGATATTGGAACTCGCTCAGCCCTTCGTTCATATGGCGGACGGGGATTTCCATGGCTTCTTGAATCATTTGTCCCTGCGATGGAAAAAGCCGAATTTAACTCCCAGGAGATTGAAGCTTTAACTGTCACCAACATTGCTCGCGCCATCACTATTACAAAATAGGCTCTATTTACCCGGCGATTTCTTGTAAATAATCGAAAATTCGATCAGCCTCGGCCTGAGTTTCACTATCGAAAATGAAACTTACTGGTTCAATTTTTAAAGTATTGATAAAGACACCTTGTTTTTGAAGCAAATGTTTTTCAATCGCTACATAGGCATCAAGTACTGGCATGAGATTAACCATGTTAGCGATTGCGCCATTGATTAGATTGACTTTCTTCCAATCTCTAATTACAAGTGAATCCCAAAGCTTCACCATTGCCCAGCTGAGGTCAGCGCCAGGCATTGTTCCAACGACTCCTCTAGCAAAACTATCTACCAAGTGGGCCCCCCCAGTGCCTTCGAAAATTCGAGCCTTTCCACCTGTCGCATCTCTTAAAGATGAAAGGCGTTGTCCAATTGGAATAGCTTCAGGCTTAAAGTAGATACGCTCGCTATACTCACGAAAAAGTCCGGCTAAGACGGCTACATTAATTGAATATCCCACATAACCGCTAGCATCCTGTACAACAATTGGAATGGCGGTCTTTTCAAATACCGCCGAAAAATAATCGAAAATTTCATTATCCGAGAGCTTTGTTGCAATCGGAGGGTTAATCATCACCGCTGTGGCACCAGACTCTTGAGCGTGTAATACCAAGTTAATTGTTTGCTCGGGAGTTTCCTGTCCGCAACTCACAACGGCGTTCATTTTGAATTCTTGTGCAAATGCGCAAATCTCCTCAGTTAGTTGTCGTCGCTCGAGTAAGTTCATTTTAAGGATCTCAGAAACCATTCCGGTTGCCACGGTCTCAACGCCCTGGTGCCCGACCCATTCAATTTCTCGTCTGAGAGTTGCTGTATCAAGTTTACGACTGGAATCCAGCGGTGTACTTAATACCGGGACGACACCTTTGATTTCGACAAACTGCGCCATTAACACTCCTTGATTGAAAATACTTTTCGTCTACTAATGTGAAATTGTACTTGATTTCGCGAATGCATAGGCTTGATATTTATCGAACTTGTTCACGTATGTGAAACGCAAATAAACCTAGCGTTAACTATGTTATTTTAAGCATCAAAGTTCTACAATAATCAGATGTTAAGAGATGTGAAGTAACTAGGAAATGATTATTGATGTCCATACACATTTTATGACACGTGAATGTTGGGGAAATGAGTGGACAGATAATTGGGAACCCGTCTATGGAGCTCCATTTCCAGAAGTCACTCCAGCGAAATATGATGAGGCAATGCAGGATGTTGATGTTGCAATTGTTTTTGGATTGCGTGCTACTGCGGCCAATGTAGCTACACCGAATAAAAAAATTGCAGAATTTTGCAAAGAAACAAAAACTAGGACTATAGGCTTTATGGCGCTAGATCCATCTGATACCGATGTTTTAGAGCAAATGAAAGAAGGCGTCAGACTCGGTCTTAAGGGAATTAAACTATATCCAGTCTTGGCTCATTTTGATCCTAGGGATTCTAAATACGATTCGTTTTTTAGTGCAGCGCAAAAATATGAGTTAGTTTTAATTTGGCATGTAGGGGCCACTCCTAGCCCACCGGGAGATCTTTCAATCAGTCAACCACTCGTTATTGATGATGTAGCACGGCGTTTTCCAGGATTAACACAGATAATGGCCCACCTTGGGCATCCATGGCAACGCGAAACTATTGCAGTATTGCGAAAGAATAGACGTGTATTTGCTGATATTTCTGCGAGTTGGGCGCGACCATTCGATGGCTACCATGCCCTAGTTCGAGCACAAGAGTGGTCAGTCACCGACAAACTCTTATTTGGTTCAGACTTTCCCTTGTGGACACCAAGAGTTGCTATGGATGGCTTATATGCAATCGCCGAATTACGTTCAGGAACACTTCCTTATGTTTATAAAGAAACTATCGATCAAATAATTCATCAGGATGCCCTCTCAATGCTCAGATTATCAATCTAGCTAGAAATGAAGGAGGAAGTCACATGAGTTCACTAATCCCACAAGATGCAAAGCTAGAAAAGGTGTTTACTGGCGCTGTTTTTAGCGAAGGGCCTGCATCTGACCGTAGAGGCCACGTCCTATTTTCGGATTGTTCAGAGAATTTAATTTTTAGCTTTGATGAAACATCAGGTCAAACAGCAATCTGGAGTGCTGATTCTGCTCATGCAAACGGTATGAATTTTGATGCTCAGGGAAGACTTGTTGTCTGTTGTGACGGCAAAAACTACCCATCTAATCCAAAAGGTGGTATTCATGCCGTTCGCAGATACGAGAAGGATGGCACAATTACGAATTTAGCCGACAGATTCAATGGTAAAAAATTGAATGGGCCCAACGATCTGTGTTTTGACGCCGAGGGAAGAATCTACTTCACAGATCCACGATACGGAGACAAATCTGATATCGAACAGGATGTTATGGGGGTATATCGAATTGATCTTGACGGAACTCTGACTCGAGTAATCGAAGACTTAGAAAGCCCGAATGGAATTCTCCTGTCTAAAGATAGTAAATCATTGTTTTTAGTTGATCATAATCCCGATGCAGGTGGGGCACGAACCTTGGTTAAGTATAGAAGTACCGCCAATGGTTCTTGGATTAAAGACAAGGTGCTTCTTGATTTTGGTGATGATTACGGAATGGATGGAATGGTTTTTGATGAGAATGAAAATATCTATGTTACAGGCGGTTCTGGCGTAACAGCAGGTGTGCATATTGTTAGTTCTAATGGAGATTCTATGGGCTTCATACCGACACCTGAAACTCCTGGTAACTGCACCTTTAGCGGACCAAACCTTAACTATTTATACGTATGCGCGAGCACATCGCTCTATCGTATTAAATTGAATGCGAAAGGATTACTTACATGGTCTTAGCGTCAAATACAGAGATTGAACATTTCACATTGATAAAGCCTTCTGCGCCAGTCGGTGCTTATTCGCACGGTGTCGTTGCAAATGGTTTTTTGTTTACATGTGGCGTTGGTCCTTTAGATTCCATAACTGGAGAGATTTATGGCGAGGAAATCATCGCCCAAACTCGACAGGTCTTTCATAACTTGGCACTAATACTAGCTGCCAAGAATGTAGACTTTTCGAGGGTAGTTAAACTGACTGCTTATTTGCACAACCTCAATGAAGATTTTAAGGGTTATGACTCAGTCTGTCGTGAGTTTCTATCAACTCCCTACCCTGCCCGAACTACAACTGGTGCTGTTTTACCCAATATTTTGATTGAAATCGATTTCATAGTAGCTCTTTGATCACGATGACTACAAACACATTTACTATTAAGGGAGCCAGAATAATTGATGGCTCGGGTGATGTTGGTTTTCGAGGGGATGTTGTCGTTGAGGAAGGACGAATTAGAAAAGTTAGCAAGGATTTCATAAGAGATACTGTTGGAAGAGTTATCGATGGTGACAACTTAGTACTTTCACCAGGTTTTATCGATATGCACTCTCACTCCGATCTGGCAGTAATTGCCGATAAGGCCCATCTCTCTAAAGTTACCCAGGGAGTTACATTAGAAGTTGTCGGTCAAGATGGACTTAGTTATGTGCCTTCAAATGATCAAGTGCAAAGTGAATTACGAGCCCAACTCTATGGTTGGAACGGGACGTTAAATGATCATAACTGGAACTTTAATTCAGTAAGTCAATACCTAGATGAAGTTGATAAAGGCAGCGCCGTGAATATTGCTTATTTAATCCCGCACGGAACGGTCCGAATGTTGGTTCGGGGGATGAATGAAGGTATCTCTTCGCCTGATGATGTGAAGCGGATGCGAGAGGTCGTTCGAATTGGAATGCAGGAAGGCGCGTTCGGAATGTCAGCAGGCCTAACCTACGTACCTGCCATGTATTCAGATACCAATGAGTTGATTGAGCTTTGTAAAGTCGTCAGCGAATTTGACGGCTATTTTGCTCCCCACCATAGGAGTTATGGGGCAAAGATTTTTGAAGCTGTCGCAGAGTGCATTGAGATTTCTAGAGTTTCTAAAGCACCACTTCATTTAACCCACTGTCATTTAAGTGCACCGATGTATCACGGTCGAGCCAGAGAGTTATTGCAGGCTTTAGACATCGCTTCAGAACAGGGAATAGATATCTCTCTCGATACTTATCCATATTTAGCGGGTTCCTCGTACCTGCACGCGTTGCTGCCATCCTGGGTTCAAACTGGGGGAATCGATCAGATGCGAAGTCGTTTGAGAGAGACTGAAGTCCAAATGAAAGTTATTGATACCCTAGATCACTCTGGCAGTGATGGAAATCAAGGAGGAGTTGTTAATTGGGATAATATCGTTATAGCCGGAGTTGAAAAACCTGAAAACAAGAAGTTTGTTGGAATAACTATTTCACAACTTGCAATTTCGCAAAACAAATTAGCTTCGCAGTTTTATTTAGATTTAATTTTGTCGGAGGACTTCAAGGCTTCAATTGTTGTCTTTGGCGGTAATGAGGAAAATGTACGAACAATCATGAAAGACTCACGTCATATGGTTGGTAGTGATGGAATTCTTCACGGAGATAGGCCGCATCCTCGGGCTTATGGAACTTTTGCCCGTTTTCTTGGCTACTATTCCCGAGATGAAGAGATGTTTCCACTAGAGGGCGCAGTTCATAGAATGACTGGTCGTCCGGCTAAGCGATTAGGACTTCACGATCGCGGATTGATTAAAGAGGGATATAAGGCCGATCTAGTTTTATTTGATCACGAGAAAGTCGCAGACAGATCAACTTTCGACTCTCCTCGTTTGCCAGCATCTGGTTTCGAGTTCGTTTGGATCAATGGCATTCCAACGCTTGAAAAAGGCGCAAGATCCAATTTTATCCCAGGTAAGGGAATTCGTAAGACTGCACTCATTAACCCAGGAGGAAAATAATGGCAAGTGATCTAAGTAATTTCAGTGGTCAGGTAGTTCTCGTTGTTGGGGCGGCCAGTGGAATTGGTCGAGCAGCTGCGCATTTGATTGCATCCAGAGGTGGCACGGTTGTTATATCCGACTTAGATAAGGCTGGTTTAGCTTCACTTCAAAAAGAGTTGGGACTTAAAGATAATCAAGTCGAGAGCGTTAACTTGGGTGATCAATCAAGCATTCAGGCACTCGTCATGTCAGTGATTTCTAATCATTCTCAGATTGATGCACTCATAAATACTGCCGGAGTCGTTGGACCTACAAATACGAAGGTAGAAGACGTTGAGTGGGCCGCTTTTGAGCGGACTGTAACAATCAATCTATTTGGAACTGTCTGGTTAACTCAAGCAATTCTTCCGTATATGAAAGCTAGGCAATATGGAAGAATCGCACATGTTGCATCAATCGCCGGTAAAGAAGGCAACCCGGGAATGCATGCCTACAATATATCCAAGGCCGGCATGATTGGTTTTATTAAGGGCGTAGGTAAAGAAGTGGCAACAGAAGGCATCACGATTAATGCACTAGCCCCTGCAGTGATTAGAACACCGATGAATGCCGATACAAGCGAGGCAACCCTTAAGTACATGCTCGGACGTATACCTATGGGACGCGTTGGCGAGCCTGAGGAGGCCGCTGAAATGTTGGCCTTTATGGCATCTAGGGCTTGTTCATTCACGACGGGATTTACATTTGATACATCAGGTGGAAGAGCTACTTATTAAATATAGATTTTCTGGATTTAAGCCCATGATGTCCGAAGAAGAGGGGAATAGGCTCTAGTCTGAACCGAGAGATATTGTGATTTCACCAACTTGGAATAGGCGCCTGAAGTGGATTATCAATCCAGCAAAAACTACCATTAACTCCATCACTATCCGCGCTCACTAACTTCAACACTAAATCCGCTGCTTTTTTCGGATCATCTCCACCCGTCTCATCAACCCAATCAACCCACACTTGTTGACTATTGCCTGCCTTACCAAGAGCTGCAGTTTTAGTTTGTATATCAACCCACATCTCACTTTGCACTTCACCGGGATGAATCACATTTGCGGTGACACCAGACCCTGCAATTTCCGAAGCTAATTGCCGCGTTAATTGGTTGAGTGCGACCTTTGCAGTGCCGTAAGCGCTATAGAGCGGTCCCGGGGTATGTAAAGAAGCAGCAGAGCCCACATTGATAACTCTGCCCCACTTTCGTTCTAGCATTGCTGGCAAGAAATAGCGTACGGTGTAATACGGGGCAATCGCATCGATAATGATGGTACGCGCCCATTCATATGGATCAGTGTTTTGAATTAAAGCAAATGGGCCAAAAACTCCCGCACTATTCACAAGAATTTGAACTGTCCCATGTTCCTTAGATATCTGGCGCTCAAGTTTCTCAATAAATAAGTGGTCACTCACGTCCCCATTAATACTAATGATTGAGGACTTTTGGGAAGGAGAAAGACCATCTGTGTTAAAAGAATTACGCGAGACTGCGATAACGTTATGCCCCGCATCAAGAAGTCCTAGGGCAATGTGACGTCCAATTCCTCGACTTGCGCCTGTGACGAGGGCAAGTCTTTGAGTTTTAACAGTCATGGCGAAATCCATTCAGACTCCAAACATTGGGATACCAGTGAAGTGTTATATGACTCTAGACCTGAATTTACGTTATAGCAATGAAAGAAAATATATTGAGTTCAGCATACTGAACTCAATATAAATTAGCTGTTCTGGAGTGACGCTAAGAAGCCTTTATCTTGTGGACCTCTTGGAAAAACTGGCCATAAGTCAACTACCTTATTATCTTCGATAACATAAATTACATCATATAAGTTAACTGTTGTTGGTGCATAACCTGACACCAATTCCAGTCTATCTCCTAACTGAATCTTGTCTTCCGAATGAATATCAAATATTGCATGCTCTTCAGCACAGAAATTTGCTACAAAGCCAGAGTTTTTGATTCTAGGTGGGGCAAAGTCAATACCAACAGATTTTCTACCTGCGTCAAGTATGATTCTATTTCTGTGTCGCGCTGTCACGGTTGCAAGAACCGTAAGAGAAATTTCAAAAATAGGAACGAGATTGCCGTGGAATGAATCCATAAAAACGAAGGATCCTGCTTGTAATTCAGTGACCGATGGATGCTTGCCAGTGATGTTATACGTTCCTGTTCCACCACCAGAAAGTACTATTGCGCTTGGGTATTTTACTGCTATTTGTTCTAAAACTGAGCCTGCGTAGTCCATTGCCTTATTCACAAGAGAAACCCTAACTTCTGGATTAGGTTCAAGCATGCAGTGCCCTTCATAAGCTTGAATCCCCTTAAGTAACATACTTGGATGGGTGGCAACTTGATTCGCAAGTTCAATAGCATCTTTAGGCGATCTTGCTCCGCATCGCGCCATGCCGACATCTAAGTCTATGAGAACAGAAACTTTTGAGCCATGTTTTTTGAGTGAATAAGCAATATCGTCAATATTTTGCAGATTGTCAACGGAAATTATCAAATCTCCATGTTTTGCAATCAACGCCAAGCAATCAATTTTATTTCTTCCTACAACTAGATTTGCTATATGTACACTTTCAACTCCAGAGGCAAACATGGCTGCTGCTTCCCAGATAGTAGATACTGTTACACCAATTGCTCCAGCTTCAATTTGGATTCGCGCAAGATCTGTTGATTTCTGTACTTTCGTATGGGGCCTCAGGACAATTTTTGAATCTGCGATTGCCGTTATCATTCTATTAATATTGCGATTTAGTATGGCCCGGTCAAGAATGAGGGCGGGTGTTACTAATTCATCTAATTCTCTTCCAATACATTCGCCATAGTATTGTCTTATTTCATCTCTATAATTTCGAAAAGGTGTTGCCCATTCTTGATTTGATGCAGATTTTAATCCAGATCGAAGCATAAATAGATCACCTAACCATTTCTCACCCTAGACGTCTTGTATAACAAGAACTCTATGACGGAAAGTAACGAATTACCATGGACTTTGGTGTGGCGCCAGAGGCTCTTACATACATGCTGGGAAGAATTCTGATGGGGCGCATAGGAGAGCCTGCAGAGGTCGCAGAAATGCTGACTTTATGTCATCCAAGACTTGTTCATTTACAACTAACTTAACTTTCGATGTATCAGGCGGAAGAGAAACGTTCAAATTACGCTAAATTACTACCCATTTACTATAACTTGAGCAGTCCATCTCAAATTCAAGCTCCTCTACGGGTGGTTTTGTGAGCCAAGTTGTAAATCCATTTCTGGAAGTAGTGGGTAGTTTTATTTCGATCTTCTCAGACAGCCCTAAAATTTCGTGTTCCGTATAGACATTTATGGTTGTAGGACTTTCATCCGATGCTTCTAAAGCGTGCAGTCTTTCACGCATTATGTCTAGCACGCACTCAACTTTTAAAGATAGTCCTTCTTGACTCGCATCTCCGCGAGCAACAATGTTTTCAGGCCCTAAATCGCCACTGATTTCAGCCGCTCCAGCGATAACAAAATCACTTCCGCCGTGCCCTTGACTAGGGTGAACAATGAATGCGACTGCAATTGACGGTGCAACTGGTTTTTGGTGAATTGGAATGACATTCGTACGGGAAATCGGATTGACTCCATCAATAATCAAGCCACGATTAATGAGTAATTGACGATACTCGTCGTTGAATTTTCCGAATGCTTCGAAGCTAAATGACCCTGGCGATCGAAGTTGTAATCCCGCCAAGGCTGAGGCGGGAAGTCCACGCCTTTCAATCTCTTGGTCAATTCTTTCAAGTCCGCTTGCAAGTGTTGGGCAATTTAGTAATCGGAGAGCTGTGATTTCATATCCTTCGGATGCGGCAAAGCCAGCAGAGTAAGCTGAAATTGCAGGCAAAAACCTGTAGCTTCCGCTCGGATGTAGCACAGCTTTAGGCTTCATTCGTCATCCTCCTTACCTCTGGTGAAAAAAGCTAAAGAATCTCGCATTCTTTTTTCTCACGTAAAGATTTTGATCTGACCTCATGCGCAACGGGAGCCTATGCCACTCATAATACGGTGTCAAGGAATAATAATTGATCCATTCCAACGAACATCTGGCACAGCTGCAACTTGCTTCGTTGATGTTCAAGATCTATTACTCTGGGAGTTAATAAAAATACACAAACTCTGCTACTTGCCAAAGTCCTAGTGACTAGGATTGGGCCCATGAGTGATATGTCGGCAAAGGTGCGCCAAGCACTAGATGCTGCAATCACAGCCATCGGCGGTGCACCACGTGATGGCCAAATTGAGATGGCTGAAGCCGTTGCAAATGCCCTTACCGATCGCCACCATTTAATGGTTCAAGCTGGAACAGGCACTGGAAAATCACTTGCCTATTTAGTTCCACCACTAGTTCATGGCCGCAAAGTCTTAGTTGCCACTGCAACATTGGCGCTGCAACGCCAGTTAGTAGAGCGCGATTTGCCTGCAGTTGTTCCGGCGCTCGAAAAAACTTTGGGACGTGAAATTACATACGCAATATATAAGGGCGTGGGCAACTACATCTGTCTGCAAAAAATGAATAGCGAAGAGCCAGATCCCGATGGTGAGATTATGTTGGGCATCTCATCTCTGGAAAAAGATGCTAAACGATTACATGAATGGGCGCGTAAACCAGGTGTATCCGGGGACCGCGACGATGCACCCGATGTCGATAAACGAGTATGGACGGCCAACTCTGTATCCGGCCGTGAGTGCGTTGGCGCAGATAAATGTGCATTTGGAGCACAATGCTTTTCAGCAAATGCAAAGGCTAGAGCCCAAGATGCCGACGTTGTAGTCACAAACCATACTTTGCTTGCCATTGAGATAGTTGAATCGCATCCTATTTTGCCAGAGCGCGACGCCGTTGTCCTGGATGAGGCTCATGAGTTTATGGATCGTGCAACACAAGCAGTAACAGAGGAGTTAACTTCAGCACGTGTGCTTCGCGCATCGGCTATGACTCGCAAGTTCATGCCGGGCAAACTTTCCGATGCATTTCATAAGGCCGCAAATGATTTTCATGAGTCGATGGTTGATTACGGTGAATCAATCCGTGGTGATTTCACTGCTCAAGGTCGCCTCGATGAAATTCCTCAATCACTTGAGTCACCGATTCGCAAAGTGCGTGAAAGTGCGCAAGCGATTACACAGTTCTTATCGGCCGATGATGAGATTATCGATACAGATATTTTGGCCGAACGTGCCCGTGTTAAGGGGGCGGTAAGTGAAATATCAACGACTGCCGCCACTCTATTAAAACTCGGTGATGGATATGTCTTATGGTATGAACCTACTTTTTCAACGCTGCACTTAGCGCCACTATCTGTATCTGATGTATTGCGCGAGAACTTGCTCACCCAGACACCAGTTATTGCCACGTCGGCCACGCTTACCGTAGGTAACTCCTTTAACTCCTTAGCAAAAAGCATTGGATTTCTTGTCGGAGAGGATTTAAATAGCGATGTAAAGAGCGGAGAAATTGATCCTGCAAATGTTCAAATGCTAGATGTTGGCTCGCCCTTTGATTTTGCCAATCAAGGTGTTCTATATATGCCAAAGCATTTGCCCGAGCCTGGTCGCGATGGTCCAAGCATAGAAGTTCTTACCGAGCTCGGTGAGTTAATCGACGCTGCAGGTGGTCGCACGTTGGCGTTGTTTTCATCATGGCGTGGAGTAGAGGCTGCCGATGCGCACCTTCGCAAAGTACTTGCCGAGCTTCCGATAAAGATTTTCACGCAAAAACGCGGCGATTCAGTCGGCCCTCTCGTTGAAAAATTTGCCAAAGATGAAACATCAATTCTACTTGGCACGATGTCACTATGGCAGGGTGTAGATGTACCTGGGCGCAGTTGTATCTTGGTAGCAATGGATCGGATTCCATTTCCCCGCCCCGATGAACCCGTGATGTCGGCGCGCGCGGCCCAAGCCGATGCCGCAGGTGGAAGTGGTTTTATGCAGGTATCACTGCCGCGTGCAGCTTTGCTGCTAGCCCAGGGGACTGGACGATTAATTAGATCAGTTGAAGATCGCGGTGTAGTTGCAATTTTAGATTCGCGTATTGTTACTAAGCGCTATGGCAGCGTGCTTTTAAACTCTATGCCGCCTCTCTGGAGAACCTCAGATAAGGAAGTTGTCCGCGAATCACTCAAACGATTGAATGAGGGCCTTTAACTGGGGCCAGGTCTTAGCAAAACTTGGATGAAGATTTAGCTCACCAGTTTTTTCAATATCTACCCAACGAACTTCATGCGACTCATCGTTGACTTCATGGGCAATGAGATCTGCACTCGCTCGCGCAATAACCGTGTCATAGCGCCAGCTGCCATGATCATCGCTAAAAGTATGTAAGGGCTCAATGAACTGTGGGTCGACCCCAGTCTCTTCGATCGCCTCGCGGATAGCCCCTTGAATAACGCTCTCATGACTATCTCGCGCACCGCCAGGAATTCCCCACGTATCTCCGTTGTGCACCCACGGGGCTCGATGTTGCAGCAAAATTTCATGGCCCCGAACTAAAAGAATTCCGGCGGCGCCATGTAAGCCCCAGTGCTTATTTCCACAGTCGCACTGGACCCAACCATCACCATCGCGTGCAACCATGAACTAAGAGTGTCACAAATATCCACAGTTTGTTGCGTGAGGTCGGGTATGGGTCGGTGCGCGCACTTAACGTCGAGCCCATGAAAAGAATAATAATGCTCACTTTTACTCTGCTTTTATGCGCACCTGGCACAGCCCTTGCCGACTGCATCGATACGGCCTGCGTTGATGTCTATACCAAGGACAACCAAATTATCATCGAGGCCCATAAAGGCAATGGTGCTGCAGCTAGTAAAAAACCAGCTGCGCCAAAAAAACCGGCAGCTCCCAGTCCATCTCTATGGTTTCCTCCAAAGAAATCGGCAAGCCCCAAGCCCTATGTGAAGCGCACGTATAAGCCGCGCACAGCTAAACCAAAAACCGTTACACAGAGCGTGAATCTAAGCGATCGCCTAACTAAGTTAGTTCCAACGGGAGAGATCGCCTTTGAGCCAGAGTTTGAAGCCCTGCGAAATGTTCCAGTTATTTTCTGGATAGATGTTCCTCAACTCTTCACCAGTCGAGTCAACATCATCGGTGAGGTCGTCGATGTTGCTCTGCGTCCTAGCTTTATCTGGTCGTTTGGAGATGGCTATATGTGGGCAACTACCGATCCAGGGGCCCCGTATCCACATCAATCTATTACTCACACCTATGCAAAACCTGGCACGTATTCAGTAGTTGTCCTAACTACATGGAATGGCAGCTTTACACACAACGCAGCTCAACGCGCCATTACTGGAGAGATTGTTAAAACCTCGGTGGCTACCGTCACCGTTGTATCGGCCCCTACTCGATTCACGAAATGAGAAAACTATGACCACCGAAAAAGATGAGTTATCTATTGCATCAATTGCCCAAGCCCATGACCCAGAGTTCATCGCCCTCGTTCAAAGCTTTGCAGTTATTGAGGATTCATCTGATCTCAATGAATGCCAACGCGATGGTGCAACGGCAGTTATCGACTTGGCTGCAGAGTTTGAAAAATTCGATCTAGCCACCACGCCAGAAAATCTGGCGCGAGTCTTGGGGCGCCTGAGTGATATTCAAGTGCGTGACTTTGCCTTGGGCTCACATAACGCCGAGAGTTTTCAAACCTATTGGGGGATGTGGCATCACTTATTGCAGATTGCACCCGAGGGCTTTGTTGCCCCCGTTGCCTGTTTATTTGCAACCCTTGCCTACGAGCAGGCAGAGATTGCCCTTGCATATAGATCCCTTGATAGGGCGAGCATCGATCAGCCAGAGTATTCACTGACGATTTTGTTGCGCCGAGTATTTGGCTCGGGCTGGCCCGCCGCAGCCTTTGCTGCAATGCGCACTGAGCTGCACCCAAAGGTCACTGCCGGCATTTTTGACTAGAGGCCTGACTCTGTTAGAGTCCACCCAGGTCACGAGTTCTAGTGTTTAGCCCCGGCTTACTAGACGGCAACCCTCCACCACGGTGGGGTGCTCCGGGTGAAGACCAGATCGATAGCAACAACGCCATCGATAAGCGTGGATCACTCGATCCGTACTAGTACTGCCAGCGTCGGCATACGTACTTGAGTGGTCCCATAACTGGGAGGAATGCATTTAATGTCATCGTTTTCATTTGAAGAGGCGGCCTTTGAAACCCGTCAGATTCACGCCGGACAGGTTGCCGATCCAACTACAGGCGCTCGCGCTCTACCGTTGTATCAGACAACGGCCTATCAATTTCGCGATACCAAACATGCAGCTGACCTATTTGGGTTAGCAGAGCTTGGAAATATCTATACCCGCATCATGAATCCAACGCAGGATGTTGTTGAAAAGCGCATCGCATCGCTAGAAGGTGGCGTTGCAGCACTTCTTCTAGCCTCAGGTTCGGCAGCTACAACATTTGCAGTTTTAGCAGTTGCAACCGCTGGTGACCACATCGTTTCCTCAAAGTATCTCTACGGTGGAACATATAACCTGTTTCATTACACCCTTCCAACTTTTGGCGTCGAAGTTACATTCGTCGATAATCCAAATGACCCAGAGGAGTGGCGCAAAGCCGTTCGCCCAAATACTAAAGCGTTTTTTGGTGAAACGATTTCAAACCCTAACAACGACATTCTAGATATCGCCGCCGTTGCCAAAGTTGCGCATGAGAGCCACGTTCCACTCATCGTCGATAACACAGTTGCTACGCCATATGTCATTAAGCCGATTGAGTTTGGTGCCGATGTTGTCGTGCACTCGGCAACTAAGTTTCTAGGCGGTCATGGAAATGCAGTTGTTGGCGCAATCGTTGATTCTGGAAACTTTGACTACGCACTTTATCCAGAGAAGTTCACCAGCTTTAATACACCCGATCCTTCCTATCACGGCCTGGTCTATGCCCAAGCTCTGGGAGTTGGTAGTGCATTTGGTGCAAACCTGGCCTACATCTTTAAGATTCGCCTTACATTGCTGCGCGATATTGGAGCTGCGGTTAGTCCATTCAACGCATGGCTACTTGCACAAGGCCTTGAGACGTTGACGCTTCGCATGAAGCAACATTTAGAAAATGCTAAGGCCGTTGCAACATGGTTATCGGCACACCCTCAGGTAGAGAAGGTGAACTACTCATGGCTGCCAAACTCACCATATAACGCGCTAGCTGCTAAGTATGCGCCAAAGGGTTCAGGCTCGGTCTTATCATTTGAAATCAAGGGCGGTATCGAGGCGGGCAAGAAGTTCGTTGAGGCGCTCACACTTCACTCCCACGTTGCCAATATCGGCGATGTGAGATCACTAGTTATCCATCCAGCCTCAACGACGCACTCTCAGCTCTCAGCCGAAGAGTTGTTAAACGCTGGTGTTACACCTGGTCTGATTCGCCTCTCAGTTGGACTTGAAGATATAAATGACATAACTGCAGATCTCTCAGATGGGTTTGCTGCAGCTAAATAATGGGTCAAACAAAGGCGCCGGTCACCGGGGCATGGCTTCAATCCCATGCACCCGGTGATCGCCTTTTCATAAAAATCGGCGACCTACTCCTTGAAAATGGCGAGAGCCTAGAAGATATAACTATCGCCTATCAAAGTTGGGGCCAACTCAACGAGGCTAGAGATAATGTGATTTTAGTAAACCATGCGATGACAGGTTGGTCAGATATTACGGGCTGGTGGCCATCAATGGTCGGTCCGGGACTGCCCTTTGATAGCGATAAATATTTCATTCTCTGTCCAAATGTCATCGGTGGCTGTCAAGGCTCTACTGGGCCATCATCGATTGCACCCGATGGCAGGCCTTACGGCTCACGCTTTCCCTCGCTAACGATCAGAGACATGGTCGCCGCAGAGGTCGCCTTTAGCGATGCCTTGGGGATTGCACAGTATCGATTGGCCGTTGGTCCATCCCTTGGCGGTATGCGGGCACTGGAGTGGGCGGTGCAACTACCAGAGCGGGTCGGTGCAATCTGTACCATCGGCTCATCAGCGGTGGCCACCGGCGATCAGATTGGCACCTCATCGATTCAGATTCGCGCGATTAAATCAGACCCTAATTTTCACGGTGGCGATTACTACGATAAGAGCGCAGGACCTAATGAAGGCATGGGAATTGCCCGACGCATCGCTCATCTGACCTATCGAACCGAGGCCGAGATGGATGTGCGCTTTGGGCGTGAGCTCCAGGGAGATGAGACCGGCCGCTACGCCGTTGAGTCCTACCTCGATCATCAAGCCGACAAGCTTGCACAACGCTTTGATGCAAATACCTATATCGTCCTAACCGAGGCTATGAATAGTCACGATATCGGGCGCGGACGCGGGGGAGTTGCCGCGGCTTTGGCTGGAATTACTATCCCAGTCGTTGCCGTGGCAATCGACACAGATCGCCTCTTCCCAGCCCGCCTTCAAGCTGAAATCGCAGAGCTTGCCCCATTGGCGGCGCCATTGGTGACGATTTCATCACCTTTTGGCCATGACGGCTTCCTAGTTGAGGTCGAATCAGTGGGAAGTGTGATCAGAGAGGCGCTCGCACTCTCTTAATTACCCAAAAAAGCTGTTTTCGATGTGCATTTACCCCTGTGGATAAATTATAATATAGCCATCGCTTCAGCGCATCGCTGATAAAACCAAAGGACGATTGTGGCTGTATTTAGTGCGCTCAAAAACAACGGAAAGAAAAAAGCCGCTGCAAGTAAAAGCGCGCCTGCAAAGAAATCTGCCGCCAAGAAAGCCTCGCCTGTAAAAAAAGCAGTAGCAAAAAAGGCGCCAGTTAAGAAAGCGGTCGCAAAAAAAGCTGCGCCCGTTAAGAAAGCGGTCAAGCCAGCCAAAATTGAGTTGAAAAAAGATTTAACTGCAAAAGATGTGCAAGCCATCGTTGATGCAAAGCATGCAGTACTTCGCAATAATGAAGTTCTCGCCGAACTTGAAGGCCGTGGCGTAACTTCGATTAATCGAATCCCTAAAAAAATCGATAAAGATTTAGTGGATGAGGCTCGCTCGCTAGCTCTAGAGGTTCCATTGCTGATCGAGAAGCTACGCAAAGCTGGGCTCGGAACACCTGCGCGCATGCTGAAGAAGTCCGAGTATGCATTAATTGAGCCAAAACCCGTTGTAGAAAAAGTTGATGCAAAAGCCGGAAAAATTGCGATTGTCAGCATTGATGGCGAAGAAGTTGAGTTAGAAGAAGTTGAGTTAGAAGATGACGAAAAACTAATCGCCGATGCCGTTGATGTCGTTGAGTTAGAGTCAGAAGATAAAGCTCGCGTGGTTACTCTTTCAGATGAAACAAGTAAAGCTAAGGGCTCATTTACGTTAGCCGATTCTGAGGCCGACGATGAGGAAGAAGATAAGAACGAACGCGAGAAGTTAAAGAAGGATCTTAGAAACGTTAATATTGTTATCGAGGCGATTAACTCAAAGATTAATAATGGAGCAACACCTACTCGCTACGGTATTGCAGAGGCTGAATCCAGGTCATTGACTTACAAGCAGATTCAACAGCAGTTTGAGATGAAGACGTTCACTGAAAAATCGGCTAAGACTGCAGCAGAGGCCGTAACTACAGGCTCACTTAAGAATCTCGAGGATCTTCTCAACTACTTCATTGAAAAAATGAAGTACGTCCAGCGCGAGATTAAGTACCTTCCGCCCGAGCAGACTGTTATGACTGCTGGAGCAACGGCCGATCCAGTTAAGGATTATTTGAAGCAGATCGGGCGAGTTGCTTTGCTTAACGCCGAGCTCGAAGTTGAGCTTGCAACGCGCGTTGAAGTTGGTCTATTCGCTGAGTCAAAGTTGAAAACAGATAAGAAGTTAGAGAAGAAGTTAAAGCGCGAGCTTGAATGGCTTGTTGAAGATGGCAAGCGCGCAAAGAACCATTTACTAGAGGCAAACTTGCGTCTGGTTGTATCCCTTGCCAAGCGCTATACCGGTCGCGGAATGCTTTTCCTTGACCTTATTCAAGAGGGCAACTTAGGTCTAATCCGTGCGGTCGAAAAGTTCGACTACACAAAGGGTTATAAGTTCTCGACGTATGCGACATGGTGGATTCGCCAAGCAATCACGCGCGCGATGGCAGATCAGGCCCGCACAATCCGTATTCCAGTACACATGGTTGAAGTTATTAATAAGTTAGCCCGTGTTCAACGCCAGATGTTGCAGGACTTAGGTCGCGAACCGACTCCAGAAGAGTTAGCTAAAGAGCTTGATATGACTCCTGAAAAAGTCGTTGAAGTTCAAAAATATGGCCGCGAACCAATCTCACTTCACACCCCACTTGGTGAAGAGGGCGATTCGGAGTTCGGTGATTTGATTGAAGACTCTGAAGCAGTTGTTCCAGCAGATGCAGTGTCATTTACATTGCTGCAAGAGCAGTTGCACTCAGTTCTTGATACTTTGTCAGAACGTGAAGCAGGCGTGGTTGCGATGCGCTTTGGTCTAACCGATGGTCAGCCAAAGACTCTAGATGAGATTGGAAAGGTATACGGCGTTACTCGCGAACGTATCCGTCAGATCGAATCTAAGACAATGTCGAAGCTTCGTCACCCTTCACGTAGCCAAGTTTTGCGCGACTACTTGGATTAAAATGGCTAATCCAACGATCTATATCAATCCCATCAGTGGATCTATCAAGATTTTGGGCGCAGTTGATTTTGTAGATGCACAGGGAAATATTCTTGAGACTAAAGAGAACGTGAAGTTTTGCGGCTGCTCTTTAAGTAAAGATAAGCCTTGGTGTGATGGCAGTCATAAAGCCATCACACAGCCTTCTACTTAGATAGCAGGAGTTTCGACGAGCTTTTGGCTCTCATCGATAATCTTTGCAGCTACTGACTTTAGCTTTTCGGCGTATTCCTTGCCATGGTGAGCGCAGAACATTAGCTCTCCGCCATTTAGAAGTACTGCCCGCACGTATGCCTGGGCACCGCATCGGTCACAGCGGTCAAGGGCGTTAAGAGGTACTGATTCAAGCATCAACTGATCTGACATATCTCTCTCCGTTCTCGGTATTGCTTCTTCCTATGGAACATCAAACCATGTCTACTTATTCCCCGCTCGTTAATATCGAAGTAATTTACTGAGAATCGACGGATAATACGCCGATTATCAGTATTTGAGATGAATTCGGCGCGCTTGCCCCTGAATCATCACCTCGGGCGATAACCTTTGGCCCCGTGGCTGAAAAAGATATTGCGACAAATGTGCAGGATAGCTATACCGCAAAGGATTTAGCGGTTCTTGAGGGCCTTGATGCCGTTCGCAAGCGCCCAGGTATGTATATCGGCTCCACAGATTCACGTGGGCTCATGCACTGTTTGTGGGAGATCATCGATAACTCAGTAGATGAATCTTTAGCAGGACACTGCAAAAAAATCGAAATTAATCTTGAGGCCGATGGCTCCGTTGAAGTCCATGATGATGGTCGCGGAATCCCCGTTGATAAAGAGCCTAAGACTGGCCTAACAGGTGTTGAAGTTGTATTAACAAAGCTACATGCCGGTGGAAAGTTTGGTGGGGGTTCTTACGCTGCCTCTGGCGGCCTGCATGGTGTTGGCGCATCGGTTGTTAACGCACTTGCATCTCGTCTTGATGCCGAAGTCGATCGCGATGGAAAGATTTACTGGATGTCATTCCAACGTGGCACTGCAGGCATCTTTGATGGCGATGGACCTAAGGCTCCATTTGAGCCTGCATCGGGCCTGCGTGTAATTGGAAAGATTTCTAGCAAAGTTACCGGTACTCGTATTAAGTGGTGGTCGGATAAGCAGATTTTCCTTAAAGAGGCAGAGCTTGAGCTTGAAGATATTTATGATCGTGCCCGTCAAACATCCTATTTAGTCCCAGGCTTAACATTGATTGTTAACGATAATCGCAGCAAAGCTAAAACTTCTGAAACTTTCTTTCATAAGAGTGGCATTACTGAATACTGTAATTTCCTGCAGCCTGATGAACCAGTCGGCGATGTAATCCGTATTTACGGTACTGGTCATTATCAGGAGACGGTCCCAGTTTTAGATGACAAGGGCCATATGGTTTCGACTGAGGTTGAACGTGATATGGAGGTCGATATTGCGATGAAGTGGGGCAATGGATTTGAGACAACCCAACGCTCCTTTGTAAATATTATTGCAACCCCTAAGGGTGGCACGCACGTACTTGGCTTTGAACGCTCACTCGTTAAGGTCATAAACGAGGCGCTTCGATCGAGTAAGACTCTGGCCAACAAAGAGGCAGATGTTATTAAAGACGACATTCTCGAAGGCATGACGGCCGTTATTACTGTCCGTATGTCAGAGCCACAGTTTGAAGGCCAGACTAAAGAGGTTCTTGGAACTGCCGCAGCAACTCGAATCGTCACTGCTGTTGTCGCTGAAAAAATGAAAGAGTATTTCAACACTTCAAAGCGAATTGATAAGGCCAATGGTCGCCTAGTTCTAGAAAAAATCGCTGCAGCATCGCGTACACGAATCAGTGCACGAGCTCATAAGGACCTACAGCGACGTAAGAACGCCCTTGAGTCATCATCGCTTCCTACAAAGCTCTCAGATTGTCGCTCAGAGGATGTCACGCGTACTGAGTTATTTATCGTAGAAGGTGATTCAGCTCTTGGCACGACTAAAGCTGCACGCAATAGTGAGTTCCAAGCAATCCTTCCGATCCGCGGAAAAATCCTTAACGTTCAGAAGGCATCGCTTTCGCAGATGCTCGAAGATAAAGAGTGCGGATCAATTATTCAAGTAATCGGTGCCGGCTCTGGTAAATCCTTCGAACTCGATGAAGCGCGTTACGGACGAATTATTTTGATGTCCGATGCTGACGTTGATGGCGCGCATATTCGTTGTTTATTGCTGACTTTGATGTATCGCTACATGCGACCGCTGATTGATTCTGGCCGAGTCTTTGCCGCAATCCCACCACTTCACCGCATTGAAGTTATGGGCGGGGGAGGCAAGAAGGGTCAATACATTTATACATATAGCGATGACGAGATGAAGAAGATCACCGCTGACCTAAAAAAGAATGGCAAGAAGTGGAAAGAGCCGATTCAACGCTACAAAGGTCTTGGCGAAATGGATGCAGATCAGTTGCGCGAAACAACGATGGATCCAGATGCACGTACGTTGCGCCGTATTACCGTCTCTGATGCAACGTCAGCCGAGGCGATGTTTGAGCTATTGATGGGCAGTGATGTTGCCCCACGTAAAGAGTTCATTGCTAACGCTGAAATCGATCGCGACCACATCGACGCTTGAAAAGTTGGAGTTAATACCAGCTCAACCCTTGTTTTAATCTCTTTTGACTCTATCCTCATCGTATGCGCCGGAGAGCTCTTGTAATTGTGATGTGCCTGTTTCTTGGTTCCGTATTTTCTTCAGCCAGCACTGCCGCCGCGCCTAAAGCGGGTGCTCTCTGCTCTAAAGTCGGTGCTACCTCAAATAGCGCCGGTAAGAAATTCACCTGTATTAAATCCGGCAAAAAACTTGTATGGAACAAAGGCGCATTAGTTAAGAAACCAACTCCGACACCGACTCCGACTCCGACACCGACTCCGACTCCGACACCGACTCCGACTCCGACACCGACTCCGACTCCGACACCGACACCGACACCGACACCGACTTTACCTGCAGTCTCATTGGTTAATGACCCTCGAATTTCAAGTAAGGCAAGTGATCAAGGAATTGCTTTCTGCAAAATAGAGGATCTCATTCCTAGTCCACCTAGAAATCCAGGAATCTCTATGGGATTCCCAAGACCAACAATCTTTGCGCCGACGAATAGACCGTTGAAGGTATTAGCACTGCCAATTTCCTTTCCTGACAAGAAATTTTCTCCAAGTGACCTGCAGCAGTTTATCGATGAAGGTTCAACGATGAACAAATTCATCTCCGCGGTTTCTTATGGAGTCAGCGGAGTAGATTGGATAATTCCGGCAGAGAGCTTATGGATTAATGCCCCAAAGACTCGTTCGGAGTATGGCTTAATGCCTGGGCAGAATCCAAGCGATGAGTGGTCTGCCTTTATTAAGCAGATGTACGAATTGACTTCACCCAATCTCGATGTGAAGTCATACGATTTAGTCGAAATGGAAACTGCCCGCTGGGAAGAAAATGATATTAATCAAATTCAGCCAGGTATGACCTTTGACACTCCTAGCGGCATCGCAAAGCAGACAGTTTTTGCAGCAGGAAGATCTTCCGGGGACTGGCTCATGGTGCATGAATATGGTCATGCTTGGTTGGGATTTAAAGATCTCTATATTTTTAAGGGCACTAATGCAGAGGAGTATCACGCCGCTAGCGGCATTTGGGATTTAATGAATGCATATATTGGAGTTGAATTATTTGCGTGGCACAGATTCCTGGCGGGTTGGCTGCCCGATAATCAAGTGGATTGTATGAATAATTCTCCGAAGAAAGCAGTTCGTTACATTGCATCCCTAGAAGACAAAAACACTATTACAAAAAGCATTTTCATTAAACTCAGCCAAGGGAAAATACTTTGTATTGAGAGTCGTCGAAATAGAGGTTTTGATAAAATCACACAAGAGGGAGTCCTCGTTTACGTTCTTGATACGTCCATTAACAATGGGCAAGGGCCTATTGTCACCCTGAGCCCTCTTCTTAATGGAAAAACTCAGTCACGGCTGGCGCCAGGTTTGCTTACGCCTGGTGATTCTCTAGTTTATGAGAATATTACAATCTCTAACGTATCCTCTTCTTTTGATGGAGACTTAGTTTCCATAGAGATTGGATAGTAAGAGATGTTTATGGAGCTTAAGGGTTAGTCGATAGAGACTAAGTCGAAGTACTCGTCTTTCCATAGATCCTCATCACCATCAGGCAACAAGATAACGCGCTCAGGCTTTAAGGATTGAACTGCGCCTTCATCGTGGCTAACCATGATTACTGCGCCTTGATACTCACTTAAAGCCCCAAGAATTTCAGCACGAGATGCTGGATCTAAGTTATTTGTTGGCTCATCAAGTAGTAAAACGTTGGCGGCCGATACAACAAGGACTGCCAGAGCAAGACGAGTTCGCTCACCACCTGATAAGACTTTAACTGGCTTATGAACATCATCACCGATGAAAAGAAAAGAACCCAGAGTATTACGTGCCTCAGGCTCGCGCAGATCAGGGGTAGCCGACATCATGTTCTCAAGAACTGTGCGCTCAAAGTCCAGCCCTTCGTGCTCCTGGGCGTAGTAACCGATTTTTAGACCGTGACCATGTTCAACAGTGCCTGTGTCAGATTCAAGTTCGCCGGCCAGAATTCTAAGCAGCGTAGTTTTGCCCGCACCGTTAAGACCAAGGATTACAACACGTGATCCCTTATCGATAACACATGAAACATCGGTAAAGATCTCGAGGGATCCATAAGATTTTGAAAGCTCTTCACCAGATAGAGGGGTCTTTCCACATGGGGCAGGGGTTGGAAAGCGAAGGCGGGCGACTTTGTCGCTCACGCGAACATCTTCAAGACCAGAACGTAGTTTTTCAGCACGTCGTAACATGCCTTGGGCAGCCGTTGCCTTAGATGCCTTAGCGCGCATCTTTTCGCCCTGCTTCTGCAAAATCTCGGCACGCTTTTCAGCGTTAGCGCGCTCTTTCTTTCGGCGGTGCTCATCTTGCTCGCGCTGAAGTAAATAAGCTTTCCAGCCTAAGTTGTAAACATCGATGACGTTGCGGTTAGCATCTAAGTAAAAGACTTTATTAACAACGGTTTCAATCAAGTTAACATCGTGAGAGATGATGACAAGACCACCTGAATACTTGGCTAGAAAATCGCGCAGCCATACGATGGACTCAGCATCTAAGTGGTTAGTCGGCTCATCGAGTAAAAGTGTTTCGGCGCCGCTAAACAAGATGCGCGCGAGCTCAATACGTCGGCGCTGACCGCCAGATAGCGTTGAAAGTTCATGGCCAAATACAGCCTCTGTTACACCAAGGGAAGTTGCAATAGCTTCGGCTTCGGCAGTGGCTGCATATCCACCGGCGGCACTGAACTCGTGCTCGACGCGGGTGTATCTATCCATTGCTTTTTCAAGGGCTTCGCCCTCAGTAGTAGACATCTCTTCTTCAACTTGGCGCATGCGATGAGAGATTTGATCTAAGTTACGTGCCGAGAGGATTCGTTCAATGACAGAGCCAGGCTCATCTCCAGTTCGAGGATCCTGTGGTAGATAACCGATTTTTCCGGTGCGATTGACCGCACCACCTGCCGGCATCGTCTCTCCAGCTAAAACCTTTGCAAGTGTTGATTTTCCCGCACCGTTTCGACCAACGAAACCGATGCGGTCGCCGCTATTGATACGTACGGTGACACCTTTAACAAGCAGGCGGGCACCAGCACGTAGTTCTAGGGCTTGAGTTGAAATCACACCGTATTCTAGCCGAGTTTACGCCGCACCAATTCTCGTCTTACGTGGCGTAGCAAATGACTTAGATACGGCAGTTAATTCATCAGATACTTGAGCTTTAATCGCATCCTCGCTCTTAAGTAGCTTAGTGAGTTCGGCGATAACTGATTTGAGTTCTTTTTGCTCAGTTTCAAGTTCTAATTTGCTCATCTTCGTCAAGCGGCGCAGAGGCATATCCAAGATATATGTGACCTGCTCCTCATTTAACTTGAAATCCTTCATAAGTTTGTCTTTGGCCGTTGCTGCATCATCACTAGCCCGGATGATTTTAATAACCTTATCGATATCGATAATCGCCTTTAATAGTCCATCCACTAAGGTCAAACGGGCCTCGGCTTTAGCCTTACGGAACTCACTACGACGACGAACAACTTCGATGCGGTGTTCGATAAAGACCTTAAGAAGCTCTTTTAACCCAAGGGTCTGTGGACGCCCCTTTACAAGTGCAACAGCGTTAATTGAAAAGGCATCTTCCATTGGAGTCAATGCATATAGCTGCTCAAGAACCTTCTCTGGCTCAAAGCCATTCTTGAGTTCGATCACGACATTTGTGCCAGTCTGTCCGTCGGTTAAATCAATGATGTCGCTGATACCTTGAATTTTCTTTGACTTTACGAGGGCTGCAATACGTTCGACGACTTTTTCTGGTCCGATAGTAAATGGAAGTTCCTTAATAACAAGTCCCATTTTGCGCGACGTTACTTTTTCGATTTCAACACTTGCACGGACTTTAAATGATCCCTTACCTGTGGCATATGCCTCGCGTACGCCATCAAGACCAACTAATTCACCACCAGTTGGAAAATCTGGACCGGGGATAAATTTCATTAACTGCTTAACGGTTGCAGTTGGATTTTCAATTAAGAATTTAGTTGCAGCTATTACTTCGCCCAAGTTGTGGGGCGCCATATTCGTCGCCATTCCAACTGCGATTCCAGAGCCACCGTTGACGAGTAAGTTGGGATATGCCGCAGGTAGTACAAGTGGCTCAGATAGTTGGCCATCATAGTTAGGACCAAAGTCAACGGTATCTTCATCGGCCTCGGCAACCATTGCCATAGCAGCCGTTGCAAGTCGAGCCTCGGTGTAGCGCATTGCAGCAGGACCGGCATCGAGTGAACCGAAGTTACCGTGACCATCGATTAGTGGAAGGCGCATCGAGAAAGATTGCGCCATGCGAACTAGCGCGTCATAGATTGCACCATCACCGTGTGGGTGCAATTTACCCATGACTTCACCGACAACGCGCGCGCTCTTAACATGACCGCGCTCTGGGCGAAGTCCCATATCTGCCATCTGATGCAAGATACGGCGATGTACAGGCTTTAAACCATCACGTGCATCGGGAAGTGCGCGTGAGTAAATAACTGAATACGCGTATTCGAGAAAAGATTCTGAGACCTCTTTGGAGACATCGATATCAACGATCTTGCCTGGATACTCTCCAGGTTTAGGACCAGTTGGTTTCTTAGCCTTGCTCTTTGTCGGTGTCGTTGCCATGGGGGAGATTGTGCCAACTCCACGGGTTAATTCAGGGGAGGGCGCGCCCCAACTGATGCAACACACTTTGCAGCCAGGGAGGTTCCAGCCGAAAGAGCCTGCTCCAAGTCACGTGTTTCAAGCCACATTGGAATAAAGCCAGCGGCAAATGAATCTCCAGCACCAGTTGTATCAACGACATTAGTTGTTACTGCTGGAACTCTTACTGATTGATCTTTATAAACAGCCATTGCACCACGAGAGCCGAGCTTGATTACTACAAGCGGGGTATATCTCTTCAAACTCTCCTCGGCTGCTTCAATTTCAGTAGCCGAACCTAGATAGAGCGCCTCTTCTGCATTAAGCAAGATGCCATCCATAAGAGCTACCCACGATAAAACCTCTTCGAGAGGCACGATCTTCATTGCCCCGGTCGTAGTTGGATCAAAGAATATTGGAATTCCAGCGGCCTTAATCTTCTTAACCATCGCAAGGACTGCATCGCGACTACGGAAATCAAGTAGTGCATAACCGCTTATGTAAGCACCATCGATATCATCAAGAGGTGGAAGATCGTTGACCTCTAAATCAGCGTTAGCACCATTATCTGGAAACATAGTTCGCTCCCCGTTGGCATCGACCAAAATAACAACTACGCCGGTAGGACGTCCTGAGCGCATTAAATTCATATGTTCTACGCCGTACTTATCTAAATCTGAAACTAATGCAAAACCCACGGGGTCATTTCCTACGCGGGCAACTAACTGGGACCTTGTATTCGTGCGTGTTATCCATGTTGACACATTTGCCGCTTGCCCGCCTGGGTGGGTCGAGATTCGGCTGGCAGTGTCATTTCCATAGTTGATACTCTCTTTTAACTGCGCAATAACATCTAGCGCTAAGTCACCGATACAGAGGACCTTTTTCATTTCAAAGCCACCGCAATTTCAGCGGCAAGAGCACAGTTAGATTTAATAATTTCGGTATTTATCGACAGTGATTCACCTTCAGATGCGGAATGAAAATGTTCGAGTAGATATGGTGTTACCGCTTTGCCACTAACTCCATTTTGAGATGCCTTAGCTAAACCTTCTGCCAGAATCTGGTTATGGCGTATTTTTGCCATCTCTGTCTTTACTGGGTTTGCCACGATTAAAGCTTTGGACGAAGTGCCAATTAGTGTGCGAGCCTTAATAATATCTGCGATTTCTTGTGGGCTTTCTACGCGGTGCTCCAGATCAAAGCCCGAGTCATTTAAATAAAAGCCAGGGAAGCGATTGGTTTTATAGCCGACTAAGCCGATTGATAAACTCTCTAACCGCTCTAGAGTCGCATGAATATCTAGGATTGATTTTACCCCTGCGCACACGATTGTCATATCTAACTCTGACAATGCGGTTAGGTCGGCCGATTCATCAAAGGATTCATTGGCGCCACGATGAACACCACCTAGACCACCGGTTGCAAAAACCTTAATTCCTGCAGTTGCCGCGATGTGCGCAGTTGCAGCCACTGTAGTTGCTGCGCTCTTTCCCTGAGCAATAACTATTGCTAGATCTCGGATTGATGCCTTAGAGATATCGTCACGATTGGCAATTGCATTGAGCTCGGCAGGATCAAGACCGATATGTACAACCCCATCAAGGAGTGCGATTGTGGCAGGCGTTGCACCAAGGGAGCGGACAATCTCCTCACACTCGATTGCAACGGCCAAATTGCTCGGGCGCGGAAGGCCGTGACTAATAATCGTTGATTCCAGCGCAACAATGGGTGATCCCGCCGCCATCGCTTGCGCTACTTCGACAGAGTACTTAATTACGCTCTTCATATGTACAACCTTAGCGGATGTAATGAGAAGATACGCACGTGCATTTATCGCAGATAACTCCATCGATCTTTTCAAGCCTTGGACTTAGTACTGCCGAGGATTTAATTAACGCTGGACCAAGCCCTATGGGCAGGGAGATCCTCTTCCTGATCGATGGCTTCGGTGCAGATGTTTTAGATACATACCTGCATTCGATGCCAACGATTGCTCGCCTTACCCAACACGCAATTGTAAAGACTGCATTTCCATCCACAACTGCAACAAGTCTTGCAACCCTTACAACTGGGACCCTTCCAGGTGTCCATGGAATGTTGGGATATACCGTTCAAGTGCCGCGAAGCGGTGGAAGAGTATTGAACGCGCTTAAATGGGATGAACGCGTCGATCCCAATAATTGGCAGCCGGTACCAACGCTTTTTGAGCGTGGGATTGCCGAAGGTATTCATGTTTCACATGTTGCAGCAAAGCGTTATGAAAATAGTGGGTTCACTCGAGCAGTATTTCGTGGAGCTGAGTATCGTGGCGCCAACGTCGTTCCAGATTTAATTGCGCAGACAAGAGATGCATTGCGTAAAACACCTTCATTCGTTTATCTATATCTTAATGACTTAGATGTTGCCGGTCATAGTGATGGCGTTGGAAGTGAAAAATGGTTAGCGGCTCTAACGTTAATTGATCAAATGCTTGCAAGCCTCATGCGCGAAATGCCGCAAGGTACACGTATATGGCTCACATCTGATCACGGAATGATCAACGTTAGAGAAAAGATTGTTATCGGCGCAGACAATCCGCTACGGGAAAACATCGCAGTAATTGCAGGTGAGCCTCGTGCACGACATCTTTACTTAACTCCTGAGTTCGATAGCCCTGCAGCTCGAGGCGAAGTAGCCGGAAAATGGCAAGAGTTCTTGGGCGAGCGTGCCGAAGTCTTTACCAGAGAGAGGGCGATTGAGGCAGATCTCTTTGGTGAGGTAGTGACGGCTGATTCTCTTGACCGAATGGGCGAGGTAATCGCAATCGCTAAAGGAGAGGTTGTGTTACTTGATCCAGATCGTGTTGAAAAAGAGGGCGCGATGGTTGGGCATCATGGCGCTCAGAGTTTAATTGAAACGCAGGTAGGGCTTCTTACAATTACTTTGAGTTAAAATTAAAGCCATTCTGCTTTTCTAAATTTGTACAAAAGAAGTCCGCTAAGTGAAGTTACAATTCCAAGAACTAGCGGATATCCAAATCTCCAACTAAGTTCTGGCATAAATTTGAAGTTCATGCCATAAATTCCGGCGATCATCGTAGGTCCTGCAGCCAGGGCAACCCAGGCTGAAATCTTGCGGACATCTTCATTCTGTCGCACCTGAACATGTGCCAAATCTGCTTGGAGTGCCGTTGTTAGAAGCGAGTCCATACCTGAAGCATGTTCGCAGGCGCGTAGTAGGTGATCAAGGGTGTCACGGAAGAAGGGCTTCAAGGACTCTGGAGTGTGCAGGAATGTTTCAGATACTAATTTTTGCAAGGGGATAATCAAGGGCTCGATTGCATGCCTATATTCAATTAGCTCACGCTTGAGAAAGTAGATCTCTTGCGAGAAAGTTTGGCGTTTGCCACTAAAGACCTTAGTCTCAAGATTGATAACATCATTCTCAAGCTCAGTTGCGATCGTTGTATAGCCATCGATAACTCGGTCAACAACTGCATGTAAGACTGCAAAAGCTCCAAGTTTGAGAAACTCGGGCCGCAGTTCAATCTCATGGCGAACCGAGGCTAAAGGTGAGCCTTCTCCATGTCTTACGATCACAATGAACTCTTTTTCAACGAAACACATAAGCTCACCCGTTGAAATTGCGCTATTAGATTCATTATAGAAAACGGTTTTCAAAGTAAAGAAAGTAAGACCTTCGTACTCCTCCAGCTTTGGGCGCTGCTGTGCATGAACGGCATCTTCTACTGCTAACGGATGGAAATTTAACTCTCCAACAACGTGTTCAAACTCGCTTTGAGTGGGCTCTGAAAGTCCTAACCAGACAAATCCTCCCGATGTACGAGCTATGTCAACTAGATCCGATATATCGGTTGGCCCAACGATACGTGTTCCATTTTGATAGAGCGCTGAATCTACGATCATTTTTTCCTACTATTGATCTTCAGTGGGTTTGATCCCAAACATAATCTCATCCCAACTAGGGACCTTTGCGCGAGCAACAACACCATCACGAGCGGCCTCATCATCTGGCGCTTCACGAATTACGGCCAGACGGGGAACTTCAGGTTCAGGAATCTGCTCTTCGCGCATAGCTGGATGGTTCGACTCTGAATGAATTAAACCTGGGGTTGGAATCTGTCGTGGCGCGGGCTCATCACCCATCATCCAGCGCGCATTTTCATCCAGCGATAGAACTAATCGTCGAGTTGGATCGAAGTTCCACTGAGCAACACCTCGGCCATTGGAGTTTGGATAGTGGAGTTCTACTGTCCAAGTGCCATCTTCATGGCGCCACGTTGTCCATGAGAGATCTGCCAAATCAATGTTGCGCGGAGCAAGTCGAGATACGACGACACCCAAAAGCGTTACAGCTTCTCGTCCGGCCTCTTTGCGCATTGGGATTTGTTGCGCTTGATCAATTATGTAGATTCGCTCTTGCATGATGGGACCAGAAAAACGTTCGACCTTTTCCAAAGAGATGTTATTTTCTCGAGCTAGCTCTTCAGGAAGTTCGCCGGCTCGTAAACGTCGTTGAATCTCTTTGACTGAGATCGTTTCAGCCTCTTTCTCAGGCACAGATATCAGGCGTGGTTGGTTGACAGTTGCACGTAATACATCGCTGATTCGAAGTGTGAATTCATTTCCATCGCTATCGTGAAGGCTGAGATGGGTGCCCTCATCGCTCTTGCCGATGAATCGCAGTTCAGTCATGTTTGGAAGAATAACCGATGAGGGAGGAATAAGTGGTGAAATAGGCCAGCGTGGCTAGCAGTGCGGCCGCCATAAATGCCAATGGAACCCAATATGCAGTTTGTGCACCATATGTATCGATACTCCAACCAGCCAGAGCGCTTGCCATGGCCCCACCCAACGGCATTCCAGCAACAACCCAGCTCAGAGTTTGAGTTATCTGCTCTGGTGGAACTGAAGATTCGGCTACGCCGTAGGCGTTAATTATTAGGGGCGCGATTGCAAAACCATTACAGAAGAGCGCGATGCCCAGTGCCATGATGGAGTGCACGAATAAAAGCGGAATGGCTAGAACCGTCAGAGCAAAGAGAAAGAGGATAAAGCGGGATGCATGCGGAATTCTCCATTTGATAGCTCCATTGATCACAGCAGCTACCGCGCTTCCACTTGCCCAGATGGCAAGAAGTAAACCCGACTGTGATTTATGTCCGTAGTAATCTGCAATAGCAACGGTGACAATCGTCATGGCCCCAAAAAATCCTCCGACAAACATTATTGGGAAGACAATGGCCTGGAGTGATTTATTTCTAATTACCGCTGGATGTGGATCTTTTGCAAATCGAGGAGATGCTGGCGGTTCGGTGGAGCTTTGACTAATAAAAAGCGGGATGCCGATTGAGAGAAAGATTAATCCAGCGATCAAACCTGCAGCTGGTGCAATCGAAGTAGCACAGGCCGTTGCGATAATTGGGCCGACGATAAAAACAAACTCATCATTGAGGGCTTCAAGTGAATAGGCAGTGTTCACGACGTCACGATTACTCTCATCTTCTGCAGTAGTAGTGGGGTCGGGGCTCAGAACATGCAGCCAGCGACGCCTGACTAAGCCGCCAAGATTGACCGAACTGGCTTCGGCGACAATGATGCTGACAAACCACGTCCAGGTAGGGGCATGGTTGAGGACTAAAAGAATGAATGCGGCAATACCAATGGCCTTCATTGGCGCAACTCGAATTAATAGTGCGTGCTGTCCGATGCGATCAGAAACTCCAGACCAGTAGGGCATTGCTATCGACATTACGATCGAGGCGGTTGCACTTAAGGCACCGGCTATCGCGTAGGAATCACTGGCAGCAACAACGATGAAAATAAGTGCAAGTGAGTCCATAGAAATCGGCATTCGCCCGATGAGTCCGGCCAATGAAAACTTCACAGCTCCGGGGATCTTAAAGAGAGTGGAATATGCCGAGAACATAGGCAAGAGTCTATGGCAGGCTAGACTTCACCGATGAGCGATAGAAAAGAGATTCTTGATTTAGCGTTAACCATTGCGCGCCAGGCAGGAGAGCTCTTGCTCAACCGACCCGCCTCGTGGGATCTGACCATAAAATCTACGGCCATTGATATCGCTACGCAGATGGATCACGCTAGTGAGAAGTTGATAGTTGAGGCGATTCTTGCTGCGCGTCCCGATGATGGAATTATTGGGGAAGAGGGCGCCAATCGCGCGAGTACAAGTGGTTTAACTTGGGTCATAGATCCAGTTGATGGAACGGTAAATTATTTCTATGGACTTCCAGGTTGGGCCGTCAGCATTGCAGTCAAAGATGCCTCTGGAACTTTAGTCGGCGTAGTTCACTCACCCACAACTAACTCAACGTGGACGGCGTCGCGAGGCGATGGGGCATTTCTTAACGGTGTAAGGATTGAGTGCAACAATCCGATCGAACTCAACCGCGCGCTTCTATCCTCGGGCTTTGCATATGATGTGAATGCACGCTTCGAACAGCTAAAGATTATTAATGAGCTGCTACCCAAGATTCGTGATTTACGACGCATCGGCTCGGCTGCGGCAGATATCTGTCATGTCGCAACTGGATTAGTCGATGGATACTTCGAAACTGGACTCTATGAGTGGGATTTAGCCGCCGCAGAGTTGATTGCCCGTGAGGCCGGGGCGATAGTTCAGACCAGGCCGTGGCATGGACTGATGCTGACGGTGGCCGCCGGTGCCTATCTTTTCGACCAGCTTTCTGGGGCAATCCCGCAGTAGCCAAGCCTCGATTTACGTTGAGAGCCCCTTATGTGGCAGGATAGGAGGTCTGCACCGCCACAGCGAGTGCTTTTAATCGCAAACAGAAAAAGGTACGTAGATGAATATCCTTGACGCCGTAGATGCAGCTTCGCTGCGCCATGACATCCCACAGTTTCGCGCTGGAGATGAGCTCAAGATCCACGTACGTGTTATCGAAGGTAGCAAGAGCCGCCTTCAGGTATTCCAAGGAATCGTTATGCGTCGCCAGGGTGATGGTGTCCGTGAGACTTTCACAGTACGTAAAGTTTCCTACGGTGTCGGCGTAGAGCGCACATTCCCAGTGCACACACCTGTTATTGAGAAGATTGAGTTAGTCAAGAAGGGCGATGTACGCCGCGCCAAGCTGTACTACCTTCGTGATCTTCGCGGAAAAGCGGCAAAGATTCGTGAAAAGCGCGATGGCATCGAAGGCTATGGTGATGGAATTCTTTCAACACCTGAACCGGTCGTAGTAGTAGCGCCAGTTGTTGAGGCTGAGCCAGTAGTCAACGAAGTTATTGCTGAGGCTGCGGTTGAAATTGTAACCACAGATGCTGTGGTTGAAATCCCAACTCCTGAATAAACTTCAGTAATGCGCAGCAAGGGATCCCTACTTCGTGAGCTCCCAGTTCTCATCATAGTTGCCTTATTAGTCTCCCTCTTTATTAAATCTTTCGTTGTTCAGTTTTTCTATATTCCCTCTGGGTCAATGGAAAACACTCTGCAGATTCAAGATCGTGTGGCTGTCAATCGACTTCCATTTACTTCACACCATATTTCACGCGGGGACGTTGTTGTCTTTAGAGATCCAGCGAATTGGCTTCCTGAAATTACCGACACATCATCAACACCACTTATCGCAAAAATCAAATCTGGTTTAGTAGGTGTTGGAATTTTGCCTAATCCTGCTAAGCAGTATTTAGTTAAACGAGCCATCGGTATCGCTGGCGACCACGTAATTTGCTGCACTAAAGATGGAAAATTGACGGTCAATGGAACTCCTATAACTGAGCCATATATCTTTAAGGGAAACGTTCCAAGTGATATGAACTTTGATGTTACGGTGCCTAAAGACAAGATTTGGGTCATGGGAGATCATCGTGGAGCAAGTGCCGATTCTCGCTATCACCAAGATGATATAAATAAGGGAATGGTCCCTTTATCACGCGTAACTGGACGAGTCTTTGCCATCATATGGCCGCTCAAGAACGCCGCGTATATTCCGCAGATAGACGTCGTTAAATAGTTTTTCGATGAAGGTAATTGAGCAGATGCTCATCGATGCAGGAATTGCACCCATTGCCGGCGTTGATGAGGCAGGACGTGGTGCGTGCGCAGGCCCATTGGTAATCGCTGCAGTCGTCTTACATGATCCATTTGCGCCTGAGTTATCTGCCGTTCGTGATTCAAAAGAGCTCTCCGAGAAAAAACGTGAAGAGATATTCGAAGTTATTCAGAGAGTTGCTGCATCTATTAGCATCGTGATCGTTCCGGCAAAAGATGTTGATTCGCGGGGAGTGCATGCTGCAAACCTCGATGGAATGCGGCGAAGTGTGCATGGTTTAACTCTTACCCCCGAATATGTTTTAACCGATGGCTATGCGATTGAAGGTCTAGGACATCCAAATTTAGCCGTATGGAAAGGCGATCAAGTGGTTGTTTCGATAAGTGCCGCATCAATAGTTGCCAAAGTAACCAGAGATAGAATCATGCATCAGCTCGATCAAGTTCATCCGGGATATGGATTTGCCGCTCATAAGGGCTATATCACCGCCGGACATACAGAGGCGTTAAAAGAGCTCGGTCCGTGCATAGAACATCGCCGCTCCTTTTCAAATATCGCAGCCCTCGTCCACAAGTAAAAATACTCTGGCTTGCAATGTCGGCGGGTGAATTTATCGTCCCTGCATGCATATTAAAAATAATCAACGAACAGGCCCCTTTGGCGAAGAGGTTGTAGCTAATTATTTAACGGCCAGTAAAGCTGAGATTATCGACCGCAACTGGCGAGTTCGCGAAGGTGAAATCGATATCGTGGCACTGCTTTCAACTGGAATATTCTCCTTTGTTGAAGTCAAGACTCGAACATCGACTGCGTTTGGACATCCATTGGAGGCGATCACTCGTGAGAAAGCGCGGCGGATGCAGCGCTTGGCCCTGGCATGGCTGGCAACGCATGGCTGCTTTGGATGTGAGTACCAGATAGATGTTGCCGCCGTATTAATCGCACTCGATGGCACTCACACCATCGATTACAGATCCGATATCTCATGAATCTTGCCCAGACTAACTCGGTGGCTCTGCTTGGTTTAGATGGACATCTAGTAACTATCGAAGTCGACATTGCCGATGGTCTACCGATGTATTCACTCTTAGGTCTGCCCGATGCCGCTCTCTCTGAATCACGCGATCGAGTGCGTGCAGCCATTGTTAACTGCCAGGAGGTATGGCCCAACCGAAAAGTAACTGTTTCACTATCACCGGCTTGGCTACCAAAGAGTGGGTCGGGCTTTGATTTAGCGATTGCGATTGCAATTCTATCTGCGCAACAATCCGTCGATGCCCAACGAATTCAGAGCCTTGTCATCCTTGGCGAGCTCTCACTCGATGGACGAATTCGATCCGTGCGTGGAGTTCTTCCCGCCCTCATGGCCGCATATAAGGCAGGGATTAAGAGCGCGGTAGTTCCAAGTGCCAACGCCGCTGAAGCCGGATTAATGCAGGGCATGGAGATCATCGCAATGGCACATCTAAAGGATGTAATTCAATGGCTACGCACAGGAGTGCGCGAGATCGCCCAAGAGATTGATTACTCGTGGAGTCAGATCGATGAGAGATTGGATTTCGCCGACGTTGCCGGCCAGCCTGTGGCCAGATTGGCCGCTGAAATCGCGGCAACTGGTGGGCACCATATTATGTTGATTGGTCCACCTGGGGCCGGCAAGACCATGATCGCCGAACGTATTCCAACGATCATGCCGCAGCTCTCGATCGCCCAGGCCTTAGAAGTTAGCGCCGTTCATTCACTGGCCGGAACATTTGCAACCAGATCTGCGACCTCACGAATTGCACCGCTAGTTTCCCCGCACCACACAACCACTCGTGTAGCAATGGTCGGAGGGGGTGCACATGCGATAAAGCCCGGTGCATGTTCACTTGCCCATCACGGAGTTTTATTTATCGATGAGGCGCCTGAATGTCCGCCTGGAGTTTTAGACTCGCTTCGCCAGCCACTGGAAGCTGGAACTATCACAATCGCTAGAAGTATTGGCAACGTAACTTTTCCTGCTCAGTTCTTACTCGTACTTGCAGCCAATCCATGTCCATGCGGAAAGTTCACTGGTCGCGGACGGGCCTGCACCTGTTCCTCGCAGCAGGTACGCCGTTATCTGAGCAGGCTCTCTGGTCCGCTTATGGATCGAATCGATTTACGTGTGAACGTAGATCCAGTGGGACGCGTGGATATGGCACGCAGTGATCTTGGTGAGGCAAGTGCAAGTATTCGTGCACGCGTTATCGCCGCCCGTGCAATCGCAGAGCAGCGTTTTGCTGGACTTGGCTACAGTCTTAACTCACAGATTCCGGCCAGGTCACTACGAACAGATTTTCAACCTGAGCGCGTGGCAATGAATTTTCTCCACGATGAACTCGATCGGGAGAATATAACTGCAAGAGGTCTCCATAAGATTATTCGAACCTCATGGACCTTAGCCGATTTACAAGGACGCAATCTGCCGAGTATGGCCGATGTACTGCAGGCGCATACATTGCGCGGGGGAGTTGAGGCGTGAACGAGCGCGATGCACGGGCGATACTCTTTAACGCGATCGAAGGGGGGCATCCATTCTGGTCGCGTGAGATCTTCTCACTCGGGGCAGTTAGATGTTATGAAAAAATTCTCAATGGGCAGTACGATCCAATAAAACATGAAAAATTAATTAATAGAGTTCTCACCACATCTAGCGACCAGGTTCAAAGCGCTATTGAGAAAGTTGGCGCAGATTTCATATCGCCCGGAGATGCAATGTGGCCAGTAAATCTCGATGATTTGATGCTGCCACCTATCGCCTTGATTGGAAAGGGAGAGCTGGCAGTGTTATCACAGCCCTCTCTTGCCATCGTCGGTACAAGAAATCCCACCAACTACGGTGCACGAATCTCCGGCGATTTTGCCGCCGGTTTCGTCGATAGAGAGTGGGCAATAGTTAGCGGAGGGGCCTATGGAATCGATTCCTATGCGCATAAGGGTGCGTTAATCGCTGAGGGATGCACTATCGCCGTCATCGCATCTGGAATAGACATTAACTATCCCGCATCCAATGCCCGTCTTTTTAGCGAGATGTGTGAGAGCGGGGCGATTATTACCGAGGTTATGCCGGGTCAACCGGCGCTACCATCTCGATTTCTTACACGTAATCGACTCATCGCCGCGCTCTCGCAGGCGACCTTAGTTGTAGAAGCGGCATTTCGTAGCGGCTCACTTCGAACTGCGCGTGATGCCGCCGAACTACTGCGCCCAGTAATGGCGATTCCAGGTCCAATTAACTCACCAACGAGTGAGGGATGCCATCGATTAATAGGGGAGCGGATCGCTGAGTTAGTAACATCTGTTGCAGATGCAGTGGATTTTATCGGAGCCAATAGATGAGAGAATAGAGGCTATGAGTGAACATCGTTCGGGCTTCGTGGCCATTGTTGGCCGTCCGAACGTAGGAAAATCGACGTTGATCAACGCATTAGTAGGCAGCAAGATTGCAATCACTTCGCATCACCCCAATACAACCCGCAGCGCAATTCGCGGCATTGTCCATGGTGATGGATACCAAGCCGTTCTTGTGGATACACCCGGAGTTCATAAACCTAAAACACTTTTAGGTCAGCGCTTAAATGCCGTTGTGGACCAGAGCATGGATTCAGTCGATATTGTAATTTTATGTATTCCAGCCGATGAAACTTCAGGTGCCGGTGATCTCTTTATCGCAGCTGAAATTGCAAAGCACCCCCGAGCTAAAAAATTCGCTGTGATTACTAAAACAGATCTCATCTCAAAAGAGAAGTTAGCGCTTCGTCTTACCGGAATTATGGCCCTTGCCCAAGGCTTTGTATGGGATGAGATTATTCCGGTCTCGGCCGCGATACATAACCAAATTGATCTACTTAATAAACTCATCGGCGACAACCTGCCAATAGGGCCTGCGTACTACCCAGCAGGCACAACTAGCGACCAGGCGATCGAGAAGTTAATCTGCGAATTTATTCGAGAAGCCGCGCTACAAGATGTGCGAGAAGAGTTACCCCATTCGATCATGGTAACGATAGATGAATTCGCAGAGCGAGAGGAAAAAGGCTCACGCCCCTTTTTCGATGTACATGCAACAATTCACGTCGAACGCGATACACAACGCGCGATCCTCCTTGGACATCAAGGCACACGGTTGAAAGAGATAGGTATTCGCGCCCGTGCCGACATTGAACGCGCGCTGGTGGCTAAGATTTTTCTAGGCCTTCATATAAAGGTATCTAAAGAGTGGCAACGAGATCCTAAACTTTTAGAGCGCTTAGGCTTCGGCGATAACCACTAAATTCGTTTTGCGACTGGCTAAATAGGAACCAAGTAGCACTAATGGAAGCCCGACAATAATTCCCAGAGTTATAGGCTCGTGCAAGACAATAATTCCAAGCACGACCGCAAAAGCGGTATTAACATAGGTTGTCAGCGACCCACGCGCCGGTCCAATTTCGACAATTACTATAAAGAAAAGCATAAAAGCTATAGCTGTTGAGAACACACCAAGTGCGACTAGCGATGCAATTGCGTTAAAAGAAACCGGATTACTTGGCCACATAATGATTGCTATGGGCAGATAGAAGATACCTGTTATAGCCATTGCTAAGCCATTGATTGCCACGCCATCGACTCCAGGCAGATTGGAAGTCACCATAAGAACTGCATATGCATATAAAATCGCCGCCAAAATCACCATGGCTATCGCCTTGGGATTGCTACTGCCAGTGATGGATTCAATTCCAACCAGGGCAATAATTCCGATAAAACCGACTATCAATCCGAAAATTCGTTTGGGTTGCCACACCGAGTGATCTCCACGTAGAGAGGTGAAGATAGTTGCAAAGATGGGAACCGTTGCAACAAGAAGGCCTGCCAGCCCTGAAGAGATCTCCTTTTCGGCGTTAGTGATGAGGATCCACGGGCCAACCATTTCGAGAAAGGCGTATGGCAAAACATATTTAATCCCGCGGACGGCATCCATAAAGCTTTTCTTATGGATAGCAATCGGTATCAGAATTGAAGCGCCAATTAAAGTGCGGCCGGCAACTATAAGGGGAGGTGGAATATCAGCTACAGCGACCTTCATCAGCAGATATGGAACTCCCCAAAGAAGTCCAACGATGGCAAATTGAATCCAAGATTTACGTGTCATCTATGCCAGAACTTTTCGATAAAGTTCAATGGTTGCGGCGGCAACACTCTGCCAATCAAAGAACTTCATGGCCCGTACTCTGCCAGCGATTCCATAGTTTTTGAGCAGTTCTGGTTGTGACATTAAACGCGTGATTGAAATAGTTAGCTCTGATTCAAATAGGAGGCTATCTGAAGTGTAATCAACGAGCTCGCCCGTTTCATTTTCGGCGATAACTTCTGGGATTCCACCAACCCGAGAGGCTAAAACCGCGGTTTCGCAGGCCATTGCTTCCAAGTTCACAATGCCAAGCGGCTCATAAATCGATGGACAGATGAAGAGATCTGCCCCAGTTAAAAGTGCGGTCAACTTCTCATGCGGCAACATCTCTTTGATCCACCAGATATTTGTGCGAGTCCTCTGAAGTTCGGAAATTAACTCTGCAACTTCAGCGCCAATTCCCTCTTCGTCGGGGCTGCCTGCAGCTAAAACTAATCCGTATTGGCTCGGGACATTCTTCCATGCCCGCAATAAGTGGGCTAAGCCTTTTTGTCGCGTAATTCGTCCAACAAAAATTGCATAGCGAGAGTCAATTCCAAAAGATTCTGCAATAGAGCTATCGTCGTTGGGGGCAAATTTTGAAGAATCGACACCATTGCGAATTGTCACCACTTTTTCGGGATCAACCGATGGGTAAGCATTTAGAACATCGCTACGCATCGCATCGCTGACTGCAATTATCGCCGAAGCCGATTCGAAGGCGCTCTTTTCAGCCCATGATGAGATGGCATATCCGCCACCTAACTGTTCGGCTTTCCAAGGACGCATTGGCTCAAGTGAATGTGCGGTAACAATGTGGGGGATTTGAAACTGCAGCGAGGCGATATGTCCTGCCATGTTTGCATACCAAGTATGAGTGTGAACGACATCGACGTTATTTAGATGTGACGCAATTTCAAGGTCAATTGCCAAAGCTTGCACAGCAGGATTTGCATCGACAAACTCTGCCGAAGTTGCATATGCGGATGCATCCTCACGGGGCTCACCAAAACAGTGAACTTCAACTAAGAGCGAATCAATGCTGCGAAGGGCTTGAGTTAACTGGAGTACATGAACTCCAGCACCGCCATAAATAGCAGGGGGCCACTCTTTAGTAACGATTCCAACTTTTAGATCGCTCATAAATATTCCCCCTATCGTGGCTTAGAGGGACAGGCTATCGTTAGCACATGGCAAAACTTAAACTCCCGCTCGGCATTGTCCTAGCCGGTGGAGAGGGTAAGCGATTGATGCCACTTACAGCCGATCGCGCCAAGCCGGCAGTACCCTTCGGCGGTTCATACCGCTTAATTGATTTTGTTTTATCCAATCTGGTCAATGCAAACATGCTCAAGATTGCGGTTTTAACACAGTACAAGTCCCATTCATTGGATAGACACATCACGACGACGTGGCGAATGTCGGCCCTTGTTGGAAACTACATCACTCCAGTGCCGGCTCAACAGCGACTCGGGCCTCGGTGGTACACAGGTAGTGCTGATGCAATTTTGCAAAACTTTAATTTGATTCACGATGAAAATCCAAACCATGTTTTAGTCTTCGGTGCCGACCACGTTTATCGAATGGATCCCGGCCAGATGTTTGAGCAACATGTGGAGTCTGGTGCAGGAGTTACAGTTGCAGCTATTCGTATGCCAAGATCTGAAGCGCACGAGTTTGGCGTGATTGAACTTGCCGAGGATGGAATTACGATTAAGGCATTTCACGAAAAACCGGCCGACCCACCAGCAATGCCAGGCGCACCCGATATGAGTTTAGTTTCAATGGGAAATTACATCTTTAAGCGCGATGTGATGGAAGAGGCGCTAATAATCGATGCTGAAGATATTGAGTCACGTCATGACTTGGGCGCCAACATCATTCCTTTTTTAACAAAGAATGGAGAAGCCAAAGTTTACGACTTTGCGCATAACGTAGTGCCTGGTGAAACCGATCGCGATAAAGGCTACTGGCGCGATGTGGGCTCCATTGATGCTTACTACGATGCACATATGGATTTAGTATCAATTCACCCAATATTTAATCTCTATAACCGTGAGTGGCCTTTATTGACTAATCCGCCATCTCTTCCACCTGCAAAGTTTAGTGAAGGTGGCGCCGCGCATGACTCAATTGTCGGCGCGGGAACGATCATTTCCGGTGGAATCCTGCATAACTCAGTGATTTCCTATGATGTTGGGGTAGGTAGGGGATCTCTGATTGAAGGATCGGTTCTTATGCCATCGGTTCACATCGGTGATAAGGCAATCGTTCGTAATGCAATTTTAGATAAAAATGTATTTGTTGAGCCAGGGGCACAAATTGGAGTTGATTTAGAGCGCGATCGTCAACGCTTTACTATTAGTCCAGGCGGGATAATAGTTGTAGGAAAAGGCGTTCGAGTAACACAATAAAATTGTTCTCACCAGTTAGATGTATTGTCCCGAAGCGTTCGATATTGATCCATCACATGTGGAGTTGGTTTAGCCGTGTGATGCAAAACCTGCCCAAGATTCCATTGCGGCATCTCACCTAAAAGCGCCCATGCTGCTTGTTTAGCCGCACCATCGGCGACGTACTCACCCATAGGAGGAACAATCACTTCGTGGGCCATGAGTGCACTTGCGATTTCAGGTATTGCTCGATTCTTTGCCGCACCACCAATAATCAAAATTCGATTCACGCTTACTCCAAGTGCGATAAGCGCATCAACTGCATCGGTGAGTCCACAAAGCATTCCTTCGATCATTGCACGGGCAATGTCGGCAGGATTTGAGTTTGTTAGATTCATCCCTGCAAAGGTTCCAGTTGCATGTGGGCGATTGGGCGTGCGTTCACCTTCAAAATATGGCAAAAGCGTAAGCCCATTGGCACCTGGTTTTGACGTTAATGCCAGTTCGCCAATCTCATCATGAGTCTTACCTAAAATGCGCGTGGCAGCATCCAAGATCCGCGCGGCATTGAGTGTGCATACAAGGGGCAAAAAGCGACCAGTAGCATCGGCAAAACCTGCGACCGCACCGGAGGCGTCATGCGTTGGAGTATTTGATACAGCAAATGCAGTTCCGCTTGTGCCGAGTGAGACAACAACATCACCAGGTTGGGCTTGTAAACCTAACGCCGCGCCTGCGTTATCTCCTGCACCCGCAGCTATTGGAATTCCATGCGTAGTTGTTCCACCAAATTTATTGGGTTCAATTATTTTGGGGAGTGTAACTTCCAAATCATGACGAAGTGCAAGGCGTAGGATATCTTCACGGTAATGCGATGAAGTTGGATCGAAATAGCCAGTACCTGATGCATCACTGCGGTCTGTAAATAAATTCTCTAGATCTCTTCCACCTTGCAATTGCCAAGAGAGCCAATCATGTGGCAGTGCTACCGATGCAACTTTTGCAGCATTCTCTGGTTCATGGTCTGCCATCCAGCGCAGCTTTGTTGCGGTAAATGAGGCGACTAAAACCGATCCAACTTTTCGAGCGATTTCATCATTACCGCCCTCTTCGCGATTTAAATCCAGCGCAGCTTGAGCCGAACGAAGATCGTTCCATAGAAGTGCAGGACGAATAATCTGGCCCTGACTATCGAGTGCAACCATTCCATGCTGTTGACCGGCGATAGAGATTGCCGATACGTCATCTAAGCCACCGGCACTGCCAATTGCCGTATCAAGGGCGCGCTTCCAATGTTTGGGATCAACCTCTGTGCCTTCGGGATGAGCGGCCTTGCCTTCGCGCAGTAGCTCTCCAGTATTAGCATCACGGATTACAACCTTTACCGACTGGGTTGAGGAGTCCACTCCAGCGATGATTTGTCGATTAGCCATGGCGCAAGGCTAGACTGTCCCAGTCAGCGTTGACCACAGGTGGGGCGATAGTGCTGGTCAAAGCCCTCTTCAATGAAGATTTCGTACTGGAGTTTAAAAATGCGTATTGGTGTTCTTACTGGTGGTGGAGATTGCCCAGGCCTCAATGCTGTGATTCGTGCCGTTGTCCGCAAGGGTGTCAAAGAGTACGGGCATGAGTTCGTTGGTTTCCGTGATGGCTGGAAAGGTCCGCTAGAAGGATTAACCATGCCTCTAACCTTAGAAACAACGAGAGGAATCCTGCCACGTGGAGGAACGATTCTTGGCTCCTCCCGCACCAACCCTTTTAAGATTGAGGGCGGCGTAGAAAAGATTAAAGATAATTTAGCAAAGGCCGGAATCGATGCATTGATCGCAATTGGCGGAGAGGACACACTTGGTGTTGCCACCAAGCTCGACTCACTTGGCGTGAAGGTTATTGGAGTTCCTAAGACGATTGATAACGATCTCAATAACACGGATTACACATTTGGTTTTGATACTGCAGTCAATATCGCAGTTGAAGCTATCGATCGTTTGCACACAACTGCTGAGTCTCATCATCGGGCATTAATCGTTGAAGTTATGGGCCGCCATGCTGGCTGGATCGCCCTACATGCCGGTCTTGCTGGTGGAGCTGCTTGCATTCTTATTCCAGAACAGAGATTTTCAATCGAAAAAGTTTGTGAATGGGTTGAATCCCGATTTAAATCGCACTATGCACCGATTATCGTTATTGCCGAAGGTGCAATTCCACAAGATGGCGACATGGCAGTTAAAGATCAATCCTTAGATGCCTTCGGTCACGTCAAATTAGCTGGAATTGGCGATTGGTTAGCTCAAGAGATTGAAGCAAGAACTGGCAAAGAGGCGCGCACATCGGTTCTCGGACACATTCAGCGCGGTGGCACCCCAACGGCCTTTGATCGAGTTCTTGCAACGCGCTTTGGTTTACAGGCCATTACAGCCGCTCACGAGGGCGACTGGGGAGTCATGGTCGCCCTTCACGGAACGGATATCGTTCGGGTACCGCTTGTGTCGGCAACTGAAAAACTTAAGTTAGTCCCACTTGAGCGATACAAGGAGGCCGAGATTTTCTTTGGTTAATCGCATCTCGCGATTACCGTCGAACTCTCTACTCTTATCCTCATGAACTCATCACTTGATTCCCTATTCAATGCCGACCTAGTTGCAGCCCAGCAACCTAACTGGCCAGGCGGTCCACAAGGTGCTCCAATCAAAGCCGCCGTTGCTGAATTGAAATCTTTTCCGCCATTGGTATTTGCTGGAGAGTGTGATGATTTAAAGTCCCGAGTCGCATTAGCTGCAGAAGGCAAAGCATTCTGGCTTCAAGGTGGAGATTGCGCAGAGACTTTTGCCGCAGCAACTGCCGATTCAATACGCAATCGAATTAAGACTATTTTACAGATGGCGGCAGTGTTGCAGTATCACTCAAGCTTGCCAGTTATAAAGGTTGGACGTATGGCGGGCCAGTTTGCAAAACCCCGCTCAAATGACACCGAAACCCGTGGGGAGATTACGTTACCGGCATATCGCGGAGATGCGGTCAACGACCTTGAATTTAATGAAGAGTCTCGTACGCCAAATCCACAAAGATTAGTTCGTGTCTACAACACCTCTGCTGCAACACTTAATTTGGTTCGGGCTTTCACTCAAGGTGGCTTTGCCGATCTGCGCCAAGTTCATGAGTGGAACAAGGGCTTTATTCGTGACTCTTCGGTCGGGGTGCGCTATGAACAGATGGCAAATGAAATCGGTCGCGCATTAGCCTTTGTAAAATCCGCCGGAGTAAATCCTGAGTCTTTTAAAGCCGTGGATTTTTTCTCAAGTCATGAAGCTTTGATTTTGGAGTATGAGAAGGCGCTTACACGAATCGATTCACGTACAGGTAACCCATACGATGTCTCTGGACATTTCTTATGGATTGGTGAACGTACCCGCCAGCTAGATGGTGCACATGTTGACTTTGCATCAAAGGTGAGAAATCCAATCGGCGTAAAACTCGGACCAAAATCAAGCGTTGATGATGCGTTGGCATTAATTGATAAGTTAGATCCCGATCGGGAACCTGGCCGCCTGACTTTTATTACGCGCATGGGTTCGGCAGCAATTCGCCAAGCGCTACCAGGGCTAGTCGATGGAGTGACTAAATCAGGGGCCAAAGTTTTATGGGTCTGCGATCCTATGCATGGCAATACGTATGAGGCACCAAGTGGATATAAGACTCGTAGCTTTGATGATGTCATGGATGAGGTCAAAGGCTTTTTTGAGGTTCACAAGGCGTTAGGTACTCACCCGGGTGGAGTCCATATTGAGCTGACCGGCGATGATGTTACTGAGTGCGTTGGCGGTGGCGAGAAAATTTCACATGAAGATTTAGCCACACGCTATGAAAGCGCCTGCGATCCTCGCCTAAACCATGCACAGTCACTCGAGTTAGCATTTTTAGTTGCCGAGATGTTGCGCGAACGCTAATTTTATCCCCGTGCCACTTCTTGTTACATCGTTGAAGACCCCTATCGGGACGCTTAATTTATTGGCAGATGATCAGATCCTTATAGGCGCTAACCTCTCTAATATTGCAGCTTTTAAAGTGAGCCAGGAGATTAAAGTTGTTAAATCTATTCCAGTCATATCTGAATTAATCGATGGTTATTTCGATGGGGATTTAACCGCGATTAATGCGATAAAGGTTCGCCAAGCCGGTGCTTCTTTTTCTCAAGAATCGTGGAAAGCAATGCGCAAAGTAAAGGCAGGAACGGTTATCTCTTACGCAGACCTAGCCGATAAGGCTGGATCACCGGCAGCCGTGCGTGCGGCCGGAAGTGCGTGTGCAAATAATGCAATTATGCTCGTTGTGCCTTGCCACAGAATTGTTAAAACTGGTGGCGCATTAGGAAACTATGCCTATGGAGTGGATAAAAAACAGTGGCTACTTAGCCACGAGGGCTTTCTTTAAAATATCAATAGCTTGAGCGCACTGTTCATCATCAAAATCCATATGAGTTACTAAGCGTGCATATTTTGGTCCTAGCGCACTAATCCATAACCCAGCATCTCGAGTGCGTTGGGCAAGTTCAGCGGCAGAAAATGGCATCGCTGCTAGATCTAGTCCAACAATATTTGTTTGGACTCCTTGGGGATCGATAAGACTAGGGTCAATGGCTGCGATTGCAACTGCTAACTCTTTAGCGCGACGATGATCTTGAGCTAAAAGTTGAATATTATTATCGAGGGCGTAGTGGGCAGCTGCGGCAAGAATTCCTACCTGTCTCATTCCGCCGCCATAGCGTTTTCGCCAAATACGTGCCGAGCTCACTCGTTCTTTCGTTGAAAGCATTACAGAGCCCACCGGGGCACCTAGGCCCTTTGATAAGCAGACGCTTATTGTGTCGAAATACTTTCCATACTCCTTAAAAGAAACGCCAGTTGCAATATGGGCATTCCAGATTCGAGCACCATCTAAATGCAGCGCTAGACCCATTTGATCTGCACCTTTGCGAAGTGCGGCTATCTCATCAATGGGTTGGACTGTGCCGCCTCCAAAGTTATGCGTATTCTCAACTGCGATGGCAGTTGTTGAGACTAAATATGGCCCAGAATCTGGCCGAGCAATTTCAAGGGCATCTGCTGCACGCAATAGGCCATGCGTTGCAGGCCATGTTCGTGTCGTAATTCCACTAAATACTGCGGCCGCACCAAGTTCAGCGCGAACAATATGCGAGTTAGTTTCTGCAATTAATTCTTGGCCAGGAGCCACTAACATGCGAATAGCTAATTGATTTGCCATTGAACCCGTTGGGGCAAATAGGCCAGCCTCTTTTCCAAAAAGTGTAGCAAGACGCTCTTCCAGTGAATTTACCGTTGGATCATCTCCATAGACATCATCGCCAACGGGAGCCTTTGCAATTGCATCGCGCATGCCAGCAGAGGGTTTTGTAACAGTATCTGAGCGAAGGTCTATTGCCATAGTCGTAAGCCTACTTCTCTTCTTTGATGACAATCAAATACATCGCCGTGATGACCATAATTCCGCCAGTAGCCGTTTGCACAGTGAGCTTCTCGCCAGCAAAGGCGATTGCAAAGATGGCGGCAAATACAACTTCCATTGTCAAAATCACCGCCACTTTGATTGAGTCCATATGCGCCTGAGCCCAAGTTTGAATAATAAATGCAATCGCAGTTGCAAAGACTGCCGTGAAGATAACGACGGCCCAGACTCCAAAGTCCGGAGGAGGGGAGTAGCCACCGGGTATGGACGCTATTCCAGAGAGTATTGCGCACATCGCTAACTGCACAATCGTCATTGCATATGTATCGCGCCCAGAGCTCCATTGGCTCAGCGCGATGATATGGAGAGCATAGAAAATCGCACTAATGAAAACTAGAAATTCGCCAAAACCTACTGAGAATCCATGAATTGATAGGAGCCCTAAGCCAACGGTTGCAATCCCTACGCAAAACCATGTAAAGCGATCAATCTTTGTCTTTAGTATCAACCAGGCAAATACAGGGGTCAAAACAATATAGAGGCCAGTGACAAAACCAGTTATTGCAATTCCCGTTCGCGCAAGGCCTAGGGTTTGAAAGATATAGCCGAAGCCAAGAAAAACTCCTGCAGTTCCAGCCCGAAGTATTAAATCGCGATTAATTAATTTAAGTACCTTTGGACGAATTAGCAGCATTACAACTCCGGCTAAGGTAAAGCGCGTAAAGAGAAAGTTATAGACGTTTTGGCGCGAAATAGCATCCTTCATAATGACAAAAGCCCAACCCCATGCCATTGAAACCGATAAGAGCGCCCATGGCGCCAATTTCATTCTGAATAAATGTTTAGCGTTACTCATTTCTTATCTCTAAGGGATTTTAGAAGGGCAACTTCGCCCGTGTGTTTCTCCTCCATACCCGGAGTTTCCAAAACTAGTGGCACGCCGGCAGTTGCTGGGTGAGCTAGGAGTTCGGCGAAAGGCTCTATGCCAATGTGGCCATCTCCAATATTTTGGTGGCGATCTTTTAGTGCACCACAAACATCCATGGAGTCATTTGCGTGTACCAATTTAAATCGCTCTACACCGGCGATCTGAACTAATAAATCCAAAGTCTTTGACATTCCACCCTTTTCGCTGATGTCGTGACCTGCAGCAAATACGTGGCAAGTATCTAAACAGATGCCAACTTTTGGGTGGTATTCGAGTGCCTTTAAATAGTTTTCGAGATCATCTAATTTTTTCACCAATGACTGGCCTTGGCCAGCCGTTGGTTCAAGGAGTAAAAAGGGCGAGTCATCGCTTAAGGCATCGAGAATTGGCATCATGCCCTCATGAATCTGCTTCCATGCTCGATCAACATGTGTTGCATCCACTGCCGAACCTGTATGGATAACAACACCGAGTGCATCGATGTCTGCCCCCCGTTGTAATGAATAGGCAGTTGAGGCAAGGGAGTTCAAATATGTCGCCTCAGTGGGAGAGCCCAAGTTGATCAGGAAAGGTGCGTGTACATAGGTATGAAGATCGAGTTCGGCGGCTTTAATTTTAAAAGCCTCATCTAATTCTGGTTTTGCAGCTGGCATCGCCCACATGCGCGGACTGGATGCAAAGACTTGAATAACTTCAGCGCCAGTAATCTTGGCATACTCAATCGAGCGTTTGGCCATACCTCCAGTAGTTGGGGTATGGGCACCTATTCGAGAGCGTTGGTGTGGCATCGGCCTACCCTACGGTAATTGTGACCGAGCTGCCACGTTTAACTTTCGTACCGACTTTGGGTGAAATATTCGTCACTTTTTTCGCCTTTTTAACACCCAATTTTTTCACAACTACTTTGAGCTCCAAATCCTTCAATGTTCTAATCGCGCGAGGTTCATCGATCGAGAAGACATTTGGAATATAAACAAATTGTGAGCCCTTTGAAATTGTCAGATCTACTTGTGAACTCTTTGCTACTTGAGAATCACCTGCAGGTGATTGTGAAATCACGGCACCAGCCAGAATATTCTCATCAAAGACGTAGATGTTGTTGACATTCAAACCCGCATCAGTCAACTCGGTTAATGCCTGATCGGCGCTCTTACCGACGTATGATGCAAGTGTTAGCGTTTCAACACCTTTACTTATTACCAGGTTTACCAGAGCATGTTTTTTGACTTTCACGCTAGCAGCAGGATCGGAACTGGCTACTAAGCCGGCAGGAATCTTTGCGTTAAAGGCCTCAGTGATAGCCCCGACAAGTAAGGGGCTATTTGTAATAGCGCTCTTTGCCGCGACCACAGTTAACCCAACCAATGACGGTACTAAGTAGCGCTCAGCTCCTTTAGAGATGACGACAGTGACAGCTCCGCTTGCATCTATTCGCCCTCCGCCGGGTGGATCTGACTCGATTATCGTGCCTGCAGGAATATCTTCATCGAAACGTTTTTCAACGACAAGGTTAGTAAGCCCTAGGGGAGTAAGTACTGCCACGGCCTCTTCATAGCTTCCGCCTACGATCGATGGCACAACAATTCGCGAGCCAGGACCTACCAATGTGTACCAACCGCCGACACCTAAAGCCACTGCAAGCAGTAGTGCAACTCTACGGTTTCGGCGTACGCGCTTGCTTGTTCGCCGTTTTTTAGGGGAGGTCGTTTGAATTTGTATCGACGGCTCTTTAATCTCAACTTTCGGCTCAACATCAATTTTAGGGATCACTTTAGAACGTGCCTTCTCGCGGATTGGCTCGACTGGTAGATCTAGCTCTAACTTCAACTGATTTCGCTTTGGATCTAACTCAATTTCAATCGCCTCAAGCTCGGATAAAAAAACCCCTGCATCGTTAGGGCGTTGATCTGGATCTCGGCTAGTTGCTCGCTTAATCAAATCATCAAGCTTTGCCGGAATCTCTTTACGTTTAGTGCGCAAGGATGGAATATCTTGGTTGACGTGCATATAAGCGATTTGAATTGGGGAGTCGCCTATAAAGGGTTTCTCACCAGTTAACATCTCGAAGGCAACAATTCCAACGGCGTAGACATCACTTCGCGCATCGGCAATACCGCGTTGGACTTGTTCGGGGGAGAGATAAGAAACCGATCCTAAAATAACACTTGATTCGGCCGTCATCGTGGTGCCTATGATCTCTCCACGCGCCAGGCCGAAATCGGCGATCTTTACACGGCCCTCGTTTGAAATGAGGATATTTTCAGGTTTAACATCGCGATGAACAATTCCAATTGCATGGGCTGCGCTGAGCGCACTCAATATTGGTGTCAAATAATTAATTGCATCTTTAATTTCAAAACGCCCACGTTCATTTATATATTCGCGCAGGGTGTTTCCTTCTATTAACTCCATGACTAAAAAGACTGCAGGAATTCCGCTCTGATTCCAGCCTTGATCTTGCACGGCCACAATGTTTGGGTGAGAAAGGGCTGCTGCAGCTTTAGCTTCACGTATAAAACGACTCACAAATGCATCGTCTTGGGCTAAATGCGGGTGCATAATTTTAACTGCGACGCGGCGATCTAAACGAGTATCCAGCGCCTCATAAATCGAGGCCATTCCGCCGTTAGCGACTTGGCGAATTAATTGATAACGATCATCAATGAGTTCACCTGATAGATCCGACATGTGGTGAATTTTATGGAGTACACCTTAAAGAAGGGGTCGGGGCGCGCCCATTATGCCTATGAAGTGAGAATGTGATCGGCGTAATTGCGAGTTAAATCACGGCTAAAGTGGAGATCTTGATCGATTTGCCATTGTTTCATTTGGGTTTGGATTTCAACTCCATCGCGAGCTAAGACACGTGCTAAGCCTACGGAAGGCTCAATATCGAGCCAGTACAGCTTTGCCCCGCCTTGGCGAACAATTCTTTGCCCCGCTCCCACGCCCTCGATGATCAAGAGTTCACTAGCGTGGATTGTGCGTGTTGAGTCGAAACTCATACTCGCCCAATTGAATATATCGATAGTTATGTCACGTTGTGCATTATGAGCCTGGACTATCTCATCAAGCCTGGCGGTCAAATTTGCATCGAGTGCGTTGAGCCAACCGGCGTATAGATCATCCATATGTATAACGGTGACAGATTTATTTGCCGCAAAATCTCTCTCCAGCTTGGCCGCTAAAGTTGTTTTTCCGGCACCTGCCGGCCCATCAATGGCTATAAGTGTCATTCCAACGTTTCCAACCGAGTATTGCGATAAGTGTGAATGCAAAGTACAGGACTGCGGTAAACCAATAACCAAGAACTGCATATTCAATTGTTCCGACGGCATCAACGATTAGCCATAAAACCCACGACTCTATTTTTTCATAGACCATAAGTATTTGAGCGATTAAACTGGCGACAAGCAAAAATGCATCGGACCAAGTTGCTGCAGCACCGAGATGGGAGAGTACAGGGGTGAGCGCAGTTACAGAGATTAAGGTCGCAGCCATCCACCATGCTCGGGTTCGCGATGAGAGTGCTCCGGGTTTAGCCCCCGTTGGTGCCCAGTCGCGCCAGCCCCACACTGCAGCCACGATAAATACTATTTGTAGAACGGCACTTGCATATAGGGCGGCTTGATAGAAGAAGATCATGTATAGCGCACTGCTCAATGCCCACCACGGCCAAGTGATGCGCTTACCGGTAGTGCCAAGCCATACGCCGATAAAGGAGGTTATTGAAGCTATGAACTCCAAGATTGATACTTGATAGCCCCAGGCTGTAAAGAAGATTGTTGACATTGTGCATTCCCTTCCGCATCCGCATTATCGGATCGGTCAAACGGTCGGTCTGAATTTCAGACCCTCTCAGCCTTTGTGGGCTCCCGTACTTCCTAGAGTAGCGTTACCTTCGTGTTAGCGCTCTCTTATCTGGCCATGATTGGCTTCACAGTTATCGGCTCTTTTTGGCTAGAGGTATTTTTGAAGGTCGGCGTACTCGCACGCTTGAAGCAAGCCATGGCGGCAATTGCACCAGTTGCCTTTCTATTCATCGCCTGGGATGCCTACGCCATTCGAAGTGGTCATTGGCGATTTGATAAAGCACAAATTCTCGGAATCTATGGCCCTTTCTGTATACCTCTTGAAGAGTATTTATTTTTCCTTGTAGTTCCGCTGGCAGCAATAATGACAATCGAGGCAGTTCGAATTGTGAAGAAGGATTGGCGCATCTATAAATGACCTATTCCCAGCTAGCGATTTTTGCAGTGGCATGCGCGCTCATACTTGATCTATTTATTGCTGAAACTAAACTTGTGAAGCTGAGAGTTTTTTGGACTTCTTATGCAATTATTCTTGTTTTTCAATTACTGACTAACTGGTGGCTTACATCACGCAATATAGTTACCTATAGTGCAGATGCGATTAATGGATTTAGAGTTGCAGCAGCACCGATTGAAGATTTACTATTTGGCTTTGCACTAGTTCTTGGTGTTTTATCTAATTGGATAAGAATAACCGCTTCAAAAAAGCCGCGCCAGCGACCTTAATACGTCGTGAAGTTGAGGTTGAAGCCCGCTTATTAAAGATGTCATAGCCAATTTTCTCAACTTCATCGACTATTCCACAGTAGAGCTCACTGGCGGCGTTAATACAAGGCCTGCTCGAAGCATCTAAGAGTGCGATGCCAGGAGTTGCTTGAGCCTGCAGTTCGCGGACTCTAGCGATTTGAAATTTAAGGGCACTAATAATCTCTGGTGTTAAAACACGCCTTTGGAGCATTGCGCGCGTAACTCCATGCTGGGCGAGCTCTTGGATGGGCAGATAAATACGCCCGCGATCTAAATCTTCACCGACATCTCGAATAAAGTTTGCTAATTGAAAGGCGATCCCGAGCGTTTTAGCCGACTCTAAAGCTGCGCTATCGCTAAAGCCGAGTATCGGAGCCATCTCTAAGCCAATAACGGCCGCAGAGCCGTATACATACTCCGTTAAATCCTCGAAAGTCTCATACTCGGTAATAGATAAATCCATGGTCATCGAGTGGAGAAAGGCTTTGAAATACTCATGTGGAATGTTGAAGCGAATGACTGTGTCTACTAATGCGCGACCTATTGCATCATCACTAGTTCCGCGTTGCAGGTCGGCTAAAACATTCTCACCCCATGTGCTTAAGCTTTGCCTCTTTTGCTCAAGAGTTAGAACAGAGGCTAAATCATCAACAATCTCATCGGCATATCGCGCAAAGCCATATAGCGCATGCACAAATGGGCGTTTAGCCTTTGGAAGCAAGAGGGTTGCCAGAAAATAAGTTTTCCCATGCATAGAGTTAAGACGTTTGCACTCTTCGTAGGATGCACGCAGATCAGGATCGGTAATTCCTGCAGCCGTTAACTCGTTCATTTACTTAACTGGACCAACGATACGTTCGGCGGCTAATCGGCCAGAGATTAAAACCATCGGAACGCCAACCCCAGGCTGAGTTCCAGAACCGGCAAATACTACATTTTCGATTCCAGCTGCCATGTTTCGAGGCCTAAAGGGACCGGTCTGGAAAAAAGTATGAGCACTTGCAAATGGTGCTCCACGCTCCATTCCTTGAGCCTGCCAATCCAAAGGAGTAGTTAAGGTTTCGGTTTCAATTGAATCACCAAAGCCGACGTATCCTCTTTTTTCTAAAACCTCAATCATGTGATCGCGATATGGTTTGGCCGCTTTAGTCCAATCTATATCTGCATCTAAGTTAGGTGTAGGAAATAAAACGTAATATGAGTGCTTGCCAGGTGGTGCCAATGTTGGATCATCATGGGTTGGAATTGTTACAAGAACGCTTGGATCGCTCATTAACTTCTTTTGAGTGATCAGCTCGTCAAAGACACCATCCCAAGAATTACCAAAGTGAATATTGTGGTGTGCTGCGAAATCAAACTTCTTGGAGGAGCCCACCAACAAAGTTACACACGAGGGCGAGTAGTTTAAGCGTTTAATTGAGAGTGGTGTTTTACCCAAGAGGTCGCGCCAAGCAACGGGAAGATCTGGATTCAAAATTAAGGCATCGCACTCAATGCGCTGGCCATCCTCTGTAATTACAGCTCGTGCACGAGAATTGGTAACTTCTACATTCGTAACGGTTGTGTTGTACTTAAATTCAACGCCATGTTTTTGCGCGGCTGCGGCTAAGGCACGGGGAACGGCATGCATTCCACCCTTTGGAAAGAAAACCCCATTAACCGAGTCCATATATGCGATAACTGCATAGATTGCTAAAGCTTGTTGAGGGCTAACACCGGCGTACATTGCTTGAAACGAGTAGACCTTCTGTAGACGTGGATCTTTCATAAATTGATTAACTTTTGGAGCCAAACGACGAAAGCCTCCAAGGGCAATGAGTCGGGCTAGATTTGGGGTCAATAAGTTCAATGGTGAATCGATATTGCGATCGATAAAATCATTCATTTCGTACTTATATAACTTAGTTACAAAATCAACATAACGTCGATATCCTTCGGCCTCTTGAGGGCTGACTTTGGCGGCAATCTCTGCCTCCATTTCCTGAGTATTGGAATGTACATCGAGCTGCGTGCCATCTGCGTAATAGGCGCGGTACAACGGGGTTACGGGCATTAGCTCTAACCAGTCATTCATATCTTCGCCAACGCAACTAAAAGCATCTTGAATCAATGAGGGCATAGTTAGGACCGTTGGACCGGTATCAAATGCATACCCATCTTTATTCAACAAACCATTGCGACCACCAGGAACTGACTCGCGCTCAATGACTGTTACTTTCCGCCCAGCCCCTGCTAAGCGAAGCGCAGCACTTAATCCAGCTAGACCGGCACCAACAATGACGACATGCTCTGTTGGACCTTTAACTCGTGCAGCCATCTAGGTACTCCGCTTTGTTGCAATTTTTGCCAGCTCAAGCAGCAATGGGTATGCCTTTTCATCAATAAGTTCGCTTTCAGCAGCCAGCAAAGCCTCTTGTGTTAACTTTTCAATCATAGACTCTAATTTTTCCTTAGCTCCTGTAGAAACAATCATCTCCTGCAATATTGCTACACCTTTTTCGTCGAGATCAGGTGCGCCAAAGTATTTTCTGCTCTCTTTACGCATCGACTCTGTACAAGCCAAATCGGTTAATGCGATTAATACAGTTCGTTTGCCTTCGCGCAAATCATCTCCTGCAGGCTTACCGGTCAGTGCGGGATCGCCAAAAGTTCCAAGTAAGTCATCACGGTATTGAAAGGCCTCACCAAGAGGAAGGCCGAACTCTGATAACTGTTTCAAGAGTTGCGGTGTATGTTTTCCTGAGAGCACGGCACCGATATGCAATGGCCGCTCAATTGTGTACTTTCCTGATTTATATCGAGCGATCTTAATTGAGCGATCTAGATCAGTGGTTTTCTGAGTCTGTTCGTGAATATCTAAAAACTGACCAGCCATTAATTCACTTCGCATCTCATCGTAAATCGGCAAGACACTTTGAAGTTTCTCTGATTTAAAACCGGCTGTATTGAGAAGCTGATTCGACCATACCAAAGCCAGGTCTCCAAGAAGTACTGCTGCGGCAAGGCCGTAGGCTGGAGCAAAACCCTCTAACTCATCTTGCACATGTATGGATTCAAAGTGACGGTGAATGGATGGTTTACCGCGTCGTGTATCTGAACCATCCATAAGATCATCATGGATTAAGGCACACGCCTGTAAGAGTTCAAGACTGGCGAATGCTTTTATATCCGGAGCCGTTACTTCGGCGCCGGTACTGACGTACCCGCTATAGGCAAATAAGGGACGCAAACGTTTTCCGCTATCGAGCAAGAATGATGAGAGCGATTGTGAAACTGGCGCCAAGTCTGGTGAAATCTGCGTCAAAAAATCGCTTTGTAGATGCAGAAACTCCGCTAGTTCGATCTCAACGCTTTCTCGAATCTCTTGCAACAACGCTTTGGCCTGTGTGCTCACTCCTTAACGGTACCCTCACACCGTGGTAGTTCGCACTTCGTATTCATTGGAGTTCTTCCCCCCTAAGGACGGCGAGGGTGAAGTTCGATTATGGGCTGCCTTGGAGGCACTAAAACCAATTGCCCCAGAGTTTGTCTCTGTGACCTACGGCGCAGGTGGATCAACTAGAAATAGAACTATCGGCGTTACTGAAGAGGTCACCCACCGAACGAAGATTCCTACGGTTGCACATTTAACCTGTGTTGGCTCAAGCCGCCAAGAGTTAATCTCAATTCTTCACATGTATAGAAGCGCAGGAATTAGGGGAGTGCTCGCACTTCGCGGTGACCCTACAGGTGGGCCACGCGCACCTTGGACGCCGACATCAGATGGCTTTACTCACGCCGATGAACTTGTACAACTCATACATGAATTTGGCGGCTTTGATATCGGTGTAGCTGCATTTCCCGATGGTCATCCATCTTCGGAAGGAGATAGCGTCAAAGATATTGATGTCCTGCTTCGAAAAGAGTTCCTGGGCGCAAGTTTTGCAACGACACAGTTTTTCTTTGAAGTATCAAAATGGGAGCAACTCGTCTACGCCCTTGCCGCACGTGGTTCATCACTTCCTATCATCCCTGGCATTTTGCCGATTACTAACATTAAGCAACTAACGCGGATGGCCGAACTTGGAGGTACACCAATACCACCCTCGATATCAGCGCGATTTGCCGCAATAGATGGTGATATCCAAGGCACACATGAATTAGGCATCGAAATAGCTACACAACTATGTGAGGATTTATTGCGCGCTGGCGCGCCAAGCCTGCACTTCTATACTATGAATAGTCCAACTGCCACCCTAGAGATTTATGGGAACCTAAACCATGCTCACTAAAGAAGAGTTTTATGCACGATGGAGCTCTCTCCATAGTGATGCACCTGTCTCTGGAGCGGTGGCTTGGTGGCTGAAAATTTCATATCGCTTTGGCTTAATTGCAACTCTTCTTCGAATCTCACCTAATGTTTTGACACTTCTTGGATTAGTTAGCGCGGGGATGGTTGCCTTAACTGCTACTTCGTGGTGGGCAGTCTTTTTCCTTGTCTTCTCGCTCTTTTGCGATGGTATCGATGGAAGTGTCGCAATTTTTCAAAAGCGGGATAGTGCATGGGGTGCAACCCTTGACTCTGTTGTAGATCGAATTAGTGAGGCATTCTGGTTATATGCCCTATATCTAATTGGTGTTCAAGCATGGCTTGCAATAACGCTTTGGAGCATTGCAGCTTTTCAAGAGTATGCACGTGCAAAATTGAGTTCATTAGATGTTACAAATATAGGAGTTGTGACGCCAACTGAACGTCCAGTTCGAGCCAGCTTTCTCTTTGTTACATTAATTCTCTACCAGTTAGATCTTCCAGGCATTGAGTTTTTAGCTTATTCTTTCGCAGCGCTGCAGGTGATTAGTTTTGCTTTGGTCGTGCGCTTTGCGCACTCCCAACTGCGTTAGCAACAATTTCTCCACTCATTCCAACAAGTGGTAATCCACCACCAGGATGGGCCGAGCCCCCAACGCAGTAAAGGTTCTTAATTGGCGATCGATTCCTAGCTCGCATAAAGGCTGCACGAGCACCGTTGCTTGATGTTCCGTAGATTGATCCACCTGGCGCCAAAACCGTGCGCTCTAAATCTGCCGGTGTTCTAATTGTTAGAGACTCTAGGCGATCACGTACCGAAATACCGCGTTCCTCAATTTGATCAATAATGCGATTTGCATATGAACGAGCAAAGTTTTCATTACTCCAATCAAAGCCACCCGGGCCGTGATGCGGAGCATTTACAAGCACAGACCAGCTCTCAAAATTTGAATCTTTGACCATCTGTTCATCGTTAGGTGCGCATATATAAATTGTGGGTTTATCTACAGGAAGTTTTCTTGTAAAGATTGCATCAAATTCGTCATCATAATTTTCGGGAAATAAAACGGTGTGGTGCGATAAGGCGGGAGAACCATCTTTTCTCAGGCCTAGGAGCAGTGAAAAGCCAGCAATTGATGCTTCGGTATGCTCTAAATTTTTTCGCACTTTTCGTAGTTTTCGCTTTTCACCTTTAATTAAATCATTGTAAATAAGAGTTGCATCTGCATTTGCGATAACTGCATCGGCCCGTACTTGGCTACCATCGGCTAAGCGAACTCCGGTAGCAACGCCCCTTTCGACTGTGATCTCTTCGACTTTGCTGTTGAAATGTATGTCCACACTCACATCTATGCACCTTTGGTAAACCAAGGTCGCAAGAGTGCCGAGTCCGCCCTTAATGTGCCAGGCACCAAAGGCCTCTTCAACGTATGCGATAGTCGCCAAAACAGCTGGAGCTTTGCGTGGATCAGAGCCGCTATAGGTTGCATAACGATCGAGAATGTAACGCAAGTGTTGGTCTTGGAGTTGTTCATTTGCAAATTTACGCAACGACTTCCAGGGCGCGATAGTGAAAATATCGCGTAAGAGAGTTGATCGCCTTAAAAGTGTAAATGGGGAGCCCAGCTCTGATTCGATAAATGGTTCGCGCGATACATCCCACATCTTGGTGGCACGTTTCATCATCTGATCCCACTGGCGAGAAACATCTTCACCATAGGCAGAGGTAATTGCATTTAGAGTGTGGTGACGCGAAAGATTGGTGAAACTGAGTTTTGTACCATCGGCAAACCGGTAATCAAAGGATGGGTCTACCGCTTTGATTTCACATAAAAGGCCGAGAGGCTTTCCTGTTCGGATAAAGAAATCCTTATAGACGGCAGGCAGGGTTAGAAGTGATGGGCCGGTATCGAAGGCGAATTTGCCTATCCATTCGGTGCGCAGTTTGCCACCGAAAGTATCAGAGGCCTCATAGAGCGTGACAGAGTGGCCGGTGCGCGCTAAACGAGCTGCAGCAGTCATGCCACCCATGCCGGCACCAATTACCACGATCTTCATATCGCACGACCCTTCCACGTGATCTCTCCACGCATAAGGTATGAATAGATGATGAGATAGATAAGCAATGTACTTGAAATTGGATGAAAGAGTGAATCGATAATTCGGGTACGCGCTCGGAGGGCGCTGAAAATCCGTGTTCCAGTAATTAATGCAAAAGCTAACCAACCCCCACCCGTTAGAAGAGTTATCAGCGGAGCAATTCCAGTTAGAAAGAGGAAGCAAATAGCAAACAACGAACCAATAAGAGATCCAAAGGCGTGACGCAGTGATTTACCGTAGCCAGCTTCAATTTGAGACCATGATGAGTACATCCGGCAGGTTGCGATTTGAGCACCATTTACAACTACACCATGCGAGCCTGTTCTCAGTAGTGCTCGCGCTAAAAAGACATCATCTAGAACTGCTGCTTTAACAGATTCATATCCGCCAGAAGTGATGAGCGCAGTTTTGCGGACAAGAAAGAATTGGCCATTGGCAACGGCCATTGATGCAAATGAAGCGTGTTCGGCAACACGAAGAGGCAGTGTCGACATCCATGACCATTGCAACAGTGGTTGGATTAATCGCTCACCCAGAGTCAGAGCGATTTGACGTGGGTACGGAGATAGGAAATCCAAAGCCTTTGCCTTCATTAACGTTATTGATTTGCTAACGGCGTCCTCGGTGATTCTGACATCGGCATCTATGGAGACGATGATCTGACCACTGGATGCTTCAAAGAGCTGATGTAGCGCCCAAACTTTACCGACCCACCCTGGTGGCAAAGGCGCGCCGTGAAGGATGCGAACATTGGAGTACCCCGTTGCGGCCGCCGTAAGAAGTTCGAAGCTTCTATCCTCGGAGTTATCATCTAAGAAGATGAGCTCAAAATTTGTTAATCCCGTTTGGGCAAGAAGACAACGGGCTAACTCTGCAACGTTTTCAGCCTCATTGCGAAGGGGGACAATAATGCTGACCATCTCATCAATCTGGCTATTTGCATGAGGTGTTCTAATGGTTAAGAAGTTGATAAGAGAAATGAGAAGTAGGAGAGCAGGCAGAAAAGTTAACCAGAGCATAGATTTCTACGGACGCCCTAACCAGCGACTAAAGAAATAAGGAGTCAAAACCGTACTTAGGATCAGACCTGAAAAGAATGCAGTTCCAGGGCGGTGGAAGAAAAAGAGATTTCCAAAAACTCCTGAGAAGAGAGCCCAAAAAAGAAATACATCAACGGCAAAAAAAGATGCACCGATTTTACGCCGTTCGCGCGGAAGCATCAGATGTAATGCTGCGGTTAATCCCATTCCAGTCAATAGCCATCCAAAGGTATTTGAGAGTGGAATTTCGCGTTGGAAGGGAACGTGAGCTCCACTTACGACCCAAGTCCAGCGACCTGAGGAAACCATTAACGGATCGAGAAAAAGATCCCAAGCTGCAAGTGCAACTCCGCCGTAAAGAAAGACCCAATGGCCGGCGATACGTCTGGATGCAACGAGAATAGGGTGAGCCATCATAATCCAAGCAAATGGAACTACGAAAGGAACTGAAAAAACTCTAAAGCCAAGATCGTTGGAGTAAGAGTATTGCCCAAAGGGCCAAGAGGTAGTTACTCCTATATGTTCGATAATAAGTGCAAAGAAGAAAGTAAATGCAAAATATGTAAATGCATATCGGCCGCCATAGGCAAGTAACGCATGAAGCAGCATGGCGCCAGCTCCCCAATAGACAACGGCCAATGTCAGCAACCGAAGTGTTTCGCCGTGAACTAGTGGATACACAACCTGTAGAAGTACAGCGATAGTTAATACCGTCGCCAGTAATACGTTCATTCGCATGGAAATATCGCGTCGACGATTTCTGCGCGGAGAGTAATGACGGATCGACATAGGCGTAAGTCTGCCCTAAGTCAGCGATTAATTATTAATCGAGCCACGCATTTCTCGCACGGCAAAGCGGGAAAAGAGCTCCTCGGAGTACCACTTGTACTTTTCAGTGGCAGCAATCGCAGCATTATGAGCATCGCCACGGTAGGCAAAGTTTCGTAGCGCAGTAGGGGATTCCCAGATTGAAAAAGTCCCCTGTAATCCAATTGGAGCCTCACCGATTCCAATGGCGGCAATTAAGCCGGGAGCAGATTTCAAAGAGGCGGTCACAGGAGGTACTGCTCGCCAAAACTTGAGGTTTTGTAGCAATGCAATTCGTGCACGGGTGATGGCAATTACCTGGCCATCCCACTCTTTAACACTTGGTACAAATGGTTCATATCCTGCCCATTGTCCATGGGAGGAGATAGCTTCGATGACGGCACGAAATTCGCTTGTGGAATTCCTTCGCCACTGTTTAATTACAAAAGAGTTATCAAATGCATCGATATCGCTAACTTCGGCCAGTAAACCCCACCGTAGAGGATTGGCATCCATCGGCGTAAATGTTTCCCCCTTGCCCGTACCCAGTGATTTAAAGAAGCCCACGTTAGATGACCTGCGCAAAACAAATCGATCAAGGGCCATTGCAACAAATGCAAAAGGAACTGCACTTGGTTTAATTTTCCAGAAGTAAGCGACGATCACTATGCACCAACAACCATTGGCTGTGCGCCTGTGCATTCGAGTAACTCAGCGTACGACGTTGGATAGGCAGCATAAGGGTGTCCTGCAGCGGCGTAAACCACATCGTAATCCTTTAGCGCTGCATCTATCTGGGTGATTTGATGGGCTTTCATCCATCCGACTGAGCTCACGTCACTTCTAGTTTCTGAAACAAAAAAGAGGGAACTATTGCGCATCGTATTTCTTTTCAATTAAATCCCACTTATTTCCGTACATATCTTTGAATACAACAACTTGCCCATATGTCTCCTGGCGAGGAGATTCGATGAATTCAACACCTCGGGAGCGGTAGTTTTCGTAAGTTTCCTTAAAGTTCGTTGTGTACATAAAGAACCCCACGCGGCCACCTGTTGAGTTACCAATTGCTGATTTTTGTTTAACGTTCGCAGCCTTAGCTAAGAGAATCCTGGCTCCTTCTTTACTTGGAGCGACAACAACCCATCTCTTCTCAGGTGTCATCTCTGTATCTTCTATCAAGCTAAAGCCAAGATCATTTACATAATGTGAGATTGCAGCATCGTAATCATCAATAACAATTGCGATCATCCCTAAGGAGTTCACGGTTATTCCCCAACAACCATTGGTGTAGCCCCTGTGCATTCGAGTAACTCAGCAAATGATGTCGGGTAGACCGCATGAGGGTGTCCTGCAGCAGCCCAAACAACGTCGTAATCGTTTAACGCTTCGTCAATAAGGATTATTTCTGGCTTTGAAATCCACCCCAGTGGGCTCACGCCACCTGTGGCTTTTGAAACCATCTCCAAGGTGGCAACGCTTACTGAGTCTCGAGCTTGGTTTGGCATTGGAAAAGTCTAGGCCACTCCTACTTTTTTCTGCTGGTAAGCCATGATTGAAACGCATATGAAAATGAATCAGGCAGAGCATTGGCCCCAAGCAAATTCGCTGTCACGTCTCGCATGTGCTTT